>BNJU01003463.1_pt1:0-352500 | contig 452601 bp, 630 predicted proteins | sample 8539281 | NCBI WGS metagenome assembly BNJU01 (sample SAMD00202456, study PRJDB9452) | human saliva metagenome | isolation source: human saliva | place: Japan
AGACAAAGAAGTGTCAAGAGAAGATTAAAAATAAGGTTGTAACTTTTGTTAGTTACAACCTTATTGTCATAATTACTAATAATAGTATAATAATAGCAAATTGGAATAGATTATAACTAGGAGAGTAACAGTATATATACACTAAAATAGCTATGGCAAAGGAGTGTTAAAAAAATGATAAAATTTGAAAAAAATATAAATACCACTCTATAATTAACGATGAGCTTGGCCTTTGTATAGTATGGAATAGAGGTAAAGAATTCTTTGATTTTGATGTAACACAAAGTTTAGCAGAGAAGTCAAAACAATCAGATAAAGATGCATTAGAAGTAATGTTTTATTTAGAGAATAAAAGATGGCCAAAAGAGGGTGAATTAGAAAAACTACAATAAAACAGATGTTAAGACATATGTAGGAGATGATTTTACAATTTATGAAGAAAAAAGGGAAGTATGAAATAAGAATAGAGAAAAGACTATGGAGGACCAGTATTTTATCCAATAACTAAAGAGCTCAAAGAAAAAGCACTTAAATCTCCTAAAGATGGATACGAAGTCGTAATATATGCAGAAACAGGACGATGGCCACCAAAAGATCCAGAAGAAAATAGAAGACAGATTATTAGGAAACATCCGAAATTAATATTGATAAATCCTGAATTAAAACAAAAAAACTATTTTTCTAAAGAAGAATATGAACACTTAGTAAAAATTGCAAAAAGAAGAACAAGAAAAACAAAAAAAGAACAAAAGAAAGATATAGATAAATAAACTTTTTGATAATGTTTAGAAAGCTGGAAAGGAACAAAAAAATCAGAAGGGTAAATTATTTATCATTTTTTTAAATAAAAAAACAATAATGACATAATGCTGAAGAGGACGAAAAAAATTTTCGTCCTCTTTTAATCTTAAAATTTACTTTCTGCTTTTTTTCATATGCATTATAAAATATAGGTGCATTTATATTGCATTGTTTTCCTGTATCGTATAGGCATTTACAGACGAACAATAAATCTTCTGTATTATTATGCAGTGTCATAATCTTTCTAGTAAGAATATTAGTCGCAAACATTCGTTTCATTATTGGTGCTGAAATAAATATTGGAAGTTTATAACCCCAAAGTTCATTTCTATAGTGTTTTAAGTTTACACCACGTGCTTTTATAATCTTAGAAGTTTCTCTTATTGCACAAACCGCTTCAGCTAATAATTTAGATGAAGACATAAGATTCTCCGCAGCCTCAGTAGGATTATCCATATCTGCATATTTTGCAGCGATAGATACTACACCAGCATTAATAGCCATATGTAACCAAATCCACTCAAGCATATCATATGGTGTTTCTAACTTAATGTTGCAACTTCCAAATAGTTCTACTAGTTTATAATAATTATCTATTTTAGAATTTTCTTTTTTCTCTAGTATAAAATGATCAAAAACACAACATGTAAGAGTAGCATTTACAATATTACCACCAGATACAGGATAACCAAGAATATATTCTCTACCTTGCATTACTTTTTTTCAAGATACTTCTTATCTTCCCAAATACCACAGCATAGTATAATAGTTCCTTTGATATTGTTAGAGTTTAAAGTTTCAATAACACTTTCAATATTTCCTACAGGCATACTAATAAAAAAATAAAATTATAGTTATCTTTTTGTATGAGTATTTACTTTATAAGTATCAGTATAGTGATCACCTTTTTTTATTATTTCTACCATCTAGCATATCAACATTTAATTCTGTTATATTAATTTTTTTACTACTTTTTTTCTAATATAATGTTCTACATTATGACCAGCTTTATTAAATAAATAGCTATATGTAGTTCCAATAGTTCCAAGTCCAATAGTTAGTATATCCATAAATCCACCTCACAAAATAATTATAATTATTATACTATAGATGAAATTATTTTATCTATAACTGAAAAAAAGTATTGTAAGAAAAGTAAACTACGTGTTAGAATAAGTTTACGTATTTTTTGAGTAGAGGAGAGATATTATGCCGATTGGGGTTATAATTAATACCATCGCAATATTTCTAGGTGGTATAGCTGGAGCTCTTTTAGGAGATAAGTTACCAGAGAAGTATAAAGAACAGCTAAATCTGATATTTGGTCTATGTTCTATGGGGATGGGTATTTCATCGATAGTTTTAATGAAATATATGCCTGCGGTTGTTTTCGCTCTTATTATAGGAACTATAGTAGGATTAGTGTTTAAGCTGGGGGTATAAAGTGTATGAGCTTTGTTCAAAACTTCAGAAAGTAATGATTCGTATCGTACCGAAAAAAGAAACAAATATGTCAGAAACAGAATTTTTAGCTACTTTAATTACGGTGATAGTGCTATTTTGTTCTAGTGGTATGGGAATATATGGTAGTTTAAGTGAAGGTATGACTGGGGATTCTAGCTTGCTTATAACTAAGTCTATTTTGGATTTCTTTACTGCAGTAATATTTGCATGTAACTTAGGGTATATCGTTTCGCTAATTGCTGTTCCGCAGTTTGTTATCTTTACGACATTATTCTTATCTGCAAGTTTTATCGTACCGTTAACAACACCGGATATGATTGCTGATTTTAAAGCTTGTGGTGGTTTCTTAATGGTAGCGGCAGGATTTAGAATACTAAAGTTAAAAATGTTTCCTGTAGTGGATATGATACCAGCAATGATTTTAGTAATGCCATTTAGTTGGTTTTGGGTTAATATAATATTACATTTATTGTAAATATGGAAGGATAATAAAGATGGGAATAGGTACATTAATAAATGCAGTGGGGGTTCTACTAGGTGGAGCTCTTGGTATATTAATAGGTCATAAAATATCTAATAATATACAACAAGCTATAATGAAAGTAGCTGGAGTATCAGTAGTTTTCTTAGGAATAATTGGCGCGTGTGAGCATGCTTTTAAAAAAATCAACGATGGGAAAAATAGTATCTAGTGGGGCTATGGTATTGGTAGTCAGTATGACATTAGGTACTTTAATCGGAGAAGTTTTAAATATAGAAAAACTATTTGAAGATTTAGGTATTTACTTAAAAAGAGTAACTAAAAGTAGTGGTGACAATAGATTTGTTGATTCATTTATTTTGGCATCTCTAACTATTTGTATAGGGGCTATGTCTATCTTAGGAGCTATTCAAGATGCTTTATTTCATGATTATTCTATTTTAACAGCAAAAGCTGTACTCGATTTTGTGACAATATTAATATTTACTGCGGCAAATGGTCGTGGTAGTATTTTCTCAGTTGTTCCTCTTATTATATTTCAAGGTGGAATAACTATTCTTGCGAAATTTATTGAACCGATTATGACACAAGGTGCGTTAACTAATCTATCAATGGTAGGTTCAGTATTAATATTTTGTGTAGGTGCAAATTTAATTTGGAACCTGAAGCTTAAGGTTGCTAATATGTTACCAGCTATTGTAATAGCTGTGATCTTTGCATTTATACCGATATTTAATTAAAACAAAACTAGTATAGATTTTTAATTCTATACTAGCTTTTTTTGTTTTATTCACCATGTAGTAGTTTATTGTTTCTTTGTTTAGTCTGTTTAAATATTTCCTCATAATCTTCTATCATTTTATTTGAATAATTTCCTTTTTCTATTTCACAGTTTAAAAGAGTAAAAGTACTTTTAAGCATTCTTTTCTAATAACTCTTTTGTAGTTAGACTCTTGTTAAGTAAGTTCTCTAGCGTATCCATACAGTTAATATCTATTTTTGGATATTTGTATTTTATCTCTTGATCTTTAAGACCAGCCTCATAGTATTCTTTCATTATTTTAGTACGATTTTGTTGATTGCCAAACAAACTAAGATAAATAGAAACGACGACATTTTCTTTTACTTTTCTTTGGGCAATACCGGCAAACTTTTTACCATCTATGCTTAAGTCAAAATCACCTGGGCAATATGTATTACTAATTTCTACCGCTTGAATCTTGCTTGATACTTCTGGAAATATCTCCTTAATAAATTCAGTCATAAGGTTATAACCAGCGTTTAAAGAAAATGTACTTGGATTTATTTTCATAACTATAGAAAAACTTATAACTCCTGTGTCGGCTATAATACCTAAACCACCGATATTTCTTACTGCAGGAATTAGATTATTGTTATAAAATGAATCTAGAGCTTCTTTTAAAAAAATGGGACACGTGTATCAGGTGTTCCTAAAATAGCGGAATTTTTCTAAAGAATGAATATGTAGAATACACTCATTATTAGTTAGTACTTGACGAAGAAATAGCTCATCAGTCGCTATAGGAATGAGTGGATTATTCCCATTTAAGTTAGTGTAGATATTAACTTTTTTTATTTTTTTAATAAGTTCAAGCATAGTTACTCCTTAAAAGTAAGATAGAATTATAAATATATTATAGCTTAAAAATAGATTAATTTTTATAGAATATAGTTTTTCTATATAAAAAAACCTTATTACTTCTAAAAAAATTCAAAAAGTAATAAGGTTTATTGTATTACATATTAATTTTGTAGTCTTCTGGTTTTATAATTGGTATCACTTTTGTAAATAGTTTTACAAATAGGTATCCAGTTATAATCGGAACTACTGCAAAGATTATCACGGCTTTAATTATTTCGTAAGCACCACCGTTAGTAGTCGCTAGGTGAGCTAATGGTCCAACTAAACCACTAAATCCAAAACCAGCACTCATTGCTGTACCTTTAATATTAAAGATAGCGGCTAGTACTCCTGTACAAGCAGCACTACAGATTACTGGTAACATGATTTTTGGTTTTGCAAAAACATTTGCCATAGAAATTTTTGGTGATCCTATAAAGTGAGCAAGACAGATACCTTTTGAGTTAACTGCCCAACCAGCAATAGCAAGTGTAAATCCACAAGCGCAAATACCAAGGTTTGCTGCTCCAGATGCTATACCATCAATATTAATCGCTAGTGCAATACCAACAGATGTTATCGGTGTAACAATTAGACAAGCAAAGATAATCGCTATTAATATTGTTAGTATAATAGGTTGAAGAGTTAATAAATGTTTAATTCCGTCTCCTAATACTCTAGTAAGTCCTGCGAAAAATGGAAGTAAATATCTTCCTATACCCCCAATTACAACAAGGCTTAGAGTAGGTAGTACTAATACTGCGTAACCTTGTGTTTTGTTTCCAATAAGTAAGATAAATGCAGTTGCTAATGCTGCAGTAAAGATAATAGTAACAATATCTCCTGCACCTTTTAACATTAATCCTGTTTTATCAGCTGTTTGAACTATTGATCCACTGGCATATAGTGTTGCTAAACCAATAGAAGTACCTTGAATAGGTGTTAACTTAAACATCATTCCTATTATCATACCTGAAGCAAGTCCAATAAGGGCATTAGAAATTGTAACCGAAAATGATAAAAACGCTAAAGATGGATATACTTTTGCGATATATTTCAAAAGTTCTCCTAATAATGCACCGGGTACTAAACATAGGACAGTTCCTAGTGCAACACCGTTAAGTACATTCATAGTAAATTTTTTAAAAGTAATTTTTTCTTCCATAACTAATTCTCCTTTTGAGTATTTACAACCTAAAAAGGTTACTAATAATTATAGCTTAAAAATTATAATTTGTACATTGATTTCGGAAAAGTAAAATAAAAAACTGACCTATAAAAAATTATAAGCCAGTTTATTGCTATAATGCTGTGAATGCTGCTGTAAATCCAAATATTATTCCCGGTGAATTGGCTATAATAATAGGCCAATCACGTTTTTTTCACCTAAAAATCCATAAAGTACCCAAAGTGTACAGTTAATTCCTGCAACAAAAGGTTGTAAAAAGTCACCTTTATGACCGTTTATATTACCTGAAATTTGAGGTATATAAGATATATACATAAGCATGGCAGTAAAAGTAGCTACCCAACTAAGTATTTTTGAAAAAAATTTATTATTCATATTATCTTTCTCCTTTCAAAGTATTTGAGTATACTAACACATATAAAACTATATTGCAAATCAATTTTTTTAAATATTTTTTTAATGTAAAAGGGCTTTATTTGGCTTAAAAATAACTATAAATATTTTTTTAAAAAAATTATTTATAAAAAGAGACATTAAGTATGTTTAAAGTTTAGTTTGTATAGTTTACTATATTGTTGTATAATGTAAATTATAATAAAAAAAGGAGTTTGACTCAAGTGAAAGTATTAAGAAAATTATTAGCTTTTTCTAGTAGTTATAGCACTTCTTGGTGGGGGAGCAGCATATGCCTTGCAACCTAGCGAAGATATTAAACCTTCTGAAAAGCTATCAAGTGTAAATTCGTCTATGGATTTAGCATCATTAAATAAAGAATTTATAAGTAATGTAAGTTATAGTAATTCGAAATTATCTACTAGTCTTAAAATTGATAATGAAATGTTTCTTTATCAATCTTAAATCATGCGACTAAAGATAGTGCTGAAATTCAAGAAGGTAGTTATAAATTAGTTGGTAATAGAGTAGCAGCTAAGCTACCAGTTCAGTTATCTTTTATAAATAGTGAAATTTCTTCTAATATAAAACTATCAGGTTCTAATAATAAAATTGAATTAACATTAGAAGATGCTAAAATAGGTAAAAGTACCTATACCTGATTTTTGCTTTAGAAAAAAATATTTAAAAGAGTATTTAACTGGAACAGGTGTTAGTGTTAATGGAAATGTAATTACTATTAATAAAGTAGAACTACCTGTAAAACTAGAAGGTATAGAAGTATCAAATGGTATGATAAATGTATCAGCTTCTTTAACTAATGAACAGTTATTACAATATGGTTCACAAGCGTTAAAAGGTTACTTAGGAGCTTAATAATTAAACAAAAGTCTATATTACTTATAATATAGGCTTTTTTTATTGTGATAGAAAAAAACATCGTTTTCAGAAATATTTAATAATAAATTCTCAAAAAAACACTTGAAACTTTATTGTTGATGTAATATAATATGTTTATTGAATAAAGACAGGACTACTATGTATTTATTGTTAGAGAGAAACTGGTTGGTGAAAAGTTTTATAAAGACATAAAGTAGTTATCACTTTATTAGAAATTAATTATATAGGACAATGAGTGCTCTTAGTGGGAGTTAAATGAGGTGGTACCGTGGATATATTCCGCCCTCAATAACTTTTACTAGGAGCTTTTTATTTTGAAAGGAGAAAAAATGGTAGAATTAAAAGATACATTATTAATGCCAAAAACTAAATTCCCTATGCGTGGTAATCTTCCTAATAAAGAACCAGAATTTTTAAAACGTTGGGAAGAAATGGATTTATATAGAAAAGTTTTAGAAAAAAATGCAGGGAAACCTTCATACGTACTTCATGACGGACCTCCATACGCAAATGGTAACATCCACATTGGACACGCACTTAACAAAATCCTAAAAGACTTTATCGTTAAGTATAAAAATATGAATGGTTTTGTTTCTAATTACGTTCCTGGTTGGGATACTCACGGTTTACCAATCGAGCAAGTGTTAGTAAACAATGGTGTTGATAGAAAATCTATGCCAGCTACAAAATTCAGAAATAAATGTAAAGATTATGCTTTAAAACAAGTAGATAAACAACGTGCAGACTTCAAAAAATTAGGTGTAATTGGTGATTGGGAAAACCCATATTTAACACTAGATCCAAAATTTGAAGCTGAACAAATCCGTGTATTCGGTAAAATGGTTGATAAAGGATATATCTATAAAGGATTAAAACCAATTTATTGGTCTCCATCATCAGAATCTGCTTTAGCGGAAGCCGAAATCGAATATCGTGACCATACTTCACCTTCTATCTATGTTGGATTCGAATTAGTAAGTGAAGATGGAGTTGTAGAAAAAGGAACTAAATTCGTTATTTGGACAACAACTCCATGGACATTACCTGCAAACTTAGGTATTGCAGTTCACCCTGATTTTGAATATCAAGAAGTTAAAGTAAATGGTGAAAACTATTTATTAGCTAAAGAAAGAGTTAACTTCTTAGCTGAACAATTCGGTTGGGAAAACTTTGAACTAGGAAAAACAGTACTTGGTAAAGAATTAGAATATTTACTATGTCAACACCCATTCTTAGATAGAACTTCTACAGTAATCTTAGCTGATTATGTAACTCTTGATTCAGGGACTGGACTAGTTCATACTGCACCTGGACACGGGGTTGATGACTTTATCGTTGGTCAAGGTAAATATAAACTTGGAGTATTATCACCAGTTGATAACCAAGGTAATCTAACAGAAGAAGCTGGACAATTCGCAGGACAATTTGTTTTTGATGCCAACAAAAAAATATTATTGCACACTTAGCTGAAACTGGGGCATTATTAAAAACAAGAAAAATATTACTCACTCATATCCACATGACTGGAGAAGTAAAAAAACCTATTATCTTTAGATCAACACCTCAATGGTTCTGTTCTGTTGATGCGTTCCGTTCTGAATTATTAGATGCTGTAGATAGAACTAAATTCTACAGTGAATGGGGTAAACCAAGATTATATAACATGATTCGTGACCGTGGTGACTGGGTAATCAGTAGACAACGTGTTTGGGGATGTACCAATTCCTGTATTCTACGCAGAAAACGGAGAGGCTATCTTAGATAATACTTTAATCGAACACGTAGCTAAAAATCTTTGAAGTGGAAGGATCAAATGTATGGTTCTATAAAGATGCTAAAGAATTATTACCTGAAGGTTATACTCATCCAGGTAGTCCAAATGGTGAATTCACTAAAGAAATGGATATTATGGACGTTTGGTTCGATTCAGGAACTTCTCACCAAGGATGTTGCGCAGTGCGTGATGATTTAACTTATCCTGCTGACCTTTATTTAGAAGGAAGTGACCAATATCGTGGTTGGTTTAACTCTTCATTAATTACTTCTGTAGCTATCTCTGGAGATGCTCCGTATAAAGAGCTTGTATCTGCAGGTTTCGTTATGGACGGTAATGGTAATAAAATGAGTAAATCATTAGGTAATGTTATCTCTCCAAATGATGTAGGTAAACAATTAGGTGCTGAGATTATCCGTCTATGGTCAGCAAGTGTTGACTATACTCAAGACGTGCGTATTTCTAACGATATCCTAAAACAAGTATCTGAAACTTATAGAAAAATTAGAAATACATTCCGTTTCTTACTAGGAAACTTATTCAATGGTAACTTTGATAATAGAACAGACTTATTATCATATGATGAATTAGAAGAATTAGACAAATACATGGTTCTTAAATTTGAAAAAGTTGTAGCTAAAGTATTAGATTACTATGAAAACTATCAGTTCAACAGTATTACTACAGAGTTAATCAACTTCTTCAACGTAGAATTATCTTCATTCTACCTAGACTATGGTAAAGATATTCTTTATATCGAAGCTGAAAAATCTCAAAAACGTTTAAGTATGCTGACAGTACTTTACACTGTATTAAGTAAATCAGTTAGATTATTAGCTCCAATCTTATCATTCACTGCAGAAGAAGTATATGACAATATGCCATATGAAGATGCTGAATCTGTTCACTTAACTGACTTCCCAGCTAAGAATTTAATCGATGATGCAGCATTAGAAGCTAAATGGGATAAACTTCTTGAAGTACGTGACGATGTAAACAAAGCTTTAGAAGAAAGCCGTAACGAAAAAGTTATCGGTAAATCTCTAGAAGCTGCTGTTGAAATCTACAGTAACGATGGTGAAGTAGTAGAATTACTAAACTCAGTAGATAACTTACACCAACTATTTATCGTAAGTAGTGTTGAAGTTAAAGAAAACGATGGTGTTGCTTATGATTTAGCAACTGTTAAAGTAACAAAAGCTGAAGGACACCGTTGTGAACGTTGCTGGAACATCGTTGAAGAAGTAAACGAAGAAGGTTTATGTCCACGTTGTGCTAGTATCTTAAATAAATAGTAAGTTAATAAATGAACTTGTATTCTGATTGAATTCAAGTTCTTTTTATTTAAGGTTAGAATTTAGAAAAATATTTATAGAAAAAAACAGAGTTTAACCTTATTCAATAAGTTCACAATTCGTGTTATTGTTGTTGCTTTAAAGGTCAATGAGTGTTATAATTATATGATGTAAAGAAATACTAACTTTAAAGATAGTGTGTATTTCTTTTTAAATTATTACTAAATTTGAATAAAATATTTTATTGAGGGTTCAAAGAGTTGAATGTTCAATATTGATTAAGTGAAATAATTAATAATATTTTTAATTATTTTTCAAAAAAATATTTTGGAAGGAAAAATGTTAATGGCAATTTTAGGAAAATTATTTGACGCTAACAGAAGAGAAGTAAAAAGCTTATCAAAACTAGCTGATAAAGTATTAGCTAAAGATGAAGAATACTCTAGTCTTAGTGATGAACAATTAAAAAATAAAACAGAAGAGTTTAAACAGTATGTTGCTGAACAAAAAGAAAAAGGAAAATCTACAGCTGATATATTAGATAAAATTTTAGTTGATGCATTTGCGACTGCTCGTGAAGGAGCATTTCGTGCATTAGGAATGAAACCATATAAAGTACAAATTATGGGTGGTATAGCACTTCACCGTGGTGATATCGCTGAGATGAAAACAGGGGGAAGGTAAAACTCTTACTGCGACAATGCCTGTTTATCTAAATGCTTTAAGTGGAGAAGGAGTACACGTAGTAACAGTAAACGAATACTTATCACAACGTGACGCTCAAGAGATGGGAGTTTTATATAACTATCTAGGTCTTTCTGTAGGGCTTAACTTAAACTCATTAAATCCTGAAGAAAAAAGAGAAGCATATAATGCAGATATTACATACTCTACAAACAACGAATTAGGGTTTGACTATTTAAGAGATAACATGGTTAAAACAGTTGAAGCTCGTGTGCAACGTCCTTTAAATTATGCCGTAATTGATGAGGTCGACTCAGTACTTATTGATGAAGCACGTACACCACTTATTATCTCTGGTGAAGGTCAAGCATCAACTTCATTATATAAAGTAGCAGATGCTTTTGTAAAGACACTTAAGAGAGCTACAGAAGAAGATGGTAGTGATGGAGATTATACTCTTGATATTAAAACTAAAAGTATTCAATTATCAGAAATTGGTATAGATAAAGCTGAAAGTTACTTTGGATTAAAAAATCTATATGATTTAAAAAATGTTGATTTAACACACCATATTAACCAAGCGCTAAAAGCTAACTACACAATGTTCTTAGACGTTGACTACGTAGTTGCTGAAGATGGTGAGATTTTAATCGTTGACCAATTCACTGGTCGTACAATGCCTGGTCGTCGTTTTTCTGAAGGATTACACCAAGCTATCGAGGCTAAAGAAGGTGTACCTATTCAAAATGAAAGTAAAACTATGGCAACAATTACATTCCAAAACTACTTTAGAATGTATAAAAAACTTAGTGGTATGACAGGTACTGGTAAAACAGAAGAAGAGGAATTTAGAAATATTTATAACATGTTTGTTACTACAATTCCTACAAACAGACCAGTATTAAGGGAAGATGCACCTGACTTTATTTACTCAAATATGACAGCTAAGTTTAACGCAGTTGCTCGTGAAGTAAAACAACGTCATGAAAAAGGACAACCAATCTTATTAGGTACTGTTTCTATTGAAACGAGTGAATTAGTTTCACAACTTCTATATAAATACGGAGTACCACATAAAGTACTTAATGCTAAACAAAATGAAAGTGAAGCAGAAATAATTAAACAAGCAGGACAAAAAGGTTCTGTAACTATCGCGACAAACATGGCTGGTCGTGGTACGGATATTAAACTTGGTGAAGGTGTTCGTGAACTTGGTGGATTAGCTGTTATTGGTACTGAACGTCACGAATCACGTCGTATCGATAACCAGTTACGTGGACGTTCTGGTCGTCAAGGAGATCCAGGTTACAGTAGATTCTATCTATCATTAGAAGATGAACTTATGGTTCGTTTTGGTGCTGATAGATTACAAAAAATTATGGGTGCAACTGAAGATGCTCCAATCGAAAGTAGAATGGTCAGCCGTTCAGTAGAAAGTGCCCAAAAACGTGTTGAAGGTAATAACTATGATGCACGTAAACAAGTACTTCAATACGATGATGTATTACGTAAACAACGTGAAATCATGTATGCTGAAAGAAATGAAGTATTAGAAAATGAAGTAGTTACTGATATTGTTTATGAAATGATTGATGAAGCAGTTGAAAAAACTATTCAATACGCTAGTCAAACTATGGGAGAAGTACATAGTGAAAGAGAAGAAACAGAAGAGATTATCAAATCTATCAATGAGAAATTCTTAGGACAAAACCCTATCACTGAATTAGAGTACGGTGATGTAATGTCTGATGAAGAGATTAAAGAACTTACTATTGCTAAAATTAAAGCAGAATTACAAGAAAAACGTGATTTACTTGGTGATGATACTATGAATTCGTTCGAAAAATATATTCTTCTTAATGCAATAGATGATAGATGGACTGATCATATTGACCAAATGGACCAATTAAGAAAAGGTATCTTCTTACGTTCTTACGGTCAAATCGATCCACTTCGTGAATATAAAAATGAAGGTCACGAAATGTTCGAGTATATGATTGATGATATTCAAGTAGAAGTAGTTTCTAACTTATTACGTATTAGAGTAGAACGTCATGAAGATATTGAAATCAAAGAAGAAAATACTAAACTTACTACTAACGATAGTAAAGAACATATAGCACGTGGTCCAATAAGAAGCTCAGCTCGTGAAGCGAAAAAAGCTCGTATGGAAGAGCGTAAACAAAGAATTAAAGAATTAAAAGCTCAAAAAGAACGCGAAGCTAATAAATAATTTGGTAGAGAAAGAATATATTATGAAGAGGAGACTTATATAAGTTTCCTCTTTGATATATTAAAAACAAAATAAAGGAGATTAATAAATGAAAGTTTATTATAGTTGGTTTGCTTATACGGTTGTACTTATAGCTGGTATTGTTATGACAATATGTTCACCAGTTCTTATTTTTTTCTTATGTTTAAAATAGATATAGATATTTGGACTATGATTTTTTTGTGATATGTTCTTTGTATTTATCCTTATTTCTGGTATAGGATTTACAATGATGGCAGTAAGGAGACTGTTTATTAATAGGGCTGTATTAGAGCTTTGTGAAGAGGGTGTATATATCAACTACGGAGCATTTAGATTTAAAAGATTGTTTATTCCTAAAGAAGAAATTAATAAAACTTGAACGTTATAATACATATACTTATACTACTACTAGTAGAGCTAGATGGGACAAAGGATCATTTGTTTTTTTATTTAAAAAAATGATGATATTTTTAAAAAGCTTAGGTAAATTTACCAATTTTACAAAAGATATGAATTTTTAAAACATTAGGTATAAGATTAAATGATTGCCTTGTTCCTTGGAATATAATTGATAGTGTCGAATACTATTTTTAAAACTGTTTATAAAATAAAATTTGAAAGATAATAAAGGAATGATAGTATATGAAAAATTTATTATAGTAAGTTTGCTTACACGGTAATGCTAGTATGTAGTATTATTATGCTAATAGCTCTATCTGCTCGCATTGTACGTACTAATGTTTAAGATTCCCTAAAAATAGAGATTCTACCAAAAAAATTTTTGCTTAGTTTACTTTTTATTATTTGCTTTTTATTTTTTTAGTGTAGGATTTACTGTTATGACAATAAGAAGGTTATTTATAGTAAATACGGCTGTAGAATTTTCTGCTGTGGGTATAACTATTTACTACGGCGCGTTTAACTTAGAAAAAAATTGTTTATATCAAAAAGAAGAAATTATAAAACTTGAACATATAACTAAAAAGTAGTAATGAAGCATCTTTACCAGTAGAAGGAATGTTCAGATTTACTTTTTAAAAATGATGATATTTTTGCGTGAAAATTGGTATTTTTACAAATTTTTGATAAAAAAATATGAGATTTAAAAACTTTAAGAATGCATCTATCAGATTGTAAAAATAAATCCACGTATTATAGACAAACTTGAACATTATTGTTCAAATACATATGACTTTTAAATTTATAAGAGATTAAAAAGGAAAATTATTACTATGAAAAATTTATTTTTAAGAAATATTTATCAATACTCTTAGTATTAATAGGTATTATAATGTTTTTTTAGCTCTTCTTCCTATTTTTAAAAAGCTCTTTATGTTGATGCTGATTTTGCAATATCAGTAAGATTATTTATATTTATCGTATTTCCTTTACCAATATTAATTTTTCACTTGTAGATTTATATTTGAAGGAATTAATAGATTATTTATTAATCCTGTTGCGTTTGAATTTACTGTAGAGGGTATTGTTATTTCAACTGGTAAAATTAAATATGATACGTTTTTAATTAAGAAAGAAGATATAAATAATATAAGTGTTTATATAAATAAAAAAATGGATTATGAATTATCAGTTTTTATTAATAAAGAACAAAAAGAATTAAAGAAAAAAATTTTTTTAAGATATCATAAAAAAAAATAAATCTATAGATTTAGCAACTAACCAATGTGTTTTTTTAAGAGAAAAGATCTACTTAAGTTAGTAGAGTATATAAAAGAACATTATGGGATTGTTGTTGAAGTATAAATTAGTAATGAAAGGTATGATACTGTGAAAATATATTATAGTAGGTTTGCTGGAATAAAGTATATTTTTTTGTATTACTTTTTATTTCTAAGTACGTTTGCGTATGATTCTAAACTAAATATAGCTAATATAAATATAGCATTTATAATACAAATAGTTTTAGGACTTTATTCTTTATTTGTTATAATAAAACAACTGTTAGGAAAAAGTTTTTTTGAAGTTACACCTGAAGGGGTATATATTTATAGTGGCTTAATTATAGAAAAAGAAACATTTATATCAAAAAGATAACTTAATTTCGGCTACATATAAAGAAGTTAAAGAAAGTGATCCTAACCTTGATTATGATACAGATTGCTTTTATAGAATTTAAAAGTAAAAGAAGATACTAGGTTAAATAAAATTTCAAACTCTAATATAACTTTTTGATACAGAAAAACTGGTAATAAAACTACATTTAAATCAATGTAACTTTAATTTAAAAAAAAATGGAAAGAGATATCAACATATTTAGAGAAAAAAATTATAATATTGATGTCATTTAATAACTAAGAATAAAAACATGAGTTATAAGTCTTGTTAAGAAAGGTAAGATATTAATGAAAAATATATTATGCAAAAAAATTGTAGGGTTATGGATATTTAATGTTTTCCATAGTAGTATTAATTAATTTTTTTAATACTTAGTAATTATGGAATTTTTAATCTAGAGCAAATAAACTTTTTTTAGTAATAGTAGAAATTATTATGTTACTTGCTGGTGTTTATGCTGCAATTGGAGCTGTGAGAAGATTATTTGGTAATAATGTGTCTTTTGAATTTACTGATGAAGGTATTTATGCATATTCTGGAATAATAATTCAAAAGGAGACATTTATACCAAAAAGAGGATTTATTATCTGCAGAATATAAGGTAGTAGATGTGAGTGATCCAGATCATACAAATAGTAAAAAGCTACTTTTATTGAATTAAAAATTAAAAAGAGACAACTAGATTAAACAAAATTTCAAAGAGTAATATTATAATAGATCCCTAGTATTTTAAGAGTGCTACTATATGTTAATCTTTGTAAGTTTAAAAACAGAAGATTGGGAAGAGTTTGTCATCGTACTTAAATGAAAAAAATATAGTATTGAAATTATAGAAAAATAAAACAGTAGACTATAAATTACAAAGTTTACTTATTGTTTTCTAAATTTAGGAGGAGATTTATTATGAAAATTAGTGATATAAATAAAAAGTAATAATATAGTGTTTTTTTCGGTGGAGCTGGAGTTTCAACAGAATCTAATATACCAGATTTTTAGAAGTGCTAATGGAATATTCAGTATAAAGCTAAATAGAAGCTTTAGTCCCTGAACAATTAGTATCTAGAACAATGTTTGAAAAGATATCCAGAGGATTTCTTTTGATTTTTTTATAAAAAAAGAACTTAATATATCCAGATGCTAAAACCAAATGCAGCTCATTATTATTTAGCTAAATTAGAAAAGAATGGGTAAACTAAAAGCAGTAATAACACAAAATATTGATACTCTACATGAACAAGCAGGTAGTAAAAAAATGTATTAAAATTACACGGTACTGTAGATGCAAATTATTGTACTAAGTGCGGAGCATATTATAATTTGGAACAGTTTTTAAATAAAAAAAGAAGAAATTCCACGTTGTGATAAATGTTCTGGTGTTATAAAACCATATGTAACTTTATATGAAGAGGAGTTAGATATGACTACATTTAATTCTGCAATTAGGTATATTCAAGAAGCGGAAGTATTAATAATCGGAGGTACTTCACTTAGTGTATATCCAGCAGCTAACCTTATTCAATATTTTAGAGGAAAATATTTAGTAGTAATAAATAAAACTAAAACTCCTCAAGACAATATGGCTGGTTTAGTCATTAATGATAGTATAGGAAAAGTATGTAAAGAACTTGATGAACAATTAAGTGAAAAAAATAAAATATATAGAAAGGAAATATAATGAATTTAATTAGAAAACTAGGCTGGTTTTTTAAAATTAGAGAAGAGAAGATATATTATAGGTATATTGGCTCTATCTTTAGTAAGTGTCTTTAATTTAATACCACCCTAAAGTAATAGGTAATATAGTTGATAAAATAGAAGCGGGTAATTTAACTAATAGTCAGTTGTTTATTAATATTATTTATTTAGTATTAGCTGCTTTTATAATGTATGGATTAAGATATGTATGGCGTGTTTATATTTTTGGTGCAGCGTACAATTTAGGTCGAATTCTACGTTTTAGATTGTTCCAACACTTCACAAAAATGTCTCCATCATTTTATCAAAAGTACCGTACAGGAGATTTAATGGCTCACGCAACTAATGATGTAAATGCTGTTGTTATGGTTGCAGGTGGAGGAGTAATGTCAGCGGTGGACGCTAGTATAACAGCGTTAGTAACTTTATTTACTATGGTATTTTTAATAAGTGCTAAGCTAACATTAATCGCTGTTATTCCATTACCATTTTTAGCTTATGCTACTAATAAACTAGGTGAGAAAAATCACCAAAGTTTTAAAGAAGCGCAAGAATCATTTTCTGACCTTAATAATAAAGTACAGGAGAGTGTATCTGGTATTAGGGTTACTAAATCATTTGGTTATGGTAATGATGAGATTAATAGTTTTGGAGAGACTAATAAGAAGGTATTTAGTAAAAATATTATTGCTTCTAAATACAATGCTCTATTTGATCCAATGGTACTTGTATTTGTAGGGTTATCTTATACACTAACACTTATCTTTGGTGGAATATTTATATCAAGAGGAGAAATAAGTGTTGGTAATTTAGTAACTTTTGTTACATATCTTGATATGTTAGTATGGCCTCTTCAGGCAATTGGTTGGTTATTTAATATAGGTCAACGTGGTGATGTATCTTATACACGTATAGAGAAACTACTAGCAGAAGAGAATGATGTCGTAGAAAAAGAAAATACGATACCAGCACATAATGGTAGATTAGAGTATAACATTAATAGTTTTTTTCTTATGTAGGAGAGGAAACATTATCTGATATTAAGTTCGCTATTGATAAAGGACAAACATTAGGAATAGTCGGAGTAACTGGTTCAGGTAAAACTACTTTATTAAAATTATTACTTAGGGAATATGATGTCGAAGATGGAAGTATTTACTTAAATAATCATAATATAAAAGATTATAAGTTAAATGATCTTCGAAGCTTAATAGGATATGTTCCACAAGACCAAGTATTATTCGCAATGTCTATAAAAAGAAAATATTAGATTTGCTGATACTAAGTATAAGGACAAACAGGTAGAGGATATTACTAAAGTTTGTGGAATATATGATGATATAGTAAATATGACTGATGGTTTTGATACTATTATAGGAGAACGCGGAGTATCATTATCAGGTGGACAAAAACAACGTATGGCTATGAGTCGTGCATTAATTATGAATCCAGAAATATTAATTTTAGATGATTCGTTATCAGCAGTTGATGCTAAAACAGAGCATTTAATTTTAGAAAACTTAAAAGAAGAAAGAAGCGGTAAGACAACTATTATTACTGCACATAGATTATCAGCTATTGTTCATGCAGATTTAATAATAGTAATGGATAATGGGAAGATAATAGAACGTGGTACACATGATCAACTAATTGCTCAAGATGGTTGGTATAAAGAAACATATAATACTCAGCAATTAGAAGAGAAGATGAAAGGAGGAAATTAGTTTGAAGAAGAGTAATACATTTTTCAGATTATTACGCTATATGTTTAAGTATAAAGGATTAACTTTTATAGCTTTATCTTTTATCTTACTTACTACATTAGTAGCGACAGCAATTCCTCTTTTAGCACGGTACTATATAGATAACTACATAACAAAAAATATAGCAACAGCAGGACTATATATATTAGCCGGTTACTATGGATTATTTATATTAAGGGTAGTCTTTACTTTTATAGGTGAATATTATTTTTCTAAGGTAGCACATAGTATAGTAAGAGATCTACGAGAAGAAAGTTTTTCTAACTTACAAAAATTAGGTATGTCATACTTTGATAAAACACCAGTAGGTTCAATAGTATCTAGATTGACTAATGATACTCAAGCAGTAGCAGATATGTTTGGGACAATATTTTCAAGTTTCTTAAATTCGGTATTAATGTTTGTAGTAACACTAACTGCAATGGTATCTTTAAGTTGGCAATTAACTATACTAATGATTTTATTTATACCGATAATGTTAGGTTCTGTATATTTATATCAAAGACTTTCTAGTAGATTAGTAGAGATAACAAGAGCTAAGTTGAGTGATTTAAATACAAAGTTATCTGAGTCTATAGAGGGTATGAGAATAGTACAAGCCTTTAATCAAGAGAAGAGATTATTAGATGAGTTTGAAGGTGTTAATAAAGAGCACCTGCGTTATATGAGCAAGTCTTTAGCAGTAGATAGTTTATTACTTAGACCAGCAATGGCATTATTTAAAATATTAGCTTATGGAGTTATACTAACTTATTTTGGTCTTAGTTGGCAAACTGCTGGATTTACTGCTGGATTAATATATGCATTTATCCAATATACTAACCAACTGTTTAATCCATTAATAGAACTTATGCAAAACTTTAGTGTACTTCAAACATCAATGATTTCTGCCGGAAGGGTATTTGAATTAATAGATAATACTGAATATGAACCGAAACAAAGTAATAGTGATTATAAAATTGAAGAAGGTAATATTGAGTTTAAAAATGTAAGTTTCTCATATGATGGTAAGCAAGATGTACTTAAAAACATCTCGTTCAATGTAAATAAAGGAGAGACAATAGCATTTGTTGGATCTACCGGTTCAGGTAAGTCTTCGATTATTAATCTTTTCTTAAGATTTTATGAATTTGAGCGTGGTAAGATATTTATAGATGGTGTAGATATAAAAGATTATAGTACTAAAGAATTAAGAGATAAGATTGGATTAGTACTTCAAGATCCATTTTTATATCATGGGACAGTAGAGTCTAATATTAGGATGTATAAAGATAACTTGACTGAAAATGATATAGAAGAAGCGGCAAGATTTGTTGATGCGGATAATTTTATCCAAGAGCTTCCAGAAAAATATCAAAGTAAAGTAACTGAACGTGGTTCTACTTTCTCTAGTGGTCAAAGACAACTTATTACATTTGCGAGAACTATAGCTGCTGAACCTAAGATACTAATTTTAGATGAAGCAACAGCAAATATCGACTCAGAGACAGAAGAGACTATCCAACGTTCATTAGAGAAGATGCGTAAAGGTCGAACAACAATTGCAATAGCACACCGCTTATCAACAATACAAGATGCAAATTGTATTTATGTTCTTGATAAAGGTGAGATAATTGAATCAGGCACACATGAACAGCTACTAGAACGCAAAGGCACATATTATAAAATGTACCAATTACAAGCTGGTATGATGCAATAAATAAAATATTAATCAGTAATATCACATAGGTATTACTGATTTTTTTATATAAAAGATATAATTTTGTGATATAATAAATTTATAGTTAAATAAAGGAGAAATGGTAAATGATACAAAGTAGAAGTATGTGCAAGTAGTGTAAAAGATTGCTTAATAGCTCAAAGTGAGGGTGCAAGTAGAATTGAGTTAGTTAGTGCAAGTTATTTGGGAGGTTTGACACCTACAACTACATTATTAGATATGGTACTAGAAAGTGGAGTAGTAGTACCAATTATGGCAATGGTACGTCCTCGTGGGGGAGGATTTTTGCTATAGTGAGATAGAAAAGAATCAAATGTTTAGAGAAGCACGTGAGCTTTTAAAACATGGTGCTAACGGAATTGTCTTTGGATTCTTAACAGAAGATGGAAAAATAGACTGGCAAGCTACAGAGAAGATGATTGAATTATGTGATAAATTTGGAGCAGAGAGTGTATTTCCATAGAGCATTTGATTGTTCTAAAGGAGCCTGATTATAATATACAACGATTAATAGGATTAGGTTGTACAAGAATACTAACAAGTGGATTGGGTGAAAATGCAATTCGTGGTAGTAAAGTTATTAAAAATATTCCAAGAAAAATATGGCAAAACATATAGAAATTCTTGCTGGAGCTGGTATTGATTCTAAAAATGTAGTAAGGTTATTAGATAAAACAAGTGTGAATCAAATTCACGGAACATTTAAAGAATACGAAAATGATCCGACAACACGTGGGGAAGAAGTATCGTTTGCATATACAGAAAAAGGTGACTATGAGCAAGTAGATCCACTTGAATTAAATAAAGTGGTAGCTATAGTTAGAAATTATGAATTAGAAAAAATAGAAAATAAATCTAGAGGAAAATGATGAAACTATCTAAAAATACATCATATAGCAATAATAGGAACTGACTACAATAAAACTACTGATTTTTTTATATTAATAAATTGAAATTTGAAAAGATTAGTGAGTATAATAGACCCTGAAAAAAATGATGTTTTATTAAATGTAAAAAAAGGGATATAGTTCTTGAAATTTTTTTATAAAAAAAGATGCCCCTTTAAGACCATCTATGCCTTCTCCAGAATATACAGGACTTCGACATCTTGCTTTTAAAGTAGATAGTGTAGAAGATGTTCTTGAGGAGTTTGACAAATTAGATATTATTCATGAAGGTCTAAGGTATGATGATTTTGATGGTAAAAAGATGGCTTTTTTCTTTGATCCTGATGGATTACCACTAGAAATACATGAATAAAAAAAGACTAGAAACTTAATTTTAGGTTTCTAGTCTAAATTTTTACATATCTACTTTTTGTACCAAGATTTAATTCTTGTGCTTTTGAAATAATTTCATATCCACATGCTATATCTAATACAGCAGTTCCAACAGACTTAAATATAGTTATTTCATTATTATTTTCTCTTCCAATAGCTGGGTTTAGAACTAAGTCTCCAAGTTCACCTTTAAAATCATTTTCAGTTATTAATCCTTTGTCAAGAGGAAGTAATATATCTCCAGCCTCACTAAGAACTCCATCATTAGTATCAAAATAGATTTTATTGTTTTCGTTTATTAATTCTGTAGGTAGTTCTATCATATCAGGTGTAAAAGAACCAATACCATTAATATGAGTTCCATCTTTTACGTATTTAGCATCAAATGTAGGTGCTGTAGAAGTAGTAACTGTTGTGATAATATCAGAATCAATAACAGCATCATTAGCGTGTCCATATGCTGAAATGTTAGTTGAAAATTCACTTAATTCATATTTTAGCTTTTCAACAAACTTTTTAGTTTTTTCAAAGTTTCTACCAACTACACGAAGTTCTTCAAGATCTCTGACAGTTAGAAGTGCGCGTGCTTGTTCAAATGCTTGACCACCTGTACCTATAAGGGTTGCTATTTTACTATCTTTTCTAGCTAATAAATCAGTTGCTGCACCTTGTAAAGCTGCGGTACGAAGTGCAGTAAGGTATGTACCATCTAATAAACCATTTACTATCCCTGTTTTTGAATCTATCATAAGAACTGTTGAAGGAACTGAAGGTAAATTATACTGTGCATTATTTGGATACACCGAAACTATTTTTATACCAACTTTTTCTTCGTTTGAACTAATACTTCCTGGCATAAATAGTGCTTGTCCATTGTATTTTTCAACTGGTAAGTTAATTCTAAGTGGTATATTAGTTTTATTTTCTGAATAGTCTTTTAAAGACTTTTTACAAACTTCGATAGCTTCTTTCATAGGAAGGCATTTTTTTGAATTTCTTCTTTATTTAGTATAATCATAATGTTTTTACTCCATATTCATAATATAACTTTTATTATAACAAATTGTTTGAGATTAATAAATATTTTATAAAAACAATATATAAAGTAGGGATAGTAAAAATCCCTAAGCGATTTTTATCGCTTAGAGATTATTTGTAACTTTTTAAGCCGTCAGGTTGTACTACTTTTGCTAAATTAATATTAGATGTTGTTGTTTTAAGTTCTATATCCGCTGTAAAAAGAACTAGAGCCTTTTATTAGAAATTGTACAGTTAATATACAATTCTACAGGTTCAAAGCTGTCTTTTTTTAATAGTTTGTTTAATAGTAATACTTTCTAAATTAGCTTTGTTTATGGTCTTAGCATTACCAGTGGCAATAAATGATTTAATTAAGAAATCTTTATATTTTTTTCACCATTTCCTGAGTAAGATAAAAATAAAATTATCTCCTTGCTGTTTAACTTTAAAATCATTTGCGTTATCTTTTAAAAAAACTTAACTCTTTCGTTTTCAATACTAATTTTGTTGTTTGAATAAACGCGATTTACGTTTTTCACTATTTGCTTTTTAATTTGATCCATTTCGAGGTATTATTTTGTTTGTAATAAAATGTTTCTGAATCATTCATATAGGCAGATGCTGTATTGCCATTGCTAGTTATATTAGTAATTGTTGATATTGGCTTGGTTTCAACAAAACCATTTACGTTATACTTTAAATTTGTTTCTTTACTATTACTTTTTAATTAACATTGTAATATCTGAGTTGTAACTTAAACTCTTTTATACCTTTTTAAAGTTTCTGAATATTTATCAATTACTTCTTGTGATGTCGGCGTTTTTGTCGAACAACCTGTTAAAACTATAGTTAAAATAACTGTAGAAAATTATTAGAACTAATTTTTTTAGAGTACTTTTTCATATAAATGCCCCTTTTTCAAGATTTTTAGAAATGAATAATAATTAACATTATATAAATATAATAATGAAATTTAGAAAAATTGTCAATTAATTCTAGAATAGTTTGTTAGACGAAAAGATTAATGATATCTATAAAAAAATCTAAGCGAATTACCGCTTAGAGATTATTTGTAACTTTTAAGTCATCAGGTTGTGCTGCTTTTGCTAAATTAATATTAGATGTAGTAGTTTTTATTTCGATATAAGATTTAACTGATGAATCATATTTATAAGTAAGTTCAGAGGTAATATTTAATTCAACAGGCTCAAAACTAGATTTTTTTATAGTTTGTTTTATAGTAATATTTTTTTAAATCATATCTCTTAAATTCACTCATTTCTCCAAATCCAATAAAAGATGAAATTAAAAAGTCTTTGTATTTTTGTATCACTTCCTGAGTAGGTAAGAACGTAGTTATCACCTTGTTCTTCAACCTTTAAAAATCATTAGCATTACTTTTTTTAGAAAATCAATATTTTTCTTTATCTCGACTAATTTTGTTTGCTGAATCAAAAACGTTCTAATGTTTCACTAGATGACTTATATTTTTCTCCAACTTAAAGAATTTTTGTTTTACATATAATGAATTTGAATTTTTCATATATAAAGATAATGCTGTATCATCTATTTTAATATTTACATTCATTGCTAATGGGATTATCTACAATAGTCCCATTAATATTAAATTTGTAAGTATTCTCTTTGTTTCTTAATATATCTTTAACAGTGACATCAGAATTGTAAGTTTCACTTTTTAATACTTTTTTAAAAGCTTCTGTGTATTTATCAATAGCTTCTTGAGATGTAGGAGTTTTTTTGTCGAACAACCCTAGCTAAAGCATATAGATAAGAAAAACTGTAGTAATAATAAAAGACTAATTTTTTTATAGTATTTTTTTCATTTAATCACTCCTTTAAATATTTTTTTCATTAATAAATAATAATTACTATATAAATATGATAATTTATTTATGATAAAAAAAGTCAATTGATGTTTAATTAGCTAAAAAAATAATAAAAAAATAAAGAAATAAAAATCTCTAAGCGATTATATCGCTTAGAGAAAATATATTATTTAACTCCTTCTGGAGCTGTTACTTTAGCTGTGTTGATTTCAGAGAAAGTTTGTTTAGTTACTAATTTTTGTAGTATTTTTGAGAATCTTTTTTTATTTTCTAGTTCAGTAGATACTTCAGAAGCAACTGGTTCGTAATTTGATTTTTTTAACTGTTAATTTAACAGTAGCATTTTTGAAATTAAAATTATCATAGTTGCTAGATGTACCAGATGAAGAACCTAGTTCTTTAAGTAATTCTTTGAATTTTTCGTCATTACCTGTATAAGTTAAAACGTAGTTATCTCCTTCTTCTTCAACTTTGAAGCTATCTGCATTGTTTTTGTAGAAGTTTAGAGCTTTATCATTACCAGCAACATCTTTTATTGAATCAAGTTGTTTTTTAGTAGCTTCATCAACTGGCATTTTTTTCCATCCTGAGCTACCAGTGATTTATGTAAATATTGCTAGAGTCTTTTAGATACATTGACATTTTTTAGTTTTGTTTACCATTTGAAATATCATAATCAACTAACATTGTAAGTGGTTCTGCTGTAAAAGTACCATTCATTTTCATAGTTAATTGACCTTTTGAATCTGACATTTGAACATCTGCGATAAATTTAGCACTTTTAATATTTTTTGCAACTTCCGTATATTTTTCGAATACTTCTTTAGAAGTTGGTGTTTTTGGTGCACTACTTCCACCACCAGATCCACCTGAACCACAAGCAGCTAGCACCACTGTTAATACTACAGTAGTAAGCATTAAAAGAACTTTTTTTATAGATTTAGTCATAAAAAACCTCCATATTTAATTATTTTATGTGATAACATAATGTTATATACATATTAATAATAATATATATTACAGTAATTGTCAACAAACGGTTTCAATAGAATTACTGTATACAGCATAGAACAAGTTTATTTTATTAAAGACATTAAATATTTTGTTTAATTTTTTTGTTAAACAAATTTCTAAATCATTATAAATATAAGTTATATTAAAACAAAAAAATTAACTTCAAGTATATTTCTACTTGAAGTTAATTTATTTATTATTGTTCAATATCTGATGGAGGAGTAATCTTTTGATTTATTTATCTCTGAGAATGTTACTTTCATTTCGGTTACTACTGTATTTGAGGTATCTGTTTTTATCTTGATTTCTCAATTGTAGTATGTATTTCAACTGGTTCATAATTTGATTTTTTTATTATTAGTTTAATAGTAATATTTTTTTATATGAAAAATTATCTAACTTATCAGGAGTAGTGCTTTGTTTTTTTAAAGAGTTCAATTACTTTTTTTCATCATTACCTGAATATGTTAGAGTGTAATTTGTCACCTTGTTCTTCAACTTTAAATTTATCTGAAATATCACGATATAGCTGTAAATTTTTTTATCGGTAAAAACCTAAATTTTTTTAATGACTTTATACTTTCCTTGTTTTCATCAGTAAATATTCTCTTTGATCCATTTTGATGAATCACCTTCTTTTATATATAATGTGCTATCATCTTTAAGGTAAATAGAGGTATTTTTCAGAAAGATCATCAATTTGTTGATTAACATAAACAAGCATAGAAGTAGGTTCAGATACTAATGTACCGTCCATATTGATTTTTATATTGATTTTTTTATCATTTGAAAGTTATTGTTAAATTATTTATACTATTAAATTTTTAAATTTTTTTAATATTCTTTTGTTGCTTCAGAATATTTTTTTCAAGTATTTCTTTTTGAAGAAGTAGAGTTATGTGAAATTCCGCAAGCTGAAATCCCTATTGCAAAAAGAAAATGTAAAAAAATATTAAAAAGAATTTTTTTAGATTATTTTCTCATAAATATACCTCCGTTTATTATGAAATTTATAGGGATAAAAAAAGTTGTTTATATATAATAATAGTAGTATATATAAATGTAAAAAGTCAATATTGTTCATATATAATTATTAAATAAAAAAATATTTAGTTTTAAATAGTATATTGTACGTGGAAATAGTTATATTAATATGATAGAATTAAAGTGAAAATTATATTATAAAGGTGATGTTATGATAAAACATTTTTTTTCAGATCTTGATGGGAACATTATTAAAGTAATAATGGAGAACTAAGTGACTATACGAAAAAAATAATTGGAGAATGCAATATACCGTTGACTTTAGTTTCTGCGAGATCTCCGCAAAAAAATGGAAAGTATATTTAAAGTGAATTAGGAGTAGGTGGGATTCACATTGCTTTTTAATGGAGCTATGGTATTTAAAAAAAGAAAAATACTAAATTTACAATTTTGAATAAAGAAAATATTAGATAGAGAATTTTGCTAGAAAAATTAGTTTTAGATATTAGAAGTAAATTTCCAAAAAGTAGGTATAAGTCTATATGATGACAGATAATTGGAATGTAGACTTTAGTAAATAAGGTTATAGAACGTGAGAAAAAAATAGTTAAGGTAAACTATAATTTAGTAGATTTTAATAAATACTTTTAATGAGAATTTTAAAAAGAAGTTTATAAAGTTTCTTTTTATAGAAGATGATATCGAAGTATTTAGAAAAACTGGTTAATTATGTAGAAGTTAATTATAGTGATGAAAAAAATAACAATTCAAAAAAATCATTAAGTAGTTATCTGGAAATAACACATACTAAATGCAAAAAAATCGTCTAGGAATTGAATATGTTATGAAACTAAAAGAATATAGATAGAGATAGTACGGTTGCTTTTTGGTGATGGAGAAAATGATATTTCAATGTTACAAAGTGCAGGGTATTCAATTGTTATGGGGAATGCATCTGATAAAGTAAAAGAATATGCAGATTTTTATTACGAAAATCTAATAATGAAGATGGCGTTGCTTATGTAATTGAGAAAATAATTAATAATCAAGATTTAAAATAAGAATTTTCAAGAATAAATATTTAAAAACAAAAGCTATATAAAAAAACTCCAAGTAGTTATATACTTGGAGTTTTAGAATTTTATTGTATACCCTTCAGGCTGTTCTAACTTTTGCAGTATTAATATCAGAGAATGTTCGTTTTGCTTCAACTCTAGTAATCTTTTTTTTCATCTGTCTTTGAAGTATTAAATGATTCGAAGTAAACGATATTTCAATAGGTTCGATAACTGATTTTTTTCTAAGAATTATTTTTAAATTAACATTTTATCAAATTAATCTTCTATTTATATTAGAAAAATAGGTAAATTTCTATCAAATCCATTTAATGCCTTAATTATATTATTATCATTTCCTGAATAAGATAAAGATTATAGTTTATTTCCTTGATCTTCAATCTTCAAGTTGTCAGAGATACCCTTTTTAAAGAAATTCTAATAATTTAAAGGGTTGGCAATCAGAGATTTTTATACGATCAACTTTTACTATCAAGACTTTTTTTATCACCATTTCTTAATCTCCACGGTTTATCATCATCTTTTATGGTATAAAATATCCGATTTCATTGATCATATTGATATTCTTTTCATGGTGTAATTACTAAATTCTGAAGTTCGATTTGAAAGTATTGCAAAATGGTTCTGTTGAAAGATGAACCTTCTTCTCTAGTGTTTTTCTGTTTACGTGATCATGAAACACGATTATTTCACCTAGTTGCTGTATTCTTTATCTAGTAGATTTTATAGTAAATTCTGTTTAGATATTTAAAACTCTCAACATCATTGATAACTTTCACTAAATTTTTCTAATCGCGTCCTAGTGGTGAGGGTTTAGCTTAGATTAGCGATTCTGACTTGAGATTCATATTGTACATCCTCTGGAATTTCAACTTTTGCAGTATTAATTTCTGAGAATGTTTCGTTTTTGCTTCTATTTTTTTCTATCTGTGCCCTTCTTGGTTATGTTTAGAAATACTAGCTTTTGAATGATATTTCAATTGGCTCGAAGGTAGATTTATTAATAGTTAATCTAAAAATTAAGATATTTTACCGTCGGATTTTTTTAAGTCAGATAGAGCAGGAGGTAAGTCACTGTCAAATTCAGACAATAATGATATAAATTTATCGTCTGTTCCTATAAAAGTAAGAATATAGTTATCACCTTGTTCTTCTAGTATTAAATCATCGACAACATTTTTTTAAGAGCATCTAAAAACTTATCATTAGCAATATTTTTTTATTACTGTCAATTGCCTCGCTAATGCTCTGACTAGATTCTTTACTTTTCCAAGATTGATTATCTATTTTTGTAATATAGAATATTTTTTTCGTTTACATAATTTGATAAATTTTGAGATTTTTTAGTATCAGTCAAAAAAATGTTAGACTGTAATGAAAAATGGTTCTATAGATAGAGTACCATCTTGTATTTTTTTCATTACTAAATCTTAGCTTCTATTTTTTTCTACTACTTTAGGATCTGTATTATTAAAATTTGTAGAATATTCTGTTTTATATTTAAAACTTTTTTACATTCTTTACCGTTTCAGAATATTTTTTTCTATCACATATTGAGAGGTTATAGGATTAGTTTGAGACGATGATTGAGATTCTGTTTGAGACTGATGTTGAACCTTTTTATAGCAAATAAATATGGCTGATGCAGCTATAAAAATAGTTATGGAAATCATTAACAGATTTTTTTAAAATAATTTATTCATAATAAACACCCCAAATAATATTTATATAATTATTATAATTTATATATAGTATTAATTCAAGCAAACGAAAAGCTAATATGGTAAGGTTGTAAGCTGTTTCAGTTTAGTTGTAAATGTGTTGAAATATAAATAACAAAAAAACTCCAAGTAGACACATACTTGGAGTTTTATAATATTATTGAATACCTTCTGGTTTTTGTAACTTTTGCAGTGTTAATTTCTGAGAATGTACGTTTACCTGTAAATTTAGTAGTTAGTGAACTTTCATTCTTTCCAGTTTCACAATCAAATTGTATTTCGGTTGGCTCGAAACTAGATTTTTTTAATAGTTAATTTAAAATTTAAACTTAATATATTAGTATCAGCAAGCTTATTTACAACTGATCCTGCACCTCTATCAAATTGTTGAAGAACTTCCATAAATTTTGCATCAGTACCTGAATAACTTAGAACATAGTTTTCACCTTGTTCTTCTAGTTTTAAATCACCAGCAACATTTTTTAATGCATCTAAAAACTTATCGTTATAAATTTCTTTTTTTACTACGTCAGCTTTTTCGCTTTGAGTTTTTTTAGAATTAGTTTTTTTCCATGGTTCATTACCTGCTCTTGTATACAGTTCATTTGATTCGTTTATATAATTAGATATTTTAAGACTTGTACCTGTAATTGTCATTGTTTGGTTAGTCAGAATTGAAAAAGGTTCCGAAGACAATACACCATCTTTACTAATTCCAGAATCTAAGTTAATAGGACCTAATGGTGATGATTCTGGATTTTTTTGAAGCAGTTTTTGAAGTGAAATCTGATGTATATTTAAAACTATTTACATTCTTTACAGCTTCAGAATATTTTTCAATAACTTCTTGAGATGTTAATGGTTTAGGTTGAGATTCTTGTTGAGACTCAGTTTTTGATTTTTGTACCACATGCAGCTAGTACTACTGATAATATAACTGTGGATATTATTAACAGAATTTTTTTCTAAGTGATTTGTACATAATAAAACCTCCATATTAATATTTATATAAATATTATAATATATAAAAAGAATGAATACAACATCTGAAGTATTATATTGTAGGAAAGAAAACTTTTTCAAGATAATTTTATAATAGTACATATTATTCTAGTTAAGAGTACATAAAAAGTGATAATTTTTTTATAAATAGTAATTACTAAAAATTTTTTTAAAGTATAGAGTAGGAAAATAAAAAAACTCCAAGTAATAATTTACTTGGAGTTAAAAATTTTATTCAATTCCTTGTGGAGCAGTGATTTTTCACTGTGTTAATTTCAGAATATGTATTTGTCATTTCCATTTTTGCTGTATTCGAGCTCTTGTCTTTTTGGTGGAAAATCAGCAGTTATATAAAGATCAACTGGTTCAAAGTTTGATTTTTTAACTGAAAACTTAACAGAAATTTTAGTGAATTCAACATCATCAAAACCTTTAGCATTTTCTGCTGTACCACTATTTTGTTTGATTAAGTCGATGAATTTTGAATCATTACCTGTGTATGTTAATACATATTTATCACCTTGTTCTTCAACTTTAAAGTCTGAAGCATTATTTTTATAAAAGTCTACAGATTTATCAGTAGCGGCAATTTGTTTCATAGATTCAAGTTGTTTTTTCATTGAATCAGTTGTACTTTGTTTTTGCCATTTTCCTGATGAACCATTTTTAGCATAGAAAGTATTTTCGTCTTTTACGTATAAAGATGCTTCACGAGATTCATCGTCTGCTGTTTCTTTATAGTTCATAAGCATAGCGATTGGATCAGTTGATACAGCACCATCCATTGCTAAACTAAGTTTCATACTTTCATCACCAGATTTAACATCCATATTGATTTTAAGATCAAATTTTGTACTTTTAATATTTTTTGTTACCTCTGCATATTTATCAATAATCTCTTGAGATGTAAGAGGTTTAGATGCAGTGCTTTCACTATTAGAGTTTACTATTAGAATTATTATTAGATTCACCTTTAGATCCACATGCAGCTAAAAACAACTGATAATACAACAGTAGAAATTATTAAAAGAATTTTTTTCTTAAAGATTTCTTCATTAGAATCCTCCATATTTTTTTATTTATATAATACAAAATGTTTTTATACATAAATATAATAATTTATTTATGTAAAATTGTCAATCAACTATACATATGATTATATCAAACTATTTTTTTAATAAGTAAAAATTTTTTTGAGATTGAAATGATAAAAAAACCAAACAGTTAACTTATAGCTTGGTTTTTTTATAAGTTTTTAGTTTATAAAGTTTGTTCGAGTATCACCATGTTCAGTTTTTTTATTAATATTATTTTTGATCCTGATTTAGAATAGTATGTATTACCAGAACTAGAGTAGTTATCTTTTTTATCTGAAAATATCTGCATAAATATTTCCAAATCGTGCTTCAAGTGATATAAGTTTACTAGCATTTATATTTTTTTAGCATTAATATTACCAGTGGATATTTTTACAAGAAATTGATTCGATTGAATTATTATTTAAAGTCATTAATATGGGTATTTCCAGTAGAACTATCAATATTAAATTTAGTAGATGAAGAGTCATTTAATGAAACATCTCCAAATGCATTTTTTATATTAGCTATATTAAAGTTATTTAAAGTAGTTATGTATATATTACCAGATTCGCTGTTTATATTAAATTCTCCATCTTCAGAATTAATATTTGCCACGACTGTATTACCAGCAGTGTTTTCGATAGATAAGTTAGTAATATTAAGCTTTTTCTAATTTAATATTACCAACATTAGATGTGATTTTTACGTTTGTTAAATTTAAATCACTTAATTTTACATTACCAACAGTATTGCGTAACTCAAGTTCAGGAAATCAATTTTTCGGTACTTTAATTATTAAATTTTTTTCTCTTAATTATAAAGTTAAAGTTTAGTTTTAGAAATATTGTCATCTTGTTCTTTAATAGTTAGAGTACTATCGTTATCTGTTATTTTATATTGTGAAATATGACTATCATAGTAACTTATTTCTATATTATCTGAATCATTAGGTTCTACAGTAACATCATCATTGATTGCATCAATATTAATAGATTTGATATTATCAGCAAGTTTAACGTAATGTTTTTTTCTTCGTAATGATTTGCGAATAAAGGTATCTTTCCATCGTTCATTATAACGGCAATAATCATTAAAAACTATTCCCATTATTATAAAAATTTCGTGATAGTTTAATTAGTTTACTCATATACTGACACCTCTTTTTGAAATATTTTTCGTTAAAAGTAGCTTTTAAATTTTCCATTTATTATTGAAACAATAGCTTATGAATTTTGCGATTAATATTGTCATTAGTATTGATAAACCTAAAGGTTACAAAAGCACCACCTATAGAAAAATATGAATTCAGCTGTAGTAAGATTATATGTATTAAATATGTTAAAACAGATAACTTTTACAGCCCAATAAAAATAATGAAATAGGGGTAATAAGTAAAAGCAAGTAACACTGATACAAAAGCTATTGCTAAAGAAAATAGAATAATTGGAAAATGCAATCCACAATGGAAAAAGTAAATACTAGTATTATAATTGGAATAACTCCATTAGGTTTTAAAAACGCCATACTAATTTTGTTTTTTTCTGTTGTTAATATTATTTTCTTCTAATATTTGATCAACAATAGATGAAATGCTACCTAATTGTCTAATAGCTTCTTCTTCAGGTATACCTTCTTCAATTTTATCGTTGATAATTTCATTAAAAAAAGTTGAGTGTTCTTTGTATATCTTCGTAGGGTAAATAATTTTTTTAAATTTTCATATAAAATATTGTTAAAACTATTTTTTTATTCATAATTTTCATCTCCTAAAATATATTTATGAGCATTACTGATGATATGCCAGTCTTTTAGAAATTCTTGTATTTTCTCTAAACCTAAATCAGTAATTTTATAGTATTTCCTTAATCTCCCATTATATTCTACTGAGTAGGTAGTTACACAATTATTACTTTCTAATCGTTTAAGAATAGGGTAGAGTGTCGATTCAGAAATAGGAATTATCTCAGAAACGTCTTTGATTATTTTATAGCCGTATGACTCAGAATTTCTTAAAGTGGCAAGTACACATATGTCTAATAAACCTCTTTTAAGTTGTGCTTCCATTGTGTTCTTACTCCTTTCATCTATACTATACAATACATAGTATAGTGTGTCAAAGTAGTATTGTATAAAATATTATTTAAATAACTATAGTATTTACTTTGTTAAATAGGAATTAGTAATAGTTAGAGAGAAATTATATTATCTAAATAGTAAAGAGAAAAAAAATATAAAAAATAACTTGACATCATATTGATAAAAATGTATAATTAGTATTGTTGTAAATATGGCGGTTGTGGCGAAGTGGTTAACGCATCGGATTGTGGTTCCGACATTCGAGGGTTCGATTCCCTTCAGCCGCCCCATTAAAATTAAATATATCAGGCGGCTTAGCCAAGTGGTAAGGCACGGGTCTGCAAAACCTTGATCACCGGTTCAAATCCGGTAGCCGCCTCCAATTTTAATCATCTAAATAATTAGATGTATTTTTTTTGCCTTTTTTGTGCTAGTAGTAGTGAATACGATTAAAACTATAGATATCTATATTAAAATATGATAAAATGTAAAAAGGTGACATATATTTCATAAATAATTAGGAGGAAATAATATGAAAAAATTATTATTGGCTTTAATTAGCTGTGTATTTATTTTTTCTGTAGTTGGTTGTTCATCTAAAAAGGAAGAAAAAAAATCTGAGGAAAAAGTAATTAAAAATGGGATTTGTTCCTCTGAAAAATAGTGAACAACTAGTTGAAGACGTTAAGCCTATCGCTGATTACCTAAGTCAAAAAATGGGTGTGAAAGTAGAGGCGTTTACAGCAAGTAACTATATCGGTGTTGTTGAAGGTATTGGAAGTGGAAGTGTTGACTTCGGTATTATTCCTCCATTTTCTGCTGTTCTTGCTCAAAAGCAAAGTAATGCACAACCACTGTTAACATCAAAAGGTAAAACTGGTAAATCTGGTTATACTGCAGAGTTATACGTAAGAAAAGACTCTGGTATTAAATCATTACAAGATGTTAAAGGTAAAGAAGGTTGCATTTGTTGATCCTTCATCATCTTCAGGTTATATTTATCCAGGAGCTATGTTAGTTAAAGCTGGTATTAATCTTGATAAAGATATCTCATATCAATTTAGTGGTGGACATGATAAAAGTTTACAACTATTACTAAATAAAGACGTAGATGTAATAGCTACATTTGATGGTGTTGAAGAAAGATATGCAAAAGACTTTCCTGCTGCATTAACAGATATAGAAAAATTAGCAAGTAGTGATACTATACCTGGTATTATGGTAACAGCATCTAGTAAAATGGATAAAGATTTACAAGAAAAATTAAAACAAGCTTTACTAGATATGGACAAAGATCCGAAGATGAAAGAGTTATTTACTAAGATGTTTAGTATAACTGGTTTTGAAGAAGTAGATCAAACAGCATATAATAAAGTTGAAGAAACAGCAAAAGTTATGAATGTTGATTTAGACAAAGTAAAATAATTTAAAACAATGAACCTAGTGATAATGCTAGGTTCATTTTTTTATAAGTAAAGAACTATTTTTATATTTACGAAGTTTATAACAAAATGCTTGAGATTTTTTTATAATTTAATTCTATAATAATATAATTGATTAGGAGTGTGAATTTTAATGTATGCATATATAAAAGGAAAGATCTCTGAGATTAATCCAACAAATATAGTAGTAGACAATAATGGAATAGGTTATGAAATAGTAGTGGCTAATCCATATGAATATCAATTAGAAGAAGAAAAACAAATATTTATAAGCCAACAAGTACGTGAAGATTCAAATACTCTTTATGGATTTTCTACGAAGGAACAAAGAAGGTATTTTTATTATTGCTAAAAGTTAAGGGTGTTGGACCAAAGAGTGCACTAGCTATATTGGCAGGTGCAACTAGTGAAGAAATCATTTCTGCAATAGAAAAACAAGATGCGATATACCTAACTAAGTTCCCTGGAATTGGAAAAAAATCTGCTCAACAGATTATTTTAGATTTACAAGGTAAGGTTGATTTTGCTGCAACAGCATCAACACCAAATAATAACGCAAACCAATACCTAAAAGATGCATTATTAGCATTAGAGGCATTAGGTTATAGTAAGAAGGAACTTACAAAAATAGAGAAGAAATTATCTGCATTTGATTATGATGGTGTAGATAGTTATGTTAAGCAAGGATTAAAATTATTAATTAGTATTTAATATCCTGAGAAAGGAGGAAATGATGGACGAAAGAATGGTCTCAGCTAATCAAAATGATGGTGAAGAGAGAGAAGAACAGTCATTAAGACCAAAATTATTAAGTCAATATATTGGGCAAGAACAAATTAAAAATAATTTAAAAGTATTTATAGAAGCAGCAAAAATAAGATCTGAAGTATTAGACCATTGCTTGTTATATGGTCCTCCAGGTTTAGGGAAAACTACATTAGCTACTATTATTGCTAATGAGATGGAAGTTGGAATTAAATATACTTCAGGACCCGCAATTGAAAAATCAGGTGATCTTGCTGCAATTCTTACAAGTTTAGAACCAGGTGATGTTCTTTTTATTGATGAAATACACCGTATTAGTAGATCTATAGAAGAGATACTTTATTCAGCAATGGAAGATTTTTATCTTGATATAGTTATTGGTAAAGGTGATGAATCTCGTAGTATAAGAATTGAACTACCTCCCTTTACGTTAGTAGGAGCAACAACAAGAGCAGGAGCACTTACAGCACCTCTACGAGATCGTTTTGGGGTACATTGTCGCTTAGAGTTTTATAATATAGGTGAGCTACAAAACATTATTAATAGAACAGCTGATATTTTTGGTTGTGAAATAGATACAGAGAGTTCGTACGAAATAGCCATGCGTTCTAGAGGAACACCACGTATAGCAAATAGACTACTTAAGAGAGTTAGAGATTTTGCTCAAGTTAAAAACAATGGTGTTATTACACAAAGTTTAGCAAAAGATTCGTTAGATTTATTGCAAGTTGACTCAAAAGGTTTAGATAATATTGACTATAAGATACTTGAATGTTTAATTAAACGTTATGACGGAAGAGCTGTTGGATTAGAAACTATAGCAATAACTATAGGAGAAGAAAGTATCACAATAGAAGATGTTTATGAACCATACTTAGTAAAAGAAGGATTTATAGAACGTACACCAAGAGGAAGAAGAGCGACACCTAAAAGCTTATCAGCATTTAGGATTGAAATATAAAGCTGAATAATTTATACTAAAGATTAAAAATAATTGAATTTATTTTTTTAATCTTTTTATAATTTCCTTTATAGTGGAAATAATATTAAATTTCCGTTTATAATAGAAATAAAAGGTGGTGGTAGATTTGTATATTGCATTAATAGGTGATATTATTTCATCAAAAAAATATAAAAGATAGAGCAGAAGCTCAAGTGAAATTATTAAATTTAATGAAGATTATTAATAAAAAAAGTATAAAGAGTATTTAGTTTCTCCATTTACTGTAACAACTGGAGATGAATTTCAAGCTTTTACTTTTACCTAATAAACATATATTTCAGATAATCGATGAGATTTCATTGAGTTTTTTTACCATACGAAATAAGATTCGGTATAGGGAGAGGAGATACTTACAAAAAAATTAATAAAAAGCAAAGTATAGAATCTGATGGTCCAGCTTATTGGAAGGCTAGAGAAGCTATAAATACAGTTCACGCTAAAAAAACTATTATGGTTATAAAAAAAGTAGGTGTATGTCTAGAGGATAAAGATTTGGAGGATAATATAAATTCATTGTTATTATCTAGTGACTTTATTAAAGCAAAATGGACTGATTTACAATATGATATTTTTAAAAGTTTTTATTAGATGATAATATTTATATAGAAAAGCTTCTCAAATAATATAGTAGCAAATAGATTAAATATTAGTCCAAGTGCATTTAACAAAAAGATTAAAAGGCTAGTGGTTTGAAAAATATATTTAAATAATAGAGTAAAAAGCTAATGAATTACTCATAAAAATCAATTTAGGAGGTGTACTAATGGATAAATTATATATAGGATTTTTCAGAGTTTTTTCTATCCAATCCAGTGTTAACTTTATTTTTTTATTTGGTATTGTATTCTCCGAATATTATGTACCTAAGAGTAAAGTGATGGGTGATACAAAATTTGGTTTATCATTAAATCGAATAATTCAGTTATTAATATTTGTAGTCGCGTTTATTTTTAATTCCGGAGAAAAAAATATATGTTCTAATAATTATTTTATTGTCTTTAGGAGTTTGGTATATTTTTAGATAGCGACTATGTTCAAATTTTTAGGTAATAAGTATATTACTGCTATATCGAATATTATATTAATCATATTAATTATTACTATCTATTCTTTTTAACATTGATAGTAAGGAGGTTTTTATTAATTCTAATATGAGTAATATACTTAGATTGTTATTGTTCTTTAGTATTATAGGTAAAACCAGTAAATGAAATATTTTAAAACATTTTTTTCAGTAGATTTCAAGTTGCTCAAAATGATGAAACATTAGTTCAAGGAGCAGGGAGCAGTAGTTGGAATTTTAGAAAGACTAATAATGGGAATATTTGTATTGATGGGACAATTTGCAGCAATAGGTCTGATTTTTACAGCGAAGTCTGTTGCAAGATATAATAAGATTTCAGAAAATCAAAGTTTTGCAGAATATTATTTAATAGGATCATTATTTAGTATGATAAGTGTCTTAGTTACATATATTTTTATTGTACTTGTAAATAGATTAAAAGAAATAAAAAAATCAATAGAAAATGGTTGTAAAAATATTATATTTTATATTAAACTTTATAAATAAATTAGTAGTAGAAGGAAATTTAAGTAAATGATTGATAGTAAACAATTTATAAATACTAGACATAAAAAAATCAAAAAAATTAATTATGATAATGTACTTAAAGAATTAATAAAAGAATGGAAAAACAGATTTTTAGACCTAAAAATTCTAATACATTCATGCTGTGCACCATGTAGTACTTATGTATTAGAATACTTATCTGAATTTAGTGACATAACAATATTTTTCTCAAATTCTAATATTCATCCAAAAGAAGAATACATAAAGCGTATGCTTGTACAAAAAGATTTTGTTGAAGAATTTAATAAAAGAAATGAGAAAAAGATAAAATTTTTAGCTGATGAATATGCTCCAAGTAAATTTATTCGTGCAGTAAAAGGTCATGAAGAAGATAGAGAAGGTGGAGATAGATGTCATATCTGTTATGAGATGAGGTTGGACTCATCAGCGCTAAAAGCTCAAGAGTTAGGTTATGATTATTTTGCTTCAGCATTGACTTTAAGTCCAAAGAAAAATGCGACAGTTATAAATGAAGCAGGATATGTTCTTCAAGAGCAGGTCTCAATATACTATTTACCATCTGATTTTAAAAAGAATAATGGTTATAAGCGATCTATAGAAATGTGTAATGACTACAATATATATAGACAATGTTACTGTGGATGTGTATTTGCAGCAACGGATCAGGGAATTGATTTTAAAGAAATAAATAAAAAAATGCGTGAATTTAATAGAAATCATGAAGATTATGAGAGATTTAAATCTATTATAAAAAAACTGGTGGAGAAATAGTAAAATAGAGAAAGTTTACAATATAAAACTAAAAAAACTAAACAATTTTTTTAATAAAAATATAGACATTAATTATTAAAAAGAAAGTTATTTGAAAAATTAAATAACTTTCTTTTTCTTTTTCTTATATAATCTTTTATTTTTATCATTAAATTTATATTTTTCATGATATTTTCAATAGATTTGATTGTAATCAAGTATAGTATTAAAGAAACGGCTTTCTTAATTAAGAATTAAGAAAAAGTTTAACCCTTTAGTTGAAATAGAAAATACTTGTAAATATTGCTTTCATATGTTATTATTTGAATGTAAATATTTTTTTAATAAAGGAGACATAAACTATGTTACAAAGAGGATATAAAGTAATCGACGAGACAGGAATTCACGCTAGACCAGCTACACTTTTAGTACAAGCTGCTTCTAAATTCCAATCTACTATTGAATTAGAGTACAATGGACGTAAAGTTAACTTAAAATCTATTATGGGTGTAATGAGTCTTGGTGTTGGTAAAGATGCAGAAATCACTATTTACACTGATGGTGCTGATGAAGAAGAAGCAATCAATGCATTAGAAGAAACAATGAAGAAAGAAGGATTAGTATAATATGTTACAACTAAAAGGTATAGCAGCATCTCAAGGTATATCTTTTGCAAAAGCATATAAATTCGTTGAACCTGATTTATCAGTTAAAGAAGTAAAAATTCAAGATGTAGAAGCAGAAGTTAAAAGATTTGAAGAAGCAATTGAAGTTTCTAAAAAAGAATTAACTATTATTAAAGAAAAAGCTTTAGAAAATCTTGGAGCTGATAAAGCAGCAATCTTTGAAGCACATCTTCTAATTTTAGAAGATCCAGAGTTTATGGGAACTGTAAAAACAGATATAGAATCTAAAGTTATTAATGCAGAGTATGCACTTAAAGAAACTTCAGATATGTTTGTTTCTATGTTTGAAGCTATGGACAACGAATATATGAAAGAACGTGCAGCTGATATTCGCGATGTTTCTAAACGTATTTTAGCTCATCTTTTAGGTGTAGATTTACCAAATCCAAGTTTAATTGATGAGGAAGTTATTATTATAGCTGAAGACTTAACTCCATCAGATACAGCTCAACTTAATAAACAATTTGTTAAAGGTTTTGCGACTAATATCGGTGGACGTACATCTCACTCAGCTATTATGGCAAGATCTTTAGAAATCCCTGCTGTAGTGGGAACAAGTACAATAACTGAAGAAGTTAAGAATGGTGATGTTTTAATTCTTGATGGATTAGATGGTGTTGTCTTTGTAAACCCTGATGAGGCTACAACAGCGGAATACCGTGAAAAACATGCTAAATTCGAAGAACAAAAAGCAGAATGGGCTAAACTAGTAACAGAAAAATCTGTAACTGCTGACGGTCATGAAGTTATTTTAGCTGCAAATATAGGAACACCTGCTGACTTAGAAGGTGTAAATAACAATGGTGGAGAAGCTGTTGGTTTATATCGTACAGAGTTCTTATATATGGGACGTGACCAACTTCCAACTGAAGAAGAGCAATTCGAGGCTTATAAAGCTGTATTAGAAGGAATGGGTGATAAACCTGTTGTTGTTCGTACTCTAGATATTGGTGGAGATAAAGAACTTCCATATTTAGATTTACCAAAAGAAATGAATCCATTCTTAGGATTCAGAGCTATTCGTTTATGTTTAGAAGAAAAAGATTTATTTAGAACACAACTTAGAGCATTATTACGTGCGTCAGTATATGGTAAGCTTTGTGTTATGTTCCCAATGATCGCAACAATTCAAGAGTTTAGAGCTGCAAAAGCTTTATTCTTAGAAGAAAAAGAAAAACTAGTTGCAGAAGGTGTTGCAGTAAGTAATGATATCGAATTAGGTATTATGGTTGAGATTCCATCAACTGCTGTTATTGCTGATATTTTTGCAAAAGAAGTTGATTTCTTCTCAATCGGTACTAATGACCTTGTTCAATATACAATGGCAGCAGACCGTATGAGTGAAAAAGTTTCTTATCTATATCAACCATATAATCCATCAATTTTACGTCTTGTGAAAAATGTTATTGAAGCATCTCACAAAGAAGGTAAATGGACAGGTATGTGTGGAGAAATGGCTGGAGATACACTAGCAATTCCTCTGTTACTAGGTATGGGACTTGATGAGTTTTCTATGTCAGCTACTTCAATTTTACAAGCTCGTAGCCAAATTAAAAACTTATCACTAGAAAAAATGAAGGAATTAGTTGATAAAGCAATTATGTGCTCTACAACTGAAGAAGTTCTTGAATTAGTAGAAGAATATACAAAATAATAAAATAACACTCTCAATTACTTGAGAGTGTATTTTTATTTAGGCTAGATTTATTATTAAATATCGTATAATAGTTGACATTATGCGTGTTTTATATTATTATTTTAAATATAATTTTTTTAAAAACGATGATTAAGACGGTATATTGATGGTTTTTTTAACAGGGAGCAACTTTTTGACTGAGAGAGTTGTACTAACTAGCTATATATTTTCAGCTTATGAGTAATTGTATGAGTGTAATATGAGTACAATCGGGTAGTACCGTTATTAAACTAACAAAAATGTGTATTTTGTTTTGAGGAAGCGTATGCTTTGAAGCTGGGTGGTACCACGATTGATTCGTCCCTAAGAACTTTATGTTCTTTAGGGGACTTTTTATTTTAGATAATTAAAAAGTACTTATAATCACAAAAAGAATATTATAATATATAAATTAAGGAGGATTTTATGTCTTTAGAAAAAAATTAGAGAAGAATATCTTAAATTAGTAAAAGAAGTAAAAAGATGAAAAAAAGAGCTTTATGATTTAAGAGTTAAAATTTTTTTAGGTAAAAAAAGGTGCTCTTACTGATATTATGAAAGGTGCGCGTGACCTTTCTCCTGAAGAAAGACCTAGCTTCGGTAAATTAGTAAATGAGGTAAAAACATTTATTAACGATAGCTTAGAGGAGAAAAGAGCGGAACTAGCAAAAGCAGCACTAGAATTAAAATTAGCTAGTGAAGAAATAGATGTTACATTACCTAGTAGAAAAGTAAGCCTGGGTGGGGTAAATCCATTAAATAAAATTATAGAAGAAATTGAAGAGATTTTTATTTCAATGGGATACTCTGTAGCAGAAGGACCAGAAGTTGAAACAGATAAATTTAACTTCGAAATGTTAAACTTACCTAAGGATCATCCAGCTCGTGATATGCAAGATTCTTTCTATATTACTAATGAATTACTTATGAGAACACAAACATCACCTGTTCAAGCTCGCGAAATGTTAAAAGCTAACGGTGAAGGACCAGTGAAAAATAATTTGTCCTGGTAAAGTATTCCGTAGAGATAATGATGATGCAACTCACTCTCATCAATTTACACAAATTGAGGGATTAGTTGTTGATAAAAATATTACTTTTAGTGATTTAAAAGGGACATTGGAGCACTTTATTAAAGCTGTATTTGGAGAAAATAAAAAAATTCGTCTTCGTCCAAGTTTCTTCCCATTTACTGAACCATCAGTAGAGGTTGATGTTTCTTGGGGAAATGAAGATGACGAAGAAAATATTAAATGGTTAGAAATTTTAGGTGCAGGGATGGTTCACCCTAATGTACTAAAAATGGCAGGTTTTGATCCTGAAGTATATAGTGGATTTGCATTTGGAATGGGACCAGAACGTGTAGCGATGCTAAAATATGGTATTAGCGATATAAGAAGTTTCTATACAAATGATGTTAGATTCTTACAACAATTTAATAGTGATAGAAACGATTAATAGGAGGTAACAATGTTAGTAAGTTATAATTGGTTAAAACAATATACGAATATAGAGGATAATGCTACTGATTTAGCAGAGAAAATTACTCGTGGTGGAATAGAAGTTGAAGGTGTGGAATATTTAGCAGATAATATTTCTAATGTGGTAGTAGGTTATGTTGAAACTAAAGAAAAACACCCTGATGCTGAGAAACTAAATGTATGTACTGTTAATGTTGGAGAAGAAGATAAATTACAAATAGTATGTGGAGCTCCTAATGTTGATGCTGGTCAATATGTAATAGTAGCAAAAGTTGGAGCTACATTACCTGGAATTAAAATTAAGAAAGCTAAGCTACGTGGAGTAGAATCACAAGGAATGATTTGTTCACTAAAAGAACTAGGGTTAAATCAAAGTGTAGTTCCTAAAAAAACTATCAAGATGGAATCTATGTTTTCGAAAGTGAACAAAAACTTGGAGCAGATGCAGTCGAAGTATTAGGTTTAAATGATTATATACTAGATTTATCTATAACTCCAAATAGAGCAGATGCTTTAAGTATGAGAGGTTTAGCCTATGAATTAGGTGCTCTATATAATCAAAAAGTTACTTTTGCTGATAGTGAAGTTGAAGAAAATTATTCTGATACTGAACTAAAAGTAGTTGTTGAAAGTGATTCATGTAAACTATTTAGGACAAGTAGTTAAAAATATTGAAGTTAAAGATTCTCCATTATGGCTTCAAACACGTTTAATGAATTCAGGTATTCGTCCTATTAATAATATTGTTGATATTACGAATTTTGTACTGCTTGAATTTGGTCAACCAATGCATGCATTTGATAAAGATTTAGTTGGAAATAGTATTGTAGTAAGAAATGCAAAAGAAGGGGAAGTATTAGAAACCCTAGATGGAGAAGAAAGAAAACTTCAAGAAAGTGATTTAGTAATTACTGACGGAACAAAACCAATTGCATTAGGTGGAGTAATGGGTGGGAAAAATACAGAAGTAAGTAATAATACTAAAAATATTATTTTAGAATCAGCGTATTTCAACCCTGTTAGTATACGTCGCACATCAGCTGCTCACGGATTAAGAAGTGATTCTTCTGCAAGATTCGAAAAAGGTATTGATCCTAATATGCAAAAAGCAGCCATACAAAGAGCTGTGGAATTAATATTAGAATTATGTCCTAATGCTACTGTCGAGGCATCAGTAGGTGTTGTAAATAAAGAAGAGGAAAAAGAAGTAGTTATTAGTACAAGTTATATTAACAACTACTTAGGTATTACCTTATCAACTGAAGAAATAACTTCTATTCTAGAAAGTTTAAGTTTTTCAGTGGAAGTAGACGGTGAAGAATTAACTGTTAAAATTCCTACACGTCGACCTGATATATCAATTAAACAAGATTTAGTTGAAGAAGTAATTCGTATCTATGGTTATGATAATCTTGCTTCAACTTTACCAAAATTCTCTAAAACTACAAAAGGTGGTTTAACCTATTCTCAACGTGCTATTCGTGATTTAAGAAAAGTATATGTTGGGTTAGGATTTAACGACACAATTAATTATTCTTTAGTTTCAGATGAGGAATCAACTCAATATACACTTGATAATCATCATAAAGTAAGATTAATGATGCCAATGACTGAAACACACTCAACACTACGTCAGAGTTTAATTCCAGGATTATTAAATACAGTACAATACAATGTAGCTAGAAAACAAAAAGATTTAAAACTATTAGAAATTGGACGAGTATTCTTTGGTAGTGGTGATGATAATATTCAACCAAAAGAAACGCTTTACCTAAGTGGAGCATTAACAGGTGAAGAAAACAGTACTAAATGGTTAAATGAAAGTAGTGTTATTGATTTTTATACTGCAAAAGGTTATTTAGAAGTCATCTTTGAAAGACTTGGATTAGATGAAAAAGTTTCATACAAAAAAGCAAAAATTGATGGTATGCACCCAGGAAGAACAGCAGAAGTTTATTTAGGGGAAAAACTTATTGGATTTATTGGAGAAATTCATCCAGTAGTTGCATCAGATAAAGATTTAAATGAGACTTATGTATTTGAAATAAACTTAGACGAAGTTATCTCTGAATCAAAAGTTAAACCTAAATATGAAGAAGTTACTAAATATCCAGAAATCACACGAGACATAGCAATGTTAGTAGATTTAGTAGATGAATATCAAAAATATTTATGATGTGATTGAAAGTATAAATAGTAAGCTTATTACTAAAATTGAGTTGTTTGACCTATATGTTGGACCTGAGCTATTAGTTGGGAAAAAATCTATTGCACTAACAATTACATATAGTGATAAACAAAAAACTTTAACTGATGAAGAAGTAACTAAGGTTCATGAAAAAGTACTTAAAGCACTTGATGAGTACGGAGCAATCATAAGGTAGGACAAAAAAATGGTTATGCAAATTATATTGTTTATTGTAATAGCGTACCTCATAGGATCTATTTCTCCTGCATTATTAGTAGGGAAGATATTTTATAATACTGATATCCGAACTATGGGGAGTGGAAACCTTGGAACAACTAATACTTTTAGATGTCTTGGAAAAAAAGCAGGAGTAATTGTATTTGTATTGGATATATCAAAAGGAATAATAGCAACAATGTTACCATCTCTTGTTTTAGGAAGAGTTGAGTATCTTTCGATTTTTGGAGCATTTGCGATGATAGGACATGTTTATCCTATCTTTGCAAATTTTAAAGGTGGGAAAGCTGTAGCTACTGGTTCAGGGGTATTTATATTTTTATATCCTACTTTAAGTCTAATACTAGTAGCTATCTTTTTCAGTACATTGTTTATAACAGGTTATGTTTCACTAGGTAGTATCTTAATATGTTTAACATCAATAGTTTATTTATCAATTTTTGAATCAGGGATAGATAAATGGATAATGATTGTAATGTGTATTTTTTGTAATATATATGCATAAATCTAATATTAAAAAGATTACTTAATGGAACTGAGAATAAATCTAAAGCAAAGATAAAAATTAGGAGCAAAAGAAATAAATGGGGATAATAAGTGGAACACAATTAGCTAAAAAAATTACGTGAGGAGATTAAAAAAATGAAGCATCTCAATTACGTGAAAAAGGAATAACACCAACTTTGGCTGTAGTTTTTAGTAGGTGATAATAAAGCGTCAAGAAGTTATGTTAATTCAAAACATAAGGCGTGTATAGAAAATAATATTAATTCTGTAAAGATAGAACTAGATGAATTTATTACTACAGAGCAATTATTAGAAGAAATTGAAAAGTTAAATAATGATAAAAATGTCCATGGTATTTTGGTGCAATTACCTTTACCAAGACATATAGATGCAGAAAAAGTATTAAATGCAGTATCTGTAGAAAAAGATGTTGATGGATTCCATCCTATCAATGTTGGAAAATTAGTTATTGGAGAAGCAAAACTGATTCCTTGTACACCTTTAGGAATATTAGAAATGATCAAATCTACTGGTGAAGATATTTCAGGGAAGCTGGCTTTAGTTATTGGACGTAGTAATATTGTTGGAAAACCAATTTCTACATTATTATTACAAAATAATGCAACAGTAATTACTGCACATTCACGTACAAAAGATCTTGATAAACTATTAGAACAAGCTGATATAATAGTTAGCTGCGTTGGTAGTGCGCATTTCTTAACAGGTGAGGAAAAAGTTAAAGAAACTTGTACTATTATTGATGTGGGTAATAACTATAGTGATGGGAAACTAGTAGGGGATGTAAATACAGAAAAATTCGTGGATAGAGTAGCTCATATTTCTCCAGTACCTGGAGGAGTTGGACCTTTAACAATTACAATGTTGATGAGAAATACTCTTACAGCAACTTACGATTTAACAAAATAAAATTATTAATATTATAAAATAACTATGAGATAAAATCAGAATCATGTTTTGGTTTTATCTCATAATTTTAGAGATATATAATTGAAATGTGATTAAATAAATGATACAATAGTATATTGTACAAGTATGTGCATTTATTTTTAAGATTTATAGACTTATAAATTAGACTGTGGTATAATTTATAAAATGAAAATGAGATAAAAAAATTAAAGGAGTGCAGTTAATGTTCAAATTTCTAGGTAAAGTTGTTGCTGAAATGAGAAAAGTAAGTTGGCCAACTTTTAATGAACTTGTTAGAAAAACAGTTATTGTAATTGTTGTAGTTGGAATACTAATGTTATTCTGTTATGCAGTTGATTTAGGTATAACTGCTGGGATTAGACGTTTTAGTAGATAAGAGAGGTTATTATGAGCGATACAGTAAATAAAGAATGGTATGTTATACATACTTATTCAGGATATGAGAATAAAGTAAAAGATAATTTAGAAAAAAGGGTAGAATCTTTAAATATGGAAGATAAGATTTTTAGAATCGTTGTTCCAGAAGAAAAAGAGACTATTATTACTCCAACAGGAAAGAAAAAAGAAGTAAATAGAAAAACATTCCCTGGATATGTTTTAGTAGAACTTGTGATGACTGATGATTCTTGGTTCGTAGTACGTAATACTCCGGGAGTAACAGGGTTTGTAGGCTCACATGGTGGAGGTTCGAAACCAAGTCCACTACTTCCTGAAGAAATTAACTTTATTTTACAACAAATGGGACTATCTAGTGTAGTTGACATCGATATTGAGTTAGGTGATCATGTACGTGTTATTTCAGGTCCTTTTGTTGATATGGATGGTAAAGTTGTAGATATAGATACTAACAATTTCAAAGCTGATGTTATGATTGAACTAATGGGAAGAGAAACTAAAGTTGAGCTAGAACTATATATATAGAAAAAAAATTCTAAGAAAGGAAAAAAACTATCATTGATATAGATAGTAGGAAAAAAAGAGTGGAAAAAAATTGCTGTTTTAATAGATTCTACATCATTTTTTATCTGAGGAATTAAAAAAAGAATTAGATATTAGAACTGTTTATTTAAATATAGTTATCAATAATCATTCTTATAAAGAGATAATTGATATGACTGCCGATAAATATTATGAATATCTAAGAGATACTAATAATTCATTTCCAACTACTTCACAACCTGCTATAGGAGAAGTTGTTGCTTGCTTAGAAAAATTAAAAGAAGAAGGATATACTGATGTTATAGCTATTGCTCTTTCTAGTGGAATTAGTGGAGCATGTTCTTCTTATACTGTCGCAGGATTAATGGTTGATGGAATTAATGTTCATCCTTTCGACTCAGAAGTATCTTGTAAGCCAGAAGGTTGGTACGCTATAAAAGCTGCAAACTTAATAAAGAAGGTAAGAATTCAAATCAAATTATCAGTGCTCTAAATGAAATGAAAAAAGTTTCTAAAGCATACTTTATGGCTGATGATTTATCTCATCTTCAACGTGGAGGTCGCTTAAGTGGTGCACAAGCTCTAGTTGGGAGTTTATTACAAGTTAAGCCATTACTACATTTTGAAGATAAGATAATTGTTCCTTTCCAAAAAATTCGTACTTATAAAAAAGTTGTATTAAGAATGTATGAGCTGTTTGAAGAGTTTTATCAAGAACATAAAGGTGAAAATATTCATGTCTGTGTTCTTCATGTTGATGCTATAGAGAAAGCTCATGAGATAAAAGAGTATCTGGAGGATAAATATCCAGATATCGCTATAGAAATTGATGCTATTAGTCCTGTTATATCAACTCATTTAGGGCTAGGGGCTATAGGTTTTGGTTGGACAATATTATAAAAAATAAATTAATTATGAGGTGATTATCATGACACAAACAATGGCACACACTTGTTATAGAGTAGCTGATTTAAAAAAATCTGTAGAGTTTTACACATCAGCTTTTGATTTTGAAGTAAGTAGAGAAAGAGATTTTCCTGAGTATAAATTTACTTTAGTATATCTTACATTACCTGGTTCAAATTATGAACTTGAGCTTACTTATAACTATGATCATGGTGCTTATGAGTTAGGAGATGGTTATGGACACATTGCTATTTCTGTAGAAAACTTAGAAGAACTACATAAAAAACACGTTGAAGCTGGATATGATGTAACAGATCTAAAAAGGATTACCTGGATTCCCTCCAAGTTATTATTTTGTAAAAGATCCAGATGGATACAAAATTGAAGTTATTCGTGCTTAATAAAGAGTAATTAATTGATTTCTTTATTTTTAGTATGTTATAATGTATTTACATTGAAATAAATTACCGAAAGGGTGGTGAATTTTGAAAAGTTCTCCGCTCTTTTATGTTGTAATAAAAAATAAAAATAGAGGTGCTGTATGAGTATTGTACAAAAAGTAAAATCAATAGCAACAGAACAAGTTAAAAGACTCTAATTATTCACTTTATGATGTTGAGTACGTAAAAAGAAGGTAGCGATTATTTTTTTACGTGTTTACTTCGATAAAGATGGTGGATTAAGCTTAGATGATTGTGTTTTATTAAGTGAAAAACTAGCTGAAGAATTAGATAAAGAGGATTTCATAAGTGATAAATACTATCTTGAAGTTTCTTCACCTGGTATTGAAAGAGATCTTAGAGATTTAGAAGAAGTTAGTAATTCTGTTGGTAAACATGTGTATATAAAAACATATGAAAAAGATTGATAATCAAAAAGAATTTTATGGTGATATTCTATCTGTTGATGGAGATGAGATAACTATAGAATATAAAGATAAAGCTAGAGTTAAAAAAATCAGTAGTTAAATATGAAAAAAATTGCTAAGATAAGATTAGCTGTAAAATTTTTAGAATAAAAGGAGATAACAGAGATGAGCAAGGATTTGCTTAAAGCAATAAAATTAATTGAACAAGAAAAAGGAATTGCAGAAGATATACTAGTAGAAGCTATTGAATTAGCACTACTTTCAGCATATAAAAAGAATTTTAATGCTGCTAAAAATGTAAGGGTTGATTTCAATAGAGCTACAGGTGATTATAAATTTATTATAAGAAAAGATGTAGTAGAAGAAGTATACGATGATAGAATTGAATTCGCTTTAGAAGATGCATTAAAAATAAATCCTGCGTATGAAGTAGGAGATATTTATGAAGAAGAGGACCTTCCAAGTGATTTTGGTCGTGTAGGTGCTCAAGCTGCAAAACAAGCATTACTTCAAAGATTACGAGAAGCAGAAAAAGAGATTCTATTTAAAGAATATAGCGAATATGAAGGAGAAATTCTTTCTGGTACAGTTGATAGAATTGATACAAGATATGTATATGTTAAACTTGGAAAAATAGAAGCTATTTTAGGTGAAAATGAGCGTGTTCCTGGTGAAGAGTATGTTCCTCAAACACCAATTAAAGTTTATATTGCAAAAGTTGATAATCCAAGTCGTGGAAGTAAACCGCATGTATTAGCTTCAAGATCACATCCAGAATTTATTAGAAGATTGTTTGAGATTGAAGTACCAGAAATTTATAATGGTGTAGTAGAAATCAAGAGCGTTTCTAGAGAAGCAGGAGATAGAACTAAAATAGCTGTGTACTCTGAAGATAAAAATATTGATCCAGTAGGAGCTTGTGTAGGTAATAAAGGTGATCGAGTAAACCGTATTGTATCTGAACTAAATGGTGAAAAAATTGACATCATAACATGGGATGCGGACCCTGTAAAATTTATTACAAATGCATTAGCACCTGCAAAAGTAGAAGAAATATCAATATTGATGAAGAAGAAAAAATCGCTAATGTAAAAGTTAAGGATGATCAACTTTCATTAGCAATTGGTAAAAAAGGACAAAACGTACGTCTAGCTGCAAAATTAACAGGTTGGAAAATCGATATAAAAGCTGCAGAATAGTGAGGTGTTAATATGAAAAAAAGAAAAATACCAACAAGAAGATGTATTTTAACTAATGAAATGTTTCCCAAAAAAGATTTATTGAGAATTGTAAAAAATAAAGAAGGGGAAATTTCAGTTGATCCTACAGGAAAAAAAGCTGGTAGAGGTGCATATGTTGTTACTGATTTAGAAGTTGTTAAGACTGCTCAAGAAAAGAAACAATTAGAAAAATTTTTCGGTGCTTCTCCAGAAGTTATGGAACCTATCTATAACGAAGTTATAAGATTAATATATAGAAAGTCTATACCACAAAAAAATAATGATTAAAGTATATAATTTATTAGGTTTAATGCAGAGAGCAGGAAAACTTATAACAGGTGAAGATTTAATAATAAAAAAATTTAAAAAAATAAGAAGATTAAATTATTAGTTATTGCTGAGGACTGCGGAGTTAATACAAAGAAAAAAATTAGAAGATAAGTCTAATTTTTTTATGGAGTAGAGCATATTGAGTTTTCAAATATTGAAAATATTAGTATTGCTATAGGTAGAGATAATCGTGTTGCAGTTGGAATAACTGATAGTGGATTTATAAAGAAATTTAAACAATTAATTGAAGAAGGAGGAAGACAATAATGAAAAAAAGTCAGAGTGTATGAATATGCTAAAGAAATTGGTAAACAGTCAAAAGATATTATTTCAGTTTTAAAAGATGCAGAGATTGAAGTATCCAATCATATGTCAATGTTAACAGAAGAGGGGTTAGCAAAACTTGATAGTGTCTTCAAAAAAAGTAAAAAGAACAACCAAAAAGAAAATAATAAAAAAAAATAAGACTGAAAATAATCAGCCAAAAAAATGATAATAAAAAAAGCTAAAAAAAGAAAAAAAAATAAAAAAAGAAAAAAAAATAAAAAAATCACATAAACAACAACCTGCTATCATTGAAGCTCCAACAGAAGAAACTATATCTGAAGATACAATTTTAGTTAAAGATGGTATGACTGTTGGTGAACTTTCTGAAGTTTTATCAGTAAGTTCTACTGAATTAATTAAAAAGTTGTTTATGGAATTAAAAATCATGGCAAATATTAATCAATCTCTTACTTTAGAGCAAATAGAATTAATTGCTATGGACTATGGAAAAGAAATTCAAGAAGAAGTTGAAATCAATAAGGAAGACTTTAGATTTATACTTTGAGGTTGAAGATCAAGATAAAGATCTTAAAGAAAGAGCTCCAATTGTTACTATAATGGGTCACGTTGACCATGGGAAAACAACTCTTTTAGATACAATAAGAAATACACGTGTTACAGCAGGAGAAGCAGGTGGTATTACTCAACATATCGGTGCTTATCAAGTTCGTGCTAAAGATAAGAAAATAACATTCTTAGATACACCTGGACACGCTGCGTTTACTACTATGCGTGCTCGTGGAGCAAAAATTACTGACGTTACTATTTTAGTAGTTGCTGCAGATGATGGTGTAATGCCTCAAACTATAGAAGCAATCAACCATGCTAAAGCTGCGGAAGTTCCAATTATCGTTGCAGTAAATAAAATGGATAAACCTCAAGCTAATCCAGATCGTGTTATGAATGAATTAGTAGAGTATGGTTTAATTTCTGAAGAGTGGGGTGGAGATACTATCTTCGTACCTATCTCAGCATTGAAAGGTGAAGGTATTGATGAATTATTAGAAAATATCCTTCTAGTAACAGAAATGCAAGAACTTAAAGCTAATCCAAATCGTTTAGCATTAGGTACAGTAATTGAAGCAAAACTTGATAAAGGGACGTGGAGCAGTTGCGACATTATTAGTACAAAATGGTACTTTAAATGTGGGTGATCCATTAGTTGTAGGTAATACATTTGGACGTGTACGTGCTATGATTAACGATCGTAATAAAAATATTAATGTAGCTAAACCATCTACACCAGTTGAGATTACAGGGCTACAAGATGTTCCTAATGCAGGAGACAGATTCGTAGTATTTGGTGATGAAAAAACAGCTCGTCAAATTGGTGAAAAACGTCAACAACAATATATTGAAACAACTCGTCAAGCAAGCTCTGCTGTATCTTTAGATACTTTATTTGAACAAATGAAACAAGGTGAAATGAAAGATTTAAACATTATCATTAAAGCCGATGTTCAAGGTTCTGTAGAAGCATTAGCTATGTCATTAGCTAAGATTGATGTAGAAGGTGTAAATGTACGTATTATTCACACTGGTGTTGGAGCAATTAACGAATCAGATATTACTTTAGCTGTAGCATCTAATGCAGTAGTAATCGGATTTAATGTTCGCCCAGATGGTAATGCTAAACAAATGGCTCAAACAGAACAAGTAGATATTCGTCTACACAGTATAATTTATAAAGTTATTGAAGAAATTGAAGCTGCTATGACTGGTTTACTAGACCCTGAATTTGTAGAAAAAGTAATTGGTCTTGCTGAAGTACGTCAAGTATACAAAGTTTCAAAAATTGGTACAATTGCAGGTGCATACGTTACTGAAGGTAAAGTTTCTCGTGATGGAAAAGTACGTGTAATTCGTGATAGTGTTGTTATTTACGAAGGTGAAATCGATACATTAAGAAGATTTAAAGATGATGTTAAAGAAGTACAAAGTGGTTATGAATGTGGTATGACTGTTGAAAACTTCAATGATATTAAAGAAGGAGATGTCTTCGAAGTATACATCATGGAAGAAGTAAAAAAATAGGAGGTAAACTTTATGTCAGAATTAAGAGTTAATAGACTTGCAGAACAAATCAAAAAAGAAATTACATATGTACTAGCTACTAAAGTAAAAAATCATGATTTAGGATTTGTTACTGTAACAGAAGTAGCTTTGACAGGGGATTACTCACAAGCAAAAAGTATTTTTACACTGTTTTTAGGTGGAGAGAAAGAAAAAGAAAGAACAAAAAGAATCATTTAAGAAAAATTAAAGGATTTGTTAAATCGGAAGTAGCAAAAAAATTAAAATTAGAAAATTTCCGGAACTTATTTTTTTCAGTATGATACTACTGCTGAATATGCACTACACATTGAAAGTTTAATTGCTAGTGTAAGTAAAAAAAGAAGAGGAATAAAATTTAAAAGTTTGATATTTTTTTAAAAATCTCAGGCTTTTTATACTGAGGTATTCCATTATCTTTTATGTAATAAATTTTAGAGGAGAGAAGAATGTTACAAGTAACAAATTTAGGTTTACGATTTGCAGATAGAAAGTTATTTGAAGATGTAAATATTAAGTTTACAAATGGAAACTGTTATGGTCTAATTGGAGCTAATGGTGCAGGGAAAACAACATTTTTAAAACTTTTATCTGGTGAATTAGATTCACAACAAGGGCATGTATCACTTGGTAAAGGTGAAAGACTTGCAGTACTTCGTCAAAACCATTTCGCGTATGAAGAAAATAGAGTTATTGATGTTGTTATGATGGGACATGAACGTTTATGGGATGTTATGAACCGTAAAAATGAAATTTATATGAAAGATCCATTCACTGAAGAGGATGGTATCCTTGCTGCTGAACTAGAAGGTGAATTTGCAGAAATGGATGGATGGAGTGCAGAAAGTGATGCAGCTCAACTATTAGAAGGTTTAGGTATTTCAGTTGAATATCATGATATGTTAATGGGAGAATTAGATAATGCGATAAAAGTTAAAGTTTTACTAGCACAAGCATTATTTGGTAATCCTGACGTATTACTTCTAGACGAGCCTACTAACGGACTAGATATTAGTGCAATTAAATGGTTAGAAGAGTTTTTAATAAACTTTGAGAATACAGTTATTGTTGTCAGTCACGATCGTCATTTCTTAAATAATATATGTACACATATTTGTGATTTAGATTTTGGGAAAATTCAACTTTATGTAGGGAACTATGATTTCTGGTATCAATCAAGTCAATTAGCGCGTCGTATGGCTGAAGATTCTAATAAGAAAAAAGAAGAAAAAATTAAAGAATTACAAGAATTTATCGCTCGTTTCTCTGCTAATGCATCTAAATCTAAACAAGCAACTAGTAGAAAGAAAATGCTTGATAAGATTACTCTAGATGATATTAAACCAAGTAGTAGACGTTATCCATATGTTCGTTTCACACCAGATCGTGAAATTGGAAATGACTTACTTATTGTTGATGGTTTAACTAAAGTTATAGAAGGTAAAGAAGTTCTAAGTAATGTAAGCTTTACAGTTAATCCAAATGATAAAGTAATTTTACTAGGTGATGAAGTAGCAAAAACAACATTACTTAAAATTCTTGCTGGGGAAATGGAACCAGATAGTGGAACTGTAAAATGGGGTATAACAACATCAAGAAGTTATATGCCTAAAGATAATTCTGAATACTTTGAAGGATTAAAACTAACATTAGTAGAATGGTTAAGACAATACGCATCTCCTGAAGAAGAATCAGAAGCATATTTACGATCTTTCTTAGGAAGAATGTTATTCTCTGGAGAAGAAGCTCTTAAACGTGCTCATGTTCTTTCTGGGGGAGAAAAAATGCGTTGTATGCTATCAAAAATGATGTTATCAAAAGCTAATGTTATATTATTAGATGAACCTACCAACCATCTTGACTTAGAATCTATAACTGCGGTCAATGAAGGTATTATCGCATTTAAAGGATCTGTATTCTTTACATCTCATGACTATGAGTTTATTCAAACAATAGCTAATAGAGTTATTGAATTAACTCCGGAAGGTGCAATAAATAAAGAGATGGATTATGAAAACTATCTTAAATTTAAAGGAATTATAGATTAAAAAAAGAAGAGGTAAGTTATATGCTTACCTCTTAATTCATTACTAAAATATTATTTTATTAAAAATACATTTTGTTACTTCACTAAAAGCATTTACTTCGTCATTAGTAAATCTGTCAAATTCAATAGAATCAATATCTAAAAGTGCAACGACTTTAGAGTCTTGGATAATTGGAATAACAAGTTCACTATTTGTTGCACTATCACAAGCTATATGGCCAGGGAAATTTATGAACATCTTCTACGTAAGTTGTTTGTGCAGTAGTGTAACAATGACCGCAGACACCTTTATTGAATGGTATTCGAGTGCAAGCAACTTTACCTTGAAATGGACCAAGTACAAGGTTATTGTTTTTATTATCTACTAGATAAAATCCAACCCAGTTTGTATTCGGTAAATTTTCTTTATATAAGGCAGATAGATTAGATAAGTTAGTAACAAGATTTTCTTCGCCACTTACTAATGAAGCAGACTTGTTCTATAAATAAAGACTTATTTTTCTAAAAATATTCATTAGTGTACCTCCGTAAATATTTTTATTCTATTTTTCCCATATTAATATAAAGTAAAAAGTAAAAAAAAGAATATAATACTATAATGTAAATGAAAAAAATGGAAAAAAAAATAAAAAAAGAGATAACAATAAACTCTAAATTACTATAAAATAAGCTAAAAAAATAGAAAAAAAATTGAAAAAAATGTTTGAAATACTTTTGTTTTTTTCTATTAAAAAAATGGTATAATTTTGTTAGGTTTATTGTATTAATAAAGATAAAAAAATTTAATAAAAAAAGTTCAGGGGAAGATATATGACATATATTTTTTTATTTGTGTGTATTCTGATTCTTGGTGGAATAGTAGCGCTATTCATTTTAAGAAACAGAAAAAAACAAGACTTATACCCTCTTTTTAGTTATGAAAGACGAACTAGAAAGAGAAACACTATCTGATGATTTGAAAAAAAGTGAAAGCTTTAGAAATTGCTGGGAAAGCTGAAAAGCTTTTATGCAAGATGGGAAAGCGAATGGTATGAAATTCAAAGCATTGATATTGAAGAACTAGATCGTGATTTATATAATGCAGAAAGTTATATAGATAAATTTAATTTTAAACGTGCAGATGAAGTAATTATGAATAGTGGTGAGTTGATCGCTTCAATAAAAGATAGAATTGCTAGCATCAGAAGAGAAATTAAAGAATTAAAAGAGGTAGAACCTAGCAATAAAGAAACTTACGAAGAAATAGTTGTAGAGTACAAAGAACTAAATCGTGAGTTACTTGCTAAAAGACATCAATATGGTACTGCTGCAGAGCAATTTGAGACTAATATCAAAAATCTTGCTCCACAATTAGAAGAGTTTAAAGTTCTTACTTCAACTGGTAAGTATATAGAAGCTCAAGAGAAAATTAATGCTATCAAAGAATCAATCTACGATCTTAAAGAGCGTATGGAAGTACTACCAGAACTACTAAAAGAAATTGAAAAAACTTGCCCAGCACAAATTCAAACTTTAAGACTTAAAGTTGAAGATATGGAGAAAAAAGGATTTAAATTATCTCATTTAGATATTACTGGTAAAATTGAAAATAGTATATGGCAACTTAATGATGCTCGTGAAAAAAAGTTAAAGTTGGAGATATTGATTCAATAGAAAGTATCTTAGATGGTATTTACGATGTTCTTGATGAAATTTCTAGTGATTTGAAAAAGAACTAGAATATAAAAAAATATATTGAAGAAAATTATAGAGAAGTATCAAATAAATTAGACTTACAAGATAAATTAAACGAAGCTTTATATAATAATATTCAAGAAATAAAAAAATAGATACCAAATTTATCAAAAAGATGAAGAGATGGTCGCTACATATTATGATCAGTTGAGTAATCTATTAGATATAAAAACATGATATTGATGTTTATATTAATAATCAACCAAAATTAAATTATAAAGATTTAAAAGAAAAAAAGTTCAGCATTTAGGGTGAAGATTTAGAAAAAAATTGAAGAAGACCAAACTAATTATTCTAGATACTTGAAGAGCTTACGTGAAGAAGAGAGTATTGCTCGTGAGAAATTGATTTACATCAATCAAGAAAAAGAAGTTATTAAGAGAAAACTTGATAACTCTAGAGTACCAGGATTCAGTGATAGATTTATAGTTTTATATAAAGATGTAACTGATAGTTATAGATATGCTCTAGAAGAACTAAAAAAAGAGCCAATAAATATTGATTTACTTAAACGATCAGTAGCAGAGGCTGAGGAGTCTTTAGAAATTTATGAGTCAGAAGTTAATAATATACTTACTGATATCGAGTTAATTGAAAAAAATTAATAAGATATGCAAATAGATATAGAAAAAGATAATATTGAGTTCCATCAACAGTTAACAGTAGCTGAGCAGTATTATAGAGAATATAGATATAATAAGACTTTAGAAATTATAAGAAATGCTCTTGATAAAGTTGAGCCTGGAGCTTATGAAAGAATTAGAAATTCTGTAAAAAGCAAATTAAAAAAAACAATCTTGAACACTTTGTTCAAGATTGTTTTTTTATTTCTTAAGATTAAAAATATCCTAAACTGATAAAAATAGAATAGTCCTTCAATACTGGCAATAAAGAATGTAGTGGGCAGAGAGGTATAATAAGATAATGCAATACCTGCCCATGTACCAATAAGTGCAAATGAAATAGAAATTGCTATCATATATCCAACCTTATTAGTTAAATATCTAGCCGCACTTGCTGGAACAGTAAGTAAAACAAACATAAGTAATGCGCCAACTACAGGAACTGTAATACTTGTTGCTACCGACAATAGAACCAAGAAGAATATTGATATTAATTTACTATTTAAACCAAGTGCCTTAGCTCCAATTGAATCGAATGAATCAAATTTAATTTTTCTATAGAATATAGAAAGTAAAATTATAACTGTTAAAGCTAAAATGAATATTAACTTAACATCATCTCTTGTTATAGAAACTACACTACCAAATAAAATACTGTTTACATAGCTTGTACTCTTAGGAGTAAGTGATAAGAAAAGTAAACCTAAGCCTAAGAAAATACCTAACATAACACTGACAGTTGCTTCTCTACGGAACGCTTTCACACTAAGATGACCTACTAAATATGACATTGTTATTGTAAAAATAAGTAGCCCATATATAGGATTTATCCCTAAGAAAACTGCGAATGCAGCACCAGCAAAACCAACGTGCGATAGTGTGTGTGAAATAAATGACATATTTCTTGCCATTACAAATACTCCTATATAGCCAGCCATAATAGAGACTATTGTTCCGGCTATAAATGCATTTTGCATAAAATCATAATTAAGCATAACTGTTATCTCCTACATAATGTTTACAAAGTTTTAGATTATCTTTTTCATTATTATAGTCTTTAATACTGATAAATTTAAAACAATCGTTTTCTAAATACAGAATCTTATCGACATATTTTTCATCTATTAAAGAAAGCTCATGAGTTATACAAAGAGTAATAATATTTTCACTTTTTGTTACATCACGAACTAATGACATGCATTCAACTTCACTTGTTTTATCAAGATTTGAAGTAAACTCATCTAAAAGTAATAAATTTGGCTTATTTACTAATGCTTGGGATAAAAATACTCTCTGTCTTTCTCCACCAGATAAAGTACCAATGGATTTTTTTCTTTTTGTTTTTAATGAATTTGTTAATTCTAGTACTTCCTGAATTCTTTTGTTTTTTTCTTTTTTTGCTAAGCCAAGGGACTATCTTATTTGATAGGGGAAGAGCAACAAAAATCTTCGACTGATAAAGGTAATTCTTCGTCAATTTGTCGAAACTGAGGAACATAACCAAAATTAGCTTTTTTTCATTAAGTTGAATATTTTTCAGTTTTATTTATATTTTCTAATATATTATTAAGTAATGTTGTTTTTTTCCAACACCATTCTTTTCCAACTATTGCAATTACTTCTCCAGAATCGCAGCTAAAGGAAATATTATCTAATATTATTTTTCTCCAATATGATATGAGAGGTTTTTTATGTTTAATTTAGTCATAAATACTCCTATGTTATAGATTTGCTATATTATATTAGTAATTAAATATAATAACATTTTATGTGCTAAAAAAGAAGAGATACGATTTAGAATCTCTTCTTTATATTATACTACATATTTGCTAGATGTGAAGACTATTTTTTTTCATCTTCTTTTTTATCTTTATCATTATCGTTATGATCGTGTCCTTCATGAGAGTGAGAGTGACCTTCGTGTGAGTGGCTGTGTTCTTCCTCAGCACCTTCAACATGATATGCTTTTTCTCCTGAACCACCATTTAAGATTTCTTCAAGTCTATTATATTGATCTAGCATCCATTCAATATATGTTTTTCCGTCTGGTTGAGTTTCAGTTACATTTAGTATAGGTACTTTATTTTCCTCTGCAAGTGTAATTAGACCTTCAATTGTTTTATTAGTTGTTTGGACATTATTAATAACTAATGAGATTTTTTTAGATTTAATTTGTTCTTGAATATTTTTTAAATCTTGAGGAGAAGGGTCATTTCCTTCTTCAGTAGCTTGTGCCAATTTTTTTACTTCATCTGATGTTTTGAAGCCAAGTGAATCAACAGCGTATTCAAATACTGGCTCAGTAGTTAATACCTGTTTACCATTTGCTTTTTCTTTTAATGATTTAATTTTATCAGTTACTTTTGATAGTTCTTTTTTGTAGCTATCTCTATTTTTTTCGTAAAACTCTTTATTTGCTGAATCTTTTTCAGTAAGAACTTTAGTAAGTTCATCAGCTACTTTAGACATGACCTCTGGGTTATACCAGATATGCTCATTATCACCATCTTTTAAATTAAGTAATTTAGCACCATCAATCTTTGTGATATTTTTATTATTATCAGTAAGTTTTTCAAACCAAGAATCATACCCACCACCATTTAAAATAGCAACAGTTGAGTCAGAAACTTTTTTAGCATCTTGAGCTGTAGGTTCGAAGTCGTGTGGATCTACAGAAGAAGAACTAATAATAGATGTAACTTCTGCTTTATCTCCTGCGATACTTTTTGCAACTTCTGCGTAAAAGTTAACAGATGCTACAATCTTAATTTTTTCACCAGAAGATGAGTTGTTAGAATTAGATTTACTTGAGCAACCAACTAATACCAGAGTAAAAGCGGCAAATACTGCAAGTAATTTGAATAGTTTATTCATAAAAATATATCCTCCTTTATTTCGTAATAATTACGGTCTACTAAATTATAATACTAAAACTGATTAAAAATCAATAACTTAATCGAAATTATTTTGATTAATGAGTATGATGTTCTAGAAAATTATAGAATAGAGTTTAACAATACAATAATTTATTAGTAAAAACACTATAAAACTCTTGATTTTTACTTGCTAATGCATTATAATTAATAAAGTTGAGTAAAAATCAACAAAAAATAAAACACACGACATTTGAGTAGCTGCTCGGTGCATTTATGTTTGCAGTAGTCTTAGAGAATGTCGGAGGAAAAAACCAAGGAGGAAAATAACTTATGGCAGTTATTTCAATGAAACAATTATTAGAAGCTGGTGTACACTTCGGACACCAAACAAGAAGATGGAACCCTAAAATGGATAAATACATCTTCACAGAAAGAAACGGTATCTACATTATCGACTTACAAAAAACAGTTAAGAAAGTAGATGAAGCATACGAATTCGTAAAATCAGTTGCTGATCAAGGCGGAAAAATGTTATTCGTAGGTACTAAAAAACAAGCACAAGATGCTATTAAAGAAGAAGCTGAAAGAAGTGGTCAATACTACATTAATCACCGTTGGTTAGGTGGAACCTTTAACTAACTACAAAACAATTAAAGGTCGTATTGATAGAATAGCTGAAATTGAAAAAATGGAAGCTGATGGGAGTATTCGAAGTACTTCCTAAAAAAGAAGTTATCGAATTAAGAAAAGAATACGATAAATTAAACAAATTCTTAGGTGGAATCAGAGATATGAAAGGAATGCCTGATGCAATTTTCGTAGTTGATCCTAAAAAAGAACACAATGCAATTGCAGAAGCTAAAAAATTAGGAATTCCTGTAGTAGGTATCGTAGATACTAACTGTGATCCAGATGATGTTGATTACGTAATTCCTGCAAACGATGATGCTATTCGTGCAGTTAAATTATTAACATCAAAAATGGCAGATGCATTCGTAGCTTACAACGAAGGTAACATCGAAGAAGCTGAAGAAGTTGTTGAAGAAGTAGAAGCAACAGAAGAATAATTTTTAAAAAAAAATAATATAATAACGGAGGCAAATCAAAATGGCACAAATTACAGCTAGTTTGGTAAAAGAATTAAGAGAACGTACTGGTGCTGGTATGATGGACTGTAAAAAAGCACTAACACAAACAGATGGAAATATCGAAGCAGCAATCGATTACCTAAGAGAAAATGGTATCGCAAAAGCAGCTAAAAAAGCTGACAGAATCGCTGCAGAAGGTCTTTCTTACATCGAGGTTAAAGGTAACAAAGCTGTTATCTTAGAAATCAACTCAGAAACTGACTTCGTTGCTAAAAACGAGAAATTCGTTGCTTTAGTAAAAAATGTTGCAAATGCAATTTTAGCAGCTGAACCTAAATCTTTAGAAGAAGCTCTTCAAGTACAAGCTGAAGGTGGAACTGTTGAAGCAGTAATCAACGAAGGTATTGCTACAATCGGTGAAAAACTTTCATTAAGAAGATTTGAAGTTCTTTATAAAACAGATGCAGATGCATTTGGTGCATACTCTCATATGGGAGGAAGAATTGGAGTTCTTACTCTTATTGAAGGAAGCACTGATGAACAAGCAGCTAAAGACGTTGCAATGCACATCGCAGCTTTAGCTCCTAGATACTTAGACGAAAGTGAAGTACCTGCTGATGTACTTGAACACGAGAAAAAAGTATTAACTGAGCAAGCTTTAAATGAAGGAAAACCTGCTAATATCGTTGAAAAAATGATCGTTGGTAGAATTAATAAATTCCTAGAAGAAATCACAGTTGTAAAACAAAAATTTGTTAAAGATGATAGCTTAACAGTTGAAAAATTTGTAGCATCAAAAGGTGGAAAACTTGCTAAATTCGTAAGATACGAAGTTGGTGAAGGTATCGAGAAAAGAGAAGATAACTTTGCTGAAGAAGTAATGAGCCAAGTTAACTCTAGTAAATAATTTTTCTAAAATAATAGAAAAGAAGGGGCTTACTCAGAGGTTCCCAAAATCAAATGTTTATTTATAGGTAAATAGACACAGTAGTTTATTGATTTTCAAAATTGAAAAACTAGTAAACCTTGCGGGGGTGAGTCGACAAAATTAGATTTAATGAAATCAGGATTTTTTGACCCACCTCCTTTTTTAAGAAAGTAGTTAAAGCAATTATGTCTGTATTTTATAGGAGGATAAAAATGGCTACTAAATATAAAAGAGTTTTATTTAAACTTAGTGGAGAAGCACTTGCGGGTGGAAAAGGATTCGGAATTGATTCTGAGGTTGTTACAAAAATAACATCTCAAATTAAGAAAGTTGTTGAACAAGGTGTGGAAGTTGCAATAGTTGTCGGTGGTGGAAATATTTGGCGTGGTAAAACTGGTGAAGAGCTAGGTATGGAACGTGCCACTGCAGATTCTATGGGTATGTTAGCAACAGTTATGAACTCATTAGCTCTACAAGATTCATTAGAACAAAAAAATGTAGTTACTAGGGTTCTAACTTCAGTGGAAATGAAGGCTATGGCAGAACCATATATTAGAAGACGTGCAATTAGACATTTAGAAAAAGGACGTGTTGTAATTTTTGCAGCAGGAATTGGGAATCCATATTTCTCTACAGATACTACAGCAGCATTAAGAGCTAAAGAAATTGGTGCTGAAGCTATCCTTATGGGTAAAAATGGTGTAGATGGTGTTTATTCTGCAGATCCAAAAGTAGATAAAACTGCAACTAAATATGATAAACTTTCATATATGGATATAATGAATAAAGGATTAACAATTATGGACTCTACGGCCATTACATTCTGTATGGATAATCAATTACCAATTATTGTCTTTTCTATAGATGATGCAGATAACATTGTAAAAATTGTTTCTGAAGATAATTTAGGAACAATTATTGAGTAAATAAAGATAAATTAGGAGTATTGAATTATGCCTGAGCAAATAATGAATAACTTAAATGAAAGAATGGAAAAAGCAATTGCTAATTTACGTCGTGAATTGGCTTCAATCAGAGCTGGTAAAGCAAGTGCATCTGTTCTTGATAGATTAACTGTAGATTATTATGGAGTTGCAACTCCAATAAATCAAGTTGCTGGAATTTCTGTGCCAGAACCTAAAATGCTAGTAATTTCACCTTATGAAAAAACACTTTTAGGTGATATAGAAAAAGCTATCCAAGCATCAGATTTAGGTTTAAATCCTGCCAATGACGGAACTGTAATTAGAATAGTATTCCCAGCTTTAACAGAGGAACGAAGAAAAGAACTAGCTAAGTTAGTTGGTAAAGAATCTGAAGGAGCAAAAGTAGCAGTAAGAAACGTTCGTCGTGATGCTATGGATTCAATGAAAAAATTAGAAAAAGCATCTCAAATTACTGAAGATGACTTAAAAGGATATTCAGATGATATTCAAAAAGCTACAGATAAATATGTTGCTGAAATTGATAAAGTAACTAAAGAAAAACAAGATGAATTAATGAGTGTATAATATTATGGAAATGAAAGAAATTATTGAAAAAAATTAATACTTTAAATGCTTTTAAAAAAAGAAAGAGAATTAACTTCAGAAGAATCTGAAGAATTAGCAAAATATAGACAATTATATTTGCAAAACTTTAAAGCTAATATGAGAAACATATTAGAAAAATACAAAAAGTAATAAATGATGATGGAGAAGACATAACTCCCTAAGAAGAAAGGAAAATAGACTATGAGTGCAACAACAATTACGATTTTAGTAGGGGCAGTATGTTTACTACTTGGTGTTGTAGGAGGGTTCTATCTTGCAAGACGTAATTTTATGAACTATATGGAAAAAAATCCTCAAATTAATGAAGAAATGGTAATGAGTATGATGAGCCAAATGGGACAAAAACCATCTCGTAAGAAAATTAACCAAGTAATGAGCAATATGCAAAAAGCTCAACAACAAGCTAGAAAACAAGCTAAAAAAATAATATACTAAAATAACTAAGAGTTTATCATATAAAATTAACTTGAATTTTATTGATATACTCTTATTTTTTTCTTATTAGTTTACTTTTTCAACTAATTTCAGATAAGATTATATAGTAAAACAAAGGAGGAAGTAATGGAAACGAAAGAAATTATTTATGCTTCACCAAAAAGTGAGAGAATCGATAAATTTTTTACAAAATGAGCTTTCTGATTTATCAAGAACAAATATTCAAAAATTTAATATCAGAAGGTTATATAAAAGTAGATGGAAATACAGTTAAAAACTAATTATAAGTTAAAAAGAATCAAAATGTTATTACGATAGATTATAAAGAACCTGAAGAATTAGATGTAGTTAAGCAAGATATACCAGTTGATATTGTCTATGAAGATAATGATTTATTAATTGTGAATAAACCAAAAGGTATGGTTGTGCATCCATCAGCTGGTCACAAAGATGGAACATTGGTAAACGCTCTGTTATATCATTGTGAACTTTCAAGTATAAATGGTACTATTAGACCTGGAATTGTCCATAGAATCGATAAAGATACTTCAGGATTATTAATAGTCGCTAAAAATGATAAAGCTCATGTGAAATTATCAGAAATGATTGCTAATAAAGAGGTTAAGAGAAAATATTATGCGTTAGTTCATGGTAGTATAAAACATGATTATGGAACTATAGATGCTCCAATTGCAAGAAATCCAAAAGAAAGAAAAGAAATGGCAGTAATTGATGAAGGAAAACCATCTATTACACATTTTAAAGTTATCGATAGATTTGAGAAATATACTCTAATTGAATGTGAATTAGAAACAGGAAGAACACATCAAATTAGAGTACATATGAAATATATTAATCATCCATTAGTTGGAGATCCAGTATATGGACCAAGAAAAACACTAAATACTAATGGACAATCATTGCATTCTAAGAGTATTGAATTCAATCACCCTATTACTGGGGAACATCTTTATTTTGAGACAGAAATACCTTCATATATGGTAAATACTATGGCAAAATTAGATAAATAATACACTGAATTGAAAAATATTATAGAAAAAGGTTTATTTTTTCTCAAAAATATAGTATCATAATATATAGTAAGTAGTTATTTAAGGAGGACAATAACATGGTATTAGTACCAGCAAAAGACATGCTTGTAAAAGCAAGAAAAGAAGGATATGCAGTAGGGCATTTCAACATCAACAACTTAGAATGGACAAAAGCTATTTTAGCAGCTTGTGAAGAAGCAAAAAGTCCAGTAATCTTAGGAGTAAGTGAAGGGGCTGCTAAATATATGACTGGCTTCAAAACTGTTGCTGCTATGGTTAAAGCTATGGTTGAAGAAATGGGAATTACAGTTCCTGTAGCACTACACTTAGACCACGGTTCTTATGAAGGGACTAAAAAAGCTATCGAAGCTGGATTTAGTTCAGTAATGTTTGATGGATCTCACTATCCATTTGAAGAAAACATTGAAAAATCAAAAGAAATGATTGCTTTAGCTCACGAAAAAGGAATCTCAATCGAGTGTGAAGTAGGTTCAATTGGTGGAGAAGAAGACGGAGTAATCGGTAGTGGTGAATTAGCTGATCCTCAAGAATGTAAAACAATGGCTGAATTAGGAATTGACTTCCTTGCAGCTGGAATTGGTAACATTCACGGTAAATACCCAGAAAACTGGGCAGGATTAAGCTTTGAAACATTAGAAAACATTTCAAAAGTAACTGGTGGTATTCCATTAGTATTACACGGTGGTTCAGGTATTCCAACTGATCAAATCCAAAAAGCTATCTCTCTAGGAGTATCTAAAGTTAATGTTAATACTGAATGTCAATTAGCATTTGCTGAAGCTACAAGAAAATATATTGAAGAAGGTGGAGATCTTAAACCTAAAGGATTCGATCCTCGTAAATTATTAAACCCTGGATATGAAGCAATTAAAGCTATGGTTCATTCAAAAATTGATATTTTTGGTTCAAGAAACAAAGCATAATAACTACGCAATATTAAGACTCATGCTTTGCATGAGTCTTTTTTAAAAATTAATAAATATATTTTCAAGGGGGTTTCTTTATGAAAGAGACAATTAATTATTTAAAAAAATTAACTAGTATAGTTTCTCCTACTGGATATACTAAAGAAATTGGAGATTATTTAGTAGAAGAGGTTGAAAAACTAGGTTACAAAGCAGTAAGAGCTAATAAAGGTGGAGTAAATATAACTGTTGAAGGTAAGGATAATACTAAGCATCGTGTCGTTACAGCGCACGTAGATACTTTAGGAGCAATGGTTAGAGCAATTAAAGATGATGGTAGATTGAAACTAGCTAAAGTTGGTGGTTTCCCATGGAATATGATAGAAGGGGAAAACTGTGAAGTACATATTGCAAGTAATGGAAAAAAAGTATCTGGAACAATTCTAGTACATCAAACTAGTACGCATGTTTATAAAGATGCAGGCACTGTTGAGCGTACCGAAGATAATATGGAAGTTAGATTAGATGAAAAAGTAACAAATGCTGAAGAAACACGTGCATTAGGAATAGATGTAGGTGACTTTATAAGTTTTGATCCTAGAACTATTATAACTGAAACTGGTTTTATTAAAAGTAGATTTTTAGATGATAAAGTTAGTGCAGCAATTTTATTAGATTTATTAAGAAAATATAAAGAAGCAAATATTCAGTTACCTTATACTACTCATTTTATGTTCAGTTGTTTTGAAGAAGTAGGACACGGGGCTAATTCTAGTATTCCAAAAGAAACAGTTGAATATCTAGCTGTTGATATGGGAGCAATGGGAGATGATCAACAAACCGATGAATACACTGTTTCAATCTGCGTTAAAGATGCTACAGGACCATATCATTATGAATTTCGTCAACATTTAGTTAAATTAGCTAACGAAAAAGAAATCCCTTATAAATTAGACATTTATCCATACTACGGTAGTGATGCTTCTGCAGCTATGAGCGCTGGAGCTGAAGTTAAACATGCTCTTCTTGGGGCAGGAATTGAATCTAGTCATTCATATGAAAGAACACATTTAGATTCAGTAGAAGCTACACACAGAATGGTAGATGCTTACTTACAAAGTGATTTAGTAAAATAAAACTAAATTTTAAGGACAAAAATACCGATAAGTGGTTAATGCTTATCGGTATTTTAATATTAGAATTTTGTTTTTTCTGTTAGATATTGTTTAAGTTCTGAAATAGGCATACGTACTTGTTCCATAGAATCTCTATCACGAACTGTAACCATACCATCATTTTCTGATTCAAAATCATAAGTAATGCAGAAAGGAGTACCAACTTCGTCTTGTCTTCTGTAACGTTTACCGATAGATCCAGTTTCATCAAAATCTACCATAAAGTCTTGAGCTAGTTCTTGATATACTTTAGTAGCTTGCTCACTTAATTTTTTAGAAAGTGGTAGTATTGCTGCTTTATAAGGAGCAATAGCAGGGTGGAATTTTAATACTGTACGAGTATCACCTTCACCAACTTCTTCTTCATTGTATGCATCACATAAAAATGCTAAAAGAACACGGTCAACACCTACAGATGGTTCGATACAATATGGAATAAATTTCTCATTTGTTTGTAGGTTTTGGTATGTTAAATCTTGACCAGAGTGTTGCATATGTTGTTTTAAGTCATAATCAGTTCTTGAAGCAATCCCCCATAGTTCACCCCAACCAAATGGGAATCTAAATTCGATATCAGTTGTAGCGTTAGAATAGTGAGATAACTCTTCTTTTTCGTGGTCACGTAGACGGATATTTTCTTTAGTCATACCTAAATTTAATAACCAGTTTTCGCAGTTATCTTTCCATATTTTATGCCATTCTAATTCTGTACCAGGTTCACAGAAGAACTCTAATTCCATTTGTTCGAATTCTCTTGTTCTGAAAATAAAGTTACCTGGTGTAATCTCATTACGGAATGATTTACCAATTTGTCCAATACCAAATGGTAATTTTTTACGCATACTACGTTGAACATTTTTAAAGTTAACGAAAATACCTTGTGCTGTTTCAGGTCTTAGATAAACAACACTTGTAGAATTTTCTACAACACCTTGGTTTGTTTTGAACATAAGGTTAAATTGACGGATATTAGTAAAATCATGACCACCACATTCTGGACACTTGATATTTTCTCTTTCGATAATAGCTTCTAACTCTTCAAAAGGTAAACCATCTACAATAATATCTTCATTTTTTTCGTTGAAGTAGTATTCTTCAATTAATTTATCAGCACGTAAACGTGATTTACATACTTTACAGTCTAGCATTGGATCACTAAAGTTACCTACGTGTCCAGATGCTTCCCATGTACGTGGGTTCATAAATATTGCAGCATCTAGTCCTACGTTATAAGGTGATTCTTGAATGAATTTTTTCCACCAAGCTTTTTTAATATTATTTTTTAATTCGATTCCTAATGGACCATAATCCCAAGTGTTTGCTAATCCACCATAAATTTCTGATCCTTGAAAAACAAATCCTCTATTTTTTGCCAAAGATAAAATCTTCTCCATGTTAAATTCCTCCTTAAAATAAATAGTCCCTAGACATACCGAAGTATATCTAGGGACGAATAATCTCCGCGGTTCCACCCTGATTAGTAAAAACTCATCTTTTTATATTGAATTGTAATTATTAATATGCCAAGATTTTTGTTGAACTTTCACCATCATCAACTCGCTTTCTTATATTTATTCTAACATTTTATGTGAAAAACATTCAAGAAAAAAATTTAATTAATTTAAAATTTTTAAAAAAATGTAAGATGAGTTTCAGTGATATTTGAATAAGAAAAAGGTTTATTGGTAAGCTTTTATTAATATATGTATTGTATTAGTAAAGTTATAATGATATAATTAAAATATTAAATTTAAAGAGGAGGGCTTATGAGAATTTCGTTACAAAGAGGAAATATTGTTTATTTATTATTAAGTGGTCTAGTATACTTTTTTTGCTGTTTATATAGCACCACTAATTTTACCAAGAACATTAAGTGTTGGCTCAAGAATTACTATGACTGTAATAATTGCTTTACTAGCAACATTTATTATGATTACTTATGCAACGAAGGTGAAAAATGATATAGATAGAAAGGATAGAAAACATAGTTTTTCTTATAATTTTTTTGCTATTGGCCTAATAGGGTTTATAGCAATGATGATATTACAAGCATTGATTAATGCTTTTCTACAATATTTATCACAGTTTTTACATTTTCAACCTAATAGTCAAAAATACTGCAAATGTTGTACAGATAGTAAATTCATACCCGATTTTTTTATTTTTATATGTTGTTGTATTAGGGCCTGTGATGGAAGAATTATTTTTTTAGAAAAGCAGTATTTGGTTATTTTTTTATGATATATTAATTGGGAGTAAAGAATGGATAAGATTCTTTATACCCGCATTATTAACTGGAATTTTTATTTGCTATTCCACATGATGGTTTTACTCCGCTAATGTTAATATATATAGCAATGTCATTTGTATTCAGTTATTTATACAAAGTTACAAATAGAATCGTAACTCCTATGATTGCTCATATTAGCATGAATGGACTAGTAATGTTTGTTCAAGTAATGATGCATGGTAGTGGAATGTAGGGGGAAGTATGTCATCAAAATCATGGTTATCAACAAATTATTTCTTACAGTTTGCTGTTAATGGACTATATTTACCATTCTGGATATTATACTTAACATCTGTAAAAAAACTTATCTGTATTAGAAGCTAGTTCTATTTTTTTCAATGTTATATCTAGCAAGATTTTTTTAAGTGGTATATTTTTAAGCCCTTATTTATTGAAAAAAATTTAGTATGAATTTAGCACTGAAAATTACAGTTATCAGTGGTGTAATATTAGCTGCAAGTTATGGATTTTACAAATGATAAAATTTTTACTAACAATTATAACTTTTTATGTTCGGATTACTATATTTTTACTGTAGCACCTTTTATTGAAAGTTTAGCATCACTATTTTTTTAAAAAGAAGAAAATGTAGATTATGGTAAGGCTAGAACATACGGTTCTCTTAGTTTTACAATCGTAGGTATTATTGTTGGTGGAGTAGTAGGATATCTGGGAGCTGAATCACTTTATTATATATTAGTATTTTTTTAGTAACTATTTATTCTATATTTATGTTTTTTTACCACAACCTAATTTAGTTAAAACTTTGGGAAAAGAATCAATTAAAACCAATAATAAAGAAAAAGTTATATAGTTGGGTGTTAAAAGATAAAAAAATGCCTTCTTTATTAATACTTGTAGTTTTTTTATATACCAATTGTCACATACTGCTTATAATAATTATAATGCAATATACTTAGATAGTATGAATATTTCAGCTAAATGGATTTCAGGTTTAATATTAAATATTTCAGTAATAGCAGAGATATTATTCTTTATTTTTTTCAAAAAAAAATAGTAAGTAAAATTAAACCAACTTCTTTATTGATATTTTCAGGTATAGCAGCAACAGTTCGATGGGTTATGATAGCAATATTCCATAATATATATATATTTACGTTAATGCAAACATTACATGCTTTTAACTTTTGCTGCAGCACATATTGCTTTTTATACTAATTTTGGATAAAAGATATAATAGAGAGAAAATTATTGATATGCAAAACCTGTATACTGCAATTTGTTTTTCAATTAAGTATGACAGTTGGTTTGTATATAATGGGGAGCAATATGGGATTTTTAATACGTCATATGTATTTTATGTATCAGCAGTTTTTGCATTAATCGGTACAATTATTGCTACTAGAATAGAAGAAGTATAAAAAGATAAAATCATAGTATATGATTTTATCTTTTTTTATTGTTAAGATTAAGACATAAAAATTTATGAAATTTAATAAAAAAATTCGATTTCTATTTATGTTTATACTTGAAAAAAATATAAATCAAAGGAGTATAATGAAAATATAAACGGACGTTACAATTAAATTCTTCCTTATGAAGCTTTAAAAAACGAACTTTAAATACAAAAAAGGAGCTTAATGTATGAAAATAGCAGTTATAATGGGTTCGAATTCGGATTATACAACCATGATTGAAACATGTAAATTATTAGATGAATTTGAAATTCCATACGACAAGAAAGTGGTTAGTGCACATAGAACACCGGATTTACTTGTTGAATTTTCTAAGAATGCTAGAAGAAATGGATACAGTTTAATTATTGCAGCTGCAGGAGGAGCAGCACATCTTCCTGGAATGGTGGCTTCTATGACTACATTACCAGTTATTGGAGTACTATTAAATCGAGTGTTTTAAGTGGTGTAGATTCCCTATATTCTATTGTTCAAATGCCAGCTGGTGTTCCAGTTTTAACTATGGCAATAGGTGTAGCTGGTGCTAAAAATGCAGCAATAAGTGCTTTGTCAATTTTAGGTATTAACGATGAAAAATATGCTAATAAGTATAAAGAGTTTAAACAAGAACAAGAAAGAATAGTATTGGAAGAAATGAAATTATGATAAAAACAATATTACCAGGACAAACTATAGGAATAATTGGTGGTGGACAGCTAGGTAGAATGTTAGCAATGAGTGCCAAAGAAATGGGATATAAAATTGCTATTTTAGATCCAAGCCCAGATTGCTGTGCTAGAATTTTTAGCGATAAATTTATAGAAGCTAACTTTGACGACTATAATAAGATAGAAGAGTTATGCAAGATAAGTAATGTAATTACTTTTGAGTTTGAAAATATTGATGCTGATAGTTTAGCTAAGCTCGAAAAAGAGTATAATTTTGTACAGAGTTCAGATGTTTTACGAACTACTCAACATAGGTACTATGAAAAAGAATTTGCTAGAAAGTTAGATATCCCAACAGTTAATTATATTCATGTTGAAGATAATACAGATATTGATATAAACCAGACTTATTTAATGAAAACTTTTGCGATTTGGGTATGATGGAAAGGGTCAAAAGAAAATATCTAAAAAAAGAGGAAATAGAATCTCAAACAATATTAGAAGAGTTTATTTCGTTAGATAAAGAAATTTCTGTTGTAGCATCCAAAGATAAGTACGAAGTGCAAAATAATAGCAGTAGTTGAAAATGAACATAGAAATAATATCTTGTATAGATCTAAAGGTACCGACAACTACAACAAGTGATCAAGAAAAAAATTGGCAATAGAATATACTAAAAGAATTCTTGAAAAACATTGAATATTATGGTGTTTTTAACTGTTGAATTTTTTTATTAGTAATGGAGAAGTTGTCTTTAACGAAATAGCCCCTCGTGTTCATAATTCAGGACATATCACTATGCAGTCTGCAACAAAAAGTCAATTTAGAGCACATATTGAAGCTATTTGTGGATTTAAGAGTAGGAAAGATAGAAAATAGAGAAACAACTTTATATAACATCCTTGGTCAGGATGAAGATTATTTTAAAGATTTAATCACTAAGAAACAAGGATATTTACACTTGTACGAGAAAGAACCAAGGCTAAATAGAAAGATTGGGCATATAAATTTTTACGGAAATGTTATTTTAGGAGGTAATGATGAGTAACAAGAGAATTTTTGTAAGGAAACGTGAAGGATATAATAAGGAAGAATTACAGCTTAAGGAATCTCTGAATGTTGAGTATTCTTTAGGTTTAGATTCTGTTGAAATATATGTAATTTATGATATTTATAATATTGATGAAGAAACATACAAACTAGCTAAAACTTCTGTATTTTCTGAAGTTGTTGTTGATGATGTTTTTGAAAGTATTGATTTAGAGGATGGGAAGTACTTTGCTTATGAAGTTTTACCTGCACAATACGATCAAAGAGCCGATAGCGCAACTCAGTGTTTGAAGTTGTTGAACTCTAAAAGTGAAGCAACTGTTAGAAGTGGTAAGCTAGTTATTTTTAATAAAAAATTAAATAATGAACAATTAAAAATGATTGAAGAATATCTGGTTAACCCAATAGAAGCACGTGTTAAGGATTTAAGCGTATTAGAGTTTACTTTAAATACTGAACCTAAACCTTTAAAAGAATTAACAGGTTTTCTAGATTATTCAAAAGAGAAACTTGAAGAATTAAAAAAAGAATTTTCTTTAGCTATGAATATTGAAGATTTAGAGTTTATTCAAAAATATTTTAGAACAGAAGGACGCATACCAACAGAAACTGAAATTTATGTTCTTGACTGTTACTGGAGTGATCACTGTAGACATACTACTTTTGAGACAGTACTAGATGATGTAAAAATTGAATCTGAACTATTTAGAAAAGAAATGCAAGATGCCTATGATTACTACTTAAAAGTTAGAGATGAACTAGGTAGAAATGATAAACCTGTTACTTTAATGGATATGGCTAGTATTATTGGTAAATATCATGTAGGTATTTGAAAGATGAAAATATTGAAGTAAGTGAAGAAATTAATGCATGTTCATTCTTTACTACAATAAATAATAAAGGAAGAGACGAACGTTGGTTAATTCAATTTAAAAATGAAACTCATAACCATCCAAGTGAAATAGAACCATTTGGAGGTGCAAGTACTTGTATAGGTGGAGCAATACGAGATCCACTTTCTGGGCGTAGCTATGTGTATCAAGCTATGCGTATATCAGGTAGTGGTAATATACTACAAAAAAGAGAAGATACATTAAAACATAAATTACCTCAAGTTGAAATAGCAAAAGGAACTGCACACGGAAATTCATCATATGGAAATCAAATTGGTCTTGCAACAACATTTGTCAGAGAAATATATGATGATAGCTATGTAGCAAAACATATGGAAGTTGGGGCAGTTGTAGGAGCAGTAAAAGAAGGTGATTATAAGCGTGAAACTTTAGTTGCTGGTGATATTGTTGTTATGATTGGTGGTAGAACAGGTCGTGATGGTATTCAAGGAGCTAGTGGTTCTAGCGTGGAGCATACTAATGATTCTTTAGAGACTATGTCTAGTCAAGTACAAAAAGGTAATGCACCAGAGGAAAGAAAACTTCAAAGACTATTCAGAAAACCTGAAGTTACAAAATTAATAAAAAAATGTAACGATTTTGGAGCTGGTGGTGTTTGTGTTTCTATTGGAGAATTATCAGATGGAATTGAAATTCATCTAGATAAAGTATTAACAAAATATAATGGATTAAATGCTACAGAACTTGCAACAAGTGAATCACAAGAAAGAATGTCAGTTGCTATAGACAAAAAAGATTATGATACTTTTGTTAAAGAGTGTGAAAAAGAAAATATTGAATATGCTCATGTGGCAACTGTAACAGATAGACGAAGATTAGAAATGTATTACTACGATGAAAAAGTAGTTGATATGAGTGCTGATTTCTTAGAAACAAGCGGTGTAAGACAGCATACAAAAGCTAGATTAGTTGATAATAAATCTAATAATCCATTCGAAAATAAAGAAGTTAACCGCAAAAACATTTTATCAGAATTAGGGGAGTTAAATGTAACTTGTCAAAAAGGTTTAGCATCTAAATTTGATTCATCTATTGGTGTTTCAACTGTTCTAATGCCTTTTGCTGGAAAACATAAACTTACACCTGTTCAAGCTAGTGTACAAGCATTGCCTACATTGCATTCGACTAGTGATACTGCGACTATCTTAACTTATGGATTTATACCAAAAATATCTCATTACTCACCATTTTTATCATCAATTTATGCTGTACTAGAATCAGTAGCAAAAGTATATGCAGTTGGTGGGACAAAAGAGAGCTTATATTTCTCATTCCAAGAGTATTTCGAAAAACTTGGTAAAGATGAAACTAAATGGGGTAAAGTTACTCAAAGTTTACTAGGAAGTATTTATGCTCAGCAAGAAATTGGACGTCCGAGTATAGGTGGAAAAGATAGTATGTCTGGTACTTTTAATGATTTAAATGTAGTAGAGACTTTGATTTCATTTGCATGTGCCCCAATAAAAATTAATGATGTAATAACTCCAGAATTAAAAACTGTAGGAAATAAACTATATTATATTCCAGTTGTTAAAGATGAAAAAGGTTATCCAAATATTGCTAGCACATTAGATAACTATGAATTAGTTCATAAATATATTAAAGAAGGTAAAATTGTATCTGCTTATGTTCAAGAAGAAGGTAGTTTAGCCGCTTCATTAGTTGAAAATGTCATTAGGTAATGACTTAGGTTTTGAGGTTAATAAAGAAAATATACTTAATTTTGATCCAGCTTCAATAGTAGTAGAAGCAAATTCAGAATTACCATTTGAAGAAATTGGTAGAGTAAGTAGTAGAATTATTATAAATAATGAAGTATTTATGCATAAAGATATTTATGATGCATATACTTCAACATTGAATGAAATTTATCCAATTTATCAAAATGAAGAAAAAGGTACAGTAGAGAACTTACATACTGAAAATATTGAACGTAAATACTATCCAGAATATATTGAAGAAGTTAAAGTAGTAATTCCAGTATTCCCAGGAACAAACTGTGAATACGATAGTGAAAAAAAGCATTTATTGATGCAGGGTGCTACTCCAACAACAGTAGTTATAAGAAATACTAGAGAAAATGATATAGAAGAATCAATTGATGAATTTGTAAATGAAATTAAAAAAATCTCATATTATAATGTTCCCAGGTGGTTTTTCAAGTGGTGATGAACCTGATGGTAGTGCAAAATATATAGTTAACTTCCTAAAAAATAAAAAAGTTAAAGACGCTATACACCAACATTTAGCTGAGAAAAAATTAATATTAGGTATCTGTAATGGATTCCAAGCTTTACTTAAATCAGGATTACTTCCATACGGAGAAGTACGTGAATTAGATAAAGAGGATCTAACTTTATACAGAAATGACAGTTACGAACATATTTCAACAACTGCCTTTACTAGAGTCTCAAATACAAATTCACCTTGGTTACAGGACTTTAATATCGGTGATGAGCATGAGATAGTATTCAGTCATGGTGAAGGTAAAGTAGTAGGATTAAATATTGATAAATTTAAACATTTGGTAGCATTCCAGTATTGTGATTTTAATGGTAATGCTACATTAAATGGTAAATTCAATCCAAATGGTTCATTATTAGCAGCTGAAGGATTAGTAAGTGAAGATGGACTAATATTAGGAAAAATGGGTCATAGTGAAAGATATGGGGATACTTTATATAAAAACAAATACAATAAAAAGTTAAGCAAGATATCTTTAAAAAAATGGTGTAAATTATTTCAAAGGGGAAAAAAATAAAATGAAATTATTATATGAAGGAAAAAGCAAAACAATTATTTGAATGTGAAAATAATGATGAAATTTATGTGCATTATAAGAATAGTGCTACAGCATTTAATGGAATTAAGAAAGAAGAATTCGAAGGCAAAGGTGTGTTTAATAATACTATAACTTCACTTATCTTTGAATATCTTGAAAAAAATCAGGAGTTGAGACTCACTTTATAAAAAAAGTTAATGAAACTGATCAAATTTGTAAACATGTCACTATAATTCCGTTAGAAGTTATTGTTAGAAATATTGTAGCTGGTTCAATGGCAAAAAAATATGGACTTGAAGAAGGTAAAAAAACTTAAAAACCAGTATTTGAGTTGAGTTATAAAAATGACGAACTAAATGATCCTTTAATAAATGATGATCATGCTGTTGCACTAGAAATAGTTACAGAAGACGAACTTGCTAATATTAAAGAACAAGCTCTAAAAATTAATTCACTTTTACAAAAAAATTATATTTAGAAGCCAATCTAGTTTTAGTTGATTTTAAAATAGAATTTGGAAAAGATAAAAACGGTAAAATTATTTTAGCTGATGAAATTTCTCCGGATACTTGTCGTTTATGGGATAAAGACACAAACGAAAAACTGGACAAAGATAGATTCAGAAGAGACTTAGGTTCTGTAATGGAAGCTTACGAAGAAGTATTAAGGAGATTAGAAGATGCGAGGGCTTAATGAAGAATGTGGTGTGTTTGGAATATGGGGACATCCAGAAGCAAGTAATGTTACTTATTCGGATTACATAGTTTACAACATCGTGGACAAGAAGGAGCAGGAATAGTTGCAACAGATAGAAAAATCTTGAATGGACATAGAGATTTAGGTTTAGTATCAGAAGTTTTTAAAAATAAAGAAAAACTAGAAAGATTAACTGGGTCAAGTGCAATTGGGCATGTAAGATATGCAACATCTGGAAGTAACAATATTCAAAATATACAACCATTTCTATTTCATTTTTATGATATGAGCATTGGACTTTGTCATAATGGGAATTTAATTAATGCTAAATCATTAAGAAGAGAGTTAGAAAAAGATGGAGCAATATTCCATTCATCTTCTGATACTGAGGTATTAATTCATCTAATTCGCAGAAGTTCAAAAGAGACTCTTAAAGAACAAATTAAAGAAAGTTTAAACCAAATTAAAGGTGGTTTTACTTTTCTTATCCTTACAAAAGATGGATTATATGGTGCAGTAGATCCTAACAGTCTAAGACCATTAGCTATTGGAAAAATGAAAAATGGAGCTTATGTTGCGGCTAGTGAAACATGTGCAATCGATGTTGTAGGTGCAGAATTTGTGTGCAATGTTGGAGCCGGTGAATTAGTTATTATTGATGATAATGGAATTAGACTAGAGAAGTATACAGATGATACCTCAGTAGCGATTGCAGCTATGGAATATGTATATTTTGCAAGACCTGACTCAGATATTGCTGGAGTCAATGTGCACACTGCAAGAAAAAATACAGGTAGACGTCTTGCAAAAGAACAACCAACTCCTGATGCAGACATGGTTATAGGTGTTCCAAACTCTTCGTTATCTGCTGCTAGTGGATATGCTGAGGCAAGTGGATTACCTTATGAAATGGGACTAATTAAGAATCAGTATGTCGCTAGAACATTTATTCAACCTACTCAAGAATTAAGAGAACAAGGTGTTAGAATGAAGTTATCAGCAGTTAAAAGTGTAGTACGAGGAAAAAGTATTGTGCTTGTTGATGACTCTATTGTAAGAGGAACTACAAGTAAACGTATAGTGCAGTTATTAAAAGAAGCAGGGGCAAGAGAAGTCCATGTAAGAATTGCGGCACCACCGTTAATTTTTCCAAGTTTCTATGGAATTGACATTTCAACAACAGAGGAATTGATTTCAGCAAATAAAACACAAGAAGAAATATGTGAAATTATTGGAGCTGATTCTTTAGGTTTTCTAAGTGAAGATGGATTAATAGAATCTATAGGTTTAAATTATGAAGGACCTTATACGGGTCTATGTATGGATTGCTTTAATGGGCATTACGTTGCTGGATTATACGATTATGAAGAATCATATATAAATTCGATGACTGATTTACAAAAAAACTTTTTGAAAGAAAGGGGAACAAATAATGAGTAAGAAATATGAAGAGAGTGGTGTTAGTTTAGAAGCTGGTTATAAATCAGTAGAACTAATTAAAAAACATGTTGCAAGAACTAAAAACCTTGGTATGCTTTCAGCAATAGGAGGTTTTGGTGGTGCTTTTGATTTAAGTGCATATAATTATAAAAATCCAGTACTAGTAAGTGGTACTGATGGTGTTGGAACAAAGCTTAAGCTAGCATTTGAACTTGATATTCATAATACTATTGGTATAGATGTTGTTGCAATGTGTGCTAATGATATACTTGCACAGGGTGCTCAACCATTGTTTTTCCTTGATTATTTAGCTGTTGGTAAGAACTATCCAGAGCAAGTAGAATCTATTGTAGAAGGTGTAGCAGAAGGTTGTGTTCAAGCAGGTTGTGCAATTGTAGGTGGAGAAACAGCTGAAATGTCAGGTTTCTACGAAGATGGAGAATATGATATAGCTGGATTTTGTGTAGGTGCTGCAGAGAAAGAAGATCTATTATCTCCAGAAAATACTAAAGCAGGACAAGTGGTAATCGGGTTGCCTTCTAGTGGTGTTCATTCAAATGGATTTTCACTTGTAAGAAAAATTTTAAGAGATAACAATATAAGTTTAAATGAGAGATTTAATGAATCAACTATCGGAGAAACTCTTTTAACTCCAACAAAAATATATGTTAAAGAAGTGCTAAAACTACTAAATGAAGTTAAAGTAGCTGGTATTGCTCATATTACAGGAGGAGGATTCCATGAAAACTTACCTAGATGTCTAGCAAAAGGGTTAGGTATGAAAATTAATAAAAATTCTTATGAAGTCCCTGAAATATTTAGATATCTTCAAGAAAAAGGTGGTATCGACGAAGAAGAAATGTATAATATCTTTAATATGGGTGTAGGAATGGCATTAGTGGTCAATAAAGAAGATGTAGATAAAGCATTATCATTACTTGAAAATGGTTTCGTTTTAGGTGAAGTTGTTAATGAAAGTGGAATAGAAATAATATGAAGAAAAAGGTAGCTATTTTTGCATCAGGAACTGGAAGTAATTTTGAAAGAATTGCTGATGACTCAAGACTGAAAGAAATAATGGATATAGAGTTACTAGTTTGTGACAGACCAGGAGCAGCAGTTATTAAAAAAGCTGAAGATCGCGGTATTAAAACATTTGTATTTGCAGCTCGTGATTACAATTCTAAAGAAGATTATGAAAAAGCAATAATAGAACAAGTAAAAGATTTAGATTATATCTTTTTAGCTGGTTATATGAGAATAATATCTCCATATTTTTCTAGAAAATTATAAGAAAACAATTCTAAACCTTCATCCATCATTATTACCAAAATATAAAGGAAAAGATGCAATTGCTCAAGCATATAATGCGGGTGATAAGGAAATTGGAATAAGTATACATTATGTGAATGAAGAATTAGATGGTGGAGAAGTTATAGAACAAACATTTCTAACAGTTAAAGAAAATGAAACATTAGAATCAGTAACAAATAGAATTCATGGTTTAGAACATGAACTATATCCAAAAAGTAATTTTAGAACTAATTAAGGAGGCACTATGACGAAAAAGAGCATTAATAAGTGTAAGTGATAAATCAAATATTGTAGAATTTGCTAAAGGATTAGAGAAATTCGGTTTTGAAATAATAAGTACAGGAGGTACATATACACATTTAAAAAATAATGGTGTAAATTGTATAAGTATTGAAGATGTTACTAATTTTCCTGAAATTTTAGAAGGAAGAGTTAAAACACTTCATCCTAAAATTCATGGTGGATTATTATCAAAACGTGGTAATGAATTACATAGCAAAACATGTAAAAAGAAAATAATATTGAATATATAGATTTAGTATGTGTTAACCTTTATCCATTTGAAGAAACGGTTAAAAAAGAAGGAGTTTCTGAAGAAGAAATAATTGAAAATATTGATATTGGTGGACCTAGCATGTTACGTAGTGCCGCAAAAAATTTTAATGATGTAACGGTAGTAACTGATATAAAAGATTATGATTTAATTTTAGAAGAGTTAAATAATGGTGGAATTACTTTGTCAACGCGTAGATCATTAGCAATTAAAGTATTTAATACTACAGCAAGTTATGATGCAGCAATAGCAAACTATTTCAATAAAGTAGATAACTTAGTTCCTGAAAAACTAACATTATCGTATAAACTTGAAGAAACATTACGTTATGGTGAAAATCCTCATCAAAAAGCATATCACTACACTCAAGATAACAATGAAAGTTATGCACTTCAAAATGCTGTTCAATTACATGGGAAAGCTATGTCATACAATAATATCCAAGATGCATCTGCTGCTCTTGATATTCTTTCAGAATTTAATGAAACTGCTTGTGTAGCTGTAAAACATATGAATCCATGTGGTGTAGCAATAGGTGAAACTGTTTTCGAAGCATATTCACGTGCATATGAAGCAGATCCTGTTTCAATCTTCGGAGGAATTGTAGCTGTTAATGGAAGAGTAGATAAACAAACTGCTGAAAAAATGCATAGTATATTCTTAGAAATAATTTTAGCGGATGATTATGATGAAGAAGCTTTTAGAAATTTTAACTAAAAAGAAAAAAATCTACGTATATATAAATTAGGTACTAAAAATAATAATCATGAAAAACAAATTAAGAGTGTCCGTGGTGGTATTTTAGTTCAAGATTTTAACAATAAATTAGCAGATGAATTTGAAAATGTAACAGAGAAAAAAATTACGCCTGAACAAAAAAGAGATTTAGAATTTGGATTGAAAGTAGTAAAACATGTTAAATCAAATGCAATAGTTGTAGTTAAAGATGGTCAAACATTGGGAATTGGTGCTGGACAAATGAATCGTGTTGGCTCATGTAAAATCGCTCTCGAACAAGCTGGCAAAAAAGCTGAAGGTGCAGTTCTCGCTTCAGATGCATTCTTCCCAATGAGAGATAGTGCTGATCTTGCAGCAGATTATAACATTGCAGCAATCGTACAACCTGGAGGTTCAATAAGAGACCAAGAGAGTATTGATGCATGTAATGAGAAAGGTGTGGCGATGGTATTTAGTAAAATTCGTCACTTTAAACACTAATATGGCTAAGGTATTAGTAGTAGGTGCTGGTGGAAGAGAGCACGCTATCGCCTATAAATTTAATCAAGAAGGACATGAAATCTATATGGTTGGAGTAAATCCAGCTGTTAACAAATTTGGAACATGTTTAACTATTTCTGAACAAGAAATACCAGACTTTTGTGTCTAAATAATAACATTGACTTAGTATTTGTTGGACCAGAGGTACCATTAGTAAATGGATTGGTAGACGTATTGCAGGAAAAAGGTATTAGAGCATTTGGTCCAAGCAAAAAAGCCGCCCAATTAGAAGGTAGTAAAGTATTTTCTAAGATGATGATGAAAAAATATAATATCCCTACTGCAAAATATGAAAGTTTTAGTGATTATGATAAAGCTAGTGAGTATTTAGCTAATCAAAAAGCTCCTATTGTTTTAAAAGCAGATGGTTTGGCTGCAGGGAAAGGTGTTATAATTGCAGAAACATTGAAGATGCACAGTTTGAGCTAAAAGAGATGATGTGTAACGCAAAATTTAGTAAAGCTGGAGCAAGTGTGGTAATTGAAGAATTTTCTACAAGGTGAAGAATTCTCATTAATGTGCTTTGTATCAGATAAAAAAGTATATCCTATGGAAATAGCTCAAGATCATAAACGAGCTTTTGACAATGATGAAGGTTTAAATACTGGAGGCATGGGAGCGTATTGTCCGTTAAGAAAAATAACAAAAGATGATATAGAAGAAGGTGTACAGAAAGTAGTGCAACCAATGGTTGATGCAATGAGTAATGAAGGAATGCCATTTCTATGGTATTTTATATGCCGGATTAATGAAATGTAGTGATGGAGTTAAAACTATCGAATTTAACGTTCGTTTTGGTGATCCAGAATGTGAAGTATTATTGTTAAAACTAGAAAGTAGTTTATATGAAATTGCAAATAATATTATCGATGGGAAAAGACATAGATCTTAAGTGGAATAATGATGCTTTCATTGGTGTAGTATTAGCAGCAAAAGGTTATCCAGAAAAAAGTGAAAAAGGGGCAATAATTAAAGGTTTAGAAAATGTAAATACGCCAATTTTTCATATGGGAACTAAAGAGAAAGATGGTAATATAACTGTAAATGGAGGACGTGTTTTAATTGTTTGTGCAAATGGTAAAGACTTGCAAGAAGCACGTGAAAAAGTATATAATGAAATAGGAAAAATTGAATGTGATGATTTATTTTTCCGAACAGATATCGGACATTTATCGTTATAGAATAAATTGTCTTAGTAATAAGATAATGATTAGAAAATAATAAAATCTAGGAGACATTTTAATGATAGAAAGATATAGTAGAGAACCTATGAGAAGTATTTTCAGTGATGAAAATCGTTTTAAGGCTTATTTAGAGGTAGAACTGTATGCGACAGAAGCATGGAGTACATTAGGTGTTGTACCAAAAGAAGATGTAGAGAAAGCTATTTGCTAATGCAAAATTTGATCTACCTGGTATTCTAGAATTAGAGAAAGAAACAAAGCATGATATTGTGGCCTTTACAAGAAATGTTTCTAGTTATTTAGGTGATGAAAAAAAATGGGTTCATTATGGGCTTACATCAACTGATGTTGTAGATACCGCGTATGGATATTTATATAAACAAGCTAATGATATTATTTTAGCTGATTTACTTAAATTTCAAGAAGTGCTAAAAGAGAAAGCACTAGAATATAAATTTACTCCATGCATCGGAAGAACTCATGGTGTCCACGCTGATATTAGTAGTTTTGGTCTTAAATTTGCGCTTTACTATGATGAGTTTAATCGTCACATTAAACGATTTAAAGAAGTAAGAAAAATTATAGAAGTTGGAAAAATTTCTGGAGCGGTTGGAACGTTTTCTAATACTCCACCGGAAGTGCAAGACTATGTTTGTAAAAAATTAGGAATCGAATCAAGTAATATTTCTACTCAAACACTACAAAGAGATAGACATGCTGATTACTATTCTACTCTTGCATTAATAGCTAGTTCAATTGAGAAAATTGGGGTTGAAATTAGGCATCTTCAACGTACAGAAGTTAGAGAAGCTGAAGAATTTTTCTCAAAAAATCAAAAAGGATCGAGTGCTATGCCACATAAACGCAATCCAATTTCTAGCGAAAATATGGCAGGTTGTGCTAGAATTATGCGTGGGTATATGATTGCGGCGTATGAAAATATTCCATTATGGCATGAAAGAGATATTTCTCACTCTAGTGCTGAACGTATACTAAGTAGTGATGCAACAACATTATTAGATTATATGCTAAATCGATTCACAAATGTTGTTAAAAACTTAACAGTATTTACAGATAATATGATAAAAAAACATTTATGCAACAAATGGAGTTATTTTTGCTCAAAGAACAATGAGTAATTTAATTGAAAAAAATATGGTTTTTTTCAGAGAAGAAGCATATGACTTTGGTTCAACCATTAGCTATGAAATCATGGTTTGAAGGGTATACCATTTAGAGATTTACTAGAAGCAAAATGAAACAATAAAAGAAGTAGTTTCTAAAGAAGTTTTTAGATAGTTGCTTTGATTTAAATGTTCATCTAGTTAAATATTGATAAAATCTATAAACGTATTCCAGGTTTAGAAGATTAATAATTAATAATATATAAAATATAAAATCCCCCAAAAAAAGTGAGGTAAAGAAATGAAATCAGACTTTCAAATTTCAAATGAATGTGAAAAAAAACATATAGCGGATGTTGCTGCAAAATTAGGAATAAATAGTGAAGACTTAATTTTATATGGTAATCACAAAGCTAAAATACAAACTAAAAATATTAAGAAAGATATTAGAGAAGATGCTAACTTAGTATTAGTTACATCAATTAACCCAACTTCTAGTGGTGAAGGAAAATCTACTGTTACAATTGGATTATCTGATGCTCTAAATAGAATTGGTAAAAAATCATGTGTTGCTCTTCGTGAACCTTCTTTAGGACCTGTGTTAGGAAGAAAAGGAGGAGCTGCTGGTGGTGGGTTATGCGCAAGTGGTACCAATGGAAGATATTAATCTACATTTTACTGGAGATATGCATGCAATCACAACTGCTCATAATGCGATTGCAGTTTCTAGTTAAATAATCATGTATTTCAAGGTAATGAATTAGAAATTGATAAAATTGTCTTTAATCGTGTAATGGATATGAATGCACGTGATTTAAGACATATCAAAGTTAATGCAGGTACAGATTTAGAAAGAAATGATGGTTTTGATATTACTGTAGCAAGTGAAATAATGGCGATACTTTATGCCTTTATCAGAAAGTCTTGGTGATTTAAAAGAAAAAGCTGAGAAAATATACTTTAGTAGCTTATAACAAAAATGGAGAACCTGTTTACGTTAAAAGATTTAAAAATTGAAGGTGTTATTACATCATTATTAAAAGATGCAATTAAACCAAATATTGTTCAAACATTAGAGAAATAATCCTGCAATAATTCATGGTGGACCTTTTGCTAATATTGCACATGGTTGTAATTCAATTTTAGCTACTAAAAACAGCATTAAAATATGCAGATTATGTAATTACTGAAGCTGGATTTTGGTGCAGATTTAGGAGCAGAAAAAAATTCTTAAATATTAAATGTAGAAAGTCAGGACTTAGACCTAAAAGCTGCAGTAGTTGTAGCAACAGTTAAAAGCACTTAAAATTACATGGGTGATATTGAAGAAAAAGATCTTAAAGGAAGAAAAATCTTGAGGCTCTTTAGCAAAAGGTGTAGAAAAACCTAGAAAAACACATAGAAAAACCTTTAGAAAATTTCAATTTACCGATAGTAGTTGCTTTAAATGTATTTTGTTACAGATACTGAAAAAAAGAACTAGCATTTCTTAGAAAAATTGGGCTAGAGAACAAGGTGTTGAGTTTTTCTAGAACTGAAGTTTGGGGAAAAAGGTGGCTAAGGTGGAATTGACTCTAGCTGAAAAAAAGTAGTTAAGTCAGTTGAAGGAAATAACTAAAGAATTACAACTTTCTATATAAAGATGAAGAATCAATATTGATAAAAAAATTGAAACTGTTTGTCGTGAAATTTATGGAGCAGATGGAGTTAACTTTTACAGATGAAGTAAAAGAAGAGATTGAAAGAATAGAATCTCTAGGTTTCAAAAATTTACCTAGTTTGTATGGCTAAAACTCCTGTTTCACTTACTGATAATGCTAAAATTAAAGGAAGACCAACAGGATTTAAGATTACAATTAATGATGTCAAAACTAAGAAGTGGTGCAGGATTTGTCGTAGCTTATGCAAATAAAGTGTTAACTATGCCAGGACTACCTAAAAGTACCCAAGTGCTTTTAAATATTGATATTGATGAAGAAACAGAAACAATATTAGGTATATTTTAATAGTAAAAAGAAGTTAGAATAAACTCTAACTTCTTTTTAATTTCTATAATAATCAATTAAATATACTTATTATTTAGATTTATTTTAATTTAATTAGATATAATAATAAAGATAAATAAAGTATATATATTCTAATTGTTTGTATATTAGACTAATTTTTTTGAATAATTTATAAAAAAAGCGTTCGCAATTAGGTAGATTTATGGTATAATAGTTAATGGATAAAATAATTGCTTTCAGGAGGCGTAATTAATGTCAATAATCGTAGTAGTAGGTTCACAATGGGGAGATGAAGGGAAAGGTAAAATTACTGATTTTCTAGCAGAACGTGCTGATGTAATCGCTCGTTATCAAGGTGGTAATAATGCAGGTCACACAATTAAATTTGATGGAAAAACATATAAACTTCAACTAATTCCTTCTGGTATTTTTAATGATCAAAAACTATCTGTAATCGGAAATGGGTTAGTAGTTGATCCTAAATGGATTTGTGGAGAAATTGATAGACTAAAAGAAAGTGGAGTAACTTGTAATGGGTTACGTATATCTAATAGAGCTCATGTAGTACTTCCATACCACCTTAAATTAGATGAGGTTGAAGAAGCTCGTCGTGGTGAAAATAAAATAGGTACTACAAAAAAAGGTATTGGTCCATGTTATGTAGATAAATACAAACGTTGTGGTATTCGTATAGCTGATTTATTAGATGAAGAATTATTTAGAAAAGAAATTAGAACTTAATTTAGTAGAAAAAAATGAAGTATTTGAAAAAATCTATGGTGTTGATGGATTTACTGTTGAAGAAATTTTCAATGAATATTTTGAATATGGTAAAAAATTAGCTCAATATGTTACTGATACATCTAAAGTGTTAGAAGATGCACAAAAAGAAAATAAAAATATTTTATTTGAAGGTGCTCAAGGTGTTATGTTAGACATCGATCATGGGACATATCCATATGTAACATCATCTAATCCAAGTGCGGGAGGAGTAACAATAGGTAATGGTTTTGTTCCAACTAAAAGGACTTAAAGTTTTAGGTATTTCAAAAGCTTATACATCTCGTGTAGGTGACGGTCCATTCCCAACTGAGTTATTTGATGAGGTAGGGGATACTATTCGTGAGGTAGGAAATGAATATGGTACTGTAACAAAACGCCCACGTCGTATTGGTTGGTTTGACACTGTTGTAATGCGTCACTCTGCGCGTGTATCAGGATTAACTAATTTATCAGTAAACTGTTTAGATGTACTTACAGGACTTAAAGAAATCAAGATTTGTACATCTTATGATTACAAAGGTGAAATCTTGACTGAATATCCAGCAAATGAAAATATTATTAAAGATTGTAAACCAATATATGAAACATTACCAGGATTTGAAGAAGATATAACTGGAGTAACATCATTAGAAGAACTACCTGAAAACGCAAGAAAATACTTAGAAAAAAATCGAAGAATTAGTAGGAGTTAAAATTTCTGTATTCTCAACTGGACCTGATAGAACACAAACACACCTACTTGAAGATTTATGGAAATAACTAATATAAAAGTAAATGAGATATGAATTAATCATATCTCATTTCTTTATTATCTATATCTTTTTACTTAAACAAAATAGACTTTCTAATTCATCTAAAGCTTCTTCAAAACTATAAACTAATTTACCATGCTTTAGTATACCGCCAAGTACGTAGTGATTCATAGCGTAACTAGGAATTTCATATTTATTTGCAGATTTTAATCTTATATCAGAATTTATTGCAATAATTTTTTATTTAATGCAATCGCTATTCCTAATTCAACCATAACACCACTATCTTCATTGGTAACATCAGCTAAGAAAATATCACAGTTCTCTACAGCGTTTGTATCACCATTAAAAAAATATCTTGTGGAGTAGGTAAAGGTTTGTTTATCTTCGTTAAAATGGTTGTTCTATTGGATTAAATATAGACAATTTTTTTCTCCAAATCTTTCATTTAATAATTTTCCTTCTTTTTAATCTTTGAGCAATTTCAGCCTCATTAAATAATGCACCAGCTAGGTATAGTTTCATTAGAATATTCCTCCTTGTTTGTTATAAAAATTATAATATTTTTAAAAAGAAATTTACAAATAAATAAATATAATAGATGATAGTGATTATACACTGCTACTAGTTATTTTTATTGATTTTTCTATTATAATATACCCTAAGTATATAAAATAATAAAATAGTGAGGAAATAAAAATGAAAAGTGTGGTTCTATGTGAAAAACCATCAGTAGCTCGTGATATAGCGAGAAATTTGGGTGCAAAACAAAATAAGAATGGATGCCTTGAAGGTGATAAATATGTAGTAACATGGGCTTTAGGACATTTAGTTACATTACAAACTCCAGATAAATATAAAGAGTTTAACAATGTTGGGTTAGAAAAAAATTACCTATGATACCAAAGTATATGAAAACAGAAGTCATTAAAAAAACATATAAACAGTATAAAAATTGTTGAAAATGCATTGAATAGAAAAGATGTAAATGAGATAATTATTGCTACTGATGCTGGTAGAGAAGGTGAGCTTGTTGCTAGATATATTTTAGAAAAAGCTAGGTGTCAAAAGAAAGTTAAACGTCTTTGGATTTCATCTGTTACAGATAAAGCTATAAAAAATGGTTTTAATAATTTGAAAAATGGAAATGATTATTTAGGTTTATATCATTCAGGAGTTGCTAGAGCAAATGCAGATTGGCTAGTAGGAATTAATGCTTCTAGAGCTCTAACATTAAAATACAATGCTTCATTAAATTGTGGTCGTGTCCAAACTCCTACGTTACAAATGGTTTTGGAAAGAGAAGAGAAGATAAAAAAATTTAAACCACGTGATTACTTTAATTTTGAAGCACAAGTAGAAAGATATCAAATTTAGCTGTAATAATAGTGAGTATAGTATAGAAAAAGCTGAAAGATTTATTAAAGAAAAATAAGGATAAAATAATTAAGTTAAGTGATGTCATTACAAAGACGAAATCTTCTGCTCCTAAACCTTTATTTAATCTTACTGATATTCAACAACTATCAAGTGCATTATTTGGACTTTTCTCCAAAAACAAACTTTGAATATTGTGCAAAGTTTATATGAAAAAGCATAAAGTACTAACATATCCTAGAACTGATAGTAGATATTTAACTTCAGATATGAAAAAAATACAATATATGAAAGAGTTGCAGCTATTGGTGGAGATTATAAAGATATAACTGCTAAGTTATTGAAAGAAAAAGAATTTAATACTAAAAAGAATAATAAATAATTCTAAGGTTAGCGATCACCATGCTATTATACCTACTGAACAAAGGCCAAACTATATGGCTTTTATCGGATTTAGAATTCAAAAATATATAATTTAGTATCAAAAAAAGATTTTTTTAGAAAATCTTCTTCCGGAATATAGATATATTGAGACAACATATTTATTTAAATTAGAAAATAAAGAATTTATAGCAAAAAGGGATTAAGGTTTTTGGAAGAGGGATATAAAGTATTAAGTAAAGAAGATCTTAATAATAAAAAAATGTTTCTTTAGATAAAAATGAATACAAATTAGACTCACTTATCTACAATAAAAAAACAAAACCACACCTCCTAGTTACTATACTGAAGGAAGCTTAATATATGCGATGGAGAATCCATTTGAATTTGTTGAAGATGAAAAAGAAAGAAAAAAATATTAAAAAGAAACAAATGGTATCGGTACAGTAGCTACAAGAGCGGATATACTAGAGAAATTGTTTAGTAATGATTATCTAATTTTAGATAATGGTAAGATTAAAACTACTAATAAGGCTAAACAGTTATTAAATTTAGTTCCTAAAAAAATTTGAAGAGCCCATCATTAACAGCAGTTTGGGAAAAAAACAGTTAGATAGTATAGCAAAGAATAAACTTTCAAAAAGATAAAAGTTTTTTAAATGATATAAAAAGTATACATATGAGTGTATCAATGAAATAAAAAAAATAGTGAAGATAAATTTAAACATGATAATATAAGTGGTAAAAAAATGTGAAGAATGCGATAGTTTTATGCTTGAAGTAGATAAGAAGGGAACAAAATTATTAAAATGTTCAAATCCAAAAATGTAGAAATAAAAAAAGTATTAAGTAGATTAACTAATTTAAGATGTGAAAATTGTCATAAAAAAATGACATTATTCGGTAGTGGAGAAAATGCTACATATAGATGTCAATGTGGTAACTCAATTAAAACAAAAAAAGAATTAGATAAAAAAATTAAAAAAAATAACAAAAAAAGACAAAGCTAGTAGAGTTGATATGAAAAAAATATGAAACAAGAAAAAAATTAGAAAATAATGCACTAGCTAAATTAGCAGGATTAAAAGCTAAAATAACGATTTTGTTACTTAATGCAAAAATATAATCGTAATTTGAGTAAATATAAAATATTTTGTTATTAAAACTAGTGTTTAGGGCTACTTTGTGCTATAATTGATAATGAAAAAAATTTGTCTGAGAGGTAAATTATGAAATATATATCAGTAGCAGTTGATGGCCCTGCTGGTTCAGGAAAAAGCACGATAACAAAAATGGTTGCGGAAAAACTAGGATATAACTACGTTGATACTGGTGCTATGTACAGAGCAATAACTTTATAATTTTTTAAATAATGATTTAAAAAGAGCTAAATGAAGAAAAAGTAATAAAAGTTTTTTTATCTACTCTTAAATTTGATGTTAAGTTTATTGATAAAAAGCAATATGTGTTTATAAATGGAGAAGATGTTAGCGAAAAAATAAGAACTGCAGAGGTTTCAAAATTCACATCTTTGTTTGCAAAATCTCCAGCAGTAAGAGAGTTTCTAATAGATACACAAAGAAATTTAGCAAAAGAGTAATAACATAATAATGGATGGTCGAGATATTGCATCTGTTGTCTTACCAAATGCTGATGTGAAAATATTTTTAACTGCTTCAGTAGAAGAAAGAGCTCGTAGAAGAGTTTTGGATTTTGAACGACAAGGGCTAACTGATGTTAATTATGAAAAAGTTAAAGAGGAAATAAAAGCACGAGACTACCAAGATGAGAATCGTGATATTGCACCCTTAATTAAAGTAGATTCTGCAATTTTAATTGATACTACAGAATTAACGATTGATCAAGTTGTAGAAAAAGATGATTGAACTGATTAAATTTAAAGAAAATTTATAATAAATAGGAGAAAGACATGTATAATTTTTGTAAAAGCTTCGTTAAAATTATTTTTATAGATTATTTTATAAAGTTACGATAGTTAATGGGGAAAAAAATAGAAAATGCTAAAAGGTGTTGTTATTTCCGGGAATCATCTAAGTAATCATGATCCATTATTGTTCCCAGCATTTTTTTCAATAAAGAAATACGTTTTATAGCTAAAGAAGAGTTATTTAAAATATTTTTTTATAAAAACAAACTTTAAAAAGCTACAGGTGCTATACCAATTAAAAAGAGGTACATTTGACAGAACTGCTATTAATCAAAGTATTAAATTATTAAAAGAGGGAGAGGTTGTAGGAATTTTCCCAGAAGGAACACGATCACACTCTAAAGATTTAGATTTAGGTGAATCACATAATGGAGCTTCATTTATAGCTTCTAGAGCTAGAACAAAGATAATTCCATTTGCAATAATCCCTAATAAAAAAACTTTAGATTATTTTCTAGAATCAAATTAGTAGTCGGTGATGAAATAGATGCGTATGCTTTGAAAGAAGAAGGGAAAAGCCATGATGAAATTACTGAAATATTGATGCAACGCATTTCTGATTTGATAGAAAAAGGAGAAATAATATGTACGAAAAGACTATAAAGTTTAAATTAGAAAAAAATTTTTTTAATAGTGCTGGTTATTTAGATAATAAATACATATATGATTGGCTTAATTTAGCTAAAAAAATATTATCTAAATGGTTTAGGAATCGATATTGATTCATTAATTGATTATGACTTATACTATGCTGATATTGATGTTAAATATTCAATTAAAAGTAATATTCGTTTCGAAAAACACTGATATTTTCATCAAAAACATGGATTGAGAAACACAATGGTATAAAAACCATATTTTTCTTATGAATTTTTATGTTGATGGGAGTAATAGTAATATTAGCTTCTACATCACATAATATTTTAGGAACTGATAGTGATCGTGCCATAAGAGTAGATAGATATTTACCAAAAATGGGATCAAATTTTAAAAGATGTTGTAAACAACAACTAATTAAACTAAAAATGATACGACCTTTAAAAAGTTATAATTTCAAACTTTGACTTTTTAATGGTCGTTATTTTTTTATTAAATTTATTAAACTTATGAATATTTGTTTATGATTGGTTTTTTTATTGATTAAACCTAATATTTGTTATATACTTTTATAGTGATTTGTAAAAAAAATAAATTTTAATTTAAATTAAAATTGGGGAAGGTGTCGAAAATGATATATTTAGATAATTGTGCGACAACAAAACCTTATAAAGAAGTATTGGAAACTTTTGTTGAAGTCAATGATAATTATTATGGGAATCCAGCTAGTATTAATAAATTTGGAAAGACAACTAATAAATTATTAGATGCTGCACGTAAACAAGTAGCAGACATACTAAAAGTAGAAAAAAAGAAACAATATATTTTACTTCATGTGCAACAGAAAGTAATAATATAGCTATTATAGGTTCAGTGGAGCATAAAAAAAGACTTTGGTAATAGAATAATAGTTTCAAAAAAATAGAACATCCTTCTGTTTTTGGAGACATATAGAGAACTAGAAAGAAGAGGGATTTATTTTTAGATTATCTTAATGTAGATAGTAATGGTCTAATAGATTTAAATCATCTAAAATCACTCCTTACGAAAGAAACGATTTTACTTAGTGTAATGCACGTAAATAATGTTTATGGAGGAGTTCAACCGATTAAAGAAATAGTTGAACTTTTAAAAGAGTATCCAAAAGTTCATTTTCATGTTGATGGTGTTCAAGGTGTTTTAAAAAAAGAAATTAACTTATCCGATATAGATAGCTATTCTATTTCTGCTCATAAGTTTCATGGTATAAAGGGCGTAGGAGTTCTTTATCTTAAATCAAGAAGAACAGTTCATAATATTACATTTGGAGGAGGTCAAGAAAATGGTCTTCGTAGTGGAACAGTTAATGTAGCAGGAGCCGTAAGTTTAGCAAAAGCACTTAGATTGTCATATGAAAGAACACCTGATGTTTTAAAGAAACATAGGGAATTCAAAAAATTAATAATTGATGAACTTGATAGTATAAATCACGTTGTTATTAATTCTCCACTAGATGATAATTACGTAGATTCAATAATAAATATTAGTCTACCTAAGATAAAAGGAGAAGCTATTGTAAATTCTCTTAATGAACGTGGAATAATGGTCTCAACAACAAGTGCTTGCTCATCAAAAACATTTTCATCTGAATGAAGCTTTATATGCTAGAGGATTATCAAAAGAGAAATATAGAAGGAAGTATTCGAGTTAGTTTTTTTCTTATAAAACTAAACTAGAGGAAATAAAGACATTTGTTAAAAGTGTTTAAAGAAGAATACAATAAAAAAATTTAAAGAGGTAATAGAAAGTGGAATATAGTCATATTATAATTAGATACGGTGAATTAACACTAAAATCTGGTAATAGAAATGAATTTTTTTAAAAAAACTTACAAAGAATATACGTTATAATCTTAAAGGATTAGAAGGTTTTCATATTCAAACTAAACGTGACAGAATGTATATACATTTAGATAGTAACAAAAGATGTAGAACAAATAATGTCTAAATTAAAAAAAGGTTCCTGGAATACATAATTTTTTTCACCTGTTTTACGTGCTAAAGTTAGATGTAGAGGATGCCAAAAAAAGTAATTGATAATTTATTACAAACTAAATTAGATAAGGAATATACATTTAAAATACAGACAAAAAGACCAAATAAAAAAACTTTCGAATTTCATACTAACGAGTTAAATAATATTTTTTTGGTAGTCATGTCCTTATTAATTATAAGAACTTAAAAGTTAATGTAAAACAACCAGACTTCATTATAAATGTCGAAGTAAGAAGTGAAGGAATCTTTATTTTCACAGATTTTTATTAAAGGTGTTGGTGGTTTCCTGTTAATACATCATCAAAAGCGTTGTTATTACTATCTGGTGGAATAGATTCGCCAGTTGCTGCTCATACTTTACAAGTGAAAGGTGTTGAAGTAGAAATGATTCATTTCCAATCTCCTCCTTTTACATCACAAGAAGCACTTCAAAAAATATTTGATTTAACAATTAAACTTAGTGAAGTTGTTGGTAAAATTAAACTTCATGTTGTTAATTTTACAAAATTACAAACTGAAATTGTAAAAAGAATACCATCAAATTATACTATGACATCTACTAGAAGATTTATGCTACGTATAGCTGAAGAAGTGGCTTATAAAGAAGGGTTGTTTAGCAATTGCAACTGGAGAATCATTAGGTCAAGTTGCCAGTCAAACTTTAGAATCAATGAATTGTATAAATGAGGTAACTAATCTACCTGTTTTAAGACCTTTATTAACTATGGATAAAGTAGATATAATAAAAATAGCTCAGGATATTGATACACTAGAAATCTCGAATTTACCATTTGAAGATTGTTGTACAATCTTTACTCCAAAAGCTCCAAAAACTCGACCAAGATTAGAAAAAATAAAATCATATGAAGCACGAGATGATTATTCAGAGTTAATTGAAGAAACATTAGCATCAGTTAAAACGTATTTATTTGATAAAAATGGACAAGTAATAACTAAAGACATAAGTGAAGATAAAGTTGTTAAAGAAGATTTTTCAGATTTATTATAAAGAAAGAGAGAGATTTAATGGAAAAAAAAGTAATAGTAATAGGTGCTGGGCTAGCAGGAAGTGAAGCAGCTTGGCAATTAGCTAAAAGAGGAGTTAATGTTGATTTATATGAAATGCGACCAAAAAAAATGACTCCAGCTCATAAGACACAAAATTTTGCAGAATTAGTATGCTCAAATTCATTACGTGCTAATAATATTACAAATGCTGTTGGCCTTTTAAAAGAGGAAATGAGAAGATTAGATTCTTTAATTATAAAGATGTGCAGATGCCACACAAGTACCTGCTGGTGGAGCATTAGCAGTTGATAGAGATAAGTTTTCTGAGATGATTACAGAAACTATAAAAAATCATCCAAATATTAATGTAATAGAGGAAGAATTAACACAGATTCCAAAAGGTGATATTCCAGTTGTAGTTGCAACTGGTCCCTTAACTTCTGATGCATTGAGTCAAGATATAAGAACTTATACTAAGCAGGAAGGGTTATACTTCTATGATGCAGCTGCACCTATTATAGAAAAAGATTCAATTGATATGAATAAAGTATACTTAAAATCAAGATATGATAAAGGAGAAGCCGCGTATTTAAATTGTCCTATGACAAAAGGATGAATTTTTTATTTTCTATAATGCATTAATTACTGCAGAGGCAGCTCCATTAAAAGAGTTTGAAAAAGAGATTTATTTTGAAGGGTGTATGCCATTTGAAGAGATGGCTAAACGAGGAGAAAAAACTTTATTATTCGGTCCTATGAAACCTGTTGGGTTAGAAGATCCAAAAACAGATAAACGCCCTTATGCTGTAGTTCAACTTAGACAGGATAATAGTGAAGGTACTCTATATAATATCGTAGGATTCCAAACACACTTAAAATGGGGAGAGCAAAAACGTATTATTAATTTGATACCAGGATTAGAAAATGCGAACATTGTAAGATATGGTGTTATGCATAGAAATACATATTTAAATTCACCACAATTATTAGAAAAAACATATAAATTAAAAGAAGAAAAAAATATTTACTTTGCAGGTCAAATGACTGGAGTAGAGGGATATGTAGAAAGTGCTGCTTCAGGTATCGTAGCTGCATTAAACGCATTGTACAATCAAGAAGATAAACAAATAATCTTTTCCCTACAGAAACTATGATTGGAGCAATGGCAAATTACATAGTCGATAATACTAGTAAGAATTTTCAACCAATGAATGCAAACTTCGGTATAATTAAGCCATTACCTGAGCGTATTAAAGATAAAAAAAGAAAAAGTATGAAAGATATGCTAATAGATCATTAGAAATTTTAGAAAATTTCAAAAATTGATTAAAAAAATTTTTATAAAAAGTCTTACAATTTTTCTGAAAAAAAGTGTTATAATGATTCAGGAAGTATTTTTTTGTAAGGAGAAAAATGGCAAGTTTATTACAAAAAAACAAGAAAAAAATTAGTACAATATTACAAGAAGGAAGACATGAAAATGTAGACTTCGAGTCAATGGCCATGAGACTTAGTCCAATTCTAGATTCTGTTGTTTATATCCTAGATACTGAAGGTAATATACTTGGATATGATTCAATAATTGATTATTCTAATGAGCGTATGGAAAAAATAATACGAGATAGAAAAGTACCAAAAGCTTATTTAGATGCTACATTAAAAGTATATGCTACAAAAGTAAATATTCCATTTCAAAATCCTCTTTCAATTTTTCCAGAAGAAGAAGAAGAGCGTTTTGAAGGGAATTCATATACTGTTGTATTACCGATAAGGGGTGGTGGAGAACGTTTAGGAACTCTTGTTATCGGTAGAATGGATAGCGATTTTAATGAAGATGATTTAGTATTAGCTGAGTACGCATCAACAGTTGTTGGTATAGAAATAATGCATGAGAAACAAGACAAAGAGAAAAATATTGCTCGTGATAAAGACATGGTGAATATGGCTATAAACTCACTTTCATATTCTGAAAAAGAAGCTATTGAACATATTTTTAGAGAATTAGATGGTACTGAAGGATTACTTATAGCAAGTAAAATAGCTGATAGAGTAGGTATTACTCGTTCTGTTATAGTTAACGCACTTAGAAAACTTGAGAGTGCTGGTATTATAGAATCTAAATCTTTAGGTATGAAAGGAACTTATATAAAAAGTTCTAAAAGAATATTTCTTAGAATTAATTTTTTTCAAATGAATTTTTAATTGTAACTTGTACAAAATTAAATAGTATTTAATAAATATAACTAAAAAAAGCTACAGAGTGTAAATCCTGTAGCTTTTTTTGATATTAATTATTTAGTTTTTCTAAAAAAATTTCGTATTATTTATAATAACACGAGTATGTTCTGCATTGCCAATTTTTTTATCTTTTTCATATGCTTCTATTGAGAACTTAATAATTTTTTCTTTTATTACTTCAGTAATTTTTTTCCTCTAACTGTAATAGAATTTCCAATAAGAGTAGGTGCAATATGATTAATATTTATATTACTTCCAACACTTCCCATTTCTTCAGGTAAAAATTTATTTAAATAGTTTTTCGCAGCATTTTTCCATAAAATGCAACTAAACTAGGTGTTGAAAGTACAGCTAAATCACCACTTCCCATATTTTTTCAGCACTATTCTCATTTTTTTAACAACATAACTTTCTTCAAAAAAACTTTATCTAATTGAATATTCATTCTTATCTCCTTTATTCATAAAAAAAGTAACGGTATAATCGATAAATTTATTATTTTTTTATAATTAAATTTTTGCTGAGAAAAAAAGGTTTATTTTTTTACAAGCCAATCAAGAAAAAAATATAATCTCCTTCCCAGGTTTTTTTATATTTTTGTATTTCTGTTTTTTTCACCCAGATTAATTCTCCCTCATTACAGTCTTCAATCATACTTCCAGTATACTCTGTAGCAGTAAAAACATATGTATACCAATCTTTTTTTCTCCATCAAAAAGAAGGGAAAGTAATAATACCTCTTAACTTTGGAGATATTATATCTAAATTTGTTTCTTCTTTTACCTCTCTGATTATGCAATCTTCAGGGCTTTCTCCAGGTTCGAATTTTCCTCCAACACTTATAGTTAATCCTTCATGTATATCATTTTTCTTTCTTATTACGTTTTAACATAAGAAAGCTATCACCATTATCAATATAACACATTGTAGCTAACATTATATCCATTATTTAACACTCCTATATAAAAAAAGTAGGTAATAGTGTAAATAACTACAATACCTACTTTCTATAAACTATTTATTATTAATTTTTCACTGCGCTTTTTGTCAAATCCGATTGCTTCTAATATAGCAACAAAAGCTGTAAATATTATAGAAAGAATACAAACAGTCACGAACCATATTTTTCTCCTGATAGTCCATTACTTCCTAATATTGATGAAATAATAAATATTGCAATAAATGAGAAGATGAATGCCCAAAATAAAGAAATAATATATTTCATGATAACCCCTCCTTTAAGATAACTTACAACTTTAATTATACAACTAATAAGAAATTCTTACAAGAAGTTTATTATATTTTTTTATATACAAATTATTGTAAAGGGAATATGTATTGATATATTCTTTAAAAATTATTTGTAATTTATAAGAATGTAGTAGAAAAAAAATTTCTTTAGATGTGATATAATTAAATGATAATATTGAGGTGCAATTATATTTATGTATCAAAAAAATTATTAATTGATTCTGCATTAGAATACAGAGTTACAGAAGACATAAAAAAATATTTTTTTAAATAATGGAATAAACTTTGAATTTTGTGAAAACAATACAGATATAGAGCAAAAATACTTTATATTTAACTGCGGATAAAAAAATAACTTAAGTGAAAATCTTGTTAATGTATTTTTTTATTACAAACAGATTATGATTTTTCTTGATGTAAAAGATGCTATATTTATAAAAAAAATAGAAGACGTAGTAAAAGTTTATGAAGATAATGTTTGGAAAAAAACTGGGCGCAAGAATTACAGTTTTTAGCTCAATGTTCATTAGCTTATAGTAAAGATAAATTTGATAGAGAAAGATCTAAAAGAATAAGAGAAATTTCATGCGAGATGCTGTCTTATAAATATAATATCTCTCCTGAAAAAGTTGAAATTAATTTCGCTGGTGAAATAGGATACCAAACACCAAAAGTTGAAAATAGAGCTGCTATAATAAGAGATAATGAGATATTATTAGTTAAGGAAAAAATTGATGGGAAGTGGGCATTACCTGGTGGTTACCAAGATGTAAACCGTAGTGTTAGGGAAAATATAATTAAAGAAGCCAGTGAAGAAGCAGGAGCAGTTGTAAATCCAAATAAGATAATAGCCGTCTTCGATTATAACAGACATCATAATGTTAATTTCCCATATGGAATGGTGAAAATATTTGTGTTATGTGAATATATTGATCATTATTTTAAAGATAATACAGAAACATTAGATGCAAAAATTTTTTTCTCATTAGATAACCTTCCTGAATTATCATCTAATAGAACTACAATTGATCAAATTAAAATGTGTTTTGATTGTTATAACAATATAGAAGATTGGGAAACAATATTTGATTAGGAAAGATTGGAGGATAAATATTTTTTTATTATGAAATTTAAAGAGACTTTAATTAACAAAAACTTACCTGTTCATGAACAATTAGCTTTTTGTCTATTGTTGACTGTAATAGGTGGATTTTTTTCGATGCATATACTTATGTAAATTGTGGGGGAATTTTTCGCAAATGCTCAGACAGGAAACTTAATATTTGTGGGAGTGGATTTAATTGAAGGAAAGTTATCTGATGTTTGGCATTATTTAGTCCCAATTTTATCTTTTTATATTAGGTGTATTAGTAAGTAAATTTATAGAAAATAAATACAAACAATTATCAATATTTAAACATATATATATGTTATTAGTTACTCAAGTTATGGCTTTTATTATTTATTTTTATTGAACATTCTATTTTTGGTATAGATATTCGACCTATTGTAATTTCATTCATTTGTGCTATTCAATTCGATGGATTTAGGAAAGTAAACAACTTAGTTTTTGCTAGTGTTTTTTTGTACTGGTAATTTAAGATCTATGACTGAGCATCTATATAAATATATGTTTTTAAAGAAAAAGAAAGTAAAGATCCTTTTTTTCATTTACTTAATAGTCGTGATAGTATTTTTTTATTTGGAGTGGTTTTAGGTGCTGCTTCATCTAAATATTACGCACATAAAGCTATTTTTAGTACCAATATTTATAATTATAATCAATTTATTTTTTTGTAGGAAGTATTAAAAAGTAAATTTGGAAGAAAAAGATAAAAGTATTATACTTTTAAAAAAATAGTGATTAAGAAATAATTTATTTCTAAAACTTATTTTTTTAAAGTATTTTTTTATTTATGAAAAATATAATTAAATTAATGAGTATAAATCATTCAAATACATTTACATAAAGTAGCATAGATGATATAATTTAAGTATAATATTTATAATAAGGGATAGTATTTGTAAAAATACAAAGGGGGTATTTTTTTATGAACAAAAAAATGATTTTAAAGATTTTTCAAAATTATCTAATTGATAAAAAAACATTTTTCATCAAATACAGTAAATTCATATGAACGTGATTTGAGAAAATTATTTATTTATCTTGATAGTAATGGCTATGACTGCGATGATATTCGCTCATGGTTAACAGAGGTTTGTATTAATAACTATATGGAATATTTAAGAGACAATAAAGTATTCAGCAGCTACACTTGCTAGAACAGTATCAACTGTACATGTATATAGTGAATATCTTTTTGACAAAAAAATATTATTAAAGATAAACCACAGATTGATATTAAAATTACAAAAGGATGCTGAACATGATTTAGTTATTTTTTTACTAGAGATGAGATTGCACAAATATTAGATATTGATACTCTTACATTTAAATGATTTTTAGAGATAAAGCAATATTTGAATTGTCATACTCAATAGGGATTAAACCTACAGAATGTATTAATTTAGAAATGAAAGATGTTAACCTAGAAATCGGTTATATCAAGTATAGAAAACAGGATGGCTATAGAACAGTAGCTTTGAATACAGAATCAATTGAAGCAATCCGCAATTATTTGGATGCATTAAAAAAACATAAAGTTCCTATTTCTGAAGAAAGTAAATTATTCTTAAACCATGATGGTGAAGGAATAAGTAGACAAGGATATTGGAAAAATATTTAAAAAAACGTCAAAAAGAACTTGAGTTTAACTAAAGAATTAAATACAATGAATTTTTCGAAATTCTTTTAGCTGTTCATTTGTTAGAAGATAATGTACCAATTCAAGATGTTCAAGAGATTTTAGGTTTAAAAAAATATACATAGTTTAAAAATCATATATAAAAAGTTTGAAAAAAACAAAAAGCAATAAAAAAAGGATGTTTTCTAATCATCCTAGAAAAAGCAATGAAATAAAGGAAAATTTTAGTAATGTATAATGTCAATTTGGATGTTTTTTTCAAGGTCCTTTAGATTTACTACTTCATTTAATTGAAAAAAATGGAAATAGACATTTATAATATACCAATAGCAAAATTAACAGAAAGCTATTTAGATTATATAAATAATAATGATGAATTTCTCATTGGAAAATGCTGAAGAATACATAGTTATGGCAGCAACATTAATTCATATTAAAAGTAAAAAGTTTACTTCCTGTTTTTTTAATGACGATGAGCAAGATATAGTAGAAGATGATCTAGTTCAACAATTAATTGAGTATAAAAACTATAAAGAATTAAGTCAAAAATTAGAGGCTCTACATCAAAGTAGAGCCCAATATTTAGAAAAAGAAAGTATTGATATTGAAACAGAAGTTGATTTGAGAAATTTAAATATCTCTTCAAATAAATTACTTCATGCTATGGAAAATATTTTTAAAAAAACTTTTCGATAACAATAATGATCAAAGCATTATAAGTTATAAAAGAGAAATATCTTTAGAAAAAAATTAAAGAAGATCTTCTTTTAAAATTTAAAAATAATAAAAAAATCTTATTTAATGAATTAGTAGATAGTTATACAGAAAAGTATGAGTTAATACTTGTATTTATAAGTATTCTTACAATGATTAAAGATCAACAGATATTTTTGTAGTAATAACAAGGATAAATTATCATTAGAATATATTGTAGAGGAAAAAAATAAAGTATGTTATTAGATGGAAACAAAAAAAAATGATAGAAGCTTTACTTTTTTTATAAAAGGTGAAGAGGGACTTAGTATTGAGTTTGTGTCTAATTTTATGGATTTAGAGCAGCATGAAGCTGAAAAATATTTTAAATATTTTTTTACAGAAGAATATAATAAAAAAATGATAGTTATTTAGTTGTTAAAAATTTTGGGTCTACTTATAAATTATTAGTTGAAGATAAAGCATATGATAAAATCAAACATGTTATATCTTCAAAAAAATCTCGTTAAGTTATCTAAAGCGTCTATTGAAACCTTAGCAATAATAGCGTATAATCAACCTATTACTAAAGTGCAAATAGATAAAATAAGAGGCGTTAGTAGTGATTCAATAATTCACTCATTGGTCGCTAAGGAACTTATAGTTTCGAATAAAACATTAGATACTATAGGTAAACCTAAATTGTATGAAACAACTGATTTATTTTTAGATGTTTTTGGTTTAGAAAGCTTAGATAAGCTCCCTAAATCTAACGTACTAGATAATAATGAGTTAAATAACTTTTTAGGAAAATTAGGAGGAAATAATGGCTGAAAGATTGCAAAAATTAATTGCTGCTTCAGGTTATACATCAAGAAGAAAAGCAGAGCAGTTAATACTTGATGGAAAAGTAACAGTTAATGGTACTGTAGTTAATCAGCTAGGTGTAAAAGCAGAACCTAGCGATATTATAATTGTAGAAGGGGTAAGGTTATTAAAAGAAAATAAAAGATATTATCTATTCTACAAACCTGAAAAAGTAATTACATCTATGTCAGATGAAAAAGATAGAACTTGTGTAAAAGACTTTTTTGAATCAGTTAATGAAAGAGTTGTTCCTGTAGGTCGTCTTGATTACGATACATCAGGAGCATTGATTATGTCGAACGATGGTGAATTTATAAATCTTATAACACATCCAAGACATAAAATTAAAAAGACATATGTAGCAAAAATTAGTGGAAAACTAGATGATAGACATTTAAAAATTTTACGCTCAGGTGTTAGAATTGATAATTATAAAACTGCACCTGCTGAAGTTAATATTGTAAAAAAAATAAAAATAAAAGTTCAAATACTTTTAGTTAGATTAACAATTCATGAAGGTAAAAATAGACAGATTCGTCGTATGTTTGAAACACTAGGTTATGAAGTTTTAAAATTAAAACGTGAAGCAATAGAAGATTTGACATTAGAAGGTCTTAAAAAGGGTGAATATCGAGTTTTTAACAATTCATGAAGTTAAAAGATTAATTAATAAAGCGAATAATGGAGAAAAAAATAGAAAATAGGAAGTGATGTAAGATGGCGGAAAGAGTTTTAGTTATTGACGATGAAGAAAGAATTAGGAAATTATTGATAATGTATCTTGAAAAAGAAGGATATATAGTTGATGAAGCTACTAATGGACAAGATGGTTTAGAAAGATTAAAATATATGGATTATTCTTGTGTTCTTCTGGATGTTCATTTACCGATGTTAAATGGAAAAACAATATTAGCTGAATTAAGAAAAACAAAAGCAACTCCTGTTATAATTATGTCTGCTCAAGCTGATGAACAAAGTAGAGTAGAAGGATTTGAATTGGGTGCTGATGATTACGTAATTAAACCATTCAGTCCTCGAGAACTAATGCTTAGAGTAAATGCTATTTTACAAAGAACAAAAAGAAGCGTCTTCTATACACCTGAATTATATACAAAAGATGTGCTAGTATTCCCTGGTCTAATAATTGATGTTAATGCACATAAAGTTATTGTAGAAGATTCTGAAATTTTTCTTACTCCAAAAGAGTTTGATTTACTTCTGTTTTTAGCTAAATCACCAGATAAAGCATTTAAAAGAACTGAAATACTAAGAGCTGTATGGGATTATGACTTTTACACAGATTTAAGAACAGTAGATACTCACATAAAAAGAGTAAGAAAGAAAATTGATAAGATTTCGCCTAAAGTGGCTAAGATGATTATCACAGTTTGGGGAATAGGTTATAAATTTGACACTACACAAAATAGCCTTTAATTTTTTTAATAAGAAGGAGAAATTATGCTATCATTTTTATAAAAAAATTTAGCAAAATTAACTAGAAATACAAGTAAATTAATAGGAAAAAAAGGAACTGACTTACCTGGTAAAGTTCTAAGAAAACTTGATAAGGATATATTGATTAAACTGTCTAAACAATATGATGAAATTGTTTTTTTGTTACTGGAACAAATGGTAAAACAACTACATCAAATTTAATTGGTCATACTTTAAAAAGAGGCAGGTATTAATTTTTATAAATAATTTTGAAGGAGCAAATATGTTAGATGGTATAATATCTACTTTTTGCAATCCAATCAAAAAAATGATACTAAATTAGCTGTTATTGAAATAGATGAAGGATCAATAAAAAAAGTAATGCAATACATTACTCCTACGAAAGTTTGTTATTAATAATTTCTTTAGAGACCAAATAGATCGTTTTGGAGAAATTGATACTTTAATTGCAACAATAGGAGAACAACTAGAAGGTAAAAACATCCAACTAATTCTTAATAGTGATGACCCTTTTGTTACAAGGCTTTCTAAATATGGCAATAATAATATTTATTTTGGTATAGATAAAGATGCCTATAGTTTTACAGATTATGGAATTTCTGAGTCAAAATTCTGCCCTAGTTGTGGAACTGAATTGACTTATGATCATGTTCATTATAGTCAATTAGGATACTATCATTGTGAAAATTGTGATTTTAAGCATCAAGAAACTAAGTATACTGTTACTAAAGCAAAAGTCGAACCATTTATAGAGCTTTCGATAAATAACGAAGATAGTTTTAGTACAAGACTAGCAGGGGATTATAATATATATAATCTTTTAGCAGCATATTCATTACTTAAGGAGTTAAATCTAGACAATGATTTAATTAAAAATGGACTGGGTAGCTATACTCCGAAAAACGGTCGTATGCAAAGTATAAGGATATCTGAAAGTTCAATGGCACTGCTTAACCTTGCTAAAAATCCTGCAGGTTTAAATGCTTCTTTAGCTATTGGAAACCCAATTAAAGAACAAATAAATTATTTATTGGTTTTAAATGATAATGGGGCTGATGGAATTGATATATCATGGATATGGGATACTGATTTTAATATAATGAAAAATCAGAACATAAAAAATATTATTTGTTCAGGAAAAAGAGCTGAGGAATTAGCCTTACGAATAAAATACAGTGATGTTAATGCTAATGTTGTTGTTAGAAAAGAAATAAAGGATGCTGTTAAGCAACTGAAAAATTACCAAGAAAAGTATGCATTAGTTATACCTAATTATACAGCTTTAATTGCAACTCAAAAGGAATTGGAGAATAATTAATATGGAATTAAAATTATATCATTTTATGCCAGATAAATTAAATCTATATGGTGATATAGGTAATGTAATAGCGTTGAAGAAAAGATGTGAATGGCGTGGAATAGACTTGAAAAGTTGAAAATATTACTTCTACTGATGGTATTAAACTGTCTGATTGCGATATGTTTTTTATTGGAGGAGGATCTGATAGAGAACAATGTATAGCAACTGAACAATTCAGCAAGATAAAAAATGAATTTAAATCAGCGATAGAGGATGGTATACCAGCACTAACAATTTGTGGAGGATATCAATTTTTAGGAGAATACTATAAAACTGTAGACGGAGATAAATTACCTGGTTTAAATATACTTGATTTTTACACAGAATCAATAAAAGATGCACCTAGATTAATCGGAAATATTTTAGTAGAATCTGATAGATTTGGTAATATTGTTGGTTTTGAAAATCATGGAGGAAGAACATATCATAACTATGAAACATTAGGAAATGTTATAGTAGGGATATGGTAATAATGATGAGGATAAAAAAAGAAGGTATTTTATACAATAATTTAATAGGTACTTACTTACATGGTCCTATACTACCTAAAAATCCTAATGTTACTGATTATTTAATTAAAAGCTGCATTTAGATAATAAGTATGGTAATTATGATTTTATTGAGTTAAATAATGAAATTGAGTTAAATGCAAATTCTCATATGGTTGAATTATTAAAGAAAAAAATATTAATAATAAAAAAAGGAAATTACGTAAAAGTGTAATTTCCTTTTTGTTTTTAAAAATTCATTTAAGCAAAGTTTAAAGTTTTTTTACTAAATCTGGTATTAATTCTTTATCTAAACATGAGAATGCAATTCTAATATGTTCATTATCCATAGAATAAACACCATATTTATAATCATGTAAAAATTTCAATCTAAAATCATGCGCATTAATTTTTGATGGCATTTTTTTATTGTAAAGAAGTATCCTGAATTAAAAAGGTAAGACAGTTACACTATCACTTAATTTATAATCATCAAGTGATTTTTTTAATATTATATATCTTTCGTGGATAATTTTTATCATTGTCCTTTTTCTCGATATACGTATCTTTATCTTTTAATAAACGTATTGCTATTTGTTGTGATAAATTACATGGTGAAGATGTTGTACTTCTTAAATAACCTTGAGTTTTTTCTAAAAGATGCTCACGTAAATTATCATTTCCAGTATAGTAGGTAATGAAACCAATTCGAAGACCCCATCCATAATACTCTTTTGTTATACCATCTAATTTTTACAATAAGACAATTTGAATTAGTTTCCAATTTGTAAATAGAACTTAGAGAAGGAGTTTTGTGGTTTTCCTCAAAGAAAAGTCCAAAATAAGCATCGTCACATATAATAATGACTTGTTTTTCCGGGTTCTCTTTAGCAAATCTATCAATAATTATAGTTAATTCATCTAGTTCTTCTGTTGATGGTGTATAACCTGTTGGATTATTAGGGAAATTTAGAATTAATGATATTTTTACTTTCTTTTTATACTATAAAAGTACTTCTTTGAAGTTCTCTAAATAATAGGTATTATTCTCATTAAATTGATTATATGTATAAACTTTATTTCCTAATTTTTATAGAATAGATTTGTGCGTAATTTTGCCAAAATAAACTTGGTAATAATAATGCATCACCTTCACTACTAAATAAATTCGCTGCAATATCTATACCTTGTGTTATACCAGTTGTAACCATTGGAAGACTTAGATGCTCTTTATTAATTTTAGGATTATCACTAATTATTTTTTCTTTCCATAAATTTCTCATTTCTGGCAATCCAGGTGTAGGTGAGTAGGGTAGATATTCTGAATTATTAATCTCCTTTATCACTTTATCTATTGATGGTAGAAATAAAGGCTTTTTTTATTTTTTTGTAGCTATTCCAATCGTCGCATTTATTGCACCTGAGACTCCAGCAGTTTCTTTTGATTGTATTAAAACGTCTTGTGGTAGAATTATATTTTCACCAAGCTTTGAAAAAAATGTCATGAGTTACCTCCTAAGGTTTATAAAATAATTATATCATTAAATTAATAGGCTTAAAAAGTATAAAAAAATTTAATTCTTGGTTTGACAATATATTGATTTTTGAAATAGAATTAATTATATTATAATTTATGGAGGGAATTATGAATAGTTTAGAATTACTGAAGAAAAAGTAATGTAATTACCTGGTGGTATGCATTTATTGTTTGTATTATTGCATCATTTATCCAAGGTATTACTTTTTGATTTTATATTAAATCCACATATTCAAAAATAAACTTATAGCGTACTTAACATCATATATTGCAAGTTTAATATTTATCATTTTATTTGTAAGATACTTGAAAAATAATTCACTTAAAACTCTTGGTTTCAAAAAGAAAAGTAAAAATAGTAAAAAGTGTAATAACAGGATTTTAGCCTTTGCTCTATTATCTTTGATTTTTAATTGTTGGAATTATGTTTTTATTAACAAATGTAAATTTTTAATTTATTAAAAGATAGTAATTATAAAATGATTATAGTTGTAATTTTTTTATTTCGGTATTCAAGGTTTTATCGAAGAATTAATTTTTTTAGAGGTTATTTAATGAATAGAATTGCCGCTTCAAAAAGGGTAAATGGTGGGGAGTATATATAAATTCATTGTTTTTTTCCTTATATTTCATATAAAAATCCATCTGTATCATATATTTCATTAGTTAATATTTATATATTTGGTGTTGTACTTTCATTGATTTTTTTGGTATACAGATAATATTTGGATAGTAGGAGCCCTTCATGGTGCTTGGAATATCATTTTAGGAGTTTTTTTATGGGTGGTTATGTTAGTGGTATTAAAATCTCTGACACTATTTTTTTAACTTAACATTTGATTCAGAAAATATCTTGTTAACTGGTGGGAGTTTTCGGTATAGAAGGTAGTATAATTTCTACAATATATCTTATAATTATTGGAATTTTTGCTATATGTAGGATTATATATTCAAAATGTTTAGAAAAAAATTAATAATAATAATAATAACATTAACTGAGACATAAAGTTTTAATTTAAATTTTATATCTCAGTTTTTTTAAAAAAATATAAATATCATCGTTTAAGAATTCCTTTATTATAAGGTTTTTTTAAACTTATCTACTAGAAAATTAAATGTAAATATGATATAATATGATGATATGATTTTTTTGGAGATTTACTAAAATTTATAATATTAATATAATTGAAAAAAAGGATGAGAGGCACAATTATGGTTAATGATAGAAAAGATATTAGATGCTCTTTTCTGTGGAAAAAAACTCTAATGAAGTTTTTTTAAAATGATTGCTGGTAATGATGTATTTATTTGTGATGAATGTGTAGAGTTATGTTCAGATATTATTGAAGAAGAATTAGAGTATAGAAATGCTACAAATGAACCAGATTTTAACTTATTAAAACCACATGAGATTATGACACACTTAAATGAGTATGTTATAAGTCAAGATAAAGCTAAAAAATCAGTAGCTGTAGCTGTTTATAATCATTATAAACGTATTAAAGCAAAACAAAACAATGAAAATATAGATTTACAAAAAAGTAATATTGCATTAATCGGTAGTACAGGTTCAGGTAAAACACTAATTGCACAAACATTAGCAAAAATGTTAGATGTTCCGTTTGCTATTTCTGATGCTACTACATTAACTGAAGCAGGTTATGTAGGAGAAGATGTTGAAAATATTTTATTACGTCTAATTCAAAATGCAAATTATGATATTGAAAAAGCAGAAAAAGGAATAATTTATATTGATGAAATAGATAAAATCGCAAAGAAAGGTGAAAATGTATCTATTACACGTGATGTTTCTGGTGAAGGTGTGCAACAAGCACTTCTTAAAATACTTGAAGGTACAATAGCAAGTGTTCCCCCACAAGGTGGAAGAAAGCACCCTGGTGAAGAAATGATAAAAATCAATACTAAAGATATTCTATTTATAATTGGTGGAGCTTTTTCAGGTATTGAAGAAATCATAAAACGTCGTTTAGGAGAAAAAGTTATTGGTTTTTCTAAAAGTGATGAATTAAATGATACTGATGCGATAATTTCGAAAGTTAAACATGAAGATTTAGTAAAATTTGGAATTATTCCAGAATTTATTGGTCGTATTCCTGTAATTTGTTACTTAGAAGAGCTTAATGAAAATGACTTAGTTAGAGTTTTAACAGAGCCTAAGAACTGCGGTAATTAAACAATATCAGTACTTATTTCAGTCTTGATAATGTAGACTTAATATTTGAGAAAGATGCTTTAGTAGAGATTGCTCGTGAGTCTATTAAACGAAAAACTGGAGCTCGTGGATTACGTTCTATTATTGAAGAATTACTTTTAGATGTAATGTACGATATACCAAGTAAAGAAAACATTAAAAACATGTACAATAACACGTGAAAATGTATTAAATAAAAACTAAACCACTATTAAAAATAAACTAGGGTAGAGAGGAGTTCGTTTTGACAAAAATATTACTTATTAGAAAATAGAGAAATATTCTTTCCAACTAATACATATACAATTGAAGTAACGGACAAAAAGTTTTTAAAAACTATAAAAAAAATTAAAAAAAGATAAAATATCGGTTTTTTTATAACTAACAAAAAGAAAACCTATTGATGCTTATGATGAAGAATTTTCTGAAGATGATATGTTTGATACTGATGGATTCAACGTATTCTTCGGTACTTATGGTCAGTTGACAATAGATAAAAAAATGACACAATATGAATATCATTGTTATGGAGTAGCTGAGGTTAGAAGTGGTGTTTACAATGATAATCAAGTAGAATATTTAGATATTAATATTAAAGAAACAATAGATAATGGATTTGATAAAAAAAGCTGTTTTTAAAAGAATTAGAAAAATAAGTTTATAAACTTATTTAAGTAAAGAAAGTTTTTGACATTGATTATTTTTAAAACAGATGATTTAGAAAAAAATTTATTAATAAAAAAATATTAAGTACTTTTCCAATGGATAGAACACTTAGAAAACGTGTCTTATTTATATTAGATTTAGAGAAAAAAAGCAAGCTTTTATAGATAAGAGTATTAGTTACTACTTATTAGGTCATGAATTCAAAAAGAGAAATTGATGATAAAGTAAGAACTAATATAGATACTCAACAAAAAAAGAGTATTTTTTTACGTGAACAAATGAAAGTTGTTCAAGATGAATTAAAACAAATTTCTCCAGAGGAAGATGATATAGAGTCACTTCGTCAAGAAATCTTAAAAATTAATCTTTCAGAAAATGATAAAAAAATCTTTTACTAAAAGAAGTTGATCGTTTAGAAAAAAACACCAGTTATGAGTCCAGAACATTCAATTATTAGAACATACATTGATACTGTAATTGCTTTACCTTGGAATTCATTAACTGAAGATGAGATAGATATAGTTAATGCTGAGAAAATATTAAACGATGATCATTATGGACTTGAGAAAATTAAAGAAAGAATACTTGAATTTCTTGCAGTTAAAAAACTTCGAGATGATATGAAATCACCAATTCTTTGTTTATCAGGACCTCCTGGCGTAGGTAAAAGTTCACTAGCGAAATCAATTGCTAAATCTATGGGACGAAGCTTTGTACGTATTTCACTTGGAGGAGTTAGAGATGAAGCAGAAATTAGAGGGCATAGACGAACATATTTAGGAGCTTTACCTGGGAAACTTATACAATCTTTAAAGAAAGTAAAAACAAAAAACCCTGTTATTTTGTTAGATGAAATTGATAAAATGACTTCTGATATAAAAGGTGATCCCATCATCTGCAATGCTTGAAGTTATTGATCCAGCTCAAAATAACGAATTTGTTGATCATTATCTTGATATTCCATTTGACTTATCTAAAGTTTTATTCATTGCAACTGCAAATAATTTATCTTTAATTCCAGCACCTTTAAGGGATCGTATGGAAGTAATAGAATTAGAGTCTTACACTGTAAAAAGAAAAAAAGAGAATATTGCGGTAAAATATTTAATTCCAAGACAAATTAAAGAAAATGGTTTAAACTCAAAACAAATAACTTTTTCAAAACAAGCTATTAATAAAATTATAAATTGTTATACTTATGAAGCAGGGAGTTAGGAACTTAGAACGAGTAATTGGATCAATATGTAGAAAAGCAGCCTTGAAAATTCTAAAAGGTTCTGAAATAGTAAAAGTTGGAATAAATAACTTAGAAGAGTACTGTGGTCCAGAAAAATATAGCTTAAAAGATAAAAATACAAAACCAGAAGTAGGCCTAGTAAATGGTCTAGCTTATACTTCTGTAGGTGGAGATACATTAGAGATTGAAACAAGTATTTCTAAAGGTTCTGGTAAAATAATCTTAACTGGAAAATTAGGGGATGTTATGAAAGAATCAGCTCAGATGGCAATTTCATACTTACGTTCTAATTCAAAAGAATTAGGTATTGAAAACATTAATTTCTCTGAGATAGATATTCATCTTCATGTTCCTGAAGGTGCAGTTCCAAAAGATGGACCTTCAGCAGGAATAACAATTACAACATCTGTTTATTCTGCATTAACTAACAAAGCAGTCGATAATAATATTGCAATGACCGGAGAAATGACACTACATGGTAAAGTATTACCAATAGGTGGTGTTAAAGAAAAAATTCTGAGTTCTGAAAAAATGAATATTAATACAATAATTATTCCTACAAAAAAATAAAAAAAGATTTAATAGACATACCTAAAGAAATCTTAGATAAACTTACAATACATTCTGTAAAACAATATACAAGAAGTATTTAATATAGTATTTGGAGAATAAAAATGAGAAAATTAAATACACATAATGTTGATTTATTAATTAGTGCAGTATCAAAAAAACAATATCCAGAACATGAGAAACCTGAAGTAGCTATGTGTGGTCGATCGAATGTTGGGAAATCATCATTCATTAATACGATTTTAGAGAGAAAAAATTATGCACGTGTTTCATCTAAACCAGGTAAGACAAGAACACTAAATTTCTTCGATATTGATGATAAACTGGTATTAGTTGATGTACCTGGATATGGTTATGCTAAGTTATCTAAATCAGAAAAAGAAAAACTATATGATATGATAGTAGAGTACTTTACGAATAGTCAAAATCTTGGTTTTGTTTTACACCTAATAGACAGTAGACATAAACCTTCACAAGATGATATAGAAATGAATGAATTTTTTTAAATTATTATGAAATTCCGTTTGTAGTAGTATTAACGAAAAATTGATAAAATATCTAAAAAAATGAACTATCTAGAAATTTATCTAAAATTAAAAAAAGAACTAGACCTAACAAATAATATGGCTATAATACCGTTCTCTTCAGTTACAAAAACTTGGAAAAGAACAAGTATTAAATGAAATTGAAAAAGGTATTAGAAGATTAAAAAAATAGGAAAATAGGTGGATTATATATCCATCTATTTTTTTAGTTATTAAATATTAAAACTCAGCTATTATACTAAGTATAATTTTTATAAATATTATTTCTTTACATTCTTTATAAAAAGACTATATAATAGTTATTATAAGTGTCAACAAAAAAAGTTGACATTTTTTTAGTTAAAAAAAGTATTGACATACTCTTTTATTAAATGATAGAATAATATCTAGCTTAGAAAACTTAGCGTTATAGATTCAACTTTTTCATTAAACACTTCATAAACACACACACTAAATTAAAATAAAAAGTTGAAACATAAGGAGTACAAACAAAATGGCAGTAAAAATCCGTTTAAAAAGATTAGGTGCTAAAAAATCACCTTTCTACCGTATCGTTGTTGCTGATTCAAGATCTCCACGTGATGGACGTTCTATCGAAACTATCGGTACTTACAACGCTGTAAAAGATCCAGCTGAAGTTAAAATCGATGAAGAATTAGCATTAAAATGGTTAGGTAATGGAGCACAACCTTCTGACACAGTTAGAAGTTTATTATCTAAAGAAGGAATTATGAAAAATTCCACGATTCTAAATTAAACAAATAATAAAGAACGCTTTTTAAAAAGCGTTTTTTTATCTAAAATTTTAATACTATTTGAAAAGTATTGAAAAAAATATTATGAAACAATGGTAAAATTACAAAAATACATATTAACTAAAAAAAGGAGGATTTTATGGAATATTTAATAGAAATATTGCCAAGTTTATTAAACGGTACTTTAATAACATTAGAAGTATTTTTTTCTTGTTTTAATATTATCTATTCCTCTTGGTATTATAATTGCATTTATTATGCGATTTAACATAACAATTTTAAATTACTTTATAAATATATATATTTGGATAATGAGGGTACACCCTTACTTCTACAATTAATTTTTATTTATTATGTTTTACCAACTGTAGGAGTTCGTTTTGATAGATTACCAGCTGCAATAATTGCTTTTACATTGAATTATGCTGCATATTTTGCTGAAATATTTAGAGGTGGAATTAAATTCTATTCCTAAAGGTCAATATGAGGCAGCAAAAAGTATTAAAAATTCAATCAATTTCAGACTATACGCTTCATAATATTACCACAAGTAATAAAAAAATAGTTTTTACCTAGTGTATTTAATGAAATAATGAGTTTAGTAAAAGATACATCATTAGTTTATGCTTTAGGTATTAGTGATTTAATATTAGCAAGTAGAACTGCAGCAAACAGAGATGCTAGCTTACTTCCAATGTTTGTAGCAGGTATGATATATTTAATTTTAATTGGTATTGTAACGGTTGTTTCTAAACGTGTAGAAAAACGTTATAATTACGATAGGAGGTAAGAACTATGTTAGAGTTAAAAAAATATTAGTAAAAAAATTTAAAGATAAAGAGATTTTATCAAACTTTAATTTAAAAAGTAGAGGAAAATAAAATTCTAGCAATAGTAGGACCTTCTGGTGGTGGTAAAACTACATTGCTTCGTATGTTAGCAGGGTTGGAGTCAATAGACTCTGGAGAGATAATATTTAATGGAGAAAATCTTCCTTTAAATGAGTTAGAAAAAAGAAATCTTCTTGGTTTCGTATTTCAAGACTTTCAATTATTCCCTCATATGACTGTGTTAGAAAATTTAGTTATATCTCCTGTACAAACTATGGGAATAAAAAAGGATGAAGCAGAATCAAAGGCTATCAAATTATTAGAACAATTAGGATTAGAAAATCATTGTAAAAGTTATCCACATTCTCTTTCTGGAGGTCAGAAGCAAAGGGTTGCCTTAGCACGTGCAATGATGATTGAACCTAAGATAATTGGTTATGATGAGCCAACAAGTGCTTTAGATCCTGAACTTCGTTTGGAAGTGGAAAAGCTAATATTACAAAATAAAAAACTTGGTGTTACTCAAATTGTAGTAACACATGATTTACAGTTTGCTGAAAATATTGCAGATGATATTTTGAAAGTCGAACCGAAATAAAGGAGAAGCATCATGAAAATATCGAAATTAATTATTACATTACTAAGTTTTCTATTGATACTAACTGGTTGTGCTTCTGGTGGAAAAGATAAACCTCAAAAAGATAATTGGAATGATTTTGAAAAATCAGAAAACAATTGTTATAGGTTTTGATAATACATTTGTACCAATGGGATTTCAAGATAAATCTGGAAAAAAATATTGGTTTTTGATATTGATCTTGCAAATGAAGTTTTTTAAAAAAAATATAATATAAAAAGTTCAATGGCAAGCAATAAATTGGGATTTAAAAAGAAACAGAATTAAAAAAATGGTAATATAGATTTAATTTGGAATGGATACTCTAAAACTTCAGAGAGAGAAAAACCGTTTTATTTTCTGATGAATATATGATTAATGAACAAGTTATTGTAACAAAAAAATCAAAAAAAATATAGTAAATAAAGAGCAGCTAAAAGATAAAGTTTTAGGGGCTCAAAATGGTTCTTCTGGGTATGATTCATTTAATAGTAATCCAGAAATCTTAAAAAAATATTGTGAAAAAAATAATGACGCAACACAGTATGAAAGCTTTTAATGAAGCTCTAATAGATTTAGAAAATGATAGAATAGATGCATTACTTATAGATAGGGTATATGCTAATTATTATTTAAAACAACAAAAATAAACTACAAGATTATAATATAATTAATGCAGGATTTGAAGGTGATTCATTTGCTGTAGGTGCTAGAAAAGCAGATACAACATTAGTAAAGAAAGTTAATGAGGCCTTTTAAAGAACTTTATAAAGAAGGTAAATTTCAAGAAATATCAAACAAATGGTTTGGAGAAGATGTTGCAACAGATTATATAAAATAACAGAATAGGGTTCACTTTATAGTAATTCTACAAAAGCTAATAATTATATTTAACTGTCAACAAAAAAAAGTTTACATTTATTAATAAAAGTACTTGATTTTTTCTTTATAATTATTTATAATAATAAGGTATGTGATTAAATCACTTAAAAATAACTCTGTTCGTATTAAAAGCGTTCAGGGCAGAAGGAGACGATAATAATGAGAGAAGGAATTCATCCAGATTACCGTAAAGTTGTATTTATGGACACTACTAGTGGTTTCAAATTCTTAAGTGGTTCTACTAAACCATCTAAAGAAACTATCGAGTGGGAAGACGGAAATACATACCCATTATTAAAAGTTGAAATCAGTTCAGACACACACCCATTCTACACAGGACGTCAACGTTTTGCTCAAGCAGATGGTCGTATCGAACGTTTCAACAAAAAATACGGTATCAAGTAAAAAACAAAAACAGGCATATCTATTTGGATTGTCTGTTTTTATTCTATGTATACTAAAAATTTTAAAATTTAGTATTGTTCTTTAGGAGATTAGAAAATGGTAGAAAATAGAAAGTTTGGTTGGATTGAATGCATATGCGGTAGTATGTTTTCAGGAAAATCCGAAGAATTATTAAGAAGAATAAAACGAGGCGTTATTGCCAAACAAAAAGTATTATTATTTAAACCGAGTATAGATAATAGATATGATGAAAATCGAGTTTCTACACATAATGGTAATAGCTATGATTCAATAAGTATAGAAAAGTCATCTGATATTTTAAACTTTGTTAAAGATACAAAATTATGATATTATAGGAATTGACGAAATACAATTTTTTGATAATGATATAGTAAAAATTATTAATAAATTAGCTGATGACGGAATAAGAGTTATAGTTGCAGGTTTAGATATGGATTTTAAAGCAGAACCATTTCATCCAATGCCAGAAATTATGGCTATTAGTGAAATGGTAACTAAATTGCATGCAGTATGTAATAAGTGTGGAAAAGAAGCAAGTAGAAGTCAAAGATTAATAAATGGAAAACCAGCAAAATATGATGATCCTATTGTAGTGATAGGAGCTAGCGAATCATATGAAGCTAGATGTCGTCATTGTCACGAAATAGAAAGATAAAAGTAGGAGGATATAATGGAAATTTTAGGACAACTTGAAGTAGTGGAAGAACGCTACGAAAAGTTAAATGAATTATTAAGTGATCCAGATGTTGTAAGTGATACAAAAAAACTTATGGAATACTCTAAAGAACAACGTTCAATTGAAAAAACTGTATCAGTTTTTAGAGAGTATAAGGATATTGTTCAACAAATAAAAGACACAAAAGAACTTCTTGAAATTGAAGAAGATAAGGAAATGAAAGAAATGATGCAAGAGGAGATAAAAGAATTAGAACCAACTCTTGCACCTATGGAAGAAGAATTAAAAATACTATTATTACCTAAGGATCCAAATGATGGTAAAAACGTTGTTGTTGAGGTTCGTGGTGCAGCTGGTGGAGATGAAGCTCAACTATTTGCTGGTGATTTATTAAGAATGTACACTCGTTTTGCAGAGTCTCAAGGTTGGAAAGTTGATGTACTAGAAAGATCAGAAACTGGGATAGGTGGTATTAAAGAGGCAATTTTTATAATTTCAGGTGAAGATGTATATTCTAAAATGAAAGTTTGAAAGTGGAGCTCACCGTGTTCAACGTGTACCAACAACAGAATCAAGTGGACGTATCCATACTTCTACAGCTACAGTGGTAGTTCTTCCAGAAGCTGAAGAAGTTGAAATAGAAATTAATGAGAATGATATCCGTGTAGATACATTTGCTTCTAGTGGAGCAGGAGGACAATCAGTAAATACAACAATGTCAGCTGTTCGTTTAACACATATTCCTACAGGAGTAGTTGTATCTATGCAAGATGAACGTTCTCAAATTAAGAATAAAGAGAAAGCTATGAAAGTTCTTCGTGCTCGTGTTTATGATAAATATCAACAAGAAGAACAAGCTAAATTTGATGCAGAACGTAAATCTAAAGTTGGTACTGGAGATCGTTCAGAACGTATTAGAACTTATAACTATCCTCAAAACCGTGTAACTGATCATAGAATAGGATTAACTATTCAAAAACTTGATCAAATTATGGAAGGGAAACTTGATGAGGTTCTAGAAGCATTACGTATTGCTGAACAAGCAGAAAAAATGGCAGAACTTAATAAAGGTGAAGAACTATAATGAACAGAAGACAGGCTATATTAAAAGCTTGTCTTCTTTTAAGAAGGCAAGACTAAAGAAGAATCATTTAGCTAAATTTTTATTAATGTATATGCTTGATGAAACAGCGGAACAATTTTCCAATAAATTATCAGAAGAGTTATCAGTTGAACAAGAAAATAGATATTTTGATTTAATAAATAAAAAAATATAAATGAAGATACACCATTAAGTCATTTAGTTGGTTTTGATTATTTTTTTATGATAGAAAATTTAAAGTTACTAAAGATGTTTTATCTCCTCGAATGGAGACTGAAGAATTAATATATAAGGTTTTAGAGTATATAAAAAAAATCAAAAAAAGATTCTTTTTAGAATATTAGATTTATGTACGGGTAGTGGAATAATCGCTATAACGCTTAAGAAAGAAATTGTTGAAAAAAATATACTGAAATAGTAGCTAGTGATATAAGTGAAAAAGCATTTATCAATAGCTATAGAGAATGCAAATAATAATAATGCAAACATTACTTTTCATTAAATCTGATCTATTTGATAATATTTCTGGAAAAGTTTGATTTAATAATATCTAATCCTCCTTATATTAGTTACAAAGATAAAAGTAACAATTAAAGATAGTGTTTCTAAACTATGATCCACACTTAGCGTTATTTGCAGAAGAAGATGGAATATTTTTTTATAGGAAAAATTATTGAAAATGCTAATCAGTATTTAGAAAATAGATGGAGTAATATTTTTAGAAATTGGCTATGATCAAAAAAAGAAAAAAATTTTAGAATTAGGTAAAAAGTAATAATTTTATTACAACTGTTTACAAAGATATCAATGATAGAGATAGAATTGCTATATTTAGAATATGATAAATAAAAAGAAAGAAGATAGGTTAATCTTATCTTCTTTCTTTTACTATTACAGTTTTATTCTTGTTATAACTCTCTATAGACTCCCACACATTCACCAATTATCTCAACATTTCTAGTTACAATAGGTTCAAACTCTGGATTACACGGATATAAAATGACATTATCATTTTTTACGAATATTTTCTTTAAAGATGCCTCATTCCATTCAGTAAGACGTACAGCAGCAATTTTACCATTACGTACTGAGCTTTGTTGACGAATAAATACCAAATCACCATCAAAGATACCAGCTTCAATCATACTATCACCTTTAACACGTAAAGCAAAATCCGCACGCATACCTTGATCAATAAAAATATGTTCATCATACTCTTCTTCAATATAGACACCATCACCAGCACAAATTGTACCAAGTATAGGAAGTTTAGAAATGTTATCTATTAATTCTTCTGTATCTTCATTAATATGATTATTAGTTGAAGTAGGGAGAGGAGTAATTTCCATATTATCACTTTCCCCAACTAGCCAGTCTGGATTAACTTCTAGAAATTCAGCAATAGCTAATAATTTATCACGTTTAGGTACGTATTTACCTTTAGACCAATCACTAATAGAAGAGGGTGTGATTTTTGTTGAACGAGCAAGTTCTGCTTGTTTAATATTTTTTTCTTTTAAACATTGTTTAAATCTAATACTAAATGTTGTAGTCATAAAATGCAATCCTATCCTTTGTTTATTCTATATATTATTATAAAGTAATCCGTATTAAAAAAATCAAGAGTATATTTAATTTAATAAAAAAAATTAAGAAATATGAATTTTTTTACTTGATTTTCGGTTTTCCGTATGTTAATATATATATACGAAATGAAATTAAGTTTTACGTATAAAAGAAAGAAGGTATTATTATGTTTATATATTGGTTAATAGTATTAGTAATTTTAGCGAAAGTTTTTTTACTTTCTTCGAAACAAACAAAGTTAAAATCATTAAAGAAAAAAATAAAGTTAATCGTAAAGTTTATTAATAAAATATTAAGAAGATTGTATCAACAGTTTATTATTACAAAAAAACTGTTTAATAATAACAATTTATCGTTATCATAATTTTTTTAATATAAAAAAAGTATGTACTAATTTCAAAAAGTATTGTATAATTAACTGTATAATTATAACACTAGGAGGATTTCTTAATGAAATTAGTATTAACTAGACATGGTGAAAGTCAATGGAATCTTGAAAACAGATTTACAGGATGGGTTGATGTAGATATCACAGATAAAGGTAGACAAGAAGCTATTAAAGGTGGTCAAAGTCTTAAAGAATTAGGATTAACTTTTGATGTAGCTTATACTTCATATCAAAAACGTGCAATTAAAACATTAAACTTATTCTTAGAAGAATTAGATTTATTATGGATTCCAGTATATAAAAGCTGGAGACTTAATGAAAGACACTATGGAGCACTTCAAGGATTAAACAAAGCTGAAACTGCTCAAAAATATGGAGATGAACAAGTTCATATTTGGAGAAGAAGTTTTGATGTAGCTCCTCCTCAAGTTGAGAAAGATAGTCCTATGTATCCAGGTAATATTGATAGATACAAAGAAATACCAGAAAATGAAATTCCAACTGGAGAGAGTTTAAAACTTACAATTGATCGTGTACTTCCATACTGGGAAAGTGATATTTCTAAACAAATTAAAGCTGGTAAAAATGTTCTTATTTCTGCCCATGGAAATAGTTTAAGAGCATTAATTAAATATTTATTAAATATTTCTGATGAAAAAAATTCTTGATTTAAATTTACCAACAGGTACACCTTTAGTATTTGAAATTGACGAGAATTTAAATATTATTTCAGCTCCAGAATTATTTTAGTATATATTAATTCATGAAAAAAATATTAATATTAATTACAACCTTGCTTTTTTTGCAAGGTTGTAGTTCTAATAAGTCCAATACAAATGATCAACTTCAAAAACTTAACTAATTCAGTACAGATTAACCAGCTTGAAAAAAACTGAATTTGATACCAAAAATAATAAATTAATTATTACAATTAAGGATGAAGTTATTAATGAAGAAGATTTTTAAAGTCAATTTTAAAATCATTAAAAAAATTAATTCATTTAAAGGGGAACAATTATCATATAATAGTCTTACATCTGAAAAAAATTTGATAATAAAAGATTTAACAATAGAGATTTTTAACTAAGAACAATAACACTTTAACATTTAAGACTAATAATATTGATGAACTAAGTTATAATATCACTGATAAAGAAATACTCTAATGATTTTTATTAAAAGTAAAATTAAAGATTTTTTTCAAAAGACGTTATTACTATGGATGAGCTAGTTGGTTCTATTGAAACTGATTTAACTAAAGGGAGAGATTTAGGGAAAAGGGAAATAAATTCTCGGAATTAAAACAACGTGTTTTTAAATGAAATTAATTTTTCTAAAGTCATTATCTAACAATAATACAGATTATGATAAACTTAATGAATTTAAATAATAGATTAACATCAATAGAAAAAAATTAATACCTGAAGTAATAACTGTTGTAGATAAATCTCTATCAACTAAAAAAATGGTTCTTCAATAAATTCTGTATTCTTACACATTAATGATATAGATAGATTAGCTCGTGAATTATCTATATATAAGAAAAAAACTTGGAAAATAATATTTCCAAGTTTTTTTATAAAAAGTCTGAAGGTTTAATATCATCCATACCAATCATAGGGTCTATATTGTTAATATTTTGATAATTTAAAAATATAATCTTCTTCAAGGATAATTTCTGTTTTATCTAAATTGTTATTCGTTGTGAAAAACCAGCACAAAGCTGTTTGTCTTGTTACAGTATTATTTCGGTTCTATTGATTTATAAAACACATTAGGATTTCACATAAAATCAATTTGTTTTTTTGGCTCGAGTAACTGCAGTATAAGTGAGATTTTTTTATTTAACATAAAATTATAATTATCTATAAATGGAATTATAATATTATCAAATTCTGAACCTTGGGCCTTATGAATAGAGCAGGCATAAGAGAGTGTTATTTGATTTAAATCTTGCTTCTCATAGGTTACAAGGTTGTTATCATAGTCAATAATTATTTTATATTTGCCATTTTTCTTTGTAAATATCATATATATATCCTATATCACCATTAAATATATTATCTTCTGGTCTATTTACAAGTTGCATAACTCTATCTTCTGCTTTTATAAATTAATTCTCCATATTCTATTAATAATTCATTTTTTTATTGAAAAAGATCTTGAATAGTTTTATTAATTTCATTTATACCACAAATACCTTTTATAGATAGGAGCTAATATTTGAATTTTTTTCTTTATCTGAAATTTCTAGTAAATTTACTATATGTAGTTGTTATAACTTTTAATAAATCATTTTTTTGAAGCTAACAAGAATTCTTTATCATCAAAATTTTCAAGTACATCAAACGGGATATTATTTTTTTAATTGAATGCGAAATATTTATTATACTTGAATGTTCACTTTGCCTAAAAAAATTCTATTTAATTTTACTGTAGAAATTTCATTTAGAATTAATTAAATCATTAAGTACATTTCCTGGAGCAATAGAAGGTAACTGATCATTATCACCTACGAGTATTATCTTAGAGTTAGAATCAATTATTTTTAAAAGATTGTGCATGAGAAATACGTCAATCATACTAGCTTCATCTATAATTACTAGTTCAGATTTAATTTTTTTGTCACTAACAAACTCTTCCATGTTTTTCATCCTCAGTTGTCCAACCTATAGCTTTATGGATTGTAGAAGCAAAGAAACCTGTACTTTCTGTCATTCTCTTTGCTGCTTTACCTGTAGGAGCACATAATGTTAAGATATTCTTGTTTTCATCTTGTAATTCAACCAAACTATAATTTTTTTAATTTTTTTGAAAAAAATTTTTTTATAACAGCTAATATAATTGTAGTTTTACCCTGTTCCTGGTCCACCTGTTAGAATTGAAAAATTGTTTAAAACAGAATTTTTTTATTGCTTCTATTTGAACAATGTCATATTCTATATTAAGTTCATCTTCAACTTCTTTAATGTATTTATTAAGTAATTTATCACTTATTTCAAGATTATTTGGCTTAGATAAACGATTTTTTTATATCGTTGTAAATAAAATACTCAGAATAATAAATTTCTGGTAAAAATACTTTTATCCTCTATTTCAATTAATTTTCCCAACTTCCAAACAATAATTTAAAAGCATTTAATATATCATCTTTTTCTATAGCAACTTTTCTAGATGCATATAATACGTTAAATGTGTTATAAAGTAAAGTATTTTTTTAATATATGTATTACCAGTTGAAAAAAACAAAATGTACTTATGGTATATATAAAGCCATAAATGATTCTATTACGATTATTAGGATCTATATTATTCAGTTCAGCTATTTTTATCTACAGTTTTTAAAACTAATTCCTTTTTATATCTCTAACTAGTGTATATGGATTTTCAGAAATTGTTTTTTTAAGGTATTATGCTTATAATAATTATAAATTTTTTTAATATTAAATTATTACTTAAATTATATTCATTTAACTTTAATATAATATCTTGTGTTTGTTTATTAGAAATAATTGTAGAGTAGATTGTATCTTTTCGTTGTTTTGTAATACCTTTTAAATTATAAAGTGATTCTTTATCCTCATATATCTTATCAAGAGCATCAACTCCTAAGCTTTCAACTATATGCTCAGCTGTTTTTTTCTACCGATACCCTTGAAAAAAATAGAACTAGATAAATATGAAATAATAGCGTCTTTATCTTTTTGTATTACCGGTTCAACTATTATCGCAGATAGTTGAACTCCATATTTTCTATGATGAACAATTTGACCCTTTAAACATATAAAGTTCATCTTCTATAAATTCAATATCATCAAATGTACCAACAACACTAAGATAATCACCTTCAATAAAGTCATAATTATTATTTAAAAAAATATTGATAAATATAGTAATTATTTTCTTCATTATGAAAAAAATAACCTTATTTAAATACCCCTCTACAACTTGCATAAATAACTCCTAAAAAAATACTTTATAATTATAATTATAATAATATATAATAATCAAAATGTCTAGAGTATTGAAATTATTAAAACGATAATCAAAAATGCAAAAAAATACAATATTTCAATTGATTATTACTATATGTTAATTTCATTACAAATAAGTGTCATTATGGCAATTTTTTTAAAAATGATATAATTAAATGATGATAAATATTAAAGGAGGGCTAGATGTGGTAAAAAGTAAAAAAATGTTTTTTTGATCATTTAAACCGTCTTGCCGATATTAAATTGGCAGAAAAAAATGGGATAATGTTGGATTAATGTTAGGTAACTATAATGATGAAGTTAATAAAGTCTTAGTTTGTTTAGATGTTACTACCGATGTAGTAGATGAAGCAATAAAAAAATGGTATAAATCTAATTGTATCGCATCATCCTTTGATTTTTAAAACCGTTAAAATCATTAAACTTTACAGATGATTTTAAATCTAATATAATAAGAAACTTAATTCAAAAATAATATTTCTGTTATATCATTTCATACTAATCTTGATTCCGCTTCATTAGGGTCTTAATGATTTCTTAGCTAAGAAGTTGGAATTAGAAGAAATAAATGTATTGTTTGAACATGAACTAGATCATAATTCTGGTCTAGGAAGATTTGGAAAAATTATCTAAAGAGATGGATTTAGAAGAATTTATAAAAATATTTAAAGGCCCAATTTAAACTTGAAACTGTCTCAGCAGTTATAGGTAATAATAAAAAAAATTCATTCAGTAGCTATTCTTGGAGGAAGTGGGGCAGATTTTATCTATTCAATTCCTGATGTCGATATTTATTTAACAGGAGATGTTGGTTATCATGCTGCATTAGATGCTATAGAAATGAAAAAGAATATTATTGATATCGGTCATTTTTTTCAGAACATCTTGTTAAAGAGTTACTACAAGACTATATTAGAGAACTCAATATAGTAGTTGAGCAATCTAAAAGTTGAAAAAAATCACCATTTGTAATTTTATAAGGAGGTAATATATGACAAAAAAACAACTCCAACTATGGAAGACTATATAGAAGTAATATATTCTTTGGTTAAGAACAAAGGATATGCACGAAGTGCAGATATTGCAGAAAAAGTTAGAGGTATATCCTTCTACAGTTACAAAAAAATGCTAAAGAAGCTAGATGTAGAAGGCTATATAGTTTATGAAAAAGTATAGAGGCATTGCTCTTACAGAAAAACGGAAGAAAAAAATGGGTGAATATGCTCTTACTAGACATGAATTATTAGAAGATTTTCTAAGAATTATTGGTGTTCAAGAAGATAAAAATTTATGAGGAAGTAGAAGGTATTGAACATCATTTCGGAAAAAAATTCTTTTAGAAAAAGATCAAAGAGTTAATTAAATATTTGAAAGAAAAATAATTATAAAGCATAATGGAGAAATAAAGTGGCAGACAAAGAATACTTAGATTTATGTAAACATATTTTTAGATAATGGAATAGAGAAAAAGGATAGAACTGGTGTTGGAACAAAAAAAGTATATTTGGTTATCAAATGAAGTTCGACCTTAATAATGGATTCCCATTATTAACAACAAAAAAAGTAAATTTCAATCTAGTTTGGTCAGAATTACTTTGGTTTATAAAAGGTGATACAAATATTAGATTCTTATTACAAAAATAATAATAATATCTGGAATGAATGGGCCTTTTAAAAAAAATGGGTTGAAAGCGATGAATATAATGGACCTGACATGACAGATTTTGGACATAGAACATTAGTTGATGAAGATTTTTGCCAAAGAGTATAAAGAACAAAATGAAATTTTTTTCAAAGAAAAAAATATTAACTGATGATGAATTCTCAAATAAATATGGTGATTTAGGAAATGTTTATGGTAAACAATGGAGAAATTTCAACGGTGTTGATCAATTGAAAAATGTAATTGAACAAATTAAAGAAAATCCATCTTCACGAAGATTAATAGTTTCTTCTTGGAATCCAGCTGAGGTTGACACAATGGCTTTACCTCCTTGTCATTCTCTATTCCAGTTTTATGTTAGTGATGGTAAGTTAAGTTGTCAATTATATCAACGTAGCGGAGATGTTTTCCTAGGTGTACCTTTTAATATAGCTTCATATTCATTACTAACTATTTTAATAGCAAAAGAATGTAATCTAGAAGTAGGTGAGTTTGTTCACACTTTAGGTGATGCACATATTTATAACAATCACTTTGATCAAGTAAATGAACAAATTTCTAGAACACCTTATGATTTACCATCTTTAAAAATTAATGAGTTTCAAAGTATTTTTGACTTGAAAATTTCGGATGTAGAACTTGTAAACTATGAATCGCATCCGTTTATTAAGGCACCTATTGCAGTTTAGGAGGTACAACTATGTTATCATTAATAGTAGCTTATGATAAGAACAAATCTATAGGAAATGAGAATACAATTCCTTGGCGTTTAAAAAATGATATGTTACGTGTAAAAGAACTTACTACGGGACAAACTATAATAATGGGTAGAAAAACATTAGAAAGCATTGGACGACCACTTCCTAATAGAATTAATAGGGTACTAACAAGAAATGTTGATTCTGTAAAACAATATACTAAAGACTATAACAATATAGAGATATATAGTGATGATAGAGTTTTTTTGATAATACAGAAACAGAAAAAGTATTCATATTTGGTGGAGGAACAATTTACAATCAGTACCTAAATCGATGCGACGAAATGTTTATTACTGAAGTTGATACGGTAGTAGAAGCTGATACAAAATTCCCTGATTTTTCAGAAGAAGATTGGGAATTAATAGCTCGCCAAGAATTTACAAAAGATGAAAATAATGAGCATAATTATGTTTTTATGCACTATAAAAGACGAAAAGGGGATTAAAGATGGAAAAGGTTAAAATTATCATTGATTCTTCAAGTGATTTAACCTTAGATGAAATTGAAAAATACAATCTTGAGGTTATACCACTTACAATAAATATTGACGGAGAAGAGTACGATTATAGAACAATCGGAAATGAAGAATATATAATTAGAATGAGAACTGCAAAGGAATTTTCTACAAGCCAACCTGCTATTGGAAAAATATAGAAGCATTTGAAAAAAATGGACAAAAAGAAGGGTATAAAATTTTAGTTTTAACTATATCTTCAGCTTTAAGTGGTACATATAATTCAGTACTTGCAGCAAGTTCAGATTTTAATAATATATATGTTGTAGACACTAAAACAACTACTAGAGGTATGGTATACTTTATTAGAATCTGCAATTGAACAAATAAATAATAATATTTCTTTAGATGTAGTTGCAGATAACTTAAGAGAGCAGGTAAAAAAATATATACTTTTGTAACAATAGATAACCTTGATAATTTAGTTAAGGGTGGTCGTTTAAGTAAAGCCTCAGCTCTTATTGGTAATTTGTTAAATATTAAAGTTTTAACTCAATTAAAAGAAACTGAACTAATTGCTATTGATAAAGTAAGAGGTAAGAAGAAACTAGTACATTCTTTAATTAATCACATGAGGGATGTAATTGGTGACCGTGAAAATTAAAAAAATTTCATTACCACATGCAATTTCTGATGAATATGTCAATTTAATAAGACAGGAAATAAAAGATAATTTTTAACTACTATGTTGAAGACAAAGATATTTTTTTGTTACAACACCTATTATTTCAACACATACTGGAGAAAAATGCTGTAGGAATTTTTAATTGAATTAGCATAATTGGAGGTAATAATTATGACAAATTTTTGATGAAACTAGATTGTTTGATAGTAATTTTTTTATGACAAAAATGATATTCATAATATATTAAAAAAATGTTGTAGCTACAATAAAACAACGTGGATATGACCCTATTAATCAACTTATGGGATATATAAAAACAGCTGATCCAATTTATATTCCTCGTGATAATCATGCCAGAGAACAAATTAGATTAATAGAAATGGATGATATATTAGAATTTCTATTGTACTTTTTTTATACAGGAGTCTTAAATGTTAGAAAAAAAGAATAATGGGCTTGGATTATGGATCTAAAACTATTGGAGTTGCAGTAAGTGATCTATTAGGTTTAACAGCCCAAGGAATCGAAACAATAAATATTAATGAGCAAATAAAGGATTTCAAAAATAAAGAGAATTAAAGAGCTGGTAAATGAACATAATGTAGGAAAAAAATTATTGTCGGTTTACCCAAAAAAACATGGACAATAGTATTGGTTTTCAGAGGTGAAGCTACTTTATATTTTGTTGAAGTTCTCAAGAAAAAAATTAAGTCAGTTGAAATCATCCTACAAGATGAAAGACTTACAACTATGGGGGCAGAGCGAGTACTTCTTGAAGCTAATGTCTCTAGAAAAAAAGAAAAAAATGTAATAGATAAAATGGCTGCCGTTTTTAATATTACAAACTTATTTAGACAAATTAAATTAAATTAAATTAAAATAAATATTCTACGGAGGATAAAAAAATGGAAGAAAAAAAGATTTTAAAAAAATTAGTATAGATAATACTGAAGAGATTTATACTCTAAGCACTCTAGAAGGAGAAGAAAAAGAGTATCGTAAAATATTAGAATTTACTAATCCAACAAATAATAATTTATATTATATTTTTGCTGAAGAAGAAACAATTGACGAAGATGAAATAAGTATCTTCCCTATGGTATGTGTAGAAGAAGATGACGAGAGAATTAGATTCGAACCTGTAGAAACTGACGAAGAGTATGATATGATTTCAGAAGTACTTGATACTTTTTTTATTATGACGAAAGCGAGTAAAAGAATGAACGAAGAAAAAAATTAAAGCGTAGAGAAGAACTAAGACAAAAAAATAAAAGAAAAAAACTTCAATTTTACCTATTATTTTTTTACTGTAATACTAGCTATTGCTATAGCTGCATTATCGTTTTTTTCTATTACATGACAACTCCTGTTGATAAAAAAATAACAATAATGATGTAAGAATAGAAGTAAAAGAAAATTATGGAAGTGCAAAAAAATAGCTCAAGAACTAAAAAAAGTAAAGGGCTAATAAAAAAATGAAACTGTATTTAAAAATTTACACAAGATTGAATTCAAATTCTGGATTTTTATATTGGAAACTTCAACTTGAAACCAAGTATGAGTCTTGCACAAATAATTGAAGAATTAACTTCAAAAAGATAATGCAAGAACTGGAAAGACATTTTCAGTTATAGAAGGTGATAGTATCCTTAAAATTTCTAAAAAAATCTTGAGAATACAAAAACTAAGTTCTGAAGAATTTTTAGAAAAGGTTAATGATTCTGATTTTTATTAAGAAATTACAAGAACAATTTCCCTGAATTAATTACTGATGAAGTTTATGGTAAAAAAATATTAAATATGCATTAGAAGGTTATTTATATCCTGCAGTTTATAACATAGACGATAACGAGACTGTAGAAAGCCTAATAACAAAAATGGTTCAAGCTGCGAATGATAAAATTGTTCCATTGTATAAAAATACAAATAAAACTTGGAATATAAATGGTAAGAAAACTCAAATTTCAATTCACAAATATATCACAATGGCTAGTATTCTAGAAAAAGAATCTACAAAAACAGATGAAAATAAACTAATTGCTAGTGTATTCTTAAATAGACTTGCAAAAGGTATGAAACTACAAACAGACCCTTCTGCAAACTATGCAGCAGATAAATTGACTGGAGCTCCTACTCAAAAAGAACTAACAGAAGATTCACCGTATAACACATATACAACTGTAGGTTTACCTCCTGGTCCAATAGCTTCGACTAGTACAATTTCATTTGAAGCACTAAATAATGCTGAAAAAACAGATTATTTATATTTCTTACATGCTACAAAAGATGGCAAAGGATATTTCTCAAAAACATATGCTGAACATGAAGAGTTAGCTAAAAAACATATCGAAGGATATATTCCTTCTGGAAGTTAATAAAAAAAGAGATTAATAAAAATCTGATATGTACCCCTTTTACTGAACAAACCAGTAAGAGGGGTATTATTATGCGTTATAGCATTGAATTTAAATTAAAATAACGTACTGTTGTTTTACTTAATAATTATTTAATAAATGAGATTGGAGTAGCTATTGCATTAATATAAATTCTAATGTAAAATTATATATAAAGATAAAGATATAGGAGTGCTTATGCAACAATATTTTTGTAAATAAGAATTTTTAATTTAAACTCAGAGTATGAACTATCTAAAGAAGACAGCAATCATATTGTGAGAGTAATGAGAAAAAAATATAAATGATAAGGTATTTATCGTATTTAACGATGAGATAAAAATATGTATGCAATATTATAGACAACAATATCGATAGAGTAATTGTTGAACCATTTGAGAAAGTTGAAGAATCTAATGAGCTTAAAACTAAAATAACTGTAGCGATTCCACCACTAAAGAATGATAAAAATAGAATACCTTCTACAAAAAGCTAACAGAACTTGGTGTTTTTAATATTATTCTTTTTAACTCTGAACGAAATATCGCAAAAAAATTAAGTCTGATAAAATAAATTCAAAAATTAAAAAAAGATGGGATAAAGATATTAAAAAGAAGCTGCTGAGCAATCTAAACGTAATATAATTCCTACACTGAGTTATGTTAATAATTTACAGGAATTAATCAATACTACAACTAATATGGATTATAAAGTTGTAGCTTATGAAAAAGAATCACAAAATATAAAATAATGAAAATTTAAAAAGCTTTTATTAAAAGATGATTTAGATAATAAATCAATTATAGCAGTTTTTCGGAAGCGAAGGCGGAATATCAGAAAATGAGATTAGTATTTTAACTAAATCTGAATTTAAAATGGTAAGCTTTAGGTAAGAGGATTTTTGAGAGCAGAAACGGCACCTCTTTATTTAGTAAGTTGTATTGCATATTTTTTTCAGAATTTGAATAAAAGGAGTAATAAAATGAGTATAGAATTAAATTTAACAGCAAAAAAATATTTATGAAAAAGAATTTAAAAAAAGCAGAACAAAAAGGATATAGTGAAGATGATGTTAATGATTATTTAGATTTAATTATTGAAGACTATATGAAATTAGATAAATTATTAACTAAAACTAAAAAGAATTAGAAATAGAAAACCAAAATTTAAAAAAATTAAAAGTAGAGGCTCTTAAAAAAATTCTTCAAGAGAAGAAAAACCTGTTCAAGTCACTAATGTTGATATATTAAAACGTTTATCAAAAATTAGAAATTGCTGTATTTGGACCTGGTGGAAAAAAATAATGATATTTTTCTAATTTCATTTCTAGCATATAAAATAAGGAGCATATAATGAATATATTACAAATAGTTTCAGGAGGAATTGCAGCATATAAAGCTATTGATCTTACTAGTCAATTAGTAAAACAAGGTCATAATGTTAAAGTAATATTAACAAATAATGCCAAACAATTCGTTACGGAACTTCCATTTCAAACATTAACTAAAAAAATAAAGTTTATACAGATACGTTTACTGAAATTAATGAAGAAGAAATACAACATATTGATTTAGGAAAATGGGCTGATAAAATTATTGTAGCACCTGCAACTGCTAACTTAATTTCAAAAATTTGCAAATGGTCTGGCTGATGATTTAGCCTCATCTTTAATGTTAGCAGTTAGAAAACTTTAATAAAGTTTTTATTTTTTTCCCGCAATGAATACTGCTATGTATGAAAATCCTATAATTCAAGAAAATATTAAAAAACTTTCAAGATTAGGATTTAATCTAATAGAACCAGCATCAGGATTATTAGCATGTGGTGATGTAGGAAAAGGAAAATTTCCTTCTACAGATACTATTATTAGTAGCGTTCTATTCGAAAGCAATAATGAGCTTTTAAATAAAAAAGTATTAATAACAGCTGGGCCTACAAAAGAGTTCATTGATCCATTCAGATGTTTTACGAACCCTTCTAGTGGTAAGATGGGAATTGCACTTGCAAATGAATGTGCTAAAAGAGGTGCGAAAGTAATACTAGTAACTGGAGTAGATACAAAACCTCAACACCCAAATATAGCTGTTGAGAAAATAGTAAGTACTCAAGATATGTACAATGTAGTAAAAAATAATTTTTTAGATTGTGATATTATTATTAAAGCAGCCGCAGTTTCAGACTACACACCAATTGAAGTATTCGATAAAAAAGTAAAGAAACAAGATGGTGATTTATCTATTAAACTTAAACGTACACCGGATATATTAAAACTACGTAGGTGAAAAATAAAAGAGATAATCAAATAGTTATTGGCTTTTGCTGCAGAAACAAATTCATTATTAGAATATGCTATGGAAAAAGATTGAAAAGAAACATCTTGACTACATTGTAGCTAATGACATTTCGAAGAATGATATAGGCTTTGGTAGTGATGATAATGAAGTTTATATTATTGATAAAAAAATAAGAATGTAAGAAAAAAATTGAAAAAAAGTAGTAAAGAATCTATTGCTAAAGAAATATTAAATACAATTATTTAATTAATAAAGTTACTTGATAAATTTTTAGGAGTGGTTAAAATCAATCTGATTTATTCCACTCTTAGTTTATGTTTCTTAGAAAGGAGGGGAAAAAAAAATGTTTGCAGAAGTAATTACTGATATAAGTAACTATAACGTTAATAGAAAGTTTCTATTATAAAATTCCAAATGAATTAAAAAAATAAAAAAATATTATAGGCTTTTAGAGTAGAAGTACCATTTCGGTATGAGAATTGTACAAGGTTATGTAATTGATACTTTTGAAAAATATGAAGGAAAAAAACAGATATTTCTAATTTTAAATATATAAAAAAAGTAAAAGATGATTTCCCTGTTCTTACTAAAGAAATGATTTTACTTTCCAAAAGTAATGTCAGAGGAATTATTTTTGTACAAGAATACAAGCTATTGAAACAATTATTCCAACAATATTTAAAAAAATAAGTATATTGAGTATTATGAATTATTAGATCCCAAATACAACATTATTAATTGATTATGCTAAGTATTTTAATAACAATAAACTAATTGAAAAGAAAAAAATTTGAAAAAAATATTCACTAAAGAACAAATAGGCCAATTAATTTCATTAAAGGCTATAAAACTTATTAGTAAAAAAATAAAGAAATAAAAAGCAGATACCGAAACATATATCATCTTGAATGACTATAAAGAAAAGAAATTCACTAAAAAAACAAACAACTTTAATTAATTATTTAGTAAAAAAATAAAAAAATTAAGAAATCTTTAGTTAAAGAAGTATTATCTATTGGGGATAGTGTTGTAAAAAAACTTATAGAGAATAATTCAATTAAACTATTAGAAGAAGAAATTGAAAACTAATTATGATAATAAAATCTTATCAAATAATGTACAACTAAATGAAAAGCAACAAGGAGTTCTTAATCATATTTTAAAAAGACTTTTAACAAAAAAATAGTTTTTAATGAATATTTACTACACGGTGTTACAGGTTCAGGAAAAAAACAGAAATATATATAAGACTTGTAGAAGAGGCTTTAAAATCAAATAAAAAAATTCAATAGTCCTTGTTCCTGAAATAATTCTTACTCCTCAAATTGAAAAGAAAAATTTAGAAATATTTTTTTGGTAATAATATATCAGTAATTCATTCTAGATTATCTCCTAAAGATAAGTATCATGAATGGAAAAAAATTAAAGATGGTAAAGTTAATATTTGTTTAGGTACTAGATCTGCAGTTTTTTGCTCCTTTTTGAAAACTTAGGGTTAATTATTATTGATGAAGAACATGAGAATAGTTATAAACAAACAGAATCTCCACGTTACGACACAAAAGATATCTCTAAAAAAACGTGGTATATATAATAAATGTACTGTTCTTTATGCTAGTGCAACGCCTACTATAGATTTATATTATTATTTTTAAAAAAATAATAATAACAATAATTTGCTAACTTTAACACAAAGATATAACAATAATTTACCTAAAATTTCTATTTCACATGTAGATGATAAAAACCAAGTTATTTCAAATGAATTATTAAATAAAATAAAAGAGAAGGTTTCAAGAAATGAACAGGTACTTCTACTGATGAATAAGAGAGGTTATACTAATTTTTATAAGATGTTTTTTTCTTGTGGTCATATATATAAATGTGAAAAATTGTGATATTAGTTTAAACTATCACAAACATGATAATTCTCTACGTTGTCACTTATGTGGTTACAAAAAAAATACGTTTCTAATATAAAGAAATGCTGCAATAAGCCTGAATTAGTTTCTGGTAATTATGGAATACAACGTGTTGAAGAATACCTTTTGGAGCATATTCCTGGAATACGTATTACACGAATGGATTCCGATACAACTAACAAAAAGGGAGCATACGAAAAATTATTAACTAATTTTTAAAAAAATAAAAAAATCAGATATACTTTTAGGTACACAAATGATTTCAAAAAGGGCTTGATTTTTCCAAATATTACACTTGTTGGTGTGCTATCAATAGATAGTCTAATTTCAATACCTAGTTTTAAAGCAAATGAAAAACTATTCCAATTATTAGTTCAAACAGCTGGAAGGGCAGGACGAAGTAATAAAACTGGTGAGGTAATATTCCAAACTAATATTGAAAGTAATATTATAGATTATTCAATTAATCACGATTATGTAAATTTTTTTATAAATATGAATTGAATCGTAGAAGATTATTAGATTATCCACCTTTTTGTAAAGATATCCTTCATTACTATAAAAGGGAACAATGAACAAAAAAACAGAATTTGCTGCAAAAAAACTATATATAATTTCTTAAATGAAAAACAAAAATACATTAGATATTTTAGGTCCAAATAAAAAGTATGTTTTATAAAGTTAACAACGAATATAAATTTAACATTATCATTAAATACCAAGATACTGAATATAACAAACTACACTTATTATTAAAATATATAAATAACTACTTTTTCAGAGAGTTTTACAACTGAAAAAAAATTTCTATTTCAATTGACAATTCTGCATTAGATTATATTTAAAAAATTACGAGAAAAAGATAAATTATAATTAACAAATAATTTATCTTTTTACTTATTAATTTCTTCTGTAAAAGCTATTAAACCGGACATATTAAGGGGCAAAAGATTGAAAAAAAGTAAGGTTTTATCGTATAATATAAGGATGTAGATTTATATTTTTAAATTGGAGGAAAATTGTGGAAATAGAACAAGTTATTAAAATTTCACAACTCTACGATTTTTTTATTCTGAATTATTAAGTGAAAAAAACAAAAACAATATCTAAATGATTATTATTTCAATGATTTTTTTCGCTAACAGAAATTTCAGAGAATTATGATATTTCAAAACAAGCTGTTTCTAATAATATAAAAAGAACAATTACTGAATTAGAGCAGTATGAAGAGAAATTAAACTTAATAAAATTGAATAATGAGAGATTATTCTTGTTAAATGAGTTAAGAAAAAGTACTAGTGACGAAGGAATACTTTCTTACGTCGATCAATTAATAAAACTAGAAAATTAGGAGAGTGTTGTATGGCATTTGAAAATTTATCAGAAAGATTACAAAATACAATTGCAAAGCTAACAGGTAAAGGTAAAGTATCTGAATCTGATGTAAAGGAAATGATGAGAGAAGTTCGTCTAGCACTATTAGAAGCCGATGTTAACTTTAAAGTTGTTAAAGAATTTGTAAAAAAAATTAGTGAGCGTGCTGTTGGAACAGAGGTAATGAAATCTCTTACCCCTGCACAACAAATTGTAAAAATTGTTAATGAAGAATTAGTTGAACTATTAGGTGGTACAAACGTAGAACTAAATCAAGGCGGAAAAATTACAACAGTAATGATGGTTGGGCTGCAAGGGGCAGGTAAAACTACTACAGCGGGTAAGCTTGCTTTAAAAGCTAAAAAAACAATGAAGAAAAAACCGCTTCTTATTGCAGCAGACGTATATCGTCCAGCAGCAGTTCAGCAGTTAAAAACTTTAGGAAAACAATTGGACATTGAAGTTTTCTTTGTCGATAAAGATCCTGCTGATATCGTAAAAGAAGGTTTAGAATTTGCTAAAGAAAACTATTATAATTATGTAATTATTGATACAGCGGGTCGTTTACATATTGATGAGTTACTTATGGATGAGCTTAAAGATATAAAATCAGTATCAAATCCTGATGAGATTTTACTTGTAGTTGATGCAATGATAGGTCAAGAAGCTGTAAATATAGCCACATCTTTTGATGAACAATTAGACATCACTGGTTTAGTATTAACTAAATTAGATGGTGATACTCGTGGTGGGGCTGCATTATCAATTAAATCTATAACTGGAAAACCAATTAAATTAGTAGGTATGGGTGAAAAATGAATGATTTAGAATTATTCCACCCAGAACGTATGGCATCTAGAATTCTTGGAATGGGTGATGTGCTTACGCTAATAGAAAAAGCTCAAGCTTCAATTGATGAAGATGAAGCAAAAAAAATGCAAGAGAAAATTCTAACACAAAGTTTTACTTTTGAAGACTTCTTATCACAATTAGAACAAGTAAAAAAATTAGGTAGTATTAAAGATATCTTGGGTATGATTCCAGGTATGGGAAAAATGAAAAATATGAATCTTGATGCTGTTGATGAAAAGCAATTCGTATATATTGAAGCTATCATAAAATCAATGACAATTGAAGAAAGACAAAATCCTGATATCATTAATGTTCCACGTCGTAAACGTATTGCTCAAGGTAGTGGACGTCCAATAAGTGAAGTTCACAAACTTATTAAACAATTTGAAGAAATGCGTAAAATGATGAAACAGTTCGGTGGTTTAATGAATGATAAATCTAAGAGAAAGGGACTTGGAAGAATGTTTGGTGGCAAACTTCCATTCTAATTAGTATGAATAATATAGTTTTATATCAACCTGAAATCCCTGCAAATACCGGTAATATTGCACGAACTTGTGTTGGTACAAACACAAGATTACATCTTATAAGACCATTGGGGTTCTCAATTGATGATAAGCAAGTTAAAAGAGCCGGTCTAGACTATTGGAAAGATCTTGATTTAGTTGTTTGGGATAGTTTTGAAGAATTTTTAGAAAATACTGAAGATAAACATTATTACTTAATTACAAAAATTTGGTGAAAAAAACTATTCAGATTTTTGATTTTTTTCAAATAAAAAAATGACGAAGAAATTTATTTCATTTTTTTGGACGTGAAACTAAAGGTTTACCTAAAGAATTTCAGAGAAAAGTACAATAATCAATGTTTAAGAATACCTATGTCTGATAAGGTTCGTTCATTGAATCTTTCTAATACTGCTGCATTGATAATTTATGAAGCATTAAGACAACAAAATTTTAGTTCATTAAATTAATTAATAGGGAGAGTTTTTTTAGATTAATTTATATTTATTATCTTTAAACTATCCCTTAGCATCTTTAAAAAAATTAAAGGAGAAAGTTATGACTTTTGTAGACATTATTGACGATGATAATTTAGTACAAGACAGTACAAAAAATATGTTATTGAAACTGTTAGAATCTGCAGCAAAACATGAAAATGTAAATACGGATATTACTGAAATGTCTTTATCATTTGTGAATAAAGAAGAAATTCAAGAAATAAATAGAGATTACCGTGGTAAAGATGTTCCAACCGATGTAATTTCATTTGCCCTTAACGATGAGGTTGAATCTGAAATTAGTATTATCGGTTTAGAAGACGAAATTAATTCAATTGGTGATGTTATAATCTGTGTAGATATAGCTAAGGAACAAGCTGAAGACTATAATCACAGTTTCGATAGAGAAATTGGATTTTTAGCCGTTCATGGCTTTCTACATCTATTAGGTTATGACCATATGACACCAGAAGATGAGAAAGAAATGTTTGAAAAACAAGATAAAATTCTAGAAGAATTTGGATTAAGGAGATAATTATGTTTGATGAACAAATAAAAACAGGTTTTGTTACTATTATTGGACGTCCGAATGCTGGAAAATCAACATTATTAAATAATATTCTTAAGCAAAAAATTGCAATTATGTCTGATAAACCCCAAACAACTAGAAATATAATAAATGGTGTTTATACAGATTCTGATTCACAAATCGTATTTATAGATACTCCTGGTATTCATAAACCCTAAACATAAATTAGGTGATTATATGATGAAATTAGCAAGTAGTGCTATTCAAGAATCAGAAATTGTATATTTAATTATTAATGCTAGTGAAAAAAATTTGGTCCTGGGGATCAACATTTAATCAATATTGTAAAAGAACTTAAAGTTCCTACTTTTTTTATTAATTAATAAAATTGATTTAATAACTCCAGAAAAAAATTATTAGAAATTATTACATTTTATAATGAACTATATGATTTTTGTTGAAATAGTTCCTATTTCAGCTCTAAAAATCCATTAATGTTGATAATCTACTAAGTACTACAAAAAAATACTTACAACCTAGTTTTAAAATGTATCCAGATGATGTAATTACAGATTCTCCAGAATACTTTGTAATTTCAGAGTTTATAAGAGAAAAAAGTATTACAGTTAACAGATCAAGAAATTCCTCATTCTATTGCAGTTGTTATTGATAGAATTGAGAAACAAGAGGGTAAGAAAAAGAACATTATTGCTACCATAGTTGTGGAGAGAAAATCTCAAAAAGGTATGATTATTGGTAAACAAGGTAAAATGATTAAGGAAATCGGCTCTCGAGCTAGAAGAGATATAGAAGTACTTCTTGGAGAGAAAGTTTTTCTTGAATTATGGGTAAAAGTTATAGATAATTGGAGATCAAAACCTAATCAAATACGAGATTTAGGTTATAGAGATGATGTTTTTTTGAATAACAGAAATTTTTATAAAAGGTATTATTATAAAAAAATAAGATATAAGGATTATCATGAAATATTACATATTTTAACTGAGCAAGGTAATATTGAAAGCTTCTTTTATGAGAATGTTTATAAAAGTAAAAAAAGTTAAAAAGTTAGTTCACCTTATGAGGTTTCAATAAACTATTTTTCCTACCAACGGTATGAATAAAATTACTAACCTTGAAATTGAAAAATCCTTATAGTAATATTGTGTATGATGTGCTAAAAAAAATAGTTATATATCAAACTTATTGGAATTTGTTTAATTATATTGCTTTTTAACGCACCAGTATCGTATAGACTTTTAAAAAGATCACTAGACTTAGTTGAGGAAGGAACCTCTGAAAAAAACTAGTGTGCAGCTATTTTTTTATTATATATTTTTAAAAAAAATCAAGGTTTTTTTATTTAAATATCAGAAAACAGATTATGATTATGTTGGGTATAGCTTTCTAAAAAAATAGCTTTGTTGATAGATTTTAATATTGATGAATCTATTTATGGAATAAATAATAATCTTGTTAAATTAATTTATTATCTAAGTATACATAATATCGAATTTTTACAAAACTTAGATATTAGCGATTCTGATTTGGTTAAATTATTTTTCATTCTTTAATATACTTTTTAAAGGAGTATGTGGGAATTGTAGCTAAATCATATAAAAAAATACTAGAACTAGAAGAATTATTAGGTTCTAATAAGAAAGAGGATTTTAATGAATAATGCAATAGGCGTTTTTGATAGTGGAGTAGGAGGCCTAACAGTTGCAAGAGAAATAATGCGACAACTACCTAATGAAACTATTTACTATTTTGGAGATGTGAAAAATTGTCCATATGGTGATAAAAAGAAAGATGAAATAATTATTAATACGGAAAAAGCAATTAAGTACCTTATTAATCAAGGTGTTAAAATGATAATCCTTGCGTGTAATACAGCTACAGCTGCTGCGCTTGAATATCTTCAAGAAAAATATGATTTACCAATAATTGGTGTTGTTCAACCTGGAGCTCGTCGTGCTATTCAGGCAACTGAAAATAACAAAGTATTGGTTCTTGGTACTAAATTTACTACTACATCAGAAGTTTATGATATTGAAATACAGAATATTAATTCTGATATAGTTGTATATGATAAAGCCTGTCCTAGCTTTGTACCATTTATCGAATCTGAGGGGTATTTAAATAAAGAAGAAGCTGATAATATTATAAAAGAAACATTGAATGACACTATAGGTTTAGGAATGGATACTGTTGTATTAGGTTGCACACATTATCCTATGTTAAAAAAGAATATTGAAGAATTTTATGGTAATCGAATTAAAGTTATTTCATCTGGGCGAGAAGCTGCTCGTGAAGTAAGTACTGTATTAGGGTACTCTAAATTACATCAAAGTAAAGTTAATAAAACTGAACACAAATTTTTTTCATATCAGCAAAAAAAGTGAAAATTTTGATAATATAGCTTCAAAAATGGTTAAAACAGAATATAAAATCTGAAATTGTTGAAGTATAGGAGATATTATTATGAAAGAATTAATATTAGCATCAAATAACTTACATAAAGTTGAAGAAATTAAGAGTATTTTTAAATAATTATAATATTTTTAACTTTAAATGAAATAGGTTTTACTGATGAAATAGAAGAAAATGGAAACACATTTGAAGAAAATGCACTAATTAAAGCCAGAACAATAGCGAAGTTTGCAGGAAAAACTGCTATTGCTGATGATAGTGGATTAGCTATTGATTTATTAGATGGTAGACCTGGTGTTTTTTCAGCTAGATATTCTAAAGAACAAACTGATGAAAAAAATATTGAAAAAGTTCTTTTTGAGTTAGATGGTAATTATTCTAAGGCAAAATTTGTTTCTGTAATCGCTTATGTTACACCTGATGGAGTTGAAAAAACATTCAGAGGTGAGTGTCATGGTGAAATTATCTTTGAAAAAAGAGGGGATAATGGATTCGGTTATGATCCCATTTTTTATGTACCAGAATTAGATAAGACTTTTGCAGAAATTACTAGTGAAGAAAAAAACTCAATTAGTCATCGAAGCGAGTCATTAAAGAAATTTTCAAATTATTTAAGAGAACAAGATAATGAAGACTAAAATAATAAGAGAAAATTGTATCGCATGTGGTAACTGCAACGCCATATGTCCAGATGTATATGATTATGATGAAGATGGCATAGCATTTTGCCATATAGATAATAATCAATTTAAAAAGGAAATTCCTGAATCATTCAAAAGTCTTGTGATAGAAGCATATGAAAATTGTCCAACAGAGGCGATATTTATTGAGAATGGGAAAGAGAAAGGAGAGAATATTGAGTAATAAAACAAAAAAACAAAGAGTACTAAGAAAAAAATACAAAAAAAGACAAAATAAGAAAAAAAATAATATACCTACTTTATCTAAAGAAGCGTATAGGTCTTTATACTTTGTTATTTCTATACTTATTGTAATACTATCTGTTTTACAAATGGGAATAATCGGTAGATTTTTTTGATTCTTTCTTTAAATATTTATTTCGGAAGTTTTTAGCTATATTTTTTTATTTAATTATTATTGCAATACCTATATATTATATTTTTAGATAAAAAAATTAAAATCTCCAATATTAGTTGCCAGTGTATTTATTTTTAATAGATTTCTTATTTCAGCTAGTTTTTAATAGGTAATAAAGATACTAACTATATTTCATTTAGTGATATTTATAATAACAAAAGTATCTTTATATGGTGGTGGGATAATTTCATACTATCCTGTTAAACTTCTAATTTACTTACTTTTCTTACTATGGTTCACTACTTATTGTTATTTCAGCAATTATAACAATAATTGTTCTATACTTTAAATATTAACTATAGAAGTTTTTGTACTTAAGATTAAATATTATGTATCTAATGCTTTTTGAACGTGATACATATGTTGAAGAAAAAGAAAGTAATATTGAAGCTTCTGAATTTGAAATAAATAATACTGAAGATTTAAATAATGAAAATTCTAATGAGCAAAGATATAATGATATTAAAGATAAAGAATTAGTAGTTGATATTAGAGAGTTTCCCGAAGAGGAAAATACTGATGAAATAGTACCTTCACGTCCTACTAAGAGAAGAATTATAGAAGAGGTAAAAAGAGGAGCCTGCTCAAGAAATTGATAAAATTGAAGTAAATGAAGAATCGTATGATAACTATGTTCTGCCTCCAATAACTTTTACTTAATAATCCAACAAAAAAACAAACTGTTACTAAAGGTGACATTGTAGAAAAAAATCTAAAAATATTACAAAAGTACATTTAACAATTTTTGGTATTGAAGTAAAAATAGTTAAAAGCTATTGTAGGTCCTTCAATTACACAATTTCCAAATTTTACCAACTCCAGGAACAAAAGTCAGTAAAATTGTTAATTTAAGTAATGATATAGCTTTAAACCTTGCAGCAAAAGATGTAAGAATAGAAGCACCAATACCTGGAAAATCATTAATTGGTATCGAAATACCAAATACAGTAAATGAATTAGTTACAATGAAAGAAGTATTTGTAAATGATAAAGATAATTCTCCATTATCTGTTGCCTTAGGTAAAGATGTATCTGGTGAAGCTATGTTTACAAGAATTGATAAGACTCCACATTTACTTATTGCTGGTTCAACAGGTAGTGGGAAGTCTGTTTGTGTAAATACAATTATTACAAGTATTTTATTAAAAAATAAACCTGATAAAGTAAAACTTATAATGATTGACCCTAAAATGGTAGAACTTTCTATCTATGATGGAATTCCTCACTTACTAACTTCTGTTGTAACAGATCCTCTAAAAGCTGCAGATGTTCTTCATAAAGTAGTATTAGAGATGGAAAGTCGTTATAGAGAATTTGCTCGAACTAGAGTAAGAAATATTGAAGGGTATAATAAAATAGCAGAAAAAGATCCTGATTACAAAGAATTGCCTTATATAGTTGTAATTATTGATGAGTTAGCTGACCTTATGATGGTATCATCTAAAGAAGTAGAAGAATCTATAGCACGTATTGCCCAAAAAGCTCGTGCAGCAGGAATACATATGATTATAGCAACACAAAGACCTTCTGTTGATGTTATCACTGGTGTGATAAAAACTAATATTCCTTCTAGAATAGCATTTGCTGTAAGTTCTAGTGTCGATTCAAGAACTATATTAGATAAGTCTGGGGCGGAAACACTATTAGGAAAAGGGGATATGTTATACTTATCAGCTGATTCAAGTAAACCTGTCAGAATTCAAGGTGCTTTCTTATCAGATGATGAGGTAGAAAAAGTAGTTGATTTTGTAAAAAGTCAATCAGAAGCTCAATATGATCCAAATATGACACCTAGTGAGGTTAGCTCACAAAGTGGCGGCTCTTCAGCAGATGAAGCTGATCCTTTATATAAAGAAGTACTTTTATTTATTGCAAAAACTCAAAAAGCTTCTGCTTCATTATTGCAAAGACGATTCAAAATAGGGTATAATAGAGCAGCAAGAATAATTGATATGCTAGAAGAAGATGGTTATATCGGACCTGTAGATGGTAGTAAGCCTAGAAAGGTATTTTTAGAAAAAGAATTTGCAGAAGAGTATGAATAAAATATCTATCTAAAATACTATTCACCTACATAGTAAATATTTTATATTAATAGAGAGGTAAATGATATTGAAAAAAATAACAAAATTATAATAGTATTGAATGTAATAATGTTATTAATAGTTACAGGATTATCTACTTATGCTTATCATAAGCAAAAAGAGCTACAGTAATCAAAAAAAATAGAAATAAATAATTCTCCTGTAGATAATACTAAAAAAATAGCAAAAATAACATTAATTACTAATAGTTCAACAAGCTTCAAAAATGAAAATGATCTTAATAAAAAGTTTGAGATCTTTAAAAAAATTGATTAATGATAAAAATGAAATATTAGATTCAAAAGATGATGAAATAAGCTCAAAATATAATGATACTATATCTCAAATGAAAGAAGAACTAAAAAGTTCAATTAAGAATACAATAAAAGAGAATACATTAGATAGTCAAGCTTTTATCAGATGCTCAAAAAAAGTAGAATCTTCAAAAAAATAAATTAGAAGAATTAAAAATCTTTTGTAACAAAAAAATGCTATAGATATATATGAAAAGTGAAGAACAAGCAAATGAAATCATAGTAGAAATTGATACTGCATTAAATAATAATGTTGTCTCACAACCAGTAATTCAACAAAGCCAAAAACTATAACTATACTCAAGAAGTACAACCTCAAACTTATCAGTCTAATCAGCAACAAGCTACAACTAGAAGCCAATCAACAACAACTAGAAGAACAACTAGAAGTAGATAATAAACATAGCTAATTAAATTATTAATTTTTATAACTTACTTTTAAAAAGAGAAAAATATTTTTTTATTTTTCTCTTTTTTTATGTTTTTTTAAATATTAATTACTATTGTTCACAAATTTACTTTTGTGATATAATTAAATAGAAATAAAAAAATTGTTATAGAAGGGTATTAGTTTCAATGAATTTACCAAATAGAATTACTTTTATTCAGAACAATTCTAATTCCAGTATTTATATTCTGTCTCCTTTTTTAATATGGGAGATAGTACTGTATCTATTATAAATGGAAGACCTGTTAAACTAAATATTTTTATTGCTGCGTTAATATTTATTGTTGCTGCGATTACAGATTTTATTGATGGTTACTTAGCTAGAAAGTATAACTTAATTACAAATATGGGAAAATTCCTAGATCCTTTAGCAGATAAGCTTCTTGTAGGTAGTGCTTTTATTGTAATGGTTGAACTTGGGCTTATGCATAGTTGGATGGTTGTAGTTGTTATAGCTCGTGAATTCGCAGTTACTGGACTACGATTACTAGCAGTAGAGAAGGGGGAAGTAATCCCAGCTGGTATGCTAGGAAAATTAAAAACTATTAGCCAGCTTGTTGCAATAGTATTAATTTTATTAGGTAATCCGATATTCAACACATGGAATTTTGAATTGGATTATATAATATTATGGATATCAGTAATATTGACAATTTTATCAGGAATAGAGTATTTTAAGAATTCTATTCATGTATTTAAATAATGCTAGCGGTAGGGTTTTCCTATCCTAGCATTTTTTTATATTAAGGAGAAATTATGGAAACAAATATATTTAAAAAAATAAACAATTCAAAAAGAAATATCCTATAGAACTTGTACCATTTAATAAAGAATGGATAACTTGGTATGAAGAAGAAAAAAATCAGTTATTATATGTTTTGAAAGATTTCTCAATAAAAAGTATACCATATTGGAAGTACAGCAATACCAAATATATATTCAAAAAAATATTATTGATATAATAATAGAAACCAATGATAATAATAGTTTTGATAATATAATAACTATTCTCTCAAAAGAATGGGAATTACGCTGGAAAGAGGATAATAGAGCATTTTTTTGTTAAAGGATATGGTCCGAACGGTTTTCTAACAAAAGTATTTCATCTGCACATAAGAAAAAAAGGGGATATTGATGAAGTAAAAGTTTAAGGAGATACTATTGAAAAAAATCCTGAAGTAGCTAGAACTTATGAGAAACTAAAAGCTAAAACTTGAAATTAAGTATAAATATGATAGAGAATCTTATACTAATGGAAAAACAGAACTCATAAACAAAATAAAAAGAATATGGTTTACATAAATAACATTATGTAAACCATATTCTTTTAATCGTCTAATTTATCTATAGATTGTTTAATAATTTTCTTAGATTCATTAATATAGAGCATTGAAGTATCACTGTTAGAGTGTCCCATCTGAGTCATAATAATTGGAATATTTCCGTTAGTTTTGAGTGCTAGTTTTGTCCCATAACTATGACGAAGTTTGTGAGGAGACATAGGTACATTAAATGCATCTGTGTATTTCATTACAAGTTTTTTTGTATTGCTCTTATTGATAGTCCTTTTTTTGTTTTTTTATTGATAAAAACATAATCTTCACGTTCTAATTTAAATCCTAATGAAGAAAGGTAGTCATTAAGTTTATCTAATGCTGATTGGGTAATTATTACTGTATCTGTTTTATTTCCTTTACGAATAACATTTATTTCACTATTAAGAAAAATCTACATCTTTAACTTTTTAAATTAGCTAGTTCATTAACACGAATTCCACTTTTTAAGAAATAAAGTAAGTATAGCTAAATCACGCTTTTTTTATCTCGTAAAAAGAAACTTTTTGCATGTTTTGAAAGAGTTTGTTCATATTCGTTTTTCAACAAAATTAAGAAATTCTTCATCTTGAGAATCAAGAAATATCTTTTCAGATATTTTTTTGATCTTGAGGATAAAGTTTCTTTTTACACGCGTAATAGGTATTTTTTTAACATTACATTTCGTTCAAAAATATGCTCGTCCTTGTTCAGTTTCACTAGTTACAGTTAAAAAAACTTATATAAGGATCTCATAGCAGCCTTATAATTATTAACTGTAGTTTGTGATCTATATTTACCATTAACTTGCTCACGTGCTAAGCTTTTTTAAAAATAACTTTCCATTTCTTTTTTTAGATATATTTTCAAGGACACTTAATTCAACATCTTTAATATTATCAGCAGATGAAATAGTTTCATGAATAGTCCATGAAAGAAAGTTTTTGTATGTTTCAAGTATCTATATAATGTAAGTGGAGATAAAGTATCATAATATGTATCAACAAAATCATCTATATAATCTGGAAACTCAGGGAAGTATTTTTATTTATTTTTATTTTTTTATAATAATCACGCTGATTCATTGGTATTACTGGATTCTCCTTCTACTATTTATTTATACATATAATATGTATTATACGAACAAATATATTATATCATATTTCATAATCTTAATCAATACTTTTGTATACTACCTATTTAAACTAATATTAATTTAGAAATACATTTATATTATTTCTATCTCAAATTATATTATTAATTTCAAAAAAATATATACTTTAACAATTTAATTATCAATTACTTTATTTAAAAACTACATTTAAATATTCTTTGTTTTTAAAATAACATTTTTTTGATTACTCTAGCTTCTATATTTAATCAATAAATAAAATTATTATTAATTTTATATTTCAAAACAATTTTTTTAACTTCATACTCTATTTGAATAATTAATTATATTGTTTTAATATTTTTTTCCTTTTTTTAATTTAATATTTTTTTAATATAAAACTTCAAAAATTTAACTTTTACTTTATCTATTAATTATATATTAGACCTTTTTTCTAATATTATGTATATTTTTAAATTAACACTTGATTTTTTTTGACCTCGTAAAACGCCATATAAGCCTTCTAAAAAAATTTTTTTAGTACTATTTTATCCAAAAACGATGCAGAACGCTCAGAATCGATTTAAATGGCTATTTTTTTGGTTTTTTTGTATATTTTTTTAACTTATTTTATTAAAAATGTAAAAAGCTATCTAAGTTTCCTTAGATAGCTTAAAGTTTATCGTTATTTATTATACACGCTCAACTTTTTCCAGATTTTTAAAGCTCTAGCAGAAACCCAAACTTTTTTTAGGTTGTCCATCTACTAAAATTGTTACTTTTCTGTAGATTAGCTTTGAATTTTTCTTTTTGATGCGTTCATCGCGTGTGAACGAGTATTTCCTGAACGAGCTTTTACGTCCAGTTACGTAACAAACTTTTGCCATGAATTAATCCTCCTTTTGGAAATAGTTTATTCATAACATTTACTACATACACAAGATATAATATAACATACCTTTACATAAATAGCAAGTGAAAAATAGATATTATTTAAAAATTAATTTATGTAAGCGAAGTAATTATTAATATTATAATAAACGCTATTAATGAAGATATTGTGGTACCTAAAGTCCAAGTTTTTAAAGGTTGTTTTTAAAATCTAAATTTAAATATTGTTTAAATAACCAAAATCCTGGATCATTTACATGTGAACAAAACATACTTCCTGATGCAATACTTAACATAATAAATACTGCTGAATATGTTATATTTGGCACAAGTGGTTCAACTATAGCTAGAGTTGTTATAGCTGCAATAGTTGCACTTCCTAAGGAAATTCTTAATATCGCTGCTACAAAAAAACTTATTACAATAGGGGATAAATGTAATCCATTTGTAAGTCTAACTATCTCATCAGTAACTTTTGAATCAACAAGCACTTGTTTTAAGCCACCAGCAGCACCGTTAATTAACAGTACAACAGCAATTGTTTTTATAGATTCGCTTAACAAAGGCACTATACTAGTAATTCTTAGTTTTTTAGATGTCATTAATTTTACAATTGCTATAAGTAAGCTTATAAGTAGAGCTGTTACTGGATTACTAATTATAATCAGTGTCGACTTAATTAATTCAGGTAGGTTAATTAACCCTAAAATAATAGTAGGTATTGTAATCAATAATACGGGGAGTAGCATCAATATAATAGCAAAAGTTGAACTCATAGATTTATTGTTAAACTCTAAAAATACTGAGCTTTATTTTTCTAAAACATTATTTATTGAATTTGTATTTAATAATTTCTAGAATTTGTAAGTAGTAAACCACCTATTAAAGCTGTTGGTATAGCAACAATTAAACCATAGAAAAAAATACTTCCGCCATATTAAGATTAAATGTTTTTTTGTTATTATACTTGGACTTGGATGTGGTGGAAATAATGCGTGTATAGTTAAAATACCTATACTAGCAGGTAAAAGCAAGATATTTTTTTCTAATTTAAGCTCTTTAGCTACAGCTAATATTATTGGTATAACTAATATAAACGCAACATCAAAAAAAATAATGAGAAACTTATACACATTCCTGCTATTAATAAGCCCAGTTGAATTCTCTTAATTCCCAAATATACTTATCATTTTTTTGCAGTTATTTCAACAGCTCCTAATTCTTCTAAAACTTTTTCCAAACATAGCTCCTAAACCTAAAAATCAATGATAAATGACCCTAGAAGAGAACCTGTCCCCTTCTCTATAGAATCTATCAATACATTAGGAGATAATCCTAAAAAAATAAACCCTAGAACAATTGCAACTATTAATATAGATAGAAAAAAAGGTTCAAAAATTTAGTTTAGTTATTAAAAATATTAAAGTACTTATACCTAAAAAAACTAATAAATAGTTTATAGGAATAAATACCGAGCATACTAGCAATTATAATATAAAAAAATTAGACCTGTACTAATTAATACTTTTTTTCAAATTTCATTATAATCTCCTTCAAAAATACATTAGGCAATTATAACATCATTTAAATGTATAAGTAAAGATTTTTAGCTTATTATTTTTATAGAAAAAAAGAACTCTCTACCGAAAATAGAGAGTTCGAAATATTTATATACTATGCTCTAGATACGTATGTACCTTCAGATGTATTAATAACTAATACATCACCTTCTTTAACAAATAGAGGGACTTGTAGAGTATAACCTGTTTCTACTGTAGCTGCTTTTGTAGCACCTTGAGCAGTATCACCTTTTACTCCAGGTTCAGTTTCAGTAACTTCTAATTCTACAGTTGTAGGTAAATCAATACCTAAAATTTCATCACCAAACATTAAAATAGATACTTCCATATTCTCTTTTAAGAAAGTTTAATTCATGTTCTAATTGTGCTTCAGGAACTTCGATTTGTTCATAAGTAGCATTATCCATGAATACATATGCATCACCTGTAGAATATAGATATGACATTTTTTGGTTATTAATTTGAGCTTTAGCTACTTTTTCACCAGCTCTAAAATGTTTTATCGTTAACAGCACCTGTACGCATGTTTCTTAATTTAGAACGAACAAATGCAGCTCCTTTACCAGGTTTAACGTGTTGGAATTCCATTACTTTCCAAATGTTACCATCAACTTCGATAGTTACTCCAGTTTTAAAATCATTAACTGATATCATTATTTCTATTTCTCCTTTAATTTATACTAATATTATTATAATTAAATTTTTTTAAAATCAAGATATATTGGCCATTCTATATAAAAATAATATAAATCTTATTTAGTTTACATAATTATATTTATGTAAACTAAATATTCTATTTTAACTTTTATAGCCTCTACCATATAAATTCTATTACCTTTTTTTAATGAAATTTATCTTCATATTCAGTATGAATATTATCTTCTTCATAAACACTATTAGTTAAATCTAAAGATAATTTATTAAAGATATACCCATACTTTCGCATAACTCATCAAGCTATATTCAAATAATCCTTGGTTATCCGTTTTTTGAACTATCTTTTTATCACCATTTAAGATTACTTCATAGCGACTTAAGAAAGTATGATAAGTTAGACGACGTTTTTCATGTCTAGTTTTAGGCCATGGATCTGAGAAATTTAAGTAAAGTTGATCAACTTCTCCATCTGCAAAATACTCTAATAAGTCTTCAGCATTTCCAGAAATTAGTTTTAAATTCTCTCTATGTGTTTCTTCTACTTTATCTAATAGGAATGTTAGAACTGTAGGTTGTGCTTCCATAGCTATAAAATTTATATTAGGATTCTTTTCTGCAAGAGTATGAATAAATTTTTCCTTTACCACTACCAATTTCTAAGTGTATTGGATTATTATTTCCAAATATTTCTCTCCACTTACCTTTATTATCCTTAGGTTGTAAAAAAACAACTGGACTATTTTTCAAGACGCTCTCTAGCATCTGCTCTATTACGAACTCTCATTTATATACCTTTCTACTTAATTTCTATTGTTTTTGCTAAATAAATCTGAATTAGATAATATTTTTTTCTTTTGATCCAAGCACACATACATATGCTTTTATCTTTCATATTAATAAAAGTTACTTGAAAGTTTTATTAACATCATCAACATTTGTATTTTTTTATTTCTTCAACAATTTCATCATATTTATCAAATGGTGAATTAGTAAGATATAAAGTTTAAAGAGTATGTTGCTAACGCACTTGGAGACATAATTACATCTAATGTATTTAATGTACCAATAATATACTTATTCATTTCTTTATTATCAGAAAGTAAAATTCTTAATATATTTGTCTATATTGTAATAAATATCAAGTGTTTCTTTTAAGTTTGGATCACGATAAGACCATAAATTAAAGTCACCAAAATGCGTTAAATATGGCTCCTGCATCCGTATGCACCATTTTTTTCACTCGGATATTATTCCATAAATAATCTAAACTTAAAATATGTCTTAAAACAAGATGACTACCAGAGTAATTATCGATGTTGTAACCTAATCCAACATACTGTACTAGAGAATCAAAATAAAAATCCTTCTGAATATCCTGGAGTTTCAAAAATTTAGTGTAAACCCATCTTGCTTTTTCAGTATCATTATATAACTTGTCCGTATAAGCTGATATGTCTTTTTTTATAATTTGAATATTCTTCTTCACTACCTACAAAAATTAATCAATACTCTAGAACTACTAAATATTAAATTTGAAACAGTATTTAATTGATTAATAATTTCACTAGATTTTGTTTTCGAAAATTATTTAATAGGTCTAATATAAACAAGTAGAACTCATATTCACTATGATATGAAGCTAATTTACTTTGAGGGTTGAAATAGTCGCTAATTCTTCTTGCAACAAATGCATGTCCAGCATTTTTTTAAATTTACTTTCTAACATTAACTTAATTTCTAAAAGGACATTATATAAAGCATCTTTATCACTGAAATCAACATTTAGTGTTGTTTCCTCTAAAATACTTGCTAGTTCTTTAACCTTTCTCAACTAAGTTTTTTTAGCAGTTATAATAAATTTAACTTCACATTCTTCACTTTGATACTTTCTTATTACATCAATATATGAGCTTAGACCTCCCAGATTAAATCCTATATCCTTAATAATTTCTGCTTCAGTTTTATTTTTTTAGTATTAAAAATTAAATAATAAATATGTTAATAGAGAAGAATATTGAATTTGTTCAATAGTGAAATCCGTAATATCAAACAAGAATTTAGAATATGAAATACCATTTGTTACAGTATTAAAGTGTGCAAAATTAATATCTTTCTACTTTCTCAAATGAAGTTTCAGCAAATGGATTTTTTTCAAATACAACTTCACTTGCTTCTACACATTTTAATTTCTATTTAAATCTTCTTTTTTATCAGGTGTATTTTTGCCATTCTTGCAATTTTTTTAGTATCTTCTATAATTTTTCTCAATTTGATCATTTGATAATGAATTTTTTTATATTCTACCAAGTCTTTTTCTCTATTTTTCTTTAACAGTTGTAGGTATTAAGTGAATTATTGCCTGTTTGTTATTTGTCTAAGATAAACTGTTTAGCTAAATTCTCATAATTTTTTTCTATCACAATTTTGTTGTAAACTATCAATCATACTATCTAAATCAAATGCATTTAAAGATATCACTATCATCATACAACCATGTACGTAATAATCTTATAGCATAAGATACCCCTTTTGGTGATGATGTTTTATTTACTTCTTCTTTTATACTGAAATTCTTTTTATTAATAGATGCTTGAACTTGTTCATAATCAAATCCATTATTTATAATTTTTAGCAAGTAAATTTCTTTATATAATGTATCTAATTCCTCTAGTTTATCATCATTAACATATTTAAAGATAATAGAATAAACAGTTTCTTTTTCTATCTTTTTGTAAATAACTATAGACATCTTCACAAATACCATTATCTATAAAAGAAACTTTTCTAAATTCAGTATTACTACTTCCTAATAGAAATATCATCAATTATATCAATATTTTCGATTTCACTGAATTTATTGCTATCTCCAAGTATGTAATTATATGCTACATACGCTTTATCTTTTTACATCTTCATTGAAGTATTCATGTCTTTTTTTATTTCATTTCGTAAAAAGTATTTTGTCTACTAAGTTTGTAACTAGAATAGTCTCTGTATTCATAATTATTCAAGTAACTATCAATATGATTAAGATATTGTTCTACATTAATATCTCCATATAAAACAATATAACTATTACTTGGATGGTAGTTATAATCATATGTACTTAGAAACTCTTCCTGAGTAATAGATGGGATGGCTTCTGGCTTCCCTCCATATGAATATTTATAAGAAGTATCACTAAATAAATGTTGAGTTACATACTGATCTAATACTTCATCTACAGAAGAGTATGCACCTTTCATTTCGTTATAAACAACACCTTTATAAATAAGTTCATCTTTTATTATCTTCTAGATGATAATGCCAACCTTCTTGTGCCAAAATATTCGGATTATTTTTTTAAATTCGGATTGAAATACTGCATCTAAGTATATATCCATTAAAATTTCTAAATCTTTTTCATTTTTTTAGAAGATACTGGATACATGGTCTTATCAGGAAATGTCATAGCATTCAAAAATGTATTAAAAAGAACCTTTAAGTAATTCTACAAAAGGTTCTTTTTACAGGATATTTCGCTGAACCACATAAAACAGAATGCTCTAAAATATGAAAAATACCATTATCACTGTAAGGAACAGTTTTAAAACTTATGCTAAAACTTTTTATTTATATCATCATTTTTTCAGAAATACAAGTTTTAGCTTGTGTTTTTTTCATGCTCATATAAATAAGCATCAGTATTTATATTTTTTTAGATATTTCTTTTCTAATAGTTCAAATGTCATATATATATTTGATATAGTAGATTACATTTTTAATAATGTAAGAACGTCATAACCTTGTAGTTTGTCCATACCATTTAGTCCATCTAATTCGATTAAGAACGCTATCCCTACTACAATTCCTCCTAATTCTTCTACTAATTTTATAGTTGCCTCAATTGTTCCACCAGTTGCTAATAAATCATCAGTAATCAATACTCGTTGACCTGGTTTAATAGCATCTTTATGCATTGTTAAAGTGTTACTACCATATTCTAAGTCATATTGATAGCTAATAACTTCACGAGGTAATTTATTTGGTTTTCTTACAGGAACAAAGCCTATACCTAGTGAATAAGACACAGGACAACCTATAATAAATCCACGAGCTTCAGGACCTACTACAACATCAACTTTTCTTTCTTTAGCATAATTCACTATTTGATCAGTTGCATATTTATACGCTTCTCCGTCTGCCATTAATGTAGTAATATCTTTAAAGCTAATACCTTCTTTTGGCCAATCTTCCACGATTGAAATATATTTTTCTAAATTCATCTATTTATTAATCTCCTAAAAGTTTTTCTTAACGTAGTTATTATACCATATAAGTATAGATTATGAAACAAAAAAAGAATAAGAATATTTAAATCGATTTTAGAATAAAAGTCATAATATTTTTACTTTTTATAGACGATTTAAAAATCTTATTCTTAATTAGTTATTAGCTAATATATTTTTTTAACATATTCTTTATAATTAGGTTGATCTTTCTTATTCATTGCATAAAGTACCTTACCATATAAGTCATCATTCTGAGAATAAGGTTGAATCATTATTGCTATATTTTTTTATCTTTATCTGGAAAAAAATAATAGTATACGATTCTCCATTTTGTTCAATTTTTATAGTATATTAGATCTCCTTTATTCTCTTTAGATTTTAGCTTGTAGTCATATTCTTTACCATTTACTGTTACTTTATCATTATCGAATTTTACAATTTCATTTTTTTCATTGCACCTGTTTGTGCTTTCCATTCTCCTTCAATTAAATTTGTAGACTTACTACATGCTGATAAAAGAAATTAAAAAGACTGTTAATAAAATATAAGATATTATTTTTTTATATTTATTCATCAATTTTTTTCTCCTAGAATTTTTTTATTTTTTTATTATATCATATTAAGTGTAAGTTATCCGTCATATCTAATCAAAACTATAATAATCTTTTTACTTTAAACATGAGATAGTTTATACATAATATAATTAGTTTTTTATTACTAACTTTACGCATATTATAAATTACTTTTACCTTCTGTTAAATTATCTGATGTATAAGGCTGAAGCATATAGGCAATATTCCTATCTTCCTTAAATAAGAATAAAACTGTAAATAACTCACCATCTTTTTTTCAATTTTTATAGTAAAATAGCATCATCCTTTTTTCTCAATTGATTTTTATATTAAAATTATATTCTTTTCCATTTACTGTCATTTTTATCATTATCAAATTTTTACAATATCATTTACATCAATATCTTTTTTTCTGCGTTCCATTCACCAAGAAGTAAATTTTTAGAATTGCTACATCCAGATATAAAAAAATTAAAAAAATATAGTAAATATACTTAAAGTTAGTATTTTTTTAATCTATACATTACTTGAAAACTCCTAAAATATATATTAATATAGTAATTATAACATAGTCAGTTATTAATTAATATTAATTTATTTAATATATTAAAAATATAATTTAAGTTGGTTTTAGTCTTTTATGCTAAAATCGAACAATATAATGTAAATTAGAAAGGAAAGATATTATGAAAGCATTTTTTTAAACAGTAAGAAATTATCTTTATCCTTATTCTTTATATATCTTTTTATATTAACTTGGGTAATAGTTGCAAAAATGGACTGGTCTTTATTAAAAAAAGTAGTAATCTTAGTTGGTTAGATAATCCAAAACTATTACTTCATCCAGGTGTTACATGGAGATCTATTAATCTAGTTCCATTTAGAAATGGTAATTTTCGATCCAATGGAAGTACTTTTTAAATATAGTATTTTTTTCATTCCATTTAGTATATATATTAAGGTTTTAAATCCAAAATCGCTCAGGTATTAGAGCTATAATTTTTAGGATTCTTGTTAAGTTTTATTTATGAAAGTACTCAATATGTATTTAAAATTGGTTTTCCTGATATAACAGATTTAATTACTAATACATTAGGCGCTATAATTGGTGTTTTGTTTATTAACTTTTTGTCACTTTTTCTTAAAAAAATAATTTAAGAATATTTACTAACTTTTTTTATTAATAATATTTACTGTTTTATATTATCTATGAAATATATTATGTAATATTATAAAAGGATTAACTAAAAATATTTTAGTTAATCCTTTTTCTTATACATTAATAGCTATTTTTTTCAAACTTTTTTTATTTATATTAATAATACTATCTTTTTAAAAGTAATTTTTCAACTTCAAAAAAATATTTTTCCATTTTTTTACATACATTGATGATTTTCTAAGATCTACGGTTTCGTAATTAGGATTTAATATTATTATATTATTTCTCAACTTTTTACAAGATTCAATTCTTGAAAAATTTGAATCATAATCTTTAAACTATTAATATTTGTCTTAAGTAAACTTAGTAAATAATCTAATTGTTGAGTAATATTTACTCGTTTATTTGGTGCATTTAATACAATATTAAACAGCTTCACTAATCTTGATTTATCAATTTTATAAACTTCTGACATAATTTGTTTATCATTACAAATCAAGTATATTTTTTTAGGTTTTTAATTCTAAAATTTTGTTAATATCTTCTAGTGAATGTGGGATATCTAAAAAGGTAAATATTAGAATATTCTGTATCGATATTATCTAAATCTTTATAACAATAATAATTACTTTGTTTATTATCAATATCTTTAGATAATTTTTAATGAATCTATACTAATTGTCGTTTCATCAAAGTTAGTATATCTTAAATCCTCAAAAAGGAACTCTTTAATTTGCATATCAATGATATGTGCTTGTAATTTCGTTCTACCATTAAAATAATTTTTTTATCTAAAGTACAAAAGTAAATCTATCGTATCATTGACATTTACATCCTTAAATATCATATTGTCCTTAAAACTAATACATTCTAAGTTTCCTACTTCATCAGCAATAGTTAAACGTAAATACTGTTTATCTGCACCAAAAATAAACTTTTTTTCTATTACCTTTGCATTCTCTAATAAAATATTTGGTTTCTCAAAAATCCATTCCAAACGGTTTTAATACTTCCAATGAATTTAGAAAATTGATAACTTACTTCTTCTAAGCTACTCACTATATCTATGTTTTTTTGGTTGATTTTTAGTTCATTATTATTCTTATACTCATCAAACTCATCACATAATGCTTTTTCTATTTCTTTTAAAATTCTGCTCATCAAAAAGAAAAATCCAGCTGCAAGTGTATGCCCACCATAAGCAATAAATTTATCTCCTATTTTATTAATTGCAGTGTATATATTAAAATCAAATACACTTCTTGCTGAGCCTTTTAAAATCCCTTCTTTATTATTCATAATAAGTACAGGTCTTTGATATTGCTCAACAATATTAGAAGCAACAATACCTAGTACTCCTTCATGATAATCTCCAGAGACCATTATTACACTCTTATTTTTTATATCGTTGTTTTCTATTGTTTCAATAACATCCTTAACAATATTTTCCGTTACCTCTTTTCTTTGAACATTATACTCTTCGATTTGTTCTGCTAAAGATTTAGCAACAGAAATATCTTCTGCCATTAAAAATGACAATCCTACCTTTGCACTATCCATTCTTCCTATTGAGTTCAGCTTAGGTGCAATATAAAATCCGATAGTTTGTTCATCAATATTGGTTGTAATATTAGATAATTCTAATAACATTTTAATTCCAATACGTGGATCTTCATTTAGTAACTCTATTCCTTGCTTTACAAATATTCTATTTTCATCTGTAAGAGAAACCATATCTGCAACAGTTCCAATAGCTACTAAATCTAGTAAAAAATCTGGATATATTTCTAATAATGCATGTGCCAATTTAAAAGCCACACCTACTCCAGCTAATTTACCAAATGGATATTGCCCCTCTGGATGCTCTGGATGAATAACTGCATATGCTTTTGGAATTTCATCTTGAATTTTATGGTGATCAGTAATAATAACATCACAACCAAGGCTGTTTGCTAATTCTACTTCATCCACTCCTGCTATACCATTATCCACAGTAATTATAAGACTAATTCCTGATTTAATTATTTTAGAAAAAGCATCTTTATTAGGACCATACCCTTCTTCAAAACGATTTGGAATATATGAAGATACATCAGCTCCTAGCGAAACTAAAGTTTCTACTAGTAGAACAGTAGAAGTAATTCCATCAGCATCATAATCACCATAAACAAGTATTTTTTCCTCATTTTCTATAGCATTATTTATTCTTTCAACTGCTCGTTTCATATCATGCATTAAAAAAAGGATCATAACCTTCCTCATAATCATCAGAAAAAAATATTTCTTTACTTCTTCAATTTTATTAATACCTCTAGAATCTAGTATTTTTAGCAATATTTTTCCGATATATTATATTCTTTTAAATCATTCAAAAAAAGTTTCATCATATTGGGGATAATTCCAATTATATTTAAGTCCCATTTTTTTCGCCTCTATTCTCCTAATCTATCATTATAATTAAATAACTATTCATCTTCTAATTTTTTTCTTTACTAAATAATAATTTAGATGTTCTTTCATATTTTTCTCTAATGTTTTTATATCTTTGGTACCAAAAAAATACTTGCTATAATTGCTCCCAAAAAAAGAAACATGTAAAAAAATACTAGTGTTAATGGGAGTTTTAATGTGAAAAAAATATAAATGATACAGGGAACAGCATTATAATTCATTATAAAAAAAGTAATTATTGAAACAAATGCTATTACCAAACCAAAAGACTTTATACGGTAATTTATTATCCATTTACTTTCTTCTCTCCTAACATAGAAATAAACTCTTCTTCACTTATTACTTTGAATACCTAATTGTTCTGCCTTTTGCTAATTTTGAACCTGCCTTTTTCCCCTGCTAAAACTAAATCAGTTTTTTTGTTGTTACACTTCCTGTTACTTTTTGCTCCTAATTTTTTTCCAGATACTCTTTTGCTTCATTTCGTGTTAATTCAACCAATTTTTCCTGTTAAAACAATTGTTTTTCCCACTAAATATATTATCATCTTCAATTTTTTTGAACTTCATATTGAGGATTCATACCTATTGAAATTAAATCATTTATAAATTTAATATTTATTTCATTAGATAGGAAGTCAATAACTGATTCTGCTGTAATTAAACCCAATATCTGGTAAATTAATTAATTCATCAACAGTTGCCGTCATTAAATGTTGTTAAGTTTAAATACTTTTCAGCAAGTATTTTAGCAGCCTTTTTCCCAACATTTAAAATACCTAGTGCATAAATAACCTTATCTAAAGAACTATTCTTAGAGTTCTCAATTGCTGTTAATAGATTATCTACAGATTTTTCTCCCATCCTGTCCAAATCAATTAATTTTTTTCTCTAAAGAAAATAAATCTATTGTATGAGAAATAATACCTTGCTCATAAAGAGTAGCTACTACTTTATCACCCAATCCTTCAATATTTAAATGCATCTCTCGATGCAAAGTGGATAATCTTTCTTATATTTTGTTCAGGACATTCAGGATTAACACACCTAATAAATGGATCATCTTTCTTTGAGACAAGTTCACTATTACAAGAAGGGCATCGATTAGGCATTATATATTTCTCTGAATTTTCTAACCTTAATTCTTTTAATACTCTAACAACCTTTGGAATTATTTCCCCTGCTTTTTTTACTATTACCATATCTCCAATATGAATATCTAGTTCATCTATTACATCTTTATTATGCAATGATGCTTTAGATACAGTAGAACCAGAAATTACAATAGGATCTAGTTGTGCTACAGGTGTAACAATTCCAGTACGTCCCACGCTTAGTTCTACATCTAATAACTTTGTAGCTAATTCTTCTTCTGGAAACTTATATGCAGTTGCCCATCTAGGACTTTTTTGAGTATAACCAATCTCTTCTTGAAGACTGTATGAATTTACTTTTTATTACAATACCATCAATTTCATAAGGTAAATTTTTTTCTATTTAAATCCCAATATTCTATATAATTTATTACTTCATCAATATTTTTTTACAAAGCTTTATAATTATTATTTACAGGCAATTCATATTCTTCAGCAGTTTTTCAATGCTTGTAATTGTGATTCAATAGTATTATCTCCTACTACTGAATATATAAAGGCTGACAATCGTCTTTGGGCAGTAATTTTAGAATCTAACTGCCTTAATGAACCTGCTGCTGCATTTCTTGGATTTGCAAATAATACTTCATTATTCTCTTTACGTTCTTCATTTAAAAGATTAAATGATTTCTTAGGTAAATATACCTCGCCTCTGACTTCAAAAGTTTTTTTGTCTTTTAATACTTTTGGGATAGAAAATATAGTCTTAATATTTTCGGTAACTTCTTCACCAACTGTACCATCACCACGAGTTGCTGCACTTATTAATTTTCCATCTTCATAATTTATTGAAATTGCAAGACCATCAATTTTTAATTCACAAATATATTCTATTTTTCTATCTGCTACTACTTTTTTTATTCGATTATCAAAGTCCCTTAAATCTTCAGTAGAGAAAGTATTTGATAAGCTTAACATAGGGACTTTGTGTGTGACCTTCTCAAATTCTGATAACACAACATCTCCTACTCTTTGTGTAGGTGAATTCTCTTGAATTAACTCTGGATATTCTTTCTCTAGTTTTTTTCGAGTTGCTTATAAAGTGTATCATATTCAGTATCACTTATTTGAGGATTATCCTCAACGTAATAATCATAAGAATACTTATTTAATAATTTTACTAGTTTATAAATCTCTTCTTTTTATTTCTTTCATTTAAGTACTAGTCCTTTCTAGTCAAATTAGCATATTCTATAAGAAGTATCTTAACACCAACTTCATCAAATTCTACTTTTACACTATCAGTTTTTATGTCTAATACTTTTCCTTCACCAAATTTCTTATGTAATACTATATCACCAGTGCTATAGTTCATGTCATTTGATAGTTTAGCTTTTTTTAGTAATATTAATTTTTGGACTAAGATTACTTATAAATCTATTTGCTTGTTCAATATTTGAATCTTTTTTATCTGATGAAGTTGAGCCAAAAGCGGACTCAAAATGAGTAAGTTCCTTTGGTACTTCATCAATAAATCGTGATTTCCTATTCATTTTTATTGAACCAAATTGCATACGTCTGTTTGCAAAAGACATAAATAATCTTTCCTTAGCTCTTGTTATTGCAACATATGCTAATCGACGTTCTTCCTCCATTTTATTTCTTTCATCTTCACTACTATCTGCATCTCTTATAGACGGGAATAAACTTTCTTCAAGTCCCATTATAAATACTACATCATATTCAAGTCCTTTAGCTGCATGTATAGTTGATAAAACTACAGCATCCTCAATATTTTCATCATCAGCATCAGAAGTCAGTGACATTTCTGATATAAAATCTATTAAGCTATCATTCATACTTGAAAACTGCTTCGCAGATGAAACCAACTCTGATATATTTTCAATTCTACTTTCTGCATAAGGATCCGATGATTCTTTAAGCATATTTTCATAACCTGAATCCTTATAAATTCCAATAATAAGTTCATCAATTGAATAATTTTTCAGTATTAGAGTATTTTTTTATTAAGTTAGTTAATAAATGAACATTAGTAGTTATCTTTTTAGAAACTCCAATCATATCAATATTTTCTAGAGCTTCAAATAATGATAGTCCATATTCATTAGCATACTTATCTATTTTTTTCCATTGAGGTTGCCCCAATTCCTCTTTTTAGGAACATTAATTATTCTTCTTAAACTAAATTCATCATCTCTATTTACTATAACATTTAAATACGCTAATAAGTCACGTACTTTCTTGACGTTGTAAGAATTTTTAATGACCCTATAAAGCTTTATATGGTATACCGAACGATAAACATGAATTCTCCATTGAACGCGATAAAAAGTTAGCTCGATATAAAATTGCCATATCTCTAAATTTTTATGCCTTCTTTATTTAATTCTAATATTTTTTTCTAGCTATATCATCTGTTTCATCTTTATCATTTAAAGCACCATAAATAGATATTTTTTTCTATTACTTTTTATTCTCAGACCACAATGCTTTTTTTCTTTTCGTTCAGTATTATTTTTTTATCACTGCATTAGCGGCATCTAAAAATAGTTGAATTAGAACGATAATTTTTGATCTAAGAATATTAATTCAACATTATCATAATCTTTTTCAAAGTTTATAATATTATCGCTACAAGCTCCACGCCAGCTATAAATACTTTGATCATCATCACCAACTACACAAACATTTTTTTGTGTACTGCTGATAACATTTTTTTATAAGTTTATATTGTATAACATTAGTGTCCTGATACTCATCAACATGAATATACTGGAATTTATTTTTGATAAATACTTAGTACTTCAGGATGTTTTTTTCAAAAAGGACTATTGTTTTTAGCATTAAATCATCAAAATCTAATACACTATTTTTTTCTTTAAATAGTTTTGATAATGTCCATAAATTTCAGCTACATTTTTCATAAAAACCAAATCTAGACTGACTTCGCATATCGCTAACACTTGTCATATTATTTTTTTAGCTTTTGATATGATTTTTTTAATATGTTATTTGGTTGATATGAATCTTCTGATAGATTTAACTCTTTTTAGTATATTTTTTTAATAATTGATTTTTGCTCACTTACATCTAATATTGTGAAATTTTTTTATTGTATCCAAGTAATTCTATATTTTTGTCTTAAAAATTCTTACACACATTGAATGGAAAGTATTAATCCAAATATACTTTGAGGTTTCTCCAACAAGACTATAAATTCTCTCTTTCATTTCTTTTTGCTGCTTTTATTGGTAAATGTAATTGCTAAGATATTACTTTCTAAAACATTTTTTTCAGAAATTAAGTATGCTATCCTATTTGTCAGAACACGAGTTTTTTTCCACTTCCAGCTCCTGCTATTACCATAACAGCACCCTCAGTTTTTTAGTATAGCCTTTAATTGATTTTTCATTCATATTTTGTACTAAATTCACTGTATTTCTCCTAGTTTTTTATAATTATATTCTATCACATTTTTCAAAATAAAAACTCAGAATAGCTCTGAGTTCTTATCTTTAACCTTATTGTATTATAGAAATATCGCAATTGCAGAAATAAATCCACTAGCCAATATTGCAAATATCATTAACCATAATACTATTTTTAAATAATCGTTTTATTCATATATCTATTATTCTACCTCACCCTAAATTTTTCAATCCCTAAATCTAGTTCATCAGCTTCAACATCTTCAGTTGAAGTTTCTTTATTACCTGTTTTTATTCAATATTTCTGCCCTTACTAAATCATAAATTTCATTATATAACTCTTCATTTTTCTTCAAATACTTTTTTTACATTTTCTCTACCTTGACCTAGTCTTTCTCCGTTATATGAGAACCATGATCCAGATTTATTAATAATATCTAAATCCACAGCAAAGTCAAGTGTTTCACCAATTTTTGATATTCCTTCTCCAAACATAATATCAACTTCTGCAATTTTAAATGGAGGAGCAACTTTATTTTTAACTATCTTAATTTTTGTTCTATTTCCTAATATTTCACTGTCAGCACCTTTTATTGCTTCTCCTTTACGAACATCAATTCTTACTGTTGAGTAGAATTTAATGCACGTCCTCCAGTTGTAACTTCAGGGCTACCAAACATTACTCCAACTTTTTCACGTAGTTGATTTATAAATAAAGCAATTGTATTAGCTTTATTTATTTGTCCAGTTAATTTTCTTAATGCTTGTGACATAAGACGAGCTTGTAACCCAATATGATTTGCTCCCATGACACCATCAATTTCTGCTTTTGGTACTAATGCAGCTACTGAGTCGATAACTATAATATCAATTGCACCTGATAAAATTAATTTTTCAGCAATATCTAATGCTTGCTCACCACTATCAGGTTGAGATAAGAAGAATTTACCTGGTGTGAAATCAACACCTAAAGCTTTAGCATATTCAATATCAAGTGCATTCTCTGCATCGATAAATGCTGCAATTCCTCCAGTTTTTTGAACTTCTGCAATAGCATGTAGAGCTATAGTTGTTTTCCCAGAAGATTCTGGTCCATAGACTTCCACTATTCTTCCTTTTGGATATCCACCTATTCCTAGTGCTGAGTCTATAGCTAGAGAACCAGAAGAAACTGCCTCTACTTTAATTGGATTTTCTGAAGAAATATCCATTATAGCACCTTTACCATATTCTTTTTCTATAACTTTAATTGCTTCATTAATTGCAGCCTGACGTGCTTTTAAATCTTCTTTTTCTATATGTGTAACTTGTTTGTCTTTTGCTTTTTTAGCCATGATTTATCCTTTCTTCTATTCGCCAATAACTGTAGTTAAAGTCCCTATTCCTTCAACTGTTATTTTAATTTCATCTCCTTGTTTTAAAAACTTAGGAGGATTTTGTGCAGAACCAACTCCTGCTGGTGTTCCTGTAGCAATAATATCACCTGCTTCTAATGGAACAATCTTACTAATTTCTGATAATACATCATCTACTCTAAATAACATCTCAGAAGTCATTGCATTTTGTCTAATTTCTCCATTTACTTTTGTAACAATACTCATAGATTCAGGAGAACTTACTTCATCTTTAGTAACTAAATATGGACCAACAACTGCTGATTTTTCTAATGATTTTCCCTAAGAAAAATTGTCCATGTTTGTACTGAAGATCAGTAGCTGTAATATCATTCATAATTGTATAACCAAAAATATAATCTAATACAAGTGGTTTAAGAATATTTTTTTACCTGGTTTAGCAATAACAACAGCTAGCTCCCCACCAAAATCTAAACTATCTGTTATTGATTTATGAGATGGAACTACTTCATTATTACCAGCTAGTGCTGTTGGTGATTTTGTAAAAATAAGTACATCTTTAGGAGTTTTTGCCAACTCATCTCCTAATTCATTAACATGTGCCTCATAATTATGTCCAACACAAAGTACATTTTTAGGTGTTCTTGTTATAGGTGAACGCCAAATAATTTCATCAAATGAAACTTTATATTTTTCAGCATTTCCACTTTCTTCTACAACTTTTTAAAACTTTTCTAATTTTTTTCAATAAAAGAAACTCCATATACTTCAATAGCTTCTCTTAATGTTTTTAGGGATAACATTTTCATTATCAAAATCTTCTAATACTTTAATTAAATTCCATGCACTTTCTTCACGTTTTACTTTTTACTCCATATAGTTCTTCATTGTTATAACTAAACGATAAAAAAATTTCATAGTTGCCTCCTCGACTTTTTTTATAATCTTTTTAAGTTATTATACCATACTTTTTTTATGATATTACTATAGATTATTACAAAAAAATTAAGTTATCCGTATTATTTTCTTTATAAATATGGATAACTTAATTTTTTTATAATTCATTTTTTTAATTTAATTATAGTATTTTTTTAGGAATTCCTAAAGCTATTAATTTTTTTCTTCTGGTGCATTTTTTTAATTTCTTCAATAGACGCGAATGATTTTTAATAATATATTCTTTCTTACCTTACCAATACCTTCTATACTATCTAAGCTAGAATTAAACATATTTTTTTGTTTTAGTCGCTCTATGATATGTTATTGCAAATCTATGTACTTCATCTTGTATTTGTTTTTAAAAACAAATATTCAGCTGAGGTTTTTGGAAATTCTATTATCTCATAATCATCAGTTATAATATATTCTGTAATATGTTTATCATTTTTAGCTAATCCAATGATTTTTAATATGATTTAACCCAAGTTTCTCGTGTACAATTTCTATAGCAGCATTTAGATGATTTTTACCACCATCTACTATGATTAATTCAGTATTTGTTTTCTTACTTTTTTTATAATTCCTATAAAGAACTTCTTTCATAGTCTCTATATCATTAATACCAACAGTTTCTTTTTATTTTTAAATTTTTCTATAATTATACGTATTTTTTTCTTACCATTTGTAAAATTAACCTTAACAGAAACAGCATCCACTCCCATAATATTAGAGTTATCAAATGCATCTATACTATTTATCGATTTAACTCCTAATTTCTCTGCAATGTTATTAAGTGTAACTTGCAATTTCCTAGATTTTTAATTCTTCTACTTCTAAATTATTATTTAAAAAGTAATTTGCATTTTCTACAACTGTATCTAGTATTTTTTTATGATTTCCACGCTTTGGAGAAATTACTTTTGAAGAAAAAAATCTCATTTAATAAATCTATATCTAAACCATCAACATATATTTCTTTAGGTAATTTATTTAATGTATAATATTGAATTAGATATGAATATAGTATTTGTTCTGGAGTATCATATAAGTTAAAAATACTCTACTTTCCTTTCAATAATATTCCCCATACGTGATAAGAAAAATTTGAATACATATATATTCTTTATTATAGCTGAATCCTATATAGTCTCTATCTATGTTTTTTTACTATCGGCAATAACTTGTTTTTTTGAATAGAAATTTCTATAGATTTTTATATAACTATGTATTTGTTGTGTCGCTTCAAATTCAAGATTCTGAATATGTTCTTTCATTTTTTTATTTAAATCTTCAAGAATTTCAGAAGTATCACCGCTTAAAAAAAGATTTAATCTTATTTATTCTTTCACGATACTCTTCCTGAGATACTTTTCTTGCACAAGGACCTATACATTCACCTATTTGATAATACATACATGGTCTTTTTTTCAATAGGGTTACAGCGGCGTAAAGGGTATACTTTATCTAAAAATTTTTTTCACTTCATTCGCTGATTTTATATCAACATATGGCCCAAAATAAATATTCTTATTACTTTTTTTGTATTTTTCTAGTCATAAGAAGTCTAGGATTTTCTTCCTTAGTAATCATTAAATATGGATAACTCTTATCATCCTTTAATCTAATGTTAAAAATACGGTCTATATTTTTTTATTAAATTGTTTTCTAGAATTAATGCTTCCTTTTCAGAGTTAACTATTATATACTCTAAGTCCTCGATTTTAGATACCAATACTTGAGTTTTTTATTATGAGTTCCTGTAAAATAACTTTTTAACTCTATTTTTTTAAATTTTTTTGCTTTTACCTACATAAATAATTTCACCTATATTATCTCTATAAATATAGCAGCCCAGGGCTATCCGGTAAAAACTCTAATTTCTTTTTTTAATGTCATATTCATATATAATTACCACGTTAAATTTTTTTATAATTTATGGAGTAGGATAATATAACCCTACTCCACTATTATTAATCTTTGTTATTTTTTTATTATTTGAATTATTGTTACTATTACTATTACTACTGTTGTTATTGCTATTTGAATTATTATTAGTAGTACTATTTTTTTATCACTAGTAGAATTATTTGTATTCTTGCTATTAGATGAATCATCTTTATCATTAGAATTAGTATTAGTATTAGTTGATGGTTTCTTACCTTTAGAAATTACAATTTCTAAACTTTCTTCCCCTGGAACAATACTTGCACCGCTTCTAATACTTTGAGATATTACTGTTCCAGCCTCTTTATCTGAGTACTCTTCTTTATAAGTTACATTTCTAAAGCCATATGATGCTATCGTACTTTGAGCTACTTGACTAGATTGATTAACTAAGTTAGGCATAGTAACTTTTTTCTTACCAGATGAGACTTGTAAAATAAGTTCTTTTTCATTTGGTACAATTTCTGAACCAGCAGAAATGTTTTGGGCTACTACCTTACCACTTTCATAATTATTACTCTCTACTTTCTCAACAGTAACATTTTTAAATCCTAATTTTGATGCATTTCTTTTAGCAGTATCTTCATCTAATCCAACATAGTTTGGCATATCTACTGTTTTCTTACCTGAAGAAACCCTTAGGTCCACTTTAGAACCTTTTCTAACCTTTTTACCTGCTTTAGGATCACTATCGATAACAGTATTTTCTTTTACATCATCACTAGCTACTTCAGTGACATCTCCTACTTCTAATCCTGCTTTAACAATTGTTACTTTAGCTTCTTCTAATGTTTTATTACGAACTTCAGGCGCAGAAACACTATCAGCACCTACAATATAGTTATATGCAAAGAAAGCTCCAACTACAATAAATATAATAGCTAACAACGCTAAAATAACATGTTTTACTTTAGATGGTTGTTTTTTCTCTTTATTCCCTAAATTACTATAGCTATTTTTTTGATTTTTCCCACTATTATTATTGTTATTAGGGATATTATTATTAGTTATTATTATAATTATTATTGTTTCTATAATTCTCATCAGGATAGTTATTATACTGACCAGTTTCTGAATAATTAGGCTCATAATATGGTTCAATATTACGAGTATCTATATATTGAGTTTGATTATATGCAGCACTGGCATTTTCTTCTGGTATTCTAAAGCCAGTATATTTATTTTTCGTATAATCTTTCCGGATTTAATACTGTCTCTAAATCTTCAGCTAATTCTTTAGAACTAATGTATCTCTCATTTGGATTCTTCATTGTTGCCTTAAGAACAATATTTTTTACACTCTGTGGAACATTTTCTCTAAATTTATCAATATCAGGTAACTCTTCTTGAAGATGTTTTAATGCAATTGCTACTGCTGATTCTCCTTTAAATGGAATTTGTCCTGTAATCATTTCAAAATATTAAAATACCTAAAGAATAAATATCACTTTGTGCTGTTGCTACATTCCCTCTAGCTTGCTCAGGTGATAAATAATAAACTGTTCCTAGCATTTGATTAGTTTGAGTAAGAGTAGTATCTCCATAAGCTCTTGCTATTCCAAAATCTGTAATTTTACATGTAAGATTTTCATTCATTAATATATTCTGTGGTTTTATATCTCTATGAATAATCCCGTTTTGGTGAGCGTGACATAATCCGTCTGCAATTTGTTTAGATATATGTACTATAGTTTCAATTGGCATTTTAGGATTTTTCATCATATAATCTTTAAGTGTCATTCCCTCAACATATTCAAGAATTAAATAATAGAAATCTCCTTCATTTTCAACATCATATATCGATACTATATTAGGATGTGATAAGCTTGTCACTGCTTTAGCTTCCCTATTAAATCTTTTTACCGCATCCTCATCATTTGCATCAATCTTGAAAGTTTTTATAGCAACATTTCTATCTAGGATAGTATCATAACCTAGCCAAACTGTGGCCATCCCTCCTGTACCTAGATGATCTATAATTTTATATCTGTTACATATCATTTTGTCTATCATTACTATCACCCCTTAAATTATTTAAGATCGCAACGGAAATATTATCAATTCCTCCACGTTCTACACTTAGATCAATTAACTTTTCAACAGCAACAGATAATTCTTCATTACGTATAATATCTTTTATCTCTTCTTTTTCAATCATATTCGTTAATCCATCTGAACAAATTATAAAATAATCATAACTTTCTAATTCGTCTATAAATGTATGTAAATTAATTTTTTCTTTTGTTGCAAGTGCTTGAGTAAGTACATGTTTTTCTGGATGAGTTTTAGCTTCATCTTCAGTTATAGCTCCTGCACTTATTAACGCACCAACAAAAGAATCTTCTACAGTAATAACTTTCATATCACCGTCATTAGTTATTCCATACGCACGACTATCACCTATATTATAGACAACAAATTTATCACCGAATGTTGCTAAAACAACGATAGTTGTACCCATTTTTTTATTGCTTGATTGTGATTTTTCAAATAACTCTTTATTTAATTTTTTTCAATCTTATCATACAGCCAATTTTTTTCATATTATTAAAATTAGCAAAAGTTATATCTTTCCACTCTTTTTCTAAAGTAGATACTATATAATTACTTGAATATGCAGCATTACTGTGACTTCCTACTCCATCACATATTATAGCTAAAGCTTCAGCTTGTTTATTTTTTACGACACTTACCGCATCTTCATTTTTATTTTTTCTACCTTTATTACTATTATACGAATATACTAGTGGCATCTGGAATTCCTCCTTTTTACCTCGTCTTTACGTTCTTTTTGCTCTTAATTGTCCACACGCAGCGTCAATATCATCACCTTGTGTTCTTCTTATAGTTACATTAACTTTATTCTTTTTAAGAATTTTTTCAAAAGCGAAAATATCATTTTTGCTTGTTCTTACATAGTTTCTTTCTGGTACATAGTTAATAGGAATTAAGTTAACATGACAATTTATCCCTTTAATAATTTCAGATAATTTTTTTCTGCATGTTCTTTTTGATCATTTACTTTCCCCATTAAACCATATTCAAAAGTAATACGTCTATTTGTTGTTTTTTGATAATATCTTAATGCTTCCATTAATTTATCTATATTATACGCCCTATTAACCGGCATTATTTTACTTCGTAATTCATTAGTAGGTGCGTGTAAAGAAACAGCAAAATTAATTTGAATATTCTCATTTGCAAAATCATAAATTCTTGGAACAATTCCTGATGTAGATACTGTAATGTGTCTTGCTCCAATATTAAAGCTTTCATCACTATTGACTATTTTGATGAAATCCATCATTTCATCATAGTTTTCAAATGGTTCACCAATTCCCATTATTACAATACTTGAAATACGCTCACCTTTTTTATCTAATTCTTGTTGAACTTTAAGAACTTGAGATACAATTTCTCCAGCCTCTAAGTTTCTTTTAAGTCCTCCAAGTGTTGATGCACAAAATGTACACCCTATACGACAACCTACCTGTGTTGTGACACATAAAGAATTACCGTATTTATTTCTCATTAAAACACTTTCTATTGTGAATTTATCTTGTAGCTCAAATAGGAACTTCATAGTACCATCAGCTGATTCTTGTTTTATTATAGTATTTAGGGTTGTTATTTCAAACTCATCTTTTTAGTTTTTTTCTTGTAATGATTTTTGGTATATTTTTTTCATTTCTGAGAAATCAGTAACTCTCTTTTTATATAACCAATCAAATATTTGTTTTTGCCCTAAATTTCTTTCTCCAATGCTTATCATATATTCTTCAAGTTGATCTAATCTTATAGAATATATAGACATTTTTCAAAAATCTTTTAGCCATCTAGACTTCTTATAACCTTTAAAATCTGATATTAACATTTTTTTCCTCCAGTTTTTCTAAGTTTTTGCAATGAAAAAAACCATCACAATTATAATCATCAGGCAATATTTCTAATACGCCATTGTCGTTTTACTTTTACGTCACTATTTATTAGATTAATTTTATCTAATACAAAAATTTTTATTTTCTTTCAAAAAGCGTTCTATATTTTTCAATATTTTCTCTCTTATCTATCGTACAAGTAGAATACATAAGTATTCCACCTTTTTTTACATAGTTTTTTTACTATTTTTCTAATATTTGATATTGTAATTTAGAGATATCCTCTATATATTTATTAGTAATTTTATACTTTATTTCTGGTTTGTTTTTTTATAACACCAATACCCGAACATGGTACATCACAAACTACTATATCAAAATTATTAATAAAATTACTATTCATATTAGTTGCGTCTTGTTCTTTTTACATCTATATTAGTAATACCAAGTCTTGTAATATTATCTTTAATTAAAAGCTAATTTATGTATATATTTATCACATGAAATTAAAGTAGAATTTAAATATTTACTTGCAATATGTAAACTTTTTCCTCCAGGTGCAGCACATGTATCAAGTATCTTATATTTTTCTTCAATATTTTTCACCAATAGAGCAAGCTACTAAGGCACTGGCCTCATCTTGTATAATATAATATCCTTCTTTAAAATATTTGCTGTTAATGTCTAATTTATCTATAATTATACTATCTTCACAAATAGTACTTTCTTTAGCTTCATTACCAAGGATGTCTAGTAATTCCTTCTTAGTTACTTTATTGGGATTATATCTGATACTATTTTTCACTTTTTATTATTAAAAGATTCAATAATAGCTTTTTGCTTTATTATTTCCATATTGATCTACTAAAAATTTTATATAACTCAAATGGACAACTATTTTTCAACGCAAAAATTGTTCTTCATTATTTTTTTGTACTTTAATGCTAAATCATTAATATTTCTTTCAATATTTCTCAATATTCCGTTAACAAATTTTCCTGTAATATTACCAGCAATTTTTTTGATAGTTTTACCGCTTCATCAATTACAGCAAAATTAGGAGTCTTATCCATAAATTTAATTTGGTAAATACTCATTAATAATATTACTTTTTACTTTAGGCTTTACTCTGCCCTTTGCTATATGTTTTTTTAAAATATGTTCTAAAAATAATTTATTCTTTAATGTACCATAAACTATTTCACTAATAAATCTTTTTGTTTTGCTCTTCAATTCTATTTTTGTTTAAAAAAATTTATTAAGTGTAATATTACTATATGCCCTCATTATAAAATATCTCATATAACGTATCATACGCAACTTTTTCTGGCATTTATATTACTCATTAATTTCTCCTAATGTTATACCTACATAATTCTTTTTATTTGATAAAAAGTTAGTTACTGGCATACGTTTTTTTCCAGATACTTGTAATTCTTTAATTTTTTTAGAACCGTGTTATTACCACATAAGACATAAATATTTTTTTTATCCTGTTTGATTATTGTACCAACAGCTTCAAATGGTATTTCTTCATTTAATGAAGTTTCTTCGCTACTCCATATTTTTAATATATTATTATCTAAGTGCGTAAATGCACCCGGCATTGGATCAAGAGCACGAACCTTATTAAATATTTCTCTTGCTGTACAGTTCCAATCAATCTTTTCGTCTTCACGTAATATGTTACTAGCAAACGTAGCTTCATTATCATCCTGTTTTTCGGGTGAAATATTACCTGAGAAAATATTAGGTAGTGTTTCATTCAATAAATCTCGTCCTGCAATAGACAACTTATCATGTAAAGTTTCGTAGTTGTCACTATCTAATATATCTACTTCAACCTTCGATATCATATCACCTGCATCAAGTTTTTTTCACCATATACATTATCGTAATTCCAGTTTTCTTATGATCTTCAATAATTGAATACTGTATAGGTGCTCCTCCTCGTAATTTTGGTAGCAATGAACCATGAACATTAATACATTTATACTTTGGAATTTCTAAGATACTTTCAGGAACTAACTGTCCATAGGCCGCTGTAATAATAATATCAGGGTTTAATTGCTTTAATTCATTTAATGTATCTTCATCTTTAGAAATATTTTCTGGTTGTAGAACTCTTATATCATGAGCTACAGCAACTTCTTTGACTGGTGGTGGTGTTAATATTTTTTTCTACCAACTTTTTTTATCAGGTTGAGTAATTACTAAATCAACACCATAATTTTTCTATTAACATCTCTAAAATAGGAACTGCAAATTTTTGGTGTTCCCATAAAAACTATTTTCTTCTTACTCATTTGTTTCTCCTATAAACAATTTAATCCTTATTATTATACCATAATTTTGAAATTTCTTCTATATACCGCCATTATTATAATTTCTTATTATTATCACACTCTAGGTTTAATAAGAACTTTTTTTAATTTCGTTTCCAGCAGAATAGCCTTCTATATTTCCATCACTTCTTATTACCCTGTGACATGGAATGAAAGATTAACAATGGATTATAACCTACAGCACTTCCTATAGCTTGGTATGACATAGATTTTAATTTATTATTTTTTTAATAATAGTATCTGCTATTTGTTTATATGTAACTGTATTTGCATAAGGAATACCTTTTATAATATTCCAAACGTTTTTCTTCTAAAATCTGTTCCATTCACTTCTAATAATATCTCATTATTTTTCTACATTTTCTCCTTTAAAAATACCTTTTTTAACCAATTCGTTGCTTCATTAAATATTTTTTTAATGAATCATCTTTTTGGTAATTTAATATTTCTTTTTGGGAAATTTTTTTGATTTTTCTAAATAGCATCCACATAAAGCGTGGCCATTTGAAACTAAATATATTTTACCTATTTCACTTTTTATAAATATGATAATACATAATTTTTTTACTCCTTTAGAAACTAGAGAACTATACATTTATTATTATATAAGATTACAAGAAAAAAAGGAATAACTCATTTTAAGTCATTCCTGTTATACATTTTTATCTTCTTCATTATAAATTTTTTTAACATTAGGAAAAACACACCTACACAAATAAAACAATCTGCTAAATTAAAGATAGGAAAGTCATATCCAAAAAAATTCTAAAATCTAGAAAATCAACAACCTCATGACGTGTTAAACGGTCAATAAAAATTACCTATAGCTCCTGCATAAATTAGTGAAAAAAAGTAATTTTATCAAAATTAGTTAATTTTCCTTTATGTTTAAATAAATAATAAGATAAGATAGTCATAAAAAAATTAAAGTTACTACAATAAAGAACAGTCTACTATCTTGTAAAATTCCCCATGCTGCTCCTCTATTACGATGAGATGTAATATTAAAAAAATTTGAAATTATTTCTTTACTTTCTCCTAACGTAAAATGATTCACTATAAAAATTTTTTTACTAAGTTGATCCAATAAAATTAAAAAAAACATGCAGTTATAAATATAAATAACATATAATTCTCCTCTAATTTTTTACCAGTAGTTTTTCTAATTCAGCATCTAAATTTTTTTCTCCCCTCGCAGGAAGTTTATAACGTCCTAGATGAATTAACTGATGATGTATTTTTCCCCAGTCTTTCATTGGAAATAATTCCATTAATTTTTTTTCAACTTGAAGCGGATTATCATTTTTATCTGCCAAACCAAACATTTTAGCTACTCTTTCTACATGAGTATCTACTGCTATTGCCGGTATATTAAAACCAACTGATAATACAACGTTTGCTGTCTTCCTCCCTACTCCAGGTAGCTTTATAAGTTCCTCACGAGTAGTAGGTATTTTATAATCATATACATCTCTTAGCATATTTGCCATACCAACAATATTCTTTGATTTTGCCTTATATAACCCTAATGTTTTTATTAGCTTTTCAATATCTTCAACTTTTCGCATCAGCATAATCATCAATAGTTTTATATTTTTTTCAAATAATTTTTTTGTAGCTCGATTGACATACTCATCTTTACATTGAGCTGATAATAAAAACCGCAATAATTAATTCAAGATTATTTGAAAAATCAAGTTCACAATCTACATTAGGGAAGTTTTTTTATCAAGATATTGTGTAATTAATTTAACTTTATTTTTGTAAATCTTTATCTACCAAACCAGTCATATCCTAAATTATCGTCACTTTCATAATTTATATTTTTGTTCTTTTTATACTTTTTATTATTTAATATACCATTAACATAATTAATATTAGTAGAAATGCTTAATGCTTCATCTATTTCCGCTTTTTGTATACTTTTTATCAAACCACGAAGTTACAATATCTATCTCCCTAGATGTCATAACTTTAGAAGAAACTCTTTCTACTAATTTTAACAATTCTCTAAGTGAATAATATTCTTCATTTGAGAAAAATTGTAAAGTAAATTCTGTTGTCTTTACTTAATTTAATTACTTCTTTTCTTAATAAAATATTTAACTTGTCAAAAACCTCATTTTCTGTCATATCTAATGCTGCAGAAAACGAGTTTACAGAGAAGAGTTTTTTCCCTTGTTCTGTTAAATAATTTATCTGAAGAAGAAACAAAGCCTCTTCTCCAGATAAGTTATGCTTTTTATAATTCATAAGAAAATCAGTATCAATTAATAATCCATTTGTATTGATATTGATCATTTTTAAGCTCCTATGGCGTTAATCTGTTTAATAATCTTGGGAATGGAACAGTTTCACGAACATGTCCATTTCCTGTAATCCAAGCTACTGTTCTTTCTAATCCCTAATCCAAAACCTGAGTGTTCAACAGAACCATATTTTCTTAAATCTAGATACCATCCATATGCATCAAGATTTAAATCATGTTTTTTAATATTTCAAGTAATGTATCATAGTCATCTATACGTTGAGAACCACCAATAATTTCACCATATCCTTCTGGTGCAATTAAATCAGCGCATAACACTACACCTGGTTCATTAGGGTCTTCTATCATGTAGAAAGGTTTAATATCCAATGGCCAGTGAGTAATAAATACTGGCTTATTATAGCTATTAGCTATAAATGTTTCGTGTGGCGATCCAAAATCATCACCATATTCAATATCATCGAATCCATTGTCTTTTAATAGTTTAATAGCATCTTTGTATTTAATACGAGGAAACTCTCCACGAGCAGCATTAAGAGATTCTAGATCACGTCCTAAGATTTTTAGTTGTTCTTGGCATTTTTCAATAACTTCTGTTAGTAGGTAGTTAACATATGCTTCTTGAATTGCTAAACTTTCGTCATGGTTACAGAATGCCATTTCCGCTTCAATCATCCAGAACTCAATAAGGTGACGACGAGTTTTTGACTTTTCAGCTCTAAATGTCGGACCAAACGAGAATACTTTACCAAATGACATTACTGTAGCTTCCAAATATAATTGCCCAGATTGAGATAAATAAGCCTCTTCATCGAAATATTTAGTATTAAATAATTCTGTTGTTCCTTCTGGGGCAGATGATGTTAAAATTGGTGGATCAGTTTTAATAAATCCTTCTTTTTCAAAAAAGTCATACGTTGATTTAATTATTTGATTACGAATAGTTAAAATTGCATGTTGTTTTTTTGATCGAATCCAAATATGACGATTATCTGCTAAAAATTCAACCCCATGTTCTTTTGGAGTTATTGGATAGTCAATAGCTTCAGAAACTACTTCAAAATCTTGAATTTCTAATTCAATTCCTGATAACTCACGATCATTTTCTTTTACTAATCCTGTCACCTTAATTGATGACTCTTGAGGTAAATGACGTAGCTGTTGATAACGTTCTTCCCCTAAAGATTCTTTTAATGCAACAGCTTGTATAAAACCTGTTCCATAACGTAATTGGAAAAATGCTATTTTCCCACTACTTCTCTTGTTTGCAATCCATGCACCAAGAGTAACTGTTTTTCCTAGTTGTTCTTTTAAATTATTAATATTCAAACTAAAACTCCTCCTTGATTATTCTTTATTATTCAGTATAATCATAATATAAAAAAACTATTAAAATTATACCATAAAATCTTATATTTTTAAAAATATTCGTCACAAAAATAATTTATAAGTATATTAAATAATTATAGTTCTGCATTATTTAGAACAATTATATTATCGAAAAATTTTGTTTTAAATAATACTTATAACATAATATATCTTTGGTAGCAAAAACATATATAACTTGGTTTTTATATTTTCTGTTAACATCAGTAAATAATTCACTAAATGAATCTGTTGATGTGAAATTGACATATTTAACATTCGATTTTTTCTCTTCTGCTAAAAAAATAAGTCTCTATATTTATCACTCTTAAATACATATAAAATCTTTTCCCTAATGTTTTTAGCAGTATTTATTTCATTTAAATTATCTAAATAACAAATTGATAATTTAGTTTTTTTCTTAAATATTTAGTATCTCTAGTATGGATAGTATTAATTATATTCTTTACATTCTTTTTCATTTACAACTTTTTAAAAAAATAGACTATTTTTCTTGATCAATAATTTCGAATTTATAACTATTTTTTTCATTAGTTAATGTTTTTTTAAGGTTATTTAAAAATGCTTTTTGTTATCGGAATTTTTTTGAATATTTTTTTACTACCTTAATAATTTCATCTATATCTTGAACAATAAAATCTAAGCTATCATTATATAAATATAAACTTTCAGAAATATACATTTCATGAAGAAATTTTTACTAAGCTATTTAAATTATTTTTGAATTTCCCTTAAGTACTTTTAATGCAGGATTTTTGAGAAATAACAATATTCAACTCTGTAATTACTTGTCTATAATGATAATATTCTACATTAAGAATATTTAATTCCCTTCCAAGAATCTTTCTTATCATCAAAAAAATAAGTTTATATTTATTAAAATAATCTTTACTTAAGAGAAACTCTATATTTTTATGATTTGTTACTATATTCTCTTTAGACTTAGATGCAATATATTTTTTTCTCAAAATAGTATGATTTAGAACTAATATTTATCAGATTTTTTTAATGTCTTCTAATAATTTTTAGTTCAGAAGATAATAGATTTAATTCTGATAAATCTCCGGATTCAGTTTCTAACACCCAAATATACAGTTTAATTAACAAATTATCTAAATTTGAATTTCTATGTTTAGAGAACATAGAAAAATATATTTAATGGGACATATTCGTTTTTTTGCTTAAGAACTTCATAATTATCTATATTATTAATATTTATATAATCATACTCATCAATACATGAGAATAAAATATTACCTTTTTCTATAGGTTTTAGATTACTATCTCTAAATTTTTTTGAATTTTATTCCATCAAATATAATATAATTATCCTCTGAATCCTCAAACTTATCTTTTCTACATAAATTAAAGAATTCAAAATATCCCTGTTTCTTTTTCTTTTTAAAAATCTCTTTAACTTTTAAATAGTTACTCTCATCTATATTTTGTATTTTTTTCAGCAATTTTTTTAGCAAGTTAACTGTAACTTCAACATCTATCAGTGCATTATGATACCCTGTACCAGAATAGAGGTTTAAAGAATTAGACAAATCTACCAATCTGTAACTCTTTTGAGTTGGAAATAAAATCCTAGCAAGTTCAACTGTATCAACCGTTCTATAAGGGTAAATATTTTATACCCACCTTCATAAAGTTCTTTTTTTAATACTAGATAATCAGACTGCAATCCATGACAAACCAATGTACAATCTTTTATATACTCATATATATCATAAGCAATTTCTTTAAAGAGTGGTTTATCTTCAAGCTTTTTCTGGTGTTATTCCTGTAAATTCTGAAACAAAACTAGATATTTCTTTTTTTAGGGTTTAACGTAATAATCTATACTTGAAATCTTTTTTTAAAATCAATTGATAATTTTGTTGCAGAAAATTGTATAATTTCTTTATCTTCAGTTAACTCAATATCAACTACACAAAAAGGTTTATTTTTTTCAAATTCTCTCACCTCACTTTCTATAAAATACTAATATTAATTTAATTCTTTAATAAATTTAATGATTTCTTTATTATCATTTTTTTAGTCTACCTAATAAAATATTGTTTTCAATTTTTTTATTATATCTTTTATCCATGGACCAGGTGTCTTATTGACTAATTCAATAATCTCTTTTGAAGTAATATTTACATCATTAAAACTTCTTATATTTAGCTTTGTATTCAGAATCTTCCTGTCTTCCATAAAATTAAATAATCTTGAAATAAATAATACGTCTTCTAAACTATATTGATAAAGAATTTTCTTCTATTGGTGTATTTAAGTTGAAATTACAGTATATTAAGTCATATTCTTTAACTTTTGAAACTTCTTTATTAGATAATTTTAATTTTTTTCAATTCAGAAATAGGTATTTTATTAAAAAAACATTAGGTAATACATAATCTGACAAAATGTATACTTTAGAAAAAAATCATTATAGTTTTTTACATATTTAAAAAAAGGAATATAAATGTTTATTCCACTTTTTCAATAGTAATTCAAAACTTTTTTTATTACCCATTCCTTCAAATAGCTTTTTTTAAATTCTGTAATAATTCTTTCAATCGAAACATACTCTATTAATTTTTGAATTTTTTTACAAATAGCATTAAATGTATTATTTTCAATACTGAAACCCTAATTTTAGAAGAAAAGCGAAATGCTCTTATCATCCTAAGTGCATCTTCAAAGAATCGTTCATTAGGATTATTTACAGTTTTTTTATAATTTTTATTTGTTAAATCATTAACTCCTGAATGAAAGTCATAAATGCAACCTTTTATATCAAGGGCCATGGCATTAATAGTAAAGTCTCTTCTATCTAAATCATCTTTTTAAGTTATTTACAAATTCAACTTTATCCGGTGATCTGTGATTACTATAGTTGTCTTCTGTTCTAAACGTCGTTATTTCATATGAATTATTTTTGTATAAAACAGTAACCGTACCATGTTGAATCCCTGTATCAATTGTTTTTTTGAAAAAAATTTCTTTTATTTCCTCTGGTAATGCATTTGTTGTAATATCTATATCTGAAAAAAATTTTTTTATTTAATATATAGTCTCTTACACAACCACCTACAAAGTATGCTTCAAATCCTGCTTTATTTATTATTTCTAGCACTTCGATTGCTGTACCAAATTTTTCTTTAAAGCTTTTTGTTCCCATATAATCCTTTCTAAATAGAAAAGCTGGAGAATTAATCCCCAGCCTTGTATTTTTTAAAATTATTTAGATAAGTTATAAGTATCTCTAGCAATCATAACTTCCTCATCTGTTGGAATTACAAATGCTTTTACTTTTGAATTTGGAGTTGAGATTTCTGTTAGTTTTCCACGAACATTGTTTTTCTCTTTATCAATTTCTACACCTAAGAATGAAACTCCTTCTAATACTTCTTCACGTACCCAAGTTGCGTTTTCACCAACACCCTGCAGTAAATACAATAGCATCTACTCCGTTCATTGCTGCCGCATAAGCTCCTACATACTGTTTAATTCTATTAATATAAACATCGATAGCTTCAGCTGCGTGTGGGTCTGTGAATCTTGCATCCTCAACATCACGTAAATCAGAAGAAATACCAGATACTCCTTTTAATCCTGATTCGAAGTTAAAGATACGTAAAATTTCGTTTAGAGTTAGACCAGTTTTTTCAGCAATATAAGGGATTGTAGCTGGATCAATATCCCCTGTTCTAGTTCCCATTACTAAACCTGATAATGGAGTGAATCCCATTGAAGTATCAAATGATTTACCATTTTTAATGGCACAAATTGAAGCACCATTTCCAATGTGACATGAAATAGTTTTTAATTCTTTTGGATCTTTACCTAATACTTCAGCAACTTTTTCACCAATATATCTGTGACTTGTTCCGTGTGCACCATATTTACGAACTCCATATTTTTCATAGAATTCTCTTGGTACTGCATACATATAAGTTGATTTTGGCATACTTTGGTGGAAGGCAGTATCGAATGTTAGTACGTTAGGTACCCCAGGTAATTCTTTTTGGAATGAACGAACACCTTTAATGTTAGCAGGGTTATGTAATGGTGCTAAGTCTTCAATAGAGTCAACTTTTGCTAATTCTTCATCTGTTACTAAAACTGATGCATCATAAAACTCTCCACCATGAACAACTCGGTGTCCTACTCCTTCAATTTCTTTTACATCAGAAACAATTCCTAATGATGTTAATTTTGATAATAACATTTCAATTGCTACATCATGGTTAGGAATGTCTACAGTTTCTTTATTTTTTTCACCATTAAATTCAATAGTGAACACACTATTTTCAATTCCTATTCTTTCTACTAATCCTTTTGTAATAACTTTTTCTTCAGGCATTTCAAATAATTGGAATTTTAAAGATGAACTCCCTGAGTTAATAGCTAGTATCTTTGTCATATGTGTATGTCTCCTCTTACTATTTTTACATTATATATTATATTATCTCATTATTTTTTTATTTAATTACAAGAGTTATTTAAAGTTTTTTTATAAAAAAATTAATAAAAAAACTAATAATTGAATGCCTATACATTGCCTATTATTAGTTTTTTTATTATTTGACTATAAGAAAATATTTAAATTACTCTGTATATACACTACTTACAACACTCCAACTAGAACCACTAGAATTTTGCTCCAATTGACCACGACTATTTACACGATATTTCGCAACTGTATTATCCCCGCGTTTTACATTTACATATGCAAGATTATCGTTACCTAACCATACATCTGCAGAGTAATCTGATCTAGTCGAATTCCTGTTATTATCTTTAATATAAATTGTTTTAGCCCAAGTTTCCAAATCAGATTCAGAAAGCTTTTTAGTATCTACAGAGCTATTTTCTCTAAATGTATTTGTACTAGTACTACTGCTCTTATTATTTTCTTCTTTAACTACTGTATTATCTTTCTGTTTTTGAGTTAGTCCTTTTACTGTATAACTTCGTTTAAATTCTCCTACTAATTCTAATTTTTTTGAATTAGCAGTTGCTTTACTTAAGGTAATGCTAACTTCAACTTTGTCCCCATTTCTTAAGTTGTTATTTTTATTATAAGTAATTGCTGGATCTTGTAAGAACTCTTTAACTGATGCATCGTTCGTTTCAACACTTGGAATTTTTTTAATATCAGCAGAAGGTTTTCCCTCACCATCTTCACCATACGGAGAAAACTCTATTTCATATTGACTTAAATCGACAGTTTGCTTTAGATTCTTTTATAAATTTTTGTATAACCGAAAATAAGCTCCCCCAGCAACTAGTAAAATAGCAAGTGCACTTAGAAATGAAATTAGAAATAGATTTTTCTTTGGTTTCTGTTCTTCAGGTTCTTCTTCATAAAACTCATTTTGCGTATCATCATAATATTCATCCGATAAGTTAGGATCGTAATTATAATTTTCATAATTATTGTATGAGTTGTTATTCTCATAATTAGAGTACTCATTATTTCCATAGTTATTATACTGTTGAGTATTATAGTTATCATAGTTGTTGTATGAATTATCACTATAATTTTGGTTATTTACATATGAATTATCATTGTTATAATTGCCATAATTCTGATTATTTTTCATATGGATTTCCATTATTATAATTGCCATAATTCTGATTATCTTCATATGAATTTCCATTATTGTAGTTTTCATAATTTTTCATTATACTGTTGATTATTAGAATTACTATTTTTGATTGTTACTTCCAAAAATTCTCTTTATAATCTCTTCTTCTTTTCATAATGTACCTCTTCAATATTTATTACATACTATATTATCATATTTTTATTGAAAATTTCTATAGAGTAATGAAAACGAATTACATAAAAAAATAAGAGCTTATAAAAAGCTCTTATTTTTTTACCCAATTGATCCTTCCATCTCAAATGAAATTAATCTATTTAATTCTACAGCATATTCCATCGGTAATTCTTTTGTAAATGGTTCAATGAATCCCATTACTATCATTTCTGTAGCTTGACCTTCATCTAAACCACGACTCATAAGATAGAATAATTGCTCTTCAGAAACTTTAGATACTTTAGCTTCATGTTCTAAAGAAACATCAGAATTTTTAATAATATTGTATGGAATAGTATCTGAAGTTGAATATTCATCTAAAATTAGTGTATCACATTCGATATTCGAACGAGAACCTTCTGAATTTTTCCAAAGTTAATCCAACCTCTATAGTTAACTTTTCCTCCGCGTCTTGACATCGATTTTGAAACTACAGTTGATGAAGTACGAGGAGCTAAATGAATCATTTTAGAACCAGCATCCAGTACTTGACCTTCACTTGCCATTGCAATAGATAACGTGCTACCACTAGCTCCTTCACCTACTAATACACATGCTGGATACTTCATAGTAAGTTTAGAACCTAGATTTCCATCAACCCATTCCATAGTACCATTTTTTTCAACTATTGCACGTTTTGTTACTAAGTTGTATACATTAGTTGACCAGTTTTGAATTGTCGTATATCTAAATCTTGCGTTTTCTTTAATAAAAATTTCAACTACTGCTGCATGAAGGGAACTTGCAGAATATGTAGGTGCTGTACATCCTTCAACATAATGTAAAGAAGAATTCTTTTCAATAATGATAAGTGTACGCTCAAATTGCCCCATTTTTTCACTATTAATTCTAAAATATGCTTGAAGCGGTGCTTCAATAGAGACATTTTCAGGGCAATATATAAATGAACCTCCTGACCATACCGCCGAGTTTAATGCAGCAAATTTATTATCATTAAAGTCGACTGCTTTAGAAAAATATTTTTTAAAAATTTCTTCATGGTTTTTTAAAGCTGTATCGGTATCCTCAAATATAATTCCTTGTTCTTCAAACTGCTTATGCATGTTATGATAAACAACTTCAGATTCATACTGAGCAGAAACCCCAGCAAGATATTTTTGCTCAGCTTCAGGAATACCTAATTTTTCAAATGTATTTTTTATTTCAGTAGGAACCTCATCCCATGAACGTTCCGTCTTTTCTGATGGTTTTACATAGTATGTTAAGTCTTCAAAATCAATTTCTGATAAATCTCCACCCCATGTAGGCATTGGCATTCTATAAAACTCTTTTAATGCATTTAAGCGAAAATCCAACATCCATTGTGGCTCTTCTTTTCTTTTGGAGATAGTTTCAACTATTTCTTTAGTTAGTCCTTTTTCAGTTTTAAAAATAGATACATCTTTATCTGAGAACCCATACTGATACTCGGTAAACATTTCTTCGTTTTTATTCAACACTATCACTCCTTCTTCTATTTATTGTTTTCTTCTAATATTTTTTCAGTTATTTTCCATGCAAGTGTAGCACATTTTACCCTTGCTGGTAGTTGAGATATATTTTGAAGTGCTAGACTGTCTTCTAAATTATCTTCGTTAAAATCATTTCCCATTATCATATTAAGGAAATCTTTAATTTTTTTAAATTTGCTTCTGAAACAGATAATCCTTTTTAGTTCCTCAGTTAACATAGAAGCAGATGCTAATGAAATAGAACATCCTGTTCCCAACAAATTTAATATCTTTTATTATATTATCTTCAATATCCATACTAACAGTAATTTTATCACCACATGAAGGATTTAACATTTCTAATTTGTATCCATCAACAACTTCACCATTATTACGGGGATATTTGCTGTGATCTAAAAATAACTTGTTTATATAAATCTTTTTAATCCATTAAAACTCATTTTTCAAAAAAATTCCTTTGTTTCTTTTTAACACTTGAATAAAGAAGTCTATTTCTTCTTTTTGTGTTATAAAAAAATATAGACTAGCTCTTGCTACCGAATATGCGCCTAACTTTCCAAGCAATGGCTGAGTACACTGATGACCAGCTCTTATACAGATTCCTTTTTCATCTAAAAAACTAGTTAAATCATGTGGATGAACTCCTTCTAAATTGAAAGATACTAATGATACTCTATCACTGATCTCATTTGTTCCATATATTTTAATATTACTTATTTTAGATAACTCATCATATAAATACTTAGTTAATTCTTTAGTATAACTCTCGATATTTTCTAAACCTATATCTTCTAAGTATTTTATCGTTGCTCCTAGTCCTGCTGCTTCAGCCAACAAAGGAGTACCTGCTTCAAATTTATCTGGAAGAATTGCCCATGTTGATGATTTTTCTTCAACAACGCCTATCATTCCTCCTCCAAATTCTACTGGATCAAATTTTTCTAATAGATTCTTTTTCCCATATAAGACGCCTATTCCAGTCGGTCCACACATTTTATGTGCACTAAATGCAAGGAAGTCACAATTCATTTTGTCTACATCAATTTTCATATGAGGAACTGATTGTGCAGCGTCAACTACAAAATATATATCTTTATCTTTTAATAAACTACCTATTTCATATACTGGATTAATATTTCCTAATACGTTAGATGCATGACAAATAGAAACTATTTTTAGTTTTTATCGTTTATTAACTCTTTTTAATTGGTTAATATTAATTCTTCCTAACTCATCTAAATCTAAAAAAATCTTAAAGTTAAATTTTTTTCTAATCGCTAATTGTTGCCATGGTACAAGATTTGCGTGATGTTCCATGTATGTAAGAATAATTTCATCTCCATCTTTAACATCTTGCTCAATTATTCTTGCTATAAAATTCATACTTTCCGTAGTTCCGCTAGTATAAATAATTTCTTCATGACTATTAGCATTTATGAATTCTTTAACTAAATGTTTTTGACTCTTCATATATCTTTTTCTGACTCATCTCCAAGAGTGTAAACAGATCTATGTATATTAGAATTATAATTTTTATAATAATCACTTATTGCATCAATTACTTGAATAGGCTTTTTGAGTTGTTGCTCCATTATCAAAAAAATATTAAATCATTATTTTTTTGATTTTTTTCTTTTTAGTATTGGAAAATCCTCTCTATAAATGCTTAAATCTTTCATTTTTATTCACTCTCATTATTATTTATTTTCTCATCAATAAGAATTGTTACTAAGTCTTTTATTTTATCAACTGTTAATTCAGTAATTACAGGCGATAAGAATCCATGAACAAGTAATCTACTCGACTCTTTTCTAGTCAATCCTCTACTCTGTAAATAATATAATTGTTCTTCATCGATACGTCCTAAATGAAGCCCCATGTCCTGCCATAACGTCATTTTCATCAATTAATAACATTGGATTTGCATCAGCTTTAGCATCCGAAGATAAAGTTAACATTCTAGAACTTTGATAAGCATTAGATCCAGTTGCACCTTTTACAATAAAACCAATACCGTTAAATACTATATGTGATCTATCAAGAAGAACACCATGTTGAAGAATATCTCCTTTTGAATTTAAGCCCTTGATTTACAACTTCACTATTAAAATATGTCTTCTGTTCTTTAACACCTAATGTAACAATTTTCAGATTTGCTTCTGAACCATCACCTAGAATATGTGTTGTATTATCATGATACACATTAGCCTCATCCATTGCTGCAACATTCCAGTTAATTAATGCATCTCTATATGTTAAACCACGTCTTAAAATAGTTCCTCTCTTTGCTCCAGGCTGATTAGTTATTGAACTATAATTTATCTTTGCTCCATCATGAGCTACTACTTCTGTAACGATATTGAATGGTTCACTATCCTTATCAATATTATTTATATAATTTTCAATAAAGTTGAATTTAGCATTCTTTCCAACTTGTAACGTAACATGATTAAACAAACTTTGTTCACCATCTGAAATAACTATATATTGTAAAGGTTCATCAATTTCTGAATTATCAACTACATCTACATATAATCCTGCGTTTAATAATGTATAATGTACTGACGTTACTTTACTTTCTGCATAATCTACAACGCTCATAAAACTATCTTTAATATGATCATCATTCATAGCAGAAAATATATTTTTTTATTATTACCTTATTATTATATTTTTTTCCGGTATATTTCACATAAACCAAAGTGTTATTTTTTTGAATAACTACAAAATCATCCCTATTTACATTATATTTTTTTCTAATATTTCTTCAATATTAATGGTATTTTTCTACAATACGCAATTTACTAAAATCAACGTTAAAAAGATTCCAATTTTCTAAATTCATTGATTCTAATTTAGGAAAAAGGTAAAGTATAACTCTTGTATAAAGCCAATTTTTCTTGTATTTAAATACCACTCAGGTTCATTAGTATCAGAAAAAAATATTCTGTAATGTTTTTTTATACTAAGTTTTAATTTATTATTTTTCCATATTAAACCTCTTCTTTTAACCAATCATATCCTTCTTTTTCTAAGCGAAGTGCTAATTCTGGTCCTCCTGTTTTAACTATTTTCCCATCCATTAACACATGAACAAAATCTGGTTCAATGTAATCTAATAAACGTTGATAGTGAGTAATAATTAAACAACCAAAATCTTCTCCACGCATTTTATTAACTCCTTTTGATACAATCTTTAATGCATCTATATCTAATCCAGAGTCAATCTCGTCAAGAATAGCAAATTTTGGTTCTAACATCATCATTTGTAATATTTCATTACGTTTTTTCTCACCACCTGAGAATCCATCATTCACATAACGTTGAGACATTTTTAAATCCATCTCTAAAAAGTTCATAGTTTTATCAAGCTTTTTAATATACTGCATAAGTGGAATACTTTCTTCTCTACCTGCATTTATAGCTGATTTAATAAATTCAGATGTTGGTACTCCAGGAACTTCTGAAGGATATTGCATAGCTAAGAATAATCCAGCTCTAGCTCTCTCATCTACCTCCATATCTAGTACTTCCTCATTATCAAGTAAAATACTACCTCCATCAACTTCATATTTAGGATGTCCCATAATAGCTGACGCTAATGTAGATTTTCCTGCTCCCATTAGGTCCCCATTACTGCATGAATTTCCCCAGATTTTATTTCTAAATTAAGACCTTTTAATATTTTCTTATCATTTATCGATACTTCTAAATTTTTTATATCTAGAACAGACATTATTATTCCTCCATTTATAATTTTTTTATTTAAGGTTTTTCTATTTAAATATTATTTAAATATCGCTTTATTAAGCCTTTAACATACCATTTTATTATAATATTTTTTTCTAAGTATTAAGCAAATTATTGGTCTATTTCCATTTATTAGTATCTATAATTATTTCAGTTTTTTTACTAACAAAAATAAACAAATTATATAATTATTAAAAACTATATAATTCGTTTGTTTTTGCTTGTATTAATAAACTTATTTTGATACTTCCCACATAGACTTAATTTCTGTTTTTCAACTCATTATAACTCCATTTTTTTAATGTTCTCCCATAGCTATTTGGATCATTTATAATATAATTTACCGTCATTATCTTTTCCCTACAATTAGTACAATGTGGCCTACTGTTGTAAATTTACCAGGTTTTACTGAAGTTATAATAGGATTATTTTTTTGTAAAACATCATCTATTGACTTTTTGACTTATTGAAACATTTTTTTCGTCTGCAAATTATATTTTTTTGTTATAAAAATCGAAGAAACTCCATTTTATTCCATCATCTGTAAAATATCCATTTTCATCAGCAATTTTTTTGCAATTTTTATCTGGAGTTATAGTATTATCATTTAATAAACCACTTATAGCCATAGATACTGTAGCAGGACCACAGCCCCCAATTGCTATATTTATGTCTCCAAGTTTATTATAGCTCCATCTTCTATCCCACTGAACATAATAAGGATATTTTTCTATTTAACTCAACAGTTTCTCCTTCCTCATAAGGTTTTGATTTCTTTCCTGCTAAATAACCTAGTATATATTGTTTTGAATCTTTATTATTAGCAAAAAGTTTTTTTGTTCTGCTACTGGTAATTTATCTTTTTGTAGAAGGATAAATTGATCTTCTATGCTATATTTAGCATTTTTCTAGTAGGTTATTTTTCAACTTCTTTACTATTTTTTTAAGAAAGGAAAACGGTTGTTTAACTCCCACTATTCCATCTCTCGATTTTTAAAGAATTTTTTTATTTTTTTCTTCTATTTTTGTTACTACTCACGGAAAAATTCATTTATACTTTTTTTATTCCAAAACAAAAAGTAATTATTCCCTAGTATACTTATTAAGATAATTATATTTTTTTCTTCATATTACCTCCTTACTTTGATCTCAATACTAAAACTATACCTACTGATATTACAATTATATAACCTATTAAACTTTGAAAATCTGAAACTCTCCAAAAAAACATATATCCAAAAAAATTCCAGAAAATAATACTTGCGAATAATCAAAATACTGAAATATTTTTTTCGCTGCAGCAAATTTATACGCAAATGTTACACCATACTGACCTATTGTAGCACTAATACCTGCTAATAATAACATCGATAATTGATATAATGTCATCGATCTATAATCAAAAATTAGATATGGTAATAACATTAATGACGATAAACTAGAAAAGAAAAAAATATTATAAACTCACCCTGATATATTATTTGTTCCTAAAGTATCTTACACAAGTATATGCAATACCCGCACATAAAGCACCTAATAATGCGGCTAGGGCTCCCATACTAATAATATCATTACCACTTGGTTTAATTATTAATATAATCCCAATAAAAGCAATAATTATTGAGAAAACTTGAAATCTAGTCATTTCTTCTTTAAAAAAATATGTATGATAATATTATAATAATAAAAGGAGACAGTTTTTGAATAATCGAAGAATCAGCTAAAGCTTATATGTGAAATAGCGTAAAAATTCAAAAACCAATCCTATAGTTCCAAACACACTTCTAGAAATTAGTACTAACCATCCAGTATTATTTCTTGGGATGTTTATAACTTTCCAATGTTTAATAAGTGGTATCGAAGATATAAATACAGCTATTATATTTCTAAAAAAACCTTTTTGGATGGATGGTAAATCACCAGACAGTTTAACAAATAAAGACATTAATGCAAATCCAAATCCAGCAATTATTATACAAAATATTCCTTTCAAAAATATTATTATTATTCATCTTTAAAAATCTCCAATAAATTAAAAACTTGAGACACAGTATTTTCTAAGTTTGAAATTGCAATTTTCTTATTCATAGCTTCATCTAGAGTTGAAATTCCTCTCAAAATAGAAAAAGAAGCGTCTATAATGCTCTTAGTATTAGTGTCAAGTGTATCTATTTCTTTATCTACAATAGTTCCAGCTAAAAAAATATTACATTCTTTTTATATTTTTTTGCTACTCTAGCTATCTCAATAGGTGCTTTTCCCCATAAAAGCTTTGCAAATCTAATTTACCTTCTCCAGTAATTACTATATCTACCTCTTTTATTTTTCTCTTCTATTTTCAAGATATTCTATCATAAAATCAGAACCTTTTTTTATTTCAGAGTTTGTAAAAGTTAGAAAACCATAAGCTAAACCACCTGCAGCACCACTACCTAAAATATTTGAATAATTTGTATTGTACTTATTATACACTATTCTTGTAAATTTATTAACATAATCATCTACAATCTGAAAATTTTCTTCCTTTAAACCTTTTTTTGTTTAGAAAAGACATATGTAGCTCCTTCTTGCCCGCATAGAATGTTTTCAACATCACTGATGAGTGTAAACTTAGCATTTTTTAGATTTTCATTTAAATAAGAGTCATCAATCCTATTTATTTTACTTAAGGCATTTATACCGTGTATACATTCATTATTATTTTTATCATAGAATTTATACCCTAAAGCACTTAGCATGCCTATGCCACAATCATTAGTTGCGCTTCCTCCAAGGCCTATAATAAAATCTCTAATATTTTTCCTGGAGTAATGATTTTATTACTTCTCCTAAACCATAAGTACTTGCTAGGTACGGATTTTTTTCACTTACTTTTTTTAGACCAATTATTTCTGCTACTTCTATAACTGCTTTCTTATTATTATAATCAACTAAATAACTAGCTTTAATTTTTCTCACCCATAGCATTAGTGACTAGTACTTCTTTTTTTAGAAAAAAATTATTAAAAATATCTAAAAAAACCGTCTCCACCATCCGCAATTACTTCAGTTACTATTTCTATATTTTTTTATACCTACTCATTAGCTAATTTTTGAAATTAAACTCTGCTATTTCCCTTGAGGTCAATGAACCTTTAAATTCATTTACAGCTACCAATATTTTCATAACTTCCACCTTAATTATTTTTTTACTTTCGTTAATTTTTCTTTATTATACATTAATTTAATTTAGATTTCCATCTTAATCAAATAAAAAAAACTTTTATTATTTTTACACAAATACTTTAAATTTCATGATTTTTTTAGTATAATATTTATGTAAAGTTGTTTGACTTTATTTGGGCTTACAACCTGGAATTATTTAAAACTCTTACTATAGAGTTAAATACTACATATTTAATCATTATGATTAATAACATACAGTCTTAATTATATATATTGTTTAACAAACTACTTTTTAGTTTTACAATTAACAGTAATCCTCATGTTTGTGCCAGTAACTACAATTTATATGATTAGAATTATATATTAACATAGTACATAGAAATTCCAGTGCCCACCCTACGTTAATATTTACTGTATAAAACCACGGAAGTTTACCCCTAAACTACCGTGGTTATTTTTATTATCTCTTTTCAATAAATAATTAGCAAAAGTCTTCCAATAAATTATTTTTCTAATTTTCTTGAAATTTCTATTGCATTTGTTGTGTTTTTTTCTAGTAACTCTTTACATTCATCTATTCCATAAAAAAACTAAGATAAGTAATCATATCTTCATCACTTGGTAATTTACCTATTTTTTTCAAATTCACCATAATAATCTAAAATATCATCTTTTTATTTGATACGCTATACCTAGCTCTTTACCAAAACTTCTTATATAATCTAAATCCGATTCTTTTCGAGCTATTTTACAAGCAAAATCAAGCGGTAATTCTATTAGTCTACCTGTTTTTAAACTATGCATCAATTTTAGATAATTAGCATCAACTTGATAGTTTTTTTGCTTAACATCGTACACTTGACCAGCAATCATTCCCATTGCACCAGAATAATTAGCAAATTGTTGGATAAGATTAACTTTAAGAGTATCATTTATATTTGCTTTACTTAACACTTCAAATGCTAATGTTAGCATTGAATCACCAGTTAGAACTGCAATATCTTGTCCATATACTCGGTGATTAGTTGGTTTTCCCCAGCGATAATCGTCATTATCCATTTCAGGTAAATCATCATGAACCAATGAGTAAGTATGTACTAATTCTATTGCTAATGCAACATCAAAATATTCTTTATAATCTATTTTATAAAATTTTTAATAAATATAAAAAAACGATAATGGTCTTATTTTTTTCCCATCATTAACCAACGAATAAATAATTGATTCCTTTAATAATTCAGGAATTTCTAGGTTTTCAATATATTCTTTTGCATAAATATTTAAAGAATTTCTATTTTTCATTTATAAATTGCTCGAAACTATTCATTTGTTTTAATATCCTCAGTTAGTCTTTGAACTTCTTTTTTCTGCATTTTCTATAATTGTATTACATTTTTTTACTAGGTCTATACCTTTTTTTATATTTTTTTCTAACGATTCCTCTAATGAGAGTTGTCCTGATTCTAATTCAGAAACAATTTTTTTCAAGATTAATTAAATTCGACTCAAAAACTTTTCTTTAGCCATTACTCTACTCCTTCTTCTATTGTATCAATTACATTACATTCTAATAAACCATCTGAAAGCCTTACAGATATATTATCATTTTTTTATTAACACTTTTTTTACTGATGTAATTTTATTATCATTTAAATATGTAATTGAGTATCCTTTTTTTAATATATTAATAGGAGAATTCGCCTCAAGGCTATCAACTTTTTTTAATGAAATATTCTTTATATGGACCTATAACATCTATCTTTTGGAATATTTCTTTAGAAATAGTTAATTCAGATTTCTTTATCCTTAAGTAAGTTATTTAACCCTTTGGATAATTCTTTCTCTAATAAACAAACTTTTTCTTTATAAATATTATAAATATTTGTGTAATTTCTAAAGTAAGGATTTGAATTACTATTTGCTATCCTAGTTCTATATTCTTCCAATATATAAGACATTCTTCTATTTAATTTATCACTATTAAAAGATAATCTATTTTTTTATATCAATTATATTTGGGGTTACTAATTCTGCAGCTGCAGTCGGCGTTGATGCCCTAACATCTGATACAAAATCTGATAACGTTGTATCTGTCTCATGGCCAATTCCTGTTACAATAGGAGTTTTACAATTAAAGATTGCTCGAACAACTTCTTCAGTATTGAAACTCCACAAATCTTCAATCGATCCTCCACCACGTCCTAATATAATTACATCATTATCTTCACTATCAGCAAGAATAATATTTTTTACAATATCTTCAACTGAGATTTTCTCCTTGAACTAACGTTGAATAAACATTAATTTTAGCAATTGGAAATCTTCTTTGTATTGTTCTAGTCATATCTTGTATAGCAGCACCTGTTTTTGCTGTTATTAAAGCAATTTTTTGACTAAATTTTGGAATATCCTTTTTAAACTCTGACGAGAATAATCCTTCTTTTTCAAGCTTTTCTTTTAATTCTAAAAACTTCTGATATAGTTCACCAATACGATCTTTTTTCATATCGATAACTATTAGGTTATGTTCACCTCTTGGAAAGTAAAAGTTTATTTTAGACTTAATTAAAACTGTATCACCGTCTTTAAACTCACGATTCTTAGCACCGAACCAAACGGCATTTATTCTTGTATTTTTCATCTTTAATAGAAAAAAATAAATATTGTTATTATTGTGTAGTTTAAAATTTGATATCTCACCCTTTATATATATTTCACCTAGATAAGGGTCTAAAATAAACTTTTTCTCAATATATTTATTTAATGCCGTAACAGTTAAATATGCTTTTTTCTTCCAATAATATTACCTCTTATTTAGTTGAAGTTTCAACTATACCTTTTAATACTCCATTGATAAATTTATAGCTATCATCTTTTTCACTATATTTTTTTGAAAGTTCTACAGCTTCATTTATAGAAACCTTGTAAGGAATATCTGTAAATAAAATTTCATATGTAGATATTCTTAAAATTTGTCTATCCATTTTTTTGATAAACGTTCTAACTTCCAATCTTTTAAGTTATTAGTTATTATTTCATCAATTTCATTTTTTTCTCAAAAATATCATCTAAAGTTCTAGTTACATATTCACTACCTGAAACATCATCCACTTCAAACTCTAATAATTCTCTATAATCTAAATCTGTATTTTCTACCTGAAATAAAAATTTTAAATACTGATTCTCTTAATTCATGTCTACTTTTTCATTAGTATCTCCTAATTAAAAATCAATTCCTATAATATTCACATTAACAGTTTTAGTATTGATTTCTGTCATATTAAAAATAGAATTTTTTTCACATTTTCTTGAATTTTTTTCTTGCAGTTTTAGCAATTGAATATCCTGATTTTAAATTACAGTATACATCGATAAGTAATTCCTCACCTACGAATTCTAGTTCTACTCCTTTAGAGTATACTTTTTTTCCTAATAATTTTTGATACACCTTCAACTTCACTTGCTGCAATATTTGCAATAACAGTTAAAGCACTTGGATTAATTTCTACTTTTTCCTAATTTTTTTGTTTTTCCATATTAAGAAACCTCCTAATTTATCTTAAATAATCTATACTATAATAATTTATTGTTAAATTAAAATTACTATAAAGATTATTATATCCATAATAATCTACACCATTATACCATATTTTTCATAAAAAAAGGGAGTAAAATAACATATTTATTTATATTATAAAAATGAACAAGGGTACTATAATTAAAACTATAGCACCCTTGTTCTTAAGGTAAGGTAAGGCAAATATAATATTAAATATTAGCTATTAATTCTTCAAATGCTTTGTCTATATTGTCTTTATTCTTAGCTCCAGCCTGTGCCATGTCTGGACGTCCACCGCCTCGACCTTCACAGACAGTTGCTAAAACATTTACAAGTTTTCCAGCATTATATTTATCTGTAATAGCTTTATCTACTGCAACTACAAAGTTAACTTTATCATCATTAATTGAAGCAAAGGCAATAACATAATTTTCTAATTTAGATTTAGCGTTATCTACAAGTTGTTTTAAATGATTCATATTTTCAGATTCTACAACGCTTGTAAGTACGTTTATACCATTAACTTCTTTAATATTATTTACTAAATTATTTAACTCTGCATTAGCTAATTTTTTTGTTGTAAACTTTCTTTTTCTTTAGAAAGTTTTTTAATTTCAGTTTGTAAATTAGTTACTTTTTCTACAACATTTGAAGCATTAGCTTTTGTTAATTTTTCAACAGTACGAAGTGTCTCTTCTTGTTGTCTTAAATACTCATATGCGGCTCTTCCTGTTAGTGCTTCTATTCTACGAACCCCTGCAGCAACACCAGTTTCAGAAACAATTTTGAAAATTCCTACTTCGCTACTGTTTGAATTATGTGTACCACCACATAATTCTATTGAGTAATCACCAATTGAGACAACTCGAACAATATCTCCGTATTTTTCACCAAACAATGCTTGAGCTCCTAATTTTCTTGCTTCAGCAATTGGCATTTCTTCAGTTTTAATTTCTAAAGCATTCCAAATTTGTTTATTAACTTCTTGCTCTACTTTTTCAATTTCTTCTTTTGTTAAAGGTGCAAAATGAGTAATGTCAAATCTTAGTTTCTCATCAGTTACAAGAGATCCAGCTTGTTTTATATGTGAACCTACTTCATGACGTAGTGCTTCATTTAATAAGTGGGTAGCTGTATGATTTTTCTCAACATTCAATCTAAAGTCTCTGCTTACAATTAGTTCATATTCATTTCCAACTTCAAATTCACCTTCTAGTACTTTCACAAAGTGAATGTGACGTTTATCAGGTAGTTTTTTAACATCAAGTACTTTGGCTTTAAATCCATTAGCTAAGATTTCACCATGGTCCGCAATTTGACCTCCACTCTCTGCATAAAATGGTGTTTTTTCAAATACAACTTTTACGACTTCTTCGTCAGAGTATTTATCTAATAAATTATCTTCTTTATCAACTATAGCTAATAGCTTAGAAGATACTTCAAATTGAGTATATCCTATAAATTCACTATTTCCGATAATTCTGCTATATAAATCTGATTGAACTTGCATTGATGAATCATCTTGTCTTGATGATCTTGCTCGTTCTTTTTGTTTTTCCATTTCTTCATTAAATCCATCGATATCAACTTTTAAACCATATTCTTCAGCATATTCTTCTGTTAATTCAATTGGGAAACCAAAAGTATCATATAACTTAAATGCATCTTTACCTGAAATGATTTTTTGTAGTATCTTTAACTTCACTAACAATACCATTTAAAATAGCTTCTCCCTCATTAAGAGTTTCATGGAATCTATCTTCTTCTTTTTAGAATTACATCTTTAACAAAATCAGCTGATTCTTTTTACATTTGGATAATAATCATTCATTATTTCTGCAACTACATCAGTTAGTTTATACATAAATGAATTATTTAATTCTAAAACTTTTGCATATCTAACAGCTCTACGAAGTAATCTTCTTAGAATATATCCTCTACCTTCATTAGATGGAAGTGCTCCATCAGCAATAGCAAATACAACTGTTCTAATGTGGTCAGCAATAACTTTAAATGCTTCATCCTGTTCGTTATTAACACCATATTTTTTCCCAGATAATTTTTCAATTTCATTTATTATAGGCATAAATAAATCAGTATCAAAGTTTGTTGGAACATCCTGTAATACAGAAGCTATTCTTTCAAGTCCCATACCTGTATCAATATTTTTGGCAGGAAGTTCTGTATAAGTACCATCAGCATTATGGTTATATTGACTAAATACTACATTCCAAACTTCTAGATATCTTTCGTTTTCACCACCTGGATACATCTCTTCTTTTGGTGATTTTGTATCTGTTTCTTCACCACGGTCATAGAAAATTTCAGTATTAGGCCCTGATGGTCCTTCTCCTATATCCCAGAAGTTACCTTCAATACGAATAATTCTTTCTTCGGGTAATCCAATTTGATTACGCCAAATATCGTAAGCCTCAGTATCTTCAGGGTGTATAGTAACTGATAATTTTTCTTTCTCTAAACCTAACCATTTTTCAGATGTTAAAAATTCCCAAGCCCAAGCAACTGCTTCAGGTTTAAAGTAATCTCCAATTGAAAAGTTTCCTAACATTTCAAAAAAAGTATGGTGACGAGCTGTTTTACCTACATTCTCAATATCATTAGTACGTATTGATTTTTGTGAGTTTGTAATTCTAGGATTTTCAGGTATCACACGTCCATCAAAATATTTCTTTAAAGTTGCTACACCAGAGTTAATCCATAATAATGTAGGGTCATCTACTGGAACTAGTGAAGCACTAGGTTCTATTTTATGTCCTTTTTCTACAAAGAAGTCTAAAAACATTCTTCTTATTTCTGTTGATGTTAATTGTTTCATTTTTTTCTCCTTAAATTATAAAAATAAAAAGTCCCTTGTGTAAAATTAATTACACAAGGGACGACCTTAATCGTGTTACCACCCTAATTCGAGTATTTTTTGTACTCCTCATTAGTGTTTATAACGGCTTAGCTGCCGATGAAGTGAAATATAGGTAGCATCAAAAGTAATATTATGAATCTTTCTCACCGCTAGACTCTCTCTGAAAAATAATATTTAATTACTTTTCAATTCCTAAACTTCATTTGATATGTAAATTCATTATATACATTTGTAATAAATTTGTCAATAGATTTATTTTGAATTTCTCATTTCAATCATTGCTTTTTTTCTGCCAAAACTTCATATTTCTCTTTATTGTATCAAATCCATATACGAAAATTAAGAGTATCTAGACTATTTATTTCTTTTTTTATTTGATGATTTTTTTGTTTGAAATTTAGAGTAGCATTTATTTTTGTTATCTTTAATTGATAATACTTTAACTTCTAAAAATTTCATCTTGTTTAATATAACTACTAATATCAAAAAAATGAAACAATTTGTTATCTCTGAAATATGAATTAATCCAACCTGACCATCTCTAGTTTCAATAAATGCTCCATATGGTTTTACAGCAGTAACTTTAACCTTGATTATATCTCCAGGTGCAATCTCTTTATAGCTCATTTTTTATTCTCTCTACTACTTTTGCTACAGTAAATCCATATTCTTCAATTACTTTATTTGCTGGAGCAGAAGCACCAAAATTGTCGATACCTATAGCTAATCCGTCTAATCCAACATATTTGTACCATAAAGCTGTATTACCCATTTCTAAAGATACACGTCTACGGACACTACGTGGTAATAATTCTTCTTTATATTCTTTAGATTGTTCTTCAAATAATTCTACAGATGGCATACTTACTACACGTACTTTAGAACCTTCTTTTTCTAGTTCACGAGCTACATCGACTGCTAATGCAACTTCTGATCCTGTAGCTATTAAAATTGTATCAAAATCTGAAGATGTTTCATAAACAACATATGCACCTTTAGATACTTTTTCAAATGAAGTATTTTCTAAAACTGGAAGATTTTGACGAGTTAATACTAATGAAGTTGGTTTATTATTAACTTTTTGTGATAAATACCATGCAGCTTGTGTTTCAGTTGCATCTGCTGGTCTAAATACATAAGTATTTGGAATTGTTCTTAATGAAGCTAGGTGTTCGATTGGTTCATGTGTAGGACCATCTTCACCAACTGCTATACTATCATGAGTAAATACATATGTTACAGGAAGATTTTTGTAAAGCTGATAATCTTAGTGCAGCTTTTAGGTAATCAGAGAATACGAAGAATGTACCTCCAAATACACGAACTCCACCGTGTAACATTAATCCGTTTAGGATAGTTGCCATACCGAACTCACGTACACCAAATTGTACATTTCGTGCTACTCTATTTTCATTATCTTGAAGCCCTTCTCCTTTTATAAATGTCATATTTGAGTGAGAAAGGTCTGCTGATCCTCCAAAGAATGTAGGTAAAACTGCAGCTATGCTATTAATTGCATCTTGTGATGAATTACGTGTCGCTTGAGCTTCTCCAACATTCTTGAATCCAAAAGCTTTCTTTAGATAAGCGCTCAATATCTTTTCTTGATAATACTTCTTCTAATTCAGATGCTAATTCTGGATATTTAGCTTTATAGTCATCATATAATTTTTCCCATGATTTATAAGCAGCTTCTCCACGATCAGCAACTTTTTCTTTAAAGTCTGCATATACTTCAGTTGGAATTTCAAATGGATCATATTCCCAACCAATTTCTTTTCTAAATAATGCAGTTTCTTCTTCTCCTAATGGAGCACCATGAACTCCATTTGTTCCTTGTTTATTAGGTGAACCCGCACCTATAATAGTTTTAACTTCAATAAGAGTTGGTTTATCAGATTTTTTTGCTTCTTCTAAGGCTTTACTTATAGCATCAACATTAGATCCTTCTTCTACTAGAATTGTGTTCCAACCATAAGCTTCATATCTTGCACGAACACTTTCAGAGAATGCATCTTTTGTTTCACCATCTAAACAAATATCATTTGAGTCATATAGTACTACTAATTTATTTAATTTTTGAATTGCTGCAAAACTTGCTGTTTCAGAGGCAACACCCTCCATAATATCACCATCACCACAAATTACATATGTGTAGTGATCAAATAAATTATATCCTTCTTTATTATACTTAGCTGCTAAATATCTTTCAGCTAAAGCCATACCTACAGCTGTTGATACTCCTTGACCTAATGGACCTGTAGTCGCATCTACACCTTTTGTGTGTCCAAATTCTGGGTGCCCTGGAGTTTTTGATCCCCATTGACGGAAAGGTTTTTAATTTCTTCTAATGAAACATCTTCAAATCCAGAAAGATGTAATAATGAATATAGTAACATTGAACCATGACCAGCAGATAAAACAAATCTATCTCTGTTAATCCAATCTTCTTTTTTTGGATTTACTCTTAAATGATTGGCAAATAGTGAGTAGGCCATAGGTGCAGCTCCCATTACTACCCCAGGATGCCCTGATTTTGCTTTGTTAATAGCATCTACACCCAAAACTTTAATTGCATTTACTGATTTTTGTGACATATTTATGCCCTCCTAAAATTATATTTCTATTCGACCAGAAATTGCTCTAGATAATGTTACCTCATCTACATATTCTATATCACTACCAAATGATATCCCTTGAGCAATTCTAGTTACTTTTATATCCGTATTCTTCAAATATTTTGAAATAAAGCTTGCTGTCCCTTCTCCTTCTGGAGATGAATTTGTCGCAAGAATTATTTCTTTAACAATTGGATCTTGAGCTCTTTCAAACAATGATTTAATATTAATGTCTAAAGGACCGATACCATCCATAGGGGATATCAAGCCATCTAAAACGTGGTAGACTCCTCTATACTGTTGCATATTTTCCATAGCAACTAAATCATTGTCGTTAGCCACAACACATATTGTTGATTTATCACGTGAATTATCTGTACAAATATCACATACAGACGTTTCAGATAATCTATGACAAACTTCACAATTTGTAAGTTTTTCTTTTAATTCCACTAAAGATTTAGCAAAATTATTTATATCATTATCATTCATCTTTAACGTATGAAACGCAAGACGAATGGCTGTTTTTCTCCCTATTCCAGGTAAAAGTGAATAACTATCTATCAAGTCTAATATTGGTTTTGGATATTGCATCTTATAGTCCCGGAATATTTAATCCATTTGTAAATTTACCTAAAGTTTCTTCTTTAAGTTGAGTAGATTTTTCTAATGCGTCATTTACTGCTGTTAAAACCATATCTTGTAACATTTCGATATCTTCTGGATCAACTACCTCTTCTTTAATTTTAATATCTAAAATTTTTCCCATCTCCATTAGCTATTGCAGTAACCATTCCTCCAGAAACTGTACCTTCAACTGTTTGATCTTTTAATCCTTCTTGGGCTGCTAACATATCCTTTTGCATTTTTTGCATTTTTTTCATCATTTGTTGCATATTTCCCATTCCACGCATATTATTTCCTCCTAAATATCTTGTTATATTATAATTCTATTTAAAAACCCATAAATTGTCAATAATTTTTCAATATCTTTCATTTTATTTCAGTTCTATTTTTTTCAACTATAATATCTGAAAAATAATTGTTCAATTTTTTCGATTTGTTTTTTTGAGTCTTCTTTCTCTTCTTGTTCTTCTTTAATTTCAACTAAACTATCTTTCTTAGGTGAAATGTTTTTAATTTCATCTAGTAGAGTGTTATATTGATGATCTTGTAAAGTATATATAGCATAATCTACTCCAATATATCTTCTAAATAATTCCTCTAAATATTTCTTATATTTAGAATTTGGAGCCATTTTTCATCATACTTTCTGCTTCATTAAATACAAGTAACCCTGCTATTTTTCGAAGAAGCTACTAACTTACAAGATTTAAATATCTCTCCCATAGCATACATTTCATTGTTATCCGTAGAGAAACTATCATTAATAATTCTACCAAATACATTTGAAGCATAATTAGTAAAAGTTATCATTAGAACTATTAATTAATTCCACTATTTTACTTTTTATCTTTTATAATAACCTCTTTTTATTTCAACATTGTTAGATAAATATGAATCTTTAGTAGTATTTGAATTATCTATCTTATTATTTAAATCTACTTTTTTTGATTTTTTTCATCTGTAGTAATTTTTTTCCAATAATATAATTCTACTTTCTAGTTCTTGTATCTGTGTATTAACAACTATGTTACTACCATCATTTGATACAACATCTACTTTAGTATTGCTATAATTAGCTTTTTGAACATATTTTAACTATACATATTTGCATATAACTCATATATTCAGTTGAAAATCTTATATATTGCTCTGTTTTGTGATAAATATTCAATTATTTTTATAAAAAAATAATCAAACGGAACATCTTTTACAACATCCTCAATTATTTTTCACATTATAATTTGTATAATTTGTGTTATTTAAATTTTTTTATAAACTACAATATCCCTTGTAATATTTATTAAATCATTAAGTAGAAAGTTTAGTGTCTTTAGCTTGTGCAACAAAAATCATTATACATAAGTAGTGATTTTTGTCACATCTCCTTGTAATAAATATTTATAAAACTCTAAGATACTGTCTTCACTAATAGATGATGTTACTTCTAAAATATTTTTCTAAAGTGATTTTTTTCAGAATAATTAGATACTTGATCAAGTATGCTTATTGCATCTCTCAAACCACCTTTAGCTAAGGTTGCAATTTTCTTTATTGCATCTTCTTCTATATCTAGACTTTCATTTTTCTGAGATATATTTTTAATCTATCCTCTAATTGTTCAACTGATAAATTTTTAAACTCAAATCTTTGGCATCTTGATAATATTGTTGCTGGTATTTTATGAATCTCAGTAGTAGCTAAAATAAAAATAACATGTGCTGGAGGTTCTTCTAACGTTTTTAGCAGAGCATTAAATGCTGCTGTTGTAAGCATATGAACCTCATCGATTATATAAACCTTATATCTACCTTCACTTGGCAAAAATTTAATGGCTTCTTTAATATCACGAACTTCATCAACACCATTATTACTTGCAGCGTCAATTTCTATTATATCTACATTTTCTTTTTGATATACTTCATTTTTATTCACTTCATTAGCAAATATTTTAGCAATAGAAGTTTTACCAGTTCCTCTAGGTCCATAAAACAAGTACGCATGGCTAATTTGATTCTTTTCAATTGCATTATTTAGTACTGAAACTATATGATTTTGACCTACAATATCTTTAAATGATTGTGGTCGATATTTTCTATATAAAGCCTGAAACATACAATCCTCCTATATAAACTTAACTATATAATTATACCACATTTTTATATATTACTTATAGTAAAAAAAGCATAGTGAAAAAAATTATTCACTATACTTATTACTAAATATTAATTACAATAAAGTATACTATTACAACAAGGAAAACATATACTACCTCATTCCAAAACATATATTTCCTACAATCTTACTATCTTTAGAATACTTTTCAATATTTTCTGGTAATTTTGCTTCTTCATAAACTAATATCAATGCCATTAATCAAATGAGCATTATCACCTCTTTTTATATTTTTCCTGAAAATCAACATAATTATTCCAAAATATAATGTCATCATCATAATTCCAGTTATAAGATGTCTTTCAGGTAAAAAAATAACAATAATGTCATTAATTCTATTTGGTAAATATTGTAATTAATAGTACAAGTACTTTTCTTCATATAAATAATTCTCCCTTCTCTACTATTTATATTTATTATACAACAAGCATGAATAGCTATTTCAACTATAATAAAAGATAAAGTAGATTTCATTTTTTTATAAATAATCTACTTTATCTTAATTCATATTAATTTCTATTATTTATTTTAAATTTCAAGAATAAGTCATTGTATAACTGAAGCATTTCTGGTGATAAATCTTCATAAACTTCTGCTTTTCCTATACTACTTAAATCAGGATAGAACTGTTCATCAGAAGTAACATCTTCTGGTAATAATTCTTTAGCTTTCTCATTTGGAGTAGCGTATCCAATGAATTTAGCATTTTGAGCTGCATTTTCTGGTCTAAGCATAAAGTTTATAAATTTATAAGCTGCATCTTCGTTTTTTGAAGTTTTAGGTATAACTATATTATCAAACCAAAGGTTTGTTCCTTCTTTAGGTACTGAATATACCATATTTTCATTTTCTGTCATTATTGCTGATGCATCACCTGAAAAGACAACTGAAACCCAAGCTTCATTGTTTAATCATTAGCATTTTTTTCTCATCAGCATTTATTGCTTTAACATTTTTATGTAATAATTCTAATTTTTTCTCAGCTAAATTAAGATTAACTTCATTAGTATCATTTACAGAATTACCTTCAGATTGTAAAGCAATTCCCATCATTTCTCTTGCTCCATCAATAAGAAGAATATTATTTTCTAAACGAGCGTCCCATAAGTCATCCCATTTTTCAAATTTTAAATCACTTGGAACTTTTGTCTTGTTATAAACTATTCCTAATGTACCCCAAAAATATGGAACAGAGTATTCGTTGTTAGGGTCAAAAGAAAGATTTATAAATTGTTTATCTATATTATCAAAACCTTCTAGTTTACTATGATCTAGTTTTTTTAATAAATCTAATTTCTTCATTTTTTTAATCATATAATCTGAAGGTACAACTAAATCATAAGGTGTAGATCCTGACTGTATTTTTTTGTTAGCATAGCCTCATTTGAATCGAAAGTTTCATAAACAACTTTTATTCCAGTTTCAGCTTCAAATTTTTTAATTAAGTCTGGATCAATATATTCACCCCAGTTAAAAATTGTAAGAGTTTGTTTTTCTCCACTACTTGAGCTATCAATGAAATCTCTACTGTATAATAATCCTAAACAAATAACTAAGATTGATAAAGCAGAAATAAGTAATTTTTTCATACTATCTTACCTCCCTTTTCAACTTACTTGTATTAATTATATAATATATAATTGCTGCAATTACAACAAAAAGAGTTAAGACTGTTGATAATGCATTGATTTGTAAGTTTATTCCTTGTCTTGCCATTGAATAAATTTCTACTGACAGTGTTTGGAATCCATTACCAGTAACGAAGAAAGTTACCGCAAAGTCATCAAGTGAATAAGTTAATCCCATAAAGAACCCTGCTAGAATTCCAGGAGTAATATACGGAATAACGATTTTACTTAAAACTTGTGGATATGTTGCCCCTAGGTCAACAGCTGCATCAATTATAGATTTTGGCATCTCATATAATTTTGGTAGTACCATCAATACTACTATCGGTATACTAAAAGCTATATGTGATAGTAGAACTGACCAAAAACCTTGAATACTATCAATTCCTAACTGTTTTCCTATAAATGTAAACATAAGTAAGAATGAACACCCAATTATTACGTCTGGACTCACAATTAAAATATTGTTACCAATTAAAAAACTATTTTTCTTTTTGTTAGATTTTAGTGAGTATATACCTAATGCTCCTAAAGTTCCTAAAACAGCTGAAAATAATCCACAAAGTAAAGCAACTACTAAAGTATTAATAACAATTACCATCATACGAGTATTTTCAAACAATTCTACATAGTGTTTCCATGAGAATCCTTCGAAATCTATCATTGTTTTTTTCCAGAGTTAAATGAATAGTACGCTAAATAAACTAGAGGTATATATAATATTGCAAAAATAACTATTAAATATAATTTTTGAAGTTAATTTCATTATTTTTTTCCTCCTATAGTTACTTTTATCTTTAGTATTTGTTAATACCATTATAATTCCCATTACAACTATTAAGAATACAGCTATTGTAGATCCTAATCCCCAGTTTTTGTGTAACAAGAAAATGCTCTTCAATAGCAGTACCCAAGTTTATAATCTTATTTCCTGCAATAAGTCTTGTTATCATAAATAGAGATAATGCTGGAATAAATGTTACCTGTATTCCCAGTTTTTTTACTCCGTTAATACTTAAAGGAAATATAATCTTTCTAAATGTAGTTTTAAAATCTGCCCCTAAATCATATGAAGCTTCTATCAAGTTTCTATTTAATTCCAACTACTGAGTTATAAATTGGTAATAACATAAATGGTAGGAATATGTAACTAGATACAAATACAAAAACTGAAATGAGTTGAATAATAAACTTTGCGTACCTATTCCTATATATTCTAAGAAACTATTAATTGTTCCATATTCTCCAAATAATCCTAAGAACGCGTATGTTTTTAACAATATATTAATCCATGTCGGTAATATAATAAGTAAAAAGTAGCAATTCACTATATTTGCTTTTACTAATTATAAAAAGCTAAAGGATAACTTATTACTAAACAAATTAGAGTAATTAAAAAAAGCATACCAAAAAAACTATAAAGCGTCATTAATACATATGTGCTACTAAAAAATACTTGATAGTTTGAAAGAGTAAAATTACCATTAATATCTCTAAAAGAATAATAAACAATCAGTAAAATTGGAAATACTACAAAAAGTAACATCCACATTATATATGGAATCATGAAAAGTGAGCGTGTTTTTTTATTAAACATTATTATTCCTCCTCTTCATATGATTCTAAACGTGCGTCAAATTCTTCTTCTGTTTCTCCTGGTACCATGATATGTATTGCTTCAGGATCAAAGTTTAGTCCGACAGCAGAACCAGGTTTTGCTTCTTTAGTAGAATGTACAATCCATTCGTTATACTGGTCATCTAAACAACAAATCTCGTAATGAACACCTCTGAATAATTGTGTATCTACTACAACGTTTATTTTTCCTTTTTCCAAAGAAGTAATTTCTAAATCTTCTGGTCTAATTACTACTTCTACTCGTTTATTTTTATCTAAACCAGCATCAACACATTCATATTGTTTTCCGTAAATTTCTACTAAATAGTCATCTATCATTACTGCATTAACAATATTAGATTCTCCTATAAAGTCAGCAACAAATCTGTTTACAGGTTCATCATAAATATCGAGAGGTGTTCCACTTTGTTCAATTTTACCATTATTCATAACAAAGATATAATCACTCATTGCTAAAGCTTCTTCTTGGTCATGTGTTACGTAGATGAAAGTTATACCTGTTTGTTGTTGTAACTCACGAAGTTCATATTGCATCTCTTGTCGTAATTTTAAATCAAGAGCAGATAATGATTCATCAAGTAAAATAATTTCTGGCTCATTTACAATTGCGCGAGCAATTGCAACACGTTGTTTTTGACCACCACTCATTTCACTTATATCACGTTTTTCAAAACCTACAAGGTTAACTTGTTTTAAAGCTTTCTTTACTTTTTTATTTATTACTTCTTTCTTTTCATTTTTTATTTTTAAACCAAAAGCTACGTTTTCAAAAACATTCATATGTGGAAATAATGCATAATCCTGGAAAACGGTATTAACTTGACGTTTATTAGCTGGTAAATCATTTACCACTTTATTATCTAATAGTACATCTCCTGAAGTTGGACTTAAAAAAATCCACCTATTAATTTTAAAATTGTACTTTTACCACATCCACTTGGTCCTAATAAAGTATAAAAATTACCTTTTTCGATTTCTAAATCAATATTTTTTTAAAACTTTATTATTACCAAACGACATTGATACATCTTTAAATTCAACAATATTTGCCATTATCTTTCTCCTTATAAATACGAATTAGTTGCTACTATCAAAAATTTCACATTCTTGATCAAATGGATTTGATAACCTGTGTTCTGAAGTAGCTAAAAAAATAAAATGATTCTTTTTTCTGAAGCAATAAATTCCTCTTCTCCAAGTTTTTAGTTTACATTTTCCTCGCAAAACATAACATAAAGTTTCTGATTCTGAAGGTGAAAAAAAGTTTTTATAATTGCTATTTTTTTCTCTAATTTAAGAATTAATGATTCCATTTCTTTTTCATTAGATTCCGGTACTAACCAAGTTAATTCATAACCTTCATCAGTTTCTTCATAGCTAGTTTGATCATCTAATGAGTAGTACACTTTTTGACTTGAACTTTCTTTATCAAAAAAATCTTTTGGAGCACAACCTAGAACCTGTAAAATGTTAAAAAAATGTTTCCATAGATGGTGAAGCTAAGTCACGTTCTACTTGTGAAATATATCCTTTACTTAAATCTGTACGTTCTCCTAATTCTTCTTGGGTGAGATTTTTTTGAATTCTCAATCTTTTTAATCTTTCTCCTATTGAGTACATCTTATCTCCTTTCCTAACAATAACAAAATTGCTATTACTAAGTTTATTACTATCTTACTTTTTGTTATAAAAGTTTAATATTAATAAACTTTTTTGTCTTGAAAAGTATTCCGTTATTAAACTATTAGTTTACTTTTTACTAAATACAAGTTTAATAATACTATAAATAAGCTTTTAAAATCAACAGTAAATTTAAATTTTAATGCATTAATTTATAAATATATAGATAAAAAAAGAAACTAGTTCTTTATGCCTAGCTTCTTAAAAATTTAATTTTAAAATAATTTTATTACCTTATCTATATCCTCTTCCGTTGTAGACCAATCTGTTACTAACCTTATAATAATATTGTTATAATCATACTTTTAGATAAATTAAATTTATTATATTTTTTTATAAATTTATAACTTTTCAACTTTTACACTTTAACAACAGGTAATAATATATATATATAAATTATTATACTAAATAACCTTTTTATGATTCTCTTTTTACTTTATTGATTACCTAAAGTATTATATAATTAAAAGCTACTAAAACTAGAAGAACATTACGTTATTATGAAATATTCTCTAAAATATTTCTCAATTGTATTATTAAAAACATACTACGACTATATTTTTCAATATTTAATAATTTATAAAAAGGAGCAATTATGCATTTTAAAGTTTTTAAATGATTATAAAAAGTGTAGAGGATTATTTAGTTAAATTTTTTTAAAAAAATTTCAAAGAAAAAAATCTTCACATTATAAGAATGCAATCACATCAAGACAAAAATACAATTTTAATTAATGATGATATCGCAAAAACTTAACACATCATTATCGAAAAATGATATTCTTAAACTAAATATAGAATTATCAAAATCAAACTATTTAATAAATAAAAAGCATTTCAATAATAAAAAGAATATGAAGATTCATATCTACTAGTAGTTTCTAAAACCATTTGGAATTAAAAACTCATCCAAATGATATTAGTACTGAAGATAACACATTAGTTAATTATTTAATTTCTGACTATCAATATCTAGAGCCAATTCATCGATTAGATATTGATACTTGTGAGACTGGTAATTTTGTCTAAAACTCCCTTAATAAAAATCAAAACTCGATCATATGTTAGAAAATCGGGAAATTAAAAGATATTATACAGCACTTACAAAAAAATAATATAAAAACCACAGACTATAAAAACTAATATAGGTCGTGATATCCGTGAAAAAAATAAAATGGCAGTTACAAACAAAGGTAAAAAGCTATAACAAATATACTCTCTTGTGAAAAAAATAGATCAAAAATAAGTTTATGGTTACAATTTCGCTAGATACAGGAAGAACTCATCAAATTCGAGTTCACTTGTCTTCAATCGGTAACGCAATTATTGGAGATAAACTCTATTCACACGATGGTTATAAGTATGATAAAATGTACCTTGGTGCATTAAAGGTTGTATTTAATCATCCAGTAACTAACGATAAACTTGAAATAAACTCTTCGTTAAGAACAGAATTTATAATAGAAAAATAGACTCAAGAAATTCTTGAGTCCATTTTTTATTTTAAGCTTTCTACAAAACTATATGCTCCTTGTGCAGCTATTGCACCGTCAGACGTAGCTGTTACTACTTGTCTTATTTCTTTTTCTCTAACATCACCAGCTGCAAAAATTCCAGGAATTGTCGTTTCAAGTTTTTCGTTAGTAGGTATATACCCTGAAGAATTTGTAATTCCTAACTCAGTAAAATCATTAGTTTGAGGTATCATTCCTACGTATATGAATATCCCATCTGCAGGAATAGAACTGATTTCTTCTGTTTTCACATTACGAATCTCAACTGATGAAACTTTTCTTTCACCTTTAATTTCAGTGACTCACACTATCCCAAATAAATTCAATATTATCTTTTGCAAATGCTCTATCTTGTAAGATTTTTTGTGCTCTTAATTCATCACGTCTATGAACAATTGTAACTTTAGAGACAAGATTAGATAGATATAGTGCTTCTTCAACAGCAGAGTCACCTCCACCAACTACTACTACTTCTTTATTTCTAAAGAAAGCTCCATCACAAACAGCACAGTAGCTTACTCCTTTACCTGAGAATTCTTCTTCTCCTGGTACATTAAGATTTCTATGTTCAGATCCTGTAGCAACAATAACTGTTTTAGCTATATATACTGTAGATCCTGCAGTAACATATTTTAAATCTTCTTTTACTTCTATTTTGGTAATATTTCCAAATGCAAATTCAGTACCAAATTTCTTAGAATGTTCAAACATTTTTTCTGATAATTCAGGTCCTGTAATATGCTCATACCCAGTATAGTTTTCAATTTCTTCTGTAGATTGCATTTGTCCACCTGGATACTTTCTCTCTAACATTAGAACAGACATATTTGCACGTGAAGCATAAATTGATGCTGTCATACCCGCTGGACCTGCTCCAACAATAATTAAGTCATAAATTTTTTCTGTCATAGTTTCCACCCTCTTTTTATGATTCTTTATACAATATTTTTTTGTCTTTAAACTTTTGTATTAAGCACTATTAAGTATATCAAACTTCCAACTACAAATACCAGTGAAAGTACTTGTGAAATACGTAAACTACCTATATATAAAGAGTCTGTTCGCATACCCTTCAACGATAAATCTCTCTACACCATATAATATGATATACGAAGCAAACACTTCACTTTGAGATAATTTATTTCTTAATATTAATAATATAGTTACCGCTATAAAGCACCAGAAACTCTCGTATAAAAAAAGGTAGGTTGTCTGTATGCTCCATCTATAAACATATTATCTATTATAAATTTTTGGAATAAATCTATCTTCTAAATATGAACGACTCACTTCTCCACCAAAAGCTTCATGATTAAAGAAATTACCCCAACGTCCAAGCATTTGACCTACTAATAAACTTGGTGCAATAATATCTAAAAGCTTTATTATTTTTAATTTTTTTCTTTTTCTAGCGAAGAAATATAATACAATAAAAGCCACCTAATAGGCCACCATAGATAGCTATTCCTCCGTCCCATATTGCAATTATTTCATCTTTATGATTTGAATAGTAATCCCATCTGAATACAACATAATAGGCTCGAGCGAAAATAAAAGCTACTGGAAGAGCCATTAATAAAAGATCTAACATCGTATCCTTTGGTAATCCTCTTTTTGAAGCTTCTCGTTCAGCCATTAAATATGCTACTAACACTGTCGTAGCAATTATAATTCCATACCAATAAATAGGTTTTGTAAATAAATGAAATGCAATTGGATTAATATATCCTAAACTCATATTTATTCTCCTTTGCTACTTTCTGTGTTATTTCTTTTAATTTCCTGTTCTAACCTGCTAGTAAAATCTTTAGCAGTATTTGTTCCCATTTGATTTAAACGATAATTCATTGCTGCAGATTCAATAATAATTGCAACGTTTCGTCCTGGTCTAACTGGGTATAGTTTTCTTTTCTATTTTAGAATTTAATATTTCTTGTTTTTCATTATTTAAACCAATACGATCATATTGTTTAGACTCGTCCCATGTTTCTAAATGAATATTTAGTTGAAGTCGTTTCTCATTTCGAACTGCTCCAGTTCCAAATAATGTCATTACATTGATAATCCCTAGTCCTCTTATTTCTAATAAGTGCTTAATCAAAGGAGATTCGCATGTTCCAATTAAGTAATCTTTCTGAAGCTCCCTAATATCTACTCTATCATCAGCTACTAGGCGGTGCCCCCTTTTTATTAGTTCTAATGCTATTTCGCTTTTACCAATACCACTTTCTCCAGTTAATAGTATGCCGATCCCGTAAACCTCGATAAATACACCATGTACCGATGTAGTTGGAGCAAACATATTTTGCAGATGATATGTAATAAATCCCATTAACTTAGTAGTTTCAGAGTTGCTACGTAGTACTGGAGTATCATATTTATTAGAGGCTTCTATTAATTCATTCGGAATATCTAAACCTCGTGAAACAATTATACAAGGAGTAATCCTTGTACATAACATACCCATTCTAGAACTTTTTTCTGCGTCAGTTAATAACTTAAAGAAAGATAACTCACTCGTACCAAGTATCTGTACTCTTTGGGGGTATAATGTGAAAAGTAACCTGCCAACTGTAATGCAGGTCGAGATAACTCCCCTGTAGTTATTTCCCTATCTAGCCCTTTTTCTCCACTAATTATTTCTAAATCTAATTTTTCAATTAGATCTCTTGTCGTTACTATTTTCATTTAGTTTTCCTTACTATTTTTTATTTAGATTATATTAAGGTTATCTATCAACCTTTAGAATTTTTTTATTATTATCTTTCTATCATTACTATTTAATAATGCATTAAATATAGATATAAATATTGCTAAGAAAAAAATGCTGAGCCAAATGACGCCACTTCAAAAATGGGGTGACAATAAATATGACACAAACATAATCAATAAAGCATTAATTATAACTATAAAAAAATACCAAAAGTCATAATAATTGGAACTATACTTACCATCAATATTATCGGTCTAATGAACATATACAATATAGTTAAGAGCAATGCACCATAGAACCCGTATATTGGTTTATCAATCCTAAGACTTCCATTAAATAGACCTGAAAATGCAATAACTATTAAGCAAATTTACTACAGTACTCTTAATAAAAAGTCCAAAGTAAAGATTTACTATTTTTTTCATTTATAATCCTCTTTTTTTATTCTTAAAAATTCTTTTTTTAAGCTCATATAATACAGAAAGTGGAAACTAGTCCCACTTTCAAAAAAATATTCTAAATTATTTTTGTAAACTCTTCTGTAATTTGAGGAACTACTTGTTTTTTTACGTGAAACTACTCCCTCTAATAACATAAAATCATTGTTTAAAAGCCTTTATTAAATGCTGAAGCAACTTTATCTTTTTTTATCTCCTAGTACTAAAACTTCAGAGTTTGAAGTTAAGATATTAGTAATAACAAACACAAATGCAGATAATCCTTTTTCTGAGATTTCTTTATTTATAGCACTAACTAGTTCTTCTTTACGTTCAGAAACTTCTTTCTCATCTACTGTATTTATTTGCGCAACGATTAGTTTGTCATCTCCTAAGATGAATTCTTTAGCATCTAATGAAATTAATTCTTCAGCTTTTTTATCTTTAGTAGACGCTCCTGCTTTTAGCATTGCTAATCCATATTCTTCTAAATTAACCTCTGCAATAGCAGCTAATTCTTCTGCTGCAACTTTATCACGTAATGTACATGTTGGTGATTTTAAGTAATAATGAATCAGAGATAATTGCTGATAACATAAGTCCAGCCATTTGTTTATTTATATGTACACTTTGTTCTTCATAAATTTTCTTTAAGATAGTTGCAGTACATCCAAGTGGTTCTGCTCTGTAATATAATGGTGCTGCAGTTTCAAAGTTAGCAATTCTATGGTGATCAATAACTTCACGAATTACTGCATTTTCAATTCCATTAGCTGATTGTTGGAATTCGTTATGATCGACTAATATTACATGTTGTCCTTCTTTAAGACTTTCTACTAGACGAGGTGTACTTACACCAAAGTATTCTAGTGCATATTTAGTTTCATCATTTAATTCTCCAAGTCTTACTGCTTCTGTATCCATACCTTGAAGTCTTTTTAAATTGTTATAAACGATAGCAGAACAAATTGTGTCTGTATCTGGATTTTTATGTCCAAAAATTAAAATATTTGTCATTTTTTAACTCCTCTATTAAATATATACTTATCTATTATTTTACCTTTTTTTATTTTTTTCAAAACATTTCTTAGTTTTTAAACTGTTAATTATAAACTTTTTCTTAGCTAAGCTTAAATCAACATGACAATAACCTGTTGGATTTTTTTCAAGATATTTTTTTGATGATATTCTTCAGCATCTATATAATTGTTTACTTTTTCAACTTCAACAACTATTTTTCTTATCAATTTTGTTTTCTGTAGTTCATCAATAAACTGTCTTGCTATTTCAGCTGTATCTTCGTCAATATAATATATTCCTGTTCTATATTGACGTCCAACATCTCCCCTTGCTTGTTAACACTAGTAGGGTCAATAATTCTAAAAATAATGACGTAAAACATCAGTTAATGGTAGTATTTCATCATTATATTTTTAAGTAAATAACTTCTGCATGGTCAGTCGACTTTAATTAAATTTATAATTTGTTTCTTCTGTCTGACCATTACTATAACCTACTTTTTGTCTCAATTACACCATTTAATTGAGCAAAAATATCCTTCTACTCCCCAAAAACATCCACCTGCTAAATATACTTCTTTTATCATATTATATATTACCTTTCATAATTACTAAATTAATTATTAGTTATGAATTTATTATACTATAAGTTTAAATAAATTTTTAACATAATATTGATTTTTAAGAATAATGACAAAGATTGAATAATCAACTCTGTCATTATTTTTATTCGATCGTATGTGTCTCTTCAAAAACCCTGATGTTCAACTCTATAATTATGAAAAAAATAGCATTAATTTCTGCACCCAAAATTAAAATATAACCTGTAATATATAGCCAGATAATAAACGCCATTAATGCTCCAATTGTTCCGTAGGTTTTTAATATAACTTGAAAAATGATCAATATAATATCCAAATAATCTACTGACAAGTGTCCAAGAAATTGTAGAAAAATACAGCTCCTGGGAAAATGCTAATTAATTTCAAGCGTAAATTAGGACCTAATATATAAAAAAATACGAAAACTATAAAAGTAAACATAATTGGAAAAACTATAGCTCAAATATGACCATACATTATAAAAACCTTCATCTAAGTTTAACTTATGAAATAGTAAATATGTAAGTTGTTTTCCAAAAACCACTAAAGCTAAGAACTAGAAACATACCTACTAAAAAAACAATACAGTAAATAATATACTTATTAACTTTAGTTACTATCCATATCCTTCCGTCTCTTACTCTAAATGCATTGTTAAAATGCTATAATTATACCATAAATACCATTTGATGCAGACCATAAGGTAAATACAATACCTAAGGTAATAATAGTATTATTATTTTTTTACTATTTAATACTTCAGAAATCATTCCAAATATAAAATCACCTAATTCACCAGGTGCAAAACTTTGAATTTTATCAAGTAAAAAAACTTCTGATCTATGTTAAAAGTAAGGTGTTAATGCCACTGCAACTATCAACATAGGAAATAAAGATAATATAAAATAATAGCTCAAATTTGCTGATAATAATGAAATTTCATCATACATTATCCTATAATACATTTCCTTTACAGAATTTTTTTATTGTTAATTTACCTTTAGGTTCCGCTTCATAAAAATGAATAATTCTTTTCTGGAATAAACATAGTCTATAATACATACTTAGCTACTGTTTTAGCTACTTTATAATATGTTGGTAAACTTGAAACGGAAAGAAAATCAAATCCATTTATAGGGAAAACCATTTCTACTAATTACATAACCCTTTTAGATTCAAGATATTCTTTAGATTCTTTTATTTTTTTGTTCATCTTCTTTATTGATTTGATCATTTTTTTAGTAAAAAAATAGCTGCTGTCGCTAAAGCACCTATTCCTACTACTGTTAATGCTAAAATAGATTTTTTTACTCATTAATATTCTCCTTTAACTTATTACACATAATATAATAACATTTTAAACTATTTGCCTAAACAAAGCAATAAATATATGTTAGATATCATTAAAAAAATACAGCTTTAAAACCTATATCTTTTTAAAAGCCGTATTTTTCCATTATTTAGAATTATTAATTTTTCAATTGTAATACTATATTTTTTTATCATAATAATCATTTAAACTTTTTTTATACTATAAAATTTATTTATGTATATTCCTATTATGCTAAACATAACAATTATGACAAAAAAAGTAATGTCATTATTGAAATTATAATAGCATTTCCTTCTTTATTCATATTTACATCTCTTTCTTGTGTTGGAGTTCTTTATTTAGGGAGGATTTTTTTAAGTTTTTGTACCGCCACTTTACTTTTACTTAAAATTAAATCTCCTCTATTTAATAGTATTTCTTTACTTATTTATTCTGTTGTTTAAATATTTATTTATTATTTTTTTAATTTTAGATGTAAAATACGCTTTTTGTTATTTCTATCAATTATACTTATCTTTAATAAATTTCCATCTTGGTTTATAGAATACCCTTTTAATTTTTTTAAAAGTAAAATATTTACCTACATACGAATTTGTATTTTTTTCTTTTTTTCTAGGAATACTCTATCTCCCCTAAAGATTAGTAATACTTCTTCTTTATTATCTTTTGATTCCATAACGATGTGATTGCTAAACCTATCAACCACATTACTTGCATTATAGATTTCAAAAAAATTTTTTTATGTGCTAAAAGCATATTCATAATCTGTATAATTCATAAATCGTTTTTGATGTTTTTAACAGTAGTTTCTAATATTAACATAAGAAGCACTGATAAGATAGTTAATAAAAAAATAAAGATACTATCAATTCTATTAGAGTAAAACCATCATTTTTTTCTACCCATACTTAATCTTATTCCTTGTTTTTCTCATCATATATTTCAGCTCTATTTTCCACTAACTATTATCACATAGCTTTCTCTTCTTACTTTAAAATGTTTCTGACCTTTATGATTACTTATTTCTTCATAAAGAAGTTCTCGCATCTCTAATTCTTTTTCTGCTTTTTGATAAATTAGAATATTGTTTTACCATATTTGGTATCAAATAAACAAATATTAATGAACATATAAACAAAGCAGCCATTATCTCTATAAATGTAAAACCATTATTTCTAGACTTCATCTACAGTAATATATCCTGAATCTAAATGAACTATTACCCTATATTTACATGATGATAGTTTTACATCTATAGTATTAGCTTTTGAAACCAAATTACCATGTCTATATTTCAATCTAATTGTGTTTCCATTAGTAATGTCCTACCACCACGTGGTATTTTTTTCCATACTTTTTTTGCCATTTGAATAAACAATATACTCATTATCTCTAGTAAAAAAATCAATGTAAGAATTGTTACTTTTTTTAAACTGTCTGTTTGAACGAGGTATATATCAGAAATAACTTCATTTAACGCCATCCTATCCTTATACTTAGAATAATTAGATATAGTAATCATCGATAAAATGATTATTAAAAATACCTACTATAAATAATACAGCCATCATTTCAATTAAACTAAATGCTGAATTATCTCTGTAATGTAGCTTTTTCCATTTGAAATTATTATTTGTTTTCCCATTAGGGGCTTTACTCGCCTTTTTCTACTGGGCCTTCTAAATAATGTTTATTTACTAACTTATCGAATGTTACATCAGGATCTTTTTCATTAATTTCATAAGCAGTAACTTGTGATTGAACAGTCTTTTCATATGCTTCTGAACTTTTATCTTTAGCACTATCTATATTTTTTTGTTATATTAGGAATAATTAAAATAAGTAGTATTGCTATGATAAATAAGACTATCAACATCTCTATAAGCGTGAAAGCTTCTTTACCTTTAATTTTTAAGAACTTTTCTTTGTCATATTTCTCTCCTTATTTCAGCGAACTTGCCATATTAAATATAGGCATTAGTATAACCATATATAAACCTATTATTACAAATGCTAATATAGCAAATAACACTGGCTGAAATTTTTCTTAACATTTTTATCTAGTGATGTTAAAAAAAGTATCTAACATTAATTCACTAAACAATTTCAACTCCCTATCAATTAATCCATTATTTATACCATGAATTACAAATTTTTTTCTACTGATTTATCAAAAAAACTTAATACTGGCAATTGCTTCTTCAAAGCTAAGTCCTTTATCTAAATCTCTCATTATTTTTTTAGAAAAATAGGTCAAATAATAGTCATAGTTTTTCTTCTATAATAACTTCTAATGCAGTTTTTTTAATGAAAAAAACCGCTCATTAGAAATAAACTCAATTCCAAAGTGAATTTATATGAATAATATAGTCTAGCATAAACTCTTATTTTTTTGGAATATACATAAGTGTATTTAAAAAAATATATTCTTCCTATATTTTTTTATATATATCATATAAACTAATACTATTATTGACAAGATCACTATAATAGATATAATTTTAGGGGTATAATAAATAATTTTTATTAGAAGAATCGTTTGAATATCCATTTTTATACTAGATGATGTATAAATATTTTCAAACTGCGGAATTACTAACAAGTTAAATACCATGATTAAAGTAATTAATGCAATGGTAAGAATTAAAGGATATCTTAAAGTTTTTTTATTACTTTTTTTCTTTTTTTGTTCTTTTTTTATTCTTAGATAATTTTTCAATTTCTAAAAGCATATCTTCTATGCTACCATAATCTTCTGCAAACTTCATTTTGCTTGTAACAAATGTAGAATATCCTAGATATCTTAATAAATCCGATAATTTTTTTACCATGAGAGAGCTCTAATTTTAAACTATCAATTTTTTTCTAAAGAAACATCATATTGAAACAATAGAAATTCAATTGAATCTTCAAGCATATAACCATGCTCGATTAATTCAGATAACCTTTGAATAAAATAGATTTTTATTCTCTTCATCAAGAATTTTTGCTAATATCCCCATTTTTTTCTTTTTCATTAAGCGATATTATCTCCTTCTCATAGGCTATATTAAATTTATGTTGTAAAGAATTATTATTTCTAATTTTATTATCAATATAATTTTTGAATTTCTTCTTTTGTTAATATTTCGGTAATTAATCCCCTTTTATTGTTAGTTAATCTAACTAATCTTTGAGAGACAATACAGATTATAGTTTGTTTTATATCTTCATGTGATAAATTTAAATCCCTTAACCTATTTATCACACCTATAGAATTTTCTGCATGAATTGTACTCAAAACTAAATGTCCAGAAAAAGTAGATGTTATAACTTGTCCCGCAGTTTTATAATCTCGAACTTCTCCAACTACAAGAACATCTGGATCACATCGTAACATTGATTTCAAAAGCATTTTCGTAGGTTATCCCTGCTTTCTCATTAATCTGCATTTGAATCAAATTATTAATATTTTTTTCTACTGGATCTTCAATTGTAAGTACTTGTTTCCCTAATTGAGCACATCTACTTGCCAATTTATACATTGATGTTGACTTACCACTCCCTGTTGGTCCTGAAAAGAGAATAAGACCATTTGCTTTTGAAGCAAGTCTATCTATAAATATATTATCTTTTTGAAAATATACTATATTTAACATCTTCAATTTCATTTGTAAAAAAATTCTCACTACACAACCTTCAAATAATTCACTTAAAGGTAAAGTAGAAACTCTTAGATAATATTCTTTACCTAAGAGCCTATAAACAAACTTACCACTTTGTGGTTCTTTATTTCTTGAAATGTCTATATTAGCATTATATTTCAATAATGAAATAACTGCTTCTAACTCCCTATTAGAATATTTTTCATATTTACTCAGATTCCCCATTACTCTGAGTTTTATAAAGAATATCCTGTTATATTCGGATAAATATGGATATCACTGGCTTTTCTTTTCTATGGCTTCATTTAAAATCTTCATCATCAAATTTTTTTGTATTTATAGTTATCACGCCCTTTATCCTTTAAAGAAAAAGAAAATATAGGCTAAGTTATTTTTTTAAACCTAGCCTATATCTCAAACTATTAATTTAATATACTACATATAACCCATATAGCCTAAGTAATTTGAATTTATTTTATAGATTCAAGTGCCTAGAAAAAGAATATCCCCTAAATCTTCTTAAAACTTCTTCTACTAGTTTACAATCTTCGCTATCTAAAGCCTTAATCATATCAATTACTTCAAAGTGTGTACCTTCTAACTCTGAACGTTCTACTTTTTCAGTTTTGTAGCCCACTAACTCATCTATTGTGACATTATATAATTTCGCAATAGATACTAGAGTAGCAACATTGGGTTCGTTTCTGCCGTATTCCCAGTTAGCATATACACCATGAGATGACAACTCTAGCTTATCTGCTACCGCTGACATAGAGTAATTGTTCATTTTTCGAAGCTTTTTAAGATTTTGTGCCAGTAATGTTCCTTTATTCTTCAAAGTAATCCTCCTTTCTCATCTATAATTATTATACAATGTTTGATATAAAAAAATCAAATAAAATTATAAATTTTTGAGATTTTTATGAAAATGTAAATAATATTATTTTTCGAATTTCATGTAAAGTTTACAGAAAATCTCGAAAAAGATGTATATGTCAACCTTTAACCAAAGAAAAGCAACGCTAATGAAAGCGTTGCTTTTAATTTTTATTCTGGTTTTTCTATTGTTAATATTTTTATATTTTCTAATAAATTAACATATACATAATTTGCTGCAATTAATCCTGCTACAGATGGACAAAAACGCATTTGATGCAGGAGGTATTTTTGCCTTACGAATTTCAGAATCCTGTTTACCTATTTTTGCTTAAATATTCTTTATTGGCTTTTTGTTGGACTTTCTGTAGAGTACACTACAGGTATTTTTCCTGTCACTCTTTCTTTTTTTAATTTTGTTCTTATAACTTTTGCTAGTGGACAAACTGTAGTTTTTCGTAAATCTGCTACCTTAAATTTTGTAGGATCCATTTTGTTTGCTGAACCCATAACACTTATAAACTTTATATTATTTCTTTTAAACAATACTTGATTAAATGAATTTTTAAAAAGTTACAGTATCACAAGCATCTATAACAAAATCTAATTTTTTTCATAAAATACATTGAATGTTTCTTCAGTATAAAAGTCTTGTATGGCAATAACTTCACAATCAGGATTAATATCAAGTATTCTTTTTTTCATTTCTTGTACTTTACTGCAACCAACAGTTTTTGTAGTTGCATGTATTTGCCTATTCACATTAGTTATATCGATATCATCCTTGTCCATAAGTACTAATGAACCTATCCCAGAACGCGCTAATGCTTCTGCGCAAATGAACCGACTCCTCCAATTCCAAGGATTCCTACTCTTTTATCTTTTAATATCTCTAAATCCTTGAGTTCCTATAATTAACTCATTTCTTGAAAATTGATGTAACATTTCTTACTCCATTAATATTATTTAAAATTTAAAAAAGACCGGATTATTCTACCAGTCTAAAAAAACCAAAGCACCGTAGTATCTTGCCTTAATTGGTCCTGATATAATCAGGTGGGTATGATAGCCTTACCTTCTAAAGTCTTCTCAAGGAAGCATTTTATACTAATAAGCGATTCTCATTCCCTATTAAAAAGTGTTAGGCCCGAATGTATAGCAAGTCATACATGTGCTCCAGTTGTTACTTATATTTTACCATAACTAAGTTGTTTAGACAATATCAAAATTTATTTAATTTTTATACTATATTTATCAAAAATATTTTTCGGTTTATTATTTGTTGTTTTATGTAAATAGGTTTTAATAAACAAGAAAAATATTTTACTTATTTATGACTTTAAAAACTATAATAAAAAAATATTATTTAATATTTTTTTACAATATATTTTTCAAAAAAATTTTTCCGGTGTAACTTTGCTTATTTTCAATTAATTTTTCCGGTGTGCATTCATCTAAAATTGTTCCTCCACCTATTCCACCTTCAGGACCTAAATCAATTAAATGATCACAGCATTTTATTACATCAAGGTTATGTTCAATGACAATTACCGTATTACCACCATCAACTAATTTATCTATAATTTTTTTATTAATCTGCTAATATCATCTATATGTAATCCAGTAGTTGGTTCGTCTAGTATATAAAGAGTTTTTCCCGTAGACTTTTTATACAATTCACTTGCAAGTTTTACACGTTGAGCTTCTCCTCCAGATAAGGTCGTAGCACTTTGCCCTAACCTTATGTAATCTAGACCAACATTAACAAGTGTTTCAAGCTTATTTTTAATCTTAGGTATATTTTCAAAAAATTCATATGCTTCTTTTATAGTCATGTCTAAAACGTCACTTATACTCTTACCTTTATATTTAACTTCTAAAGTTTCTCTATTGTATCTTTTACCTTTACATATTTCACATGGCACATAAACATCAGGTAGAAAATGCATCTCTATTTTTAGAATACCATCTCCTGTGCAGGCCTCACAACGGCCACCTTTTACATTAAAACTAAATCTACCTTTTTTGTATCCACGTAATTTCGATTCGTTAGTACTTGCAAACAAATCTCTAATATCGTCAAAAACTCCAGTGTATGTTGCAGGATTACTTCTTGGCGTTCTTCCTATTGGGCTTTGATCAATATCAATAATTTTATCAATATTCCCCTCAACACCCTTAACTGATTTAACTACTGTTGAATCAATATTTTCTTTATTTAAAATATTTTTTACAGAATTAAATAAGATTTCATTTACTAATGTTGACTTACCACTACCTGAAACTCCAGTTACTCCAATAAACTTACCAAGTGGAAATCTTACTGATATATCTTTTAGATTGTATTTTTCTTAGCTCTATTAATTTCAATAAAGTTTCCGTTACCTTCACGACGTACTGTAGGAACTTCAATTTTTTTTCTTCCTGATAAGTATGCTCCAGTTATAGATTTTTTTTTTCTCATAACTTCTTTTGGTGTTCCTACTGCAACTACTTCTCCACCTTGCTCTCCTGCTTTTGGTCCTATGTCAATTATATAATCACATGCTAACATTGTTTCTTCATCATGCTCCACTACTAATACAGTGTTACCTAAATCACGCATTGATAACATAGTATTAATAAGCTTTTCATTGTCTCTCTGGTGAAGTCCAATTGAAGGTTCATCAAGTATATAAGTTACACCCATTAATTTTGAACCTATTTGTGTCGCAAGTCGAATTCGCTGTGCTTCACCACCAGAAAGTGTTCCTGAAGCTCTGTCAAGTGTTAGATAATCTAGTCCTACATCATTTAGGAATTGCAACCTTGATTTGATTTCTTTTAATACTAATTTTGCAATAGTATAATCTTTTTCACTTAATTGAATCTCATTGAAAAATTTATAACTATCTTGAATTGACATCTTACAAATATCTGCAATATTTTTTCCTGCAACATATACTGATAATATCTCAGGTTTTAAACGTTGACCTTTACAGCTATTACATAAATCTTCTTTTATATATTTAGACATTGCTTCTCTTGTAGCTTTTGTCATACCAGATTTGTAGCGTCTAAAAAAATATTATTTGCTACACCTTCAAAATAAACAAATCTTGTACGTTGTACACCATCATCATTTATATAAGTATGTTTAATTTCCTCATTTTTATTACCATACAAAATAATGTCTTGTTTCTCTTTTGATAATTCTTTAAAAGGAAGATTCATATCTATCTTAAAAGTGTTCACATACACATTTTTATTAAACTAGGATAATAAGTTGATGTTGCATTATTATATACTATAATTGCTCCATCATTTATCGATAAATCCTTCTGTATAATTTTATTAACATCAACTGTTTCATGCATTCCTAGACCATCACAATCAGGACACGCACCTTGAGGGTTATTAAAAAGAAAAAAATTCTAGGTTCTAAATCACCTAAAGTAAAATCACAATGTTTACAACTATATTTTTGTTGAGAATAATTGGGTCGTATTTTTCTTTAACATCATCTATTTCAACTAAATCATTGTTAGATAAATTAAGTGATGTTTCTAGTGAATCCGCTAGTCTTGTTTCTATACCTTCTTTTATAACTATTCTATCAATAATTACACTTATAGAGTGCTTTTTATTTTTTATCTAATTCCGGAATATCACCAACTTCATACAAATCATCATTAATTTTAAATCTAATATACCCCTCTTTAATTAGTTTATCAATTAATTTTTTTATGTGTTCCTTTTTTTCTCTTTTACAATTGGTGAAACTATTTGTATTCTACTTCTCTCAGGCATTTCCATAATGGAATCTACTATTTGACTTATTGAGCTACTCTCGATTTTTTCATGATGATTAGGACAATAAATTTCACCAATTCTTGCATATAATAATCTAAGATAATCATAAATTTCAGTGACAGTCGCCACAGTTGATCTTGGATTTTTCGAAGTTGTTTTTTGATTTATTGATATCGCTGGAGATAATCCTTCTATTAAATCAACATCAGGTTTCTCTATATTACCTAAAAATTGTCTAGCATATGCGCTTAAACTTTCAACATATCGACGTTGTCCTTCTGCATATATAGTATCAAAAGCTAACGAACTTTTTCCACTCCCGCTAAGTCCTGTAATTACGACGAACTGATCACGAGGTATTTCTAAATTTATATTTTTTAAATTATTTTCTCTTGCACCTTGTATTACTATTTTTATTCTTCTTTTTCATTTGCTACCTCTAACTATTAGTAAATATTTAACAAACATTATTAAATTTTCATTCTAACTATAATATTATAACACAAAATATAGATTATATATAAGTAAACTAAATCCAATTTAAGAATAAAAGAGACATCAAAGTCTCACCTTGATATCTCTTTATTTTATATTATCCATATCGTATAATTTTTTTATATTTTTCATTATTCTCATATAATTCTCTATGACTACCATCCATTTCAATTTCTCCATCTTTTATGAATATTATTCTATCCATATATTCAATTGAATTTAAATGATGTGTAATCCAAACAATAGTCTTGTCTTTACTAGATTCAAAAAAATAGTAGTTAATAATTCATGCTCTGTTTTTTTGGATCTAGTCCAACAGTAGGCTCGTCTAATAATAATAATTCATTATTTTTGAATAATACTTCTAGCAAAAAGCTATACGCTGACGTTCTCCTCCAGAAAATCTACTTCCTGTTTCAAAAAAACATTTGTATCAATTCCTTCTGGTAAATTATTAATTAGATTAGTTAACTGTGACTTTTTCTAAACTATCATTAATTTTTTTGGTCAATTTGTGATTCATCGATATCTGAATCTAATAAAGAAAGTTTAAGGTTTTTCTCTAATAGTCATATCAAAAAGATATGGTTTCTGATTTAATAATGAAATGTCAGTTCCTAACATAGATTCATTAGGTTTTTTTGTTTAGTACTATAATCTCACCTTTATAGTCAGAATAGGTACCTGTAAGAAGTTTGACTAATGTAGATTTACCTACTCCACTTCTTCCAAGAATAGCTACCTTTTCACCTTTTTTTAATTGTTAATGAAATATTATTTAAGATATTTTTTTCCTTCTTCATATTCAAAAGATAAATCTTTTATATCAATAATATTACCATCTGTATTTTTTTAAATCAATGATTTCTTTATTTTCATCACTCTCTTGTTCATAGAAATCTTTTACACGATTTATAGATACTTCGTAACCTGGAATATGTGAAACGGCATCACTAGTCATTACCGAAACACTTAATACCGAAAGCACCATCATACAAAATGATGCAATATATACATTTTCTATTACATTATTTATAGTCATGTTCCAACAACTGTAAATCATTAGAAATGCAGTTATACCTGCTAGTAAATTAACAAAGTTTTTCTCTTAAGTGTACAAAAGTTTTTAATTTTTTTCTTTTCTCTTTTTAGTAACTTCTCTTCTTTAAGCTGATAATCATCCATAAATTCATTTACTTTATTAGAAGAAATCCAATCACTTAATCCAAAAATTGCACTTGTAAAAGTCACGGTAAAGATTATATTTTGCTTCTTTCATTAATTGGAAATTTTTTTCTAGTTACAGTTAGTGAAGCAAATGGTACAACAAATATAATGAATAATCCAAATAATAGTGCTAATATTGCATAGTTCATATCGTAACCAAACATTACTGTGACAAAAATTACATATAATATTAATGAGATAATACTAGGGAAAATAGTTTTTAAATAAATATTTTGCATATGTTCAATATCTTCAGATATTAAACCTAATAAATCACCTGACTTATACTCTTTTTTTAGTTTTAAAGCCTTAGGTTCCAAAATCTTATATACTCTGCTACGCATCTTTTCAATAATACCTAAAACTAAATTGTGGCTTAGCAGCCTCTGTACATAGGCAAATGTTGACTGAGCTAGTGAAAATGTTCTAGTCAGAACTGTTGGTACTTGCAGCATAAGTATATTACCAATTCTAAGAGAAGATTTACTAATTAGAAAACCTGAAACATACATTAATGCTGCTCCACTAACAACTGACATCAGTCCTAAAAAGACTACAGCACTCATCATATTTTTATTGTTTTTTAACTCTTTTCTAATAATAGAATTATTTTTCACTGTAGCCACCTCCTACTAAATTATTTTTTTAATTTTTTTCAAAGCGAGGACTATTTTTTTAAAATCTATAACTTTTTCAAAATCTACAACTTTTCCATGTTCTAAATTTAAAACATAATCAACATTATGCAACCAATGCAGTCTGTGCGTCGCTATAATAACTGTTCTTCCTTTAAATAATTCTAATAACTTCTCTTTAATTTCGAATTCTGTTTCTATGTCTAAGTGACTTGTAGGCTCATCAAGTATAATAATTTCTCTATTACTTATTAGTGCTCTTGCTATAGCAATACGTTGTGCTTGACCACCACTTAATTCTTGACCACCTTCTCCTATCTTTGTTTCATAACCTTCAGGTAGATTATTAATAAATTCATCTAATCCCACTAAAGAAGTTACTTCATTTAAAAATTCATTAGTTATTTCCTCATTTGAATAAAATAAAATATTATTTCGAATTGTATCAGGAAAAATATATGGGAACTGTGAAATATAAGAAATATTATTTGCCCAATTAATATTTTTTTAAATTAGTTTTTTTCATTGTTAATTAATATTTCTCCGTCAGTTTGTTCATTAAATCCAGATAATATTGAAATCAATGAAGTTTTACCACTTCCACTTTGTCCAACCAAACAAATTTTCTCACCTATATTTATAGACATAGAAATATTTTCAAGTATTTTTTTATCGTCTTTTTCAAGGGTGATATCTACTAATTTAATGCTTTCTACATTATCAATTGTTACTTTCTCTTTAATATTTTTTTCATTATCTATAATCATTCTATTAATATCTTCATATGCCATTTGACCATCAAGTGTAGCATGATAGTCGGTTGCAGCCTGTTTCATAGGTAAGAAAAACTCAGGCGCAATTATTAATACGGTTAACGAGGGTAATAAGAATGTACTCCCATCAAGAAGTAAAATCCCTAATCTAACAGCTAAAAGAGCAATTGCAATAGTTGTTAAGAAATCTAGTGCAAAACTATTTAAGAATGCCACACTTAAAGTCTTCATTGTACTTTGTCTATACTCTTTATTTTTCTTTTCCATAATTGGTAGGTAGTTTTTACTTACACCTAAAAATTTTAGAGTTTCAACACCTCTAATTGTATCTATAAAGTTGTTAGATAATGCCCTATATTTTTTATACTGTCGATTCGCCATATCTCTGGCATTTATACCTAATAAAATCATAAAAATTACTATAACTGGTATAACAGATATTATCATTAGTGCCGAAACATAATCTGTATAGAATATAAAAATTACTATAAGAGTTGGTATGATCGCTCCTCTAATTTGTTTCGAAACATTTAGTTCAAAAATATTGCTTTACTTTACCAATACCATCAATAGCTAAAGTAACTAATTTCCCAGAACCTTCTCTTGAAGCAAAATCAGGCCCTAAATTAAAAATAACTTTGTAGTAATTTTTTTCTTAGTTCTTTCTCAAAAATCAATAGCATGTTTCTCTGTGTAATATTGCTGTAAATGTAAAAAAATACAGTTCTAAATGTATAACCTATTAAAAAAAGAACACTGTCACGTACAACATTATCAAAATTTTTTTATAGAAAAGCCCTACAATTGCTTTTAGCTAAAAAAAGCAGCTTGTATAATTATACAAGCTGCTTCCATTATTGATAATATTAATAGTGTCAATGTAAGACTTTTTTTAACAGGAAGTTTTAATTTTGCTTCCTTTTTTTTCATTGACTAATACTCCAATTCATCTTCTTTTGTTAGTCGTTTTCTAAAAATAGAATATGACCAAACTTGGTATCCTAAAACAAATGGCAATAAGAATAAAGCAACTATTGTCATAAGTCTTAGTGTATAAATTCCGCTAGCAGCATCATATATAAATAGTGATTGTGTGACATCATTACTATTTATGATAGCTCTTGGGAACATTCCAGCGAAGACGCTTAAAGTTAAGAACGCTAATGTACCAGAAGTACATAAGAATGCTTTAAGATCTTTCCCTTGGAAGTTTAATACAAATGATACTACGAAAAATACTACTGCAATAACAGCTAATATTAATCCAATGTAGTAATTTCCAGTGAAAATATCTGTTTTAAATAATGCCCAAATTGCAAATATCAATGTTACAATTGCCGCGAATGGGAACAATAATGCTGATGTAGCACGAGCTGCATTTCTTAATTCACCTGTAGTTTTTAGTGCTAAGAATTGAGCTCCATGAACTAACATTAATAGTAACATCATTATTCCACCTAAAATTGTAAATGGTGATAATAAACCTAGGAATCCATCAACAAGATTTTTTCCTTTGTCAAGATTTGCACCAGTCATAAAGTTAGCTACAGCTACACCCCATAATACTGGCGGTAATAAGCTACCAATAAACATTGCGAAGTCACAAGCTTTAATCCATTTTCTATTATCCCCTAATTTACCTCTAAATTCAAATGATACACCTCGTAAGATTAATGCTACTAACATTAAAACAAAGGCAATATAGTATCCACTGAATAATTTACCGTACCAGATAGGGAATGCTGCAAACATTGCTCCTCCTCCAGTTAATAGCCAAACTTCGTTGGCATCCCAGAAAGGTCCAATTGTATTGAAATAAACACGTTTTTCAACATCATCTTTTCCAAGTAGTTGAGCTAGTACCCCAACACCAAAATCATAACCTTCTAATACGAAAAACCCTGTGAATAATACTGTAATTAGTAAGAACCATATATTTGGTAATGCTACTGACCAATCCATACTATGCTACCTCCCTTACAGTTACTTCTTTTTTCTTCATCATGTGTTTGAATAGAACATATTGTGCTATTCCAAGGATTGTATATAATACACAGAATACTGATAATGAGAATAGTACTGATGCTCCTGAGTTTGGTGAAACTCCAGATTCAGTAGTCATTACACCGAAGATTAAGAATGGTTGACGTCCCATCTCAGCCATAATCCATCCACAAGCAGTTGCAACTTCAGCAACTAAAAGCATCCAAGGCATTAATTTTAAGAACCAACGTTTCTTAATTTCTGTACCTCTAAATGAGAAAATAGTTCCAAGAAGTGATACTAAGAATAAAATACCTGCTGATCCTGACATTATTCTAAATGTATAATAAATAGTAGGAACATGTGGTGTATAATCAATATGCTTTCCAACTACTGGATAATATTTTTCATCCATTTCTTTTTGAAGAGTTTTCATACCTTTTAAGCTTCCTTCAAACTTATCGTATGATAAGAAACTTAATAGTCCAGGTACTTCCATATAGTGATCAGCTTTTTGTTGTTTTTGATCAATTTTAGCTAATACTGAGAATGGTGCCGGATTTCCTGTATCCTCATATAATGCCTCAGCAGCAGCAACTTTCATAGGATATTCTCTTACTAAATATTGCATTTGTGAATGCCCTGTCCATAGTAAACCTGTAGAACCTATTAAAGCAGCAACTATTGAAACTTTAAATGCTTTTCTAAATATTGCAACTTCATGCTTACGAACCATTTTCCATGCTGCAATACCAGCAATTGTAAATGCACCTACAGTTATTGCCATTGTTATAACGTGAGGGAATTGATTCCATAAGTATGGGTTTTTTATAATTGCAAAGAAGTCTACCATCTCTGCTTTTGTACCAATTACGTTATTTTCTACATATTTAACACCAACTGGGTGTTGCATAAATGAGTTAGCTGATAAAATCCAGAATGCTGACATTACTGTACCAATCCCTACTAACCAAATACACATTGCATGTAGTTTTTTATTAATTTTCTCCCAAGAGAAAATCCAAATACCTATAAATGTTGATTCAAGATAGAATGCAAGTAATGCTTCTATCGCAAGTGATGGTCCAAATACATCTCCTACGAATGAAGAATATTCTGACCAGTTCATACCAAATTGGAACTCTTGCAAGATACCTGTTACAACACCAACTGCAAAGTTAATTAGGAATAGGTGCCCAAAAAACTTAGTTATTCTTTTGTAATGCTCATCGCCTGTTTTAACATAAATACTCTCAAAAATCGCGATTAAGAATACCATACCTATAGTAATAGGTACGAAGAAGAAGTGGAACACTGTTGTTGCTGCGAATTGTATCCTAGCAAGTAATAGTGGATCCAACATGAACATACCTCCTTTTGATTTAAATTATATTTTAAGTAAATATTACAATAATCATTGTATAATATATATGAAATATTTCAAAACAAAAAAATGCTAAAATATAGTATAAAACTACATTTTAACATCTTTTTGTTCACATTTTTAGACACAAACAGTCGTAATATTGAATTATTAAGGCTAAATCATATTATTTTTAATTAATTATGTGTAACACCTAAGGCTAAACTAATACACAAAATTAGTAACACTATAATACAAATACGCACAAATTTATAATCTTTTTCTTTTTAAATATACAACAAGTAATCCTAAAATTCTTAATACTGGTGTTAGTATCAAAACAAAAATTCCAAACATCATATATGAATAATGGTCAAATTTAAACAAACCTGTTATCATTTCTTGAAATGTATATCTCTCTATCGATAGATTTTTCTCCTGTACCTGATATAAATGTTAATATAATACCTACTAATATTAAAAAAACGAACTAATATACACACCAACTTTTTAAAATATTAGAGATTGTAATTGTAATATCTTTTTCTTTCTTCATTTACAATACCCCCACTCCTTTAAAAACATATTAACAATAGTAAATAATAAAATTGGTAAAAATATATATCTAATATACTTCGCCTCTAAATGTTGCATCACTTTTGCTCCTGTTCTTGAACCTATTAAAGTCCCTACAGCTATAGGAGCAGCAATCATAGGATTAATTGTCCCATTAAAAAAATATATTAATGCACTTGCTGTAGCAGTAACACCCATCATAAAATTACTTGTCGCAGTACTCGCTTTAATTGGGAGTTTCATATAATTATCTAAAGCAATTACTTTAAATGCGCCACTTCCTATTCCTAGTAGACCACTGGCAAATCCTGCACCAAACATAACTAATGAACCCTGTGGAACATTATCTACATTGTACTCTACCATTTGTCCAGTAGCTTTATCGTAATACGCAGAGTTTAATCGATATTTATCTGCATATTTATCATTTTTTACAACTTCTTCTTTAATTTTCTTCTTACTAATTAATCCTGTTTTCTTCAACATTCCATAAAATGAATTAAGTAAAATCAATGAAAAGAAGATATATAATAATTTTGAAGAAAAGACTCCTGCCATTAATGCACCAACAATTCCTCCTGCAGTTGTAAATATTTCAAGGAGCATACCTACTCTCATATTACTTACATGGTCTCTAACAAATGCTATTGCTGATCCACTACTTGTCGCTATTACTGCAATAATACTTGCTCCTATAGCATATTTTATATCTATACCAAACAAAATAGTTAAAGCTGGAGTTATTATCATTCCTCCTCCAATTCCAACAAGAGATCCCAAAAAAATCCTGCCAGAATAGCTATAACCATAAATTGTAGAATTTCTACCATAATAACCTCACTTATCTAGTCTTTTTGAATATATAACCAATACTTTTTTATTTACATTTAAAACTATATCCTTACCTTCTACGAATTCATTACTCGTTGCATTAGGTCTATCGAAACTTAAGAGCATATTCTCTGCTTCATATTTTTGAATTTTTTTGATAGTCATAATAGTATCTTGATATATTGGAACAATAGAAAAAAATATTTATAATTTTTACTTGAAAACGTACTTTCTCCACATTTTGATACAAAAATAATATTATAATCATCCATTATTCTTAAATCTAATTTATCATAATTATTATTTAATAATAGTATATTACCAAAAAAATGATCTAATCTTTTACCTGTCGCTCCAAATAGATTAATTTTTCGATACTTCAGGATATAGCTTAATTATTTGTTTTTAAAAGCAAAGTCTGTATCCGTTTCGTCTTGATTATCTTTTACAAAAAAATTTTTAGAATATTCTTTTACACTACTTATTTGTTCATTGCTAACAGAATCAAAATCTCCACAGCTAATATCTGGTTTAATTCCATTTTCAATTAAATACAAAGCTCCTCTATCTACTCCACACCATAAATTAGATTCAGGCAGTTCTTCTGGGAACTGCCCTCCTAACATTACGTTCATTACATTATTATTTCCCATTATTTTAACAACTCACTTAAAGTATGTTTCTTATCTTCAGCTCCAAATAAAAATGAACCACAAACTAATAAGTCAGCACCTTTGTCACGACAAAGTTTTGAAGTTTCCGTATTTACCCCACCATCAACTTGGATTAAAAAGTCATAGTTTTTATCTTTACGAATACTATTTAATTCTTCTATTTTTGTTAACATTTCTGGAATGAATTTTTGACCACCGAATCCTGGATTTACAGTCATAATTAATACATAATCTAATTTAGATAATAAATATTTAACTTGTTCAATTGGAGTCTGTGGATTTAAAACTATTCCAGCTTTTTTTCCACAATTTTTAATTACTTGAATCACTCTATCAGCATGATTAGTTGCCTCTATGTGAAATGAGACCATATCACAACCTACTTGACAAAATCTTTCAACATAATTTTCAGGATTAGCAATCATCAAATGACAATCAAATATTTTATTTGTTTTTGACCTAATTGATTCAATAACTGGAAATCCAAATGAAATATTGGGAACAAAATTCCCATCCATAACATCTATATGAAACATATCTATTCCTATTTCTTCAAGTTCTTTAATATCTCTTTCTAAATTTGCAAAATCAGCTGATAAAATTGATGGTAATATTTTTTTCATTTTATTTCTCCTTCATATTTTTCTTTTTTTGTGTTTCTTTTTTCCTTAAATAATGCTTTATAATCATCATAACGACTTTGTAGTATAGCTTGCTCTTCTACTGCATGTTTAACTCCACATTGTATTTCTTCTATATGATTACAAGGCTTAAATTTACATTCATATTTAGAAAATTCTTTAAATAAATATTGAATATCCTCTTTTTCTATAAATGTTAAATCTAACGATGAAAAAAACCAGGGGTATCAGCAATATAGAAATCATCTATTCTATAAAAATTCTGTATGTCTTGTTGTATGACGACCACGCCCTAAATGTTTTTGAGATTTCTCCTGTTTCTATATCTAGATTACTAGAAATTTTTATTAATAAATGTTGATTTACCTGCTCCTGATTGTCCTGATATTGAAACATATTTTTTTGAGAAACTAGATTTTTAAATTCATCAATATCTTCATCATTATTACTAAAAAAACGTTATATCCTATTTCTTTATAATAGTTCATTATTCTTTGAATATTTTCAAATTCTTCAGATGACAATAAATCTAGCTTTGTGAATATAATAATTATCTCAACATTACTATTTTTCATTTAAACAGATTATCTTATTTAAAAGTTTACTCGAGAAATCTGGATCTTTCACAGATACAATAATAACACTATAATCGATATTTGCCACTTTAGGTCTCAATAGTTCATTTTTTTCTCTAGAATTTCTATTACATAACCTGTATTATTATCACTCATTTGAATTATAACATTATCACCAACTAGTGGAGTAATATTATCATTTCTAAAATTCCCACGTGCTCGGCAAGTCACAAGTCCTTCTTCACATTGAACGTAATAAAAACCACTTAATGCCTTTAATATTTTTTTCCTTCTTTAGTCATTAATCCTCCTATACTTAATATATTATATACTTTTTACTTCTAATTTCCGCTTTAATTTTATCCGCTATCTTCAACATTTCAATTGCATGTTCTTCAGAAATTTTTGTCATTGAGTCACCCGAAACCATTCTAGCAACTTCTTCAATTTTTTGTTCTTTATTTAATTCTTTTATCGAAGTAATTGTTCTCTTATCAGTTACAGATTTACTTATTAATAAATTGGTATCTGCTAGTGCAGTAGTTTGTGGTAAGTGAGATATGCATAATACTTGAGAATCAACTCCTAATTGATACATTTTTTTCTGCCATTCTTTGCGATACTCTACCACTAACTCCTGTATCAATTTCATCAAAAAAATAATAGATGTAGCTTCAATACTTCTAGAAAAAAATTATTTTTTTAATGCTAACATTACCCTAGAAAGTTCTCCACCAGATGCAACCTTAGATAAAGATTTTTAATGGTTCGCCTAAGTTGGCACTTATCAATATTTTTTTACTTCATCTTGACCGTCATTAGAAAAACTCTTTTTTTCTATAAAGTCTACTTTTATTGTACTTTTATCCATATATAAAAATTTTAATTCTTCTTGAATTAATTTCTCTAAATTTTGAGCTGTTTCTTTTCTAATATTTGTTAAATCTTGAGCTATTACTTTTTAATTCTTTTTCTATTCTTTTTACGATCTTCTAAATAATTTTCAAAGTTTTTCTTCATAATTTTCAAGTTCTTCTAACTCTTCTTTTAATAGTTTCTTTAAAAACTATTAATTCATTCAAAGGTTTAGAATATTTTTTTCTCAAGAGTTTTAATTTTATCCAATCGATATATAAACTGATCTAATTTTTTTCTTCATCATATTCAATTTCATCTGTATAGCTAGAGACTTCATATTTTAAATCATCTAATATATAGTATAAATTAGTAATTTCTTCATATTTTTTTCTTCAAAAATTTGAATTGTATCTACTTAATTCACCTAACTTAGATCTAATATCTGCTAATTTAGATAGTATTCCATATTCTCCATCTATTCCATCAGTAATACTATAAGCCAAGGTATTTACTTTTTCAAAAATTTTCCAAATAGTCTATATCTTTTTCAAGGACTAAATCTTCATCTTTCTTTAATTTCATTTGAGCTAATTCTTGATATTGAAATTTTAAAAAAATCAACCTTTTGTAAGACATCACTTTCTTGTTGTTTTTAAATTTTTCTATTTTTTTCATTAATTAACTTGTATTCTTTATATTTTTCTTGATAATTCTTAAAAATTGGATTAATATTTTCTTTATTAAATGAATCAATTAAATTAAGATGATTTTTTTCAACCAGTAAAATTTGATTATCATGCTGCTCATGAATATCTAGTAAGTATGCTGATATTCTTTTTAGGGTTGATAAATTAACTATTGTCCCATTTACTCTACAGACACTTTTCCCGCTACTATATATATCTCTTCTAATTATAATAACTTCATCTTCTATATCCAAATCCAACTCTTTAAAAATATTAACAACAGCTTTATTTTTAGGAAAATCAAAAACTCCTTCTACACTTGCTTTTTCCTCACCATACCTTATATAAGAAGTTGATGTCCTTTGACCTGATAACTGTGAAATAGCTGCTAGAATCATAGATTTCCCTGCACCAGTCTCTCCACTAAGAACAGTTAATCCATTCTTCAACTCTATAGTAGCATTTTCTATAATTCCAAATTGCTTTTATATTTAATTGAATTAGCACACCTAAACCTCCTATTTAAAATGATTATGAGCATTATTGATAATATGCTCAATATTAATATTTTTATTTTTTATTAATTTTTCAGAATTATATTTTAGAATCATAAGAAACTCAATATTTCCCTCTCCCCCTGTGATTGGTGAATACGAAAAATTAATCATACTAAACCCTACACTGTTCGCCAAAAGGAGCACCTTCTCTACTACTTCGATTTGAGTTTTTTTGTCTCTTACTATTCCACCTTTACCGACTTTTTCTCTTCCAGCTTCAAATTGTGGTTTAACTAATGCGCAAACTTCTCCACCTTCTTTAATTATCTCTGAAAGATTGGGTAAGATTAGTGATAATGAGATAAAAGAAACATCAATCGATGCTATATCTATATCAAAAACATCAAAATCTTCTTTCACAGAATGTCTAAAGTTAGTCTGTTCCATTACTTTCTCACGCTCATCAGTTCTTAATTTCCAAACTAGTTGATTAGTTCCAACATCCAATGCATAAACAAACTTTGCTCCATTTTGCAAAGCACAATCAGTAAAGCCACCAGTAGAAGATCCTATATCTAACATTACCTTATCTTTAACATCAAATCCTAATTCATTTATAGCTTTTTCTAGTTTTAATCCACCGCGACTAACGTAGGGCATTTGTTTACCTTTTATTCTTAATTCCGCTGTTGATTCAACTTTTTCTCCAGCCTTATCTATTCTTATATTATCATTAAAGACAATTCCTGCCATAATTGCTCTTTTTGCTTTCTCTCTTGATTCAAACAATCCTTGATTAACACAAAGGACATCTGCTCTTTCTTTTTGCCATAAATACCTCTTTAAATTACTAATACATATATTATTATAATTATTACCTATTTAATTTTACCATATTAATATATTTTTTTCGCTATGTGTTAAGATATTTTAATAATAAAATTTAAAATAATTTATCTAAAATAAAAAAACTTATCGTTAACGCGATATGTTTAACAATAAGTTTTTCTCTATTTTTCATTTTATGCATACTTTCTATAAATTTCTTCAGCATACTTAGTTCGTTCATCAATTGCTACTACCCCAGCTCTTTTCGAAATACTTTTTCAAAGACTGCTGTAGCTTCTTTTACATTATTTATTCGTTTAAAACTAGAATAATTATATTTTCCAAATGACATTTTCTGCATTTCTACAATACTAAATCTAAGTTGTCCTTCTAGACTAGATGCAGCATAATTGTTTTTATTCAACCAAGTTACAAGATTTATTCTTCTTGCAAAACTCCATTGAGCAATTCCAAATCCAATATTATTTCCTCTTTCTACAATAGATGGATTCATTCTGCTTTCTCTCATATAATTCCCTAATATACCTGCTGTAGCTTCTTTACTAAATCCTTGTGAAATATAAAAATTCCACGCTTTTTCGACATTATTACTTGCTGCTATCTGTGTTTGATTAGTTGCTTTTGTTCTAGCTTCACAATATTGACTAGTAAACGTTATCATACTTAATGCTACAACAAAAGCAGTTATTATAAACAATCCTCTTTTTTTATGTTAATATTATTTATATTTATTGTAATCACTCCTAACGTATCATTATAAGAGTATTCTATCATTTCTAATTAATATTAACTTAAAAAGTACTTTTAAATTAGTCTCTTTTTAATTACAATTTCTAATGTATTTAAGAATTTTTAGTGTACTTTTCTTAATTTATAGTTTATAGATGTTAATTCTACTATTATCATAATTTTTCTCAAAGACTATTTTTAGCATATAGTTTTTTTAAAAAGAATCATTTTATTTATACTTATGAATATTTTTTTATAAATTTCCTCAGCATTTTTTTATCCGCTCTTCTAAAGCAACTACCCCAGCTCTTTCATAATATTTCTCAAATAAAATTGTTGCTTCTTTTACATTATTTACTCTTTTAAAATCATTATATTTATATTTTCCAAATTTCATTTTTTTCCATTTCTATGAGGCTAAAAATTAAGTTGGCCCTCTAAACTAGATGGTAGAAAATCATTTTCTTTTGTCCACTTTTTCTAAATCTGTTCTTCTAGAAAAAAACTCCATTGTGCAAGTCCAAAACCTATATTATTTCCTTTCTCCTCAATTGTAGGATCCATTTTACTTTCTCTCATATAATTTCCTAATATTCCTGCTGTAGCTTCTTTACTAAATCCTTCCGCTATATAAAAATTCCAAGCTTTCTATATTATTACTTCCAGTTAACTGTCTTTGAATAATAATTTTAGATTTTTCCATTATAATATTCCCCTACCAAAAATGCTCCACATAATAACAACAGGATTGCCGTAAATATTAAAGTAATCTTGCTCTTATTGTCTCTATTATTATATTTTTTTGTTTTTATTTGGATTTATATTATTATTTTTTTGATTTTTTTCTTCTAATTTTTACCTTTTTTTAGGTATCTTATTATTTTTTTAATTGTTTTTTTCACCCCTATAAAATAAAATATAAAACTTAGTATAACATAATGCTATACTAAGTTCTATAAATAACTATTTTTACTTTTTTTATGTTCCAAATATCTTTTGCATATTCTTCAACTGAACGGTCTGCAGAGAATATACCTGCATTAGCTGTATTAATAAGACTCATACGTCCCCATTTTTCTTTATTACTATAAGTTTCTGCAACTCGTTCTTGTGCTGCTACATAGCTCTCAAAGTCAGCTAAACACATATAATTATCTTGAGTTAATAAGTAATCTACAATGAAACTAAATTCATTCCGCCTACAGTCATTGTTCTAATGAAATCTAACGTATTTTTAATTTTTTCTGAATTCATATAGTATTCCCAAGGTTTATATCCTTGACGATTTAATTCTTCAACTTGAGGAGTTTCTAAACCAAAGATAAATATATTTTCATCTCCAACCGCTTCATGTATCTCAACATTCGCTCCATCAAGAGTTCCGAGAGTTAATGCTCCATTTAACATAAGTTTCATATTACCAGTTCCACTTGCTTCTTTCCCTGCTTGAGAAATTTGTTCACTAACATCAGCTGCAGGAATAATTTTTTCTGCTAGAGTAACTTTATAGTCTGGTAGGAACACAACTTTTATGTATTCACGTACTAATTCATCAGCTTCTATCATTTGTGATATTGAATGAATAAATTTAATTATATTTTTAGCCATTTGATAACCTGAAGAGGCTTTTGCCGCAAATATAAATGTTCTTGGCACTGGACGTAGTCCATTATACTCTTAATTTCTCGGTATAAATAAACGATGTGTAATGCATTTAATAGTTGACGTTTATATTCATGAAGTCTCTTAACTTGAACATCAAATATTGAATCAGTATTCACAGTTATACCAGTGGTATTCTGTATATACTTAGCTAATTGTTCTTTTTTAATTTTCTTAATTTCTAATAATTTTTTTAGTTACTTTTTTATCATCTTTATATTTATTTAATTTATCTATTTTAGATAAATCTTTAATAAAAATCATTTCCAATAAGTTCTTCTAAATATTCAGCAAGCTCTGGGTTTGCTTGACCTAACCATCTTCTATGTGCAATACCGTTTGTAACATTTCCAAATCTAGTAGGATATAACTCACAAAATGCTTTAAAAGTAGATTCAACTAATATTTCACTGTGTAGCTTAGATACTCCATTGACATGGTGACTACCTACTATCGAAAGGTTAGCCATTCTTATTTGATTATCATAAATAATTGCTGTTTCTGCTAATGTATAATCTTTACCTTGATCTATTACCCATTGACAGAATCTCTTATTAATTTCCTCAATAATTGAGTAAATACGTGGTAATAAAGGTCTAAATAGATCTACTGACCATTTTTCTAATGCTTCAGCCATAATTGTGTGATTAGTGTATGCGAATGTTTTTGTTGTAATATCCCACGCTTTATCCCATGAATAACCATATTCGTCTAGTAATAAACGCATAAGTTCAGGTACACCCATAGCTGGATGTGTGTCATTTATATGAAGAGCAACATGATCTGATAAGTTTTCAAGTGTTCCAAACTCATTATAATGATTTTTAAGAAGTTGTTGTAAAGATGCACTTATAAAGAAGTATTGTTGCTTAATACGTAATTCTTTACCTTCATTTGTACTGTCTGCTGGATATAATAATTTTGAAATTGATGAAGCAATTGCTTCCGCTTCAGAAGATTTTGAATACTCACCACGTTCAAATAATTTCATATTAAAACCAGTTTTTGCTTTTGCTTCCCATAAACGAAGAGTATTTACTGTATCAGTTTTGTAGCCTGAAATTAGTAAATCATAAGGTTCAGCTTGAATAGAAGTATAATCTTTATGTTCAACTACAAATCCATTTTCTGTTAATTTTTCTTCTACTCTTCCATAAAACCTTACTTCTACCTCTTCATCATTACGATATACAAGTCCATATTTACCTAAATCTAACCAATAATCTGGAAATTCTTGTTGCCAACCATTATTTATTACTTGTTTGAAAATACCATATTCGTATAATATAGAAAATCCAGTCACTGGATAATCACTGCTAGTTAAAGCATCTAAATAACATGAAGCAAGACGACCTAAACCTCCATTCCCTAATCCTGGATCTGGCTCGATGTCATAAATTTCATCTAAATTAAATTTATTTTTATCAAGATATTCTTTAACATCATTTTCTAATCCTAGATTAAATAAATTATTTCTTAATGTTCTACCAACAAGAAACTCCATTGACATATAGTAAGCTCTTTTTTTGTTTTTGTTTTTTTAACTCTTGTTCATAAGAAAAATTTCTTTTCTGATAGATCATCTCTTACTGTGCTCATTAATGCTTCATAGACTTGACGTTTACTTGCATTTGAGATAGTTACCCCAAATTGTCTTTTTAAGATACTTCTCTAGTTTTTTTCTACGAATTTTTTTATTCTTCATTAAAATTCTCTCCTATAATTTTTTTATCGTTTATTGTACCACAATTATACTATTTCATTATACATATTTATATATTTTAGTGCAGATTTTTTCCAACTTACATCCTGTTTCATTGTGTTTTTCATTATCTTGTTCCAATTATGTCTTTCTTGATAATAACAATATGTTGCTCTATAAACTGCATCTAACATATCATATGCATCAAAGCTTTCAAATGTAAATCCTGTTCCATTCTTACCATCGAATGGTTCTACAGTATCACGTAATCCACCTACTCTATGAACGATAGGAACAGTAGCGTACCTCATTGAAATTAACTGAGATAAACCACATGGTTCTGTCTTAGACGGCATTAAGAACATATCACATGAACTATAAACTTTCGACGACATTGCTGATGAGAACATTATTAAGCTACGAACTTTATCATGACGTCTATATTCTAATGCACGAAGTGCATCTTCATAATGACTATCTCCAGTTCCTAAAATTACTAACTGCGCACCTGTTTTTAATATTTCATCTGCAACATGTAAAACTAAATCAATTCCTTTTTGATGTGTTAAACGTGTAACCATACCAATCATCGGTATATTCTCATTAACTTCAAGGGCAAGTTCTTCTTGAAATTTTAATTTGTTTTCTACTTTGTCTTTTAAAGTACTTATACTGAAGTTTTTATATATATGCTCATCAGTTTCTGAATTAAATTTATCTATATCTAAACCATTAACAATACCATGTAGTTTTCCTTGTTCAATTTTTAGAATGCTATCTAATCCATAAGAGAAATATGGATCTAATATTTCATGTGCATAAGTTTCACTAACAGTACTTATTCTATTTGATAATTGGATTGCACCTTTTAGCAAGTTCAAATCACCATTATAAATAAGTGCATCAAAATATTTATTATCTAGTCCAAATAAATTACCCATTTCATATGGATTAAATCTACCTTGGAATTCTATATTATGAATAGAAATGACACTCTTAATATCTTTATAGAAATCTAATCCTCTTGATTTAAAAATCATCTAAATAAATAATAGATAATGCTGTGTGCCAATCATTAGCATTTAAAATATCTGGTTTATAGTCTATAAATGGTAGTATTTCTAATGCTGCTTTTTGAAAAGAATGCAAATCTTTCACCATCATCATCTTGTCCGTATACACTACTTCTATTAAAAATAATGTTCATTATCAATAAAATAATATTTTACACCATTAACTTCTGTTTCAAATATACCACAATAAATATGTCTCCAACCTAAATCAATAAATATATGTTGTTTGTATTGAAGATTATATTTTTCTCTATCAATTGATGAGTATAATGGCAGTACAACCCTTGCTTCTACATTTTCATCTTGTAACGCTTTTGGTAGAGATCCAATAACATCACCTAATCCTCCAACTTTGACAAAAGGTGCTGCCTCTGCTGCTACGAATAATACTTTCATTTTAATTTCTCCTTATTCGTTATTTATATTTTACCTAAAAAATTTAGAGTTAGAGTAATCGAAATTACTACTTCTTTTATTATACTGTATTTTTATAATAAAATCGAAGATTTATAAGCTCCCTATTACTCTAACTCTAATTATTATTCTACTACTTTATTTTTTTCTATAATAACTTGACAATTTTTCTGTCCCTTTTAATTCAACTTTTTCTGATACTACTGCTGCTTTGTCAGAAATAACATAATCTATATATGCAGCCTTTTTTTAATTACAGTATTAGGCATTATTATTGAATTTCTTACAACTGCACCTTCTTCAATTACAACATCTCTAAATAGAATACTATTTTCAACAATACCATTAATTTCACAGCCATCTCCCAGTATTGAATTTTTTTACAATAGCATTTTTCTCCATAAGTTGTTGGTACACTATCTTGAACCCTTGTAAGTATATCTGTTCCTGATAAGAATAGTTCTCTTAAAATTTCAGGTTTTTAAAAGATCTCTATTAAAATTATAGTATTCTTGTACACTATTTATAGTTCTATTATAATTTTTTTAATTTCATATGAGAAAACATTTAAACCATGTAAATTTTTTTAGAAATAAAATCTTTTAATATATCTTCCCATCCTAAAGAAATTCCTTTTTTTGCAACCTCTTTAAATAGTTCTTTAGACATAATATAAATTTTTACTTGAGTTGCACATGTTTCATTATATCCTTGTGGATGGTACATTGAATCATAAACTTTTCCATTTTCATCAAAAAAATAATTTGTGATTCATAAGCTTGAGGTTTTCTATAAGTATATGCTAATGTTACATCTGCATGTGTTTCTTTATGATATCTTAACATATCTTTAAAATCAACGTTCCCTACGATATTTCCATCTGCTAATATACAATATTCTTCTAATAAACCATCTGCATAAAGTAATGTGTCTTCCAAAGCCTCTATCTTATTATGATTTACTCTGTTAGAAAGGTGATTTGACATTGGTGTTATAAATTTTAATCCACTATTTTTTCTATTTAAATCCCAGTCTTTCCCCCAACTTAAGTGATCCATTAAAGATTTATAATGATGGTTTGTTACAACTGCTATATTAGATACCTCTGCTTTAACTAGTGACGATAACATAAAGTCAACCATTCTATATCTTGAGGCTACTGATAAAGAAGCTAATGTTCTATTTCTCACTAATCCTTGTAAGTCATCATTTCTATAATTATCTGCAAATAATACACAAAAAGCATTTACCATATTATTTTCCCTCCACTCTTATATTATTAGAAACAACCTCGTCTTTTCCGATAACTGTAATTTGTTCTTTCCCTAATGTAATTTCTTTATTACCAACTTCTATATTCTCATTTATTATTGCACCTTCTGCAATAATAGAATTGTAAACTTTTGCACCTTTTTTAACTACAGCATCTTGCATTATAATACTCCCTATTACTTCTGCTCCATCTTCAATAACAACTCCAGAAGAAATAATAGAATCTAAAACTGTACCAGAAACACTAGTTCCATCAGAAATCATTGATCGTTTAACATTAGCATTTTCACTTAAGTATTGTGGCATAACACCAGCATGACGATAGTAGATTCTCCATAATTTATCATCGATATTAAAACTTTCTTTAGCTTTAATTAAATCCATATTAGCTTCCCATAAACTTTCAATTGTACCAACATCTTTCCAATATCCATAGAATGGGTATGCATAAATATTTTTATTTTCATTTAACATCATCGGAATAATATTTTTACCAAAATCTTTTTCACTTAACTCATTTTCTTCATCCCTAATTAAATATTCTTTAGTTGTTTCCAACTAAAGATATAAATTCCCATTGATGCTTTTAGTAGAGATTGGATTTTTCTGGTTTTTCTAAAAATTCAGTAACTTTTTAAATTGTCATCAGTATTTAAAATTCCAAAACGACTTGCTTCTTCAATTGGTACATTAATATGTGCAATAGTTAAATCAGCGCCCTTTTCCTTATGGAAATTTAGCATTTCCTTATAATTCATTTTGTAAATATGGTCACCAGATAATATAAGTACGTATTCAGGATCATATTGTTCAATATATTTAATATTTTGGTAAATTGCATTAGCTGTTCCTTTATACCATTCACCTGTTTTTCCTGCTGTATAAGGAGGTAGTATTGATAACCCACCATCCATTCTATCAAGGTCCCAAGGTGAACCATTTCCCATATATGAGTTTAACTCTAAAGGCATAAACTGTGTTAGAACTCCTACTGTTGAAATTCCTGAGTTTGCACAGTTTGAAAGAGGAAAATCAATAATTCTATACTTTCCTCCAAATGGAACTGCTGGTTTTGCCATATCCTTTGTTAAAACTTGAAGTCTTGTTCCTTGACCTCCTGCCAATAACATAGCTACGATTTCTTTTTTACGTCCCATAAATTAGACCCCCATTCTATAAATTTCTTATTTTTTCTCAATATACATAGTCGAAAATGCTGGTATGTTAACATTCAATGTATATTCAAAATCTTTAGTTTTCTTATTAATTGTTTTTAAATTCCTATTTTGTAATGCACTTCCGTCAAATTTCTTAGCATCTGAATTTAATGCTATTTTATAACTTCCCCAAGTATTTACTCCTATTGGGTAAGAATGCAAGCTTTGACCTGAGAAATTACTAATTACTAAAACTTCTTTACCGCTGTTATCAATTCTAGAAAATGCAAATATATTATTAACATTATCATCCACTACGTGCCATCTGAATCCATGCCAGTTACAATCATTTTGCCAAAGTGCTGCAGTATTCTTATAATATTTATTTAATTCTTTCACATAGCGATGTGTAAATCCATGTTTAGGATATTGTAGCAAGAACCAATCTAATTGTCTTTCTTCATCCCATTCAATAAACTGAGCTATATCAATCCCCATAAATGCTAGTTTTTTCCCAGGATGAGCATACATATATCCTAAGAATGCTTTTAAGCTTGAGAATTTATCTTCGTACGCTACTGGGTTTTTATCAATTAATGATTTTTTTCCATGAACTACTTCATCATGAGAAATTGGTAAAATATAGTTTTCTGAAAAAGCATACATCATAGAAAACGTAAATTTATTGTGTGAATCTTTTCTAAAGAAAGGATCCACTTCTATATAATCAAGACTATCATTCATCCATCCCATATTCCACTTGAAGTCAAAACCTAGTCCACCCTGGTCTACACCTGCAGTTACTTTTGGATAACTTGTTGATTCCTCAGCAATCATTGATACACCCGGATATTTTTCTTTCACATAAAGATTTAAATTCTTTAAGAATTCTATTGCTTCTAGATTTTCAAAACCTCCATGTATATTTCTTGCTGATTCATGTTCCTCACGGCAATAATTTAAGAATATCATTGAGCTAACAGCATCAACTCTTAAACCATCTATATGATATTTTTCTAACCAGTATACAGCACTAGAAGTTAAAAATGACATAACTTCATTTCTTCCATAATCGAATACTCTTGTACCCCAACCTTTATGCTCCATTTTTCTAGTATCAGAATATTCATAACAGCATGTACCATCAAATTCATAAAGACCATGTGCATCTTTTGTAAAATGCCCTGGAACCCAGTCTAAAATAACCCCTATATTGTTTTGATGACACTTATCTACAAAGTACATAAAATCTTCTGGTGTACCATATCTTGATGTTGGTGCAAAATAACCTGTAGCTTGGTAACCCCACGATTTATCATAAGGATATTCTGTAACTGGTAATAATTCAACATGAGTATAACTCATATCTTTTACATATGGAATAAGTTCCTCTGCTAATTGGCGGTAGCTTAAAGGATTTCCATTTTCATCATAACGCCATGAGCCTATGTGAACTTCATATATATTCATAGCTTCATGATATGGAACTCTTCTTTTAGTCATCCACTTCTCATCATTCCATGTATAATCAGGTAAAGAATAGACTTTTGAAGCTGTTTTCGGTCTTGTTTCAGCATGTACAGCATATGGATCAGCTTTCCAAATTTCCTGTCCATAACTAGATATTATTACATACTTGTATGCGTCAAACTCCTTTATATTTTCAATAGTAACTTCATAAATACCTTTATCATTTATTGGTGACATTTCATGTTTTCTGGCATCCCAATCACAAAAATCACCTGTCACATATACTTTTTTTGCATTTGGTGCCCAAACTCTAAATGTACATTTATCATCTACCAAGAATGAACCTAAAAAATCATAAGAATGATAATTTGTTCCTTCGTGAAATAGATATTCTGCCATACTATTCATTGTATAACCCCCTCTAAATTAAATAAAAGTTCTTTCTTGTGAACGCTTTCTTTTCGTTCAAAAAAATCAAATATAAAAAAATAAAAACATTTCTTTTATCTTTATACATTTTTCATTATAACATACATAGTATATTTAGTAAATTAATTTCTTAACTTACATTAAAAATTTTTTTATATTCTTTACATTAACACTATAATAATAAAATTAAATATTAACATTTCAAAAGTTTTACATTCGTCTTTTTTTATTATACAATGTATATGAAATTAATTTATATAATAATTATTTAGGAGATAGCTATGTTAATCTATAACCCTATTCACAACAAAAAAACCTAGTGGTGCAGTCACTAATAAAGACTTTGTAAATTTTGATATTTTTTTATTAAAGAGAATTTTTATTTTTAATGACTTACGTATTATTTTTAAAAAAATGAATTTACTGGAAACTATATATCAGAAAGTTTGAAATTCGTCGAAAAAAACTGAGAATGATTATCTTAAATATTCTATAAAATTAGATCCTTTTTGATATAGGTTTATATTACTATCATTTTGAAGTTCATTTTGATAGTTTCACAGCATATCTAAAAAAATGATAATTTAAATTCTAAATTGGTTCAAAATTCTGACGAACTTCCTGATTGGCAACTTACAGTTTATGATTCTAACTTTACTACCCCAGATTGGTATAAAGGTACTATAATGTATCAAATTTTTCCCAGATAGATTCAAGCGTAGTGAAAAAAATACAAAGCAACTATTGCGAAAAACGAAGAAACAAGAATCCGCCATGAAAATTGGAATGACATTCCTCACTCTTCTATTACACATGAAAATTATGGTGCAAAAGATTTCTATATGGGTAACCTTTTAGGTATTGAAGAAGAAGAAGATTATTTTAAAAAAACTAAATATAGAAAGTATATACTTAAATCCTATTATGGAAAGCCCTGAAAATCACAGATATTCTACAGCAGATTATTTTTAAAAGTTGATCCGTATTTTCGGTACAAATGAGCAATTTGAAAAAAATTTTTGTTCAGATTTCAAAAAAAGATAACATTAGAATAATTTTTAGATGGTGTCTTTAGTCACACCGGTTCTGATAGTATTTACTTTAATAAATACAATAACTATAATAGTGTTGGAGCCTATAACTCTCAAAATTCACCTTACTATCCTTGGTTTGATTTTAATAACTTCCCTAATGGATATCATTCATGGTGGGGATTCGATAATTTACCAACAGTAAAAAAAGAAAATAAAGAATACAGTGATTTTATCAACAACAAAGATACAGGAGTAGTTAATTACTGGCAGAAACTTGGGATTTCTGGTTGGCGTCTAGATGTTGCAGACGAATTCCCTGATGAATTCCTAGATAGAATTAGGGAAAGTGCCAAATATTATGATAAAGATGCACTTATCATAGGTGAAGTATGGGAAGATGCAACAAATAAATTTTCTTACAATACTCGTCGTAGATATTTTTTAGGTAAACAACTCGATAGTGTTATGAACTATCCTTGGAAGGATGCTATTATAAACTTTGTAAAAAATAAGGATGCAGTTAGTTTTACAACAGAAATTTTAAAATTAGTAGAAAATTACCCACGTCCTGCTCTTGACTGTATAATGAACCTACTAGATAGTCATGATACTGAACGCGTTTTAACATTACTTGCTTTTGATAACCCAGAAAGTGTACCAGTTGAGCAACGTCCAACTTATAAATTATCTGCAGATCAATATCAAAAAGCAAAATCTCTTTTAAAATTTGCTAGCTTTATTCAATTTACACTACCTGGTGTTCCTTGTATATATTACGGGGATGAAATTGGTATGTACGGTTTTAGAGATCCTTATAATAGATTAGGTTTTACTCACGATAATATTGATAAAGATTTACTAAATCATTATATTGAATTATCTACATTCCGTAATAAAAATAAATCTGAATTTGTCACAAACTTTGAATGGGTTTATACAAAAGATAATTGTGTTGCATACAAAAGAAATAATATACTTTGTGTAATTAATCTTGATACTAAAAGCTCACTTTATTGAAAAATTATCATGGAGAAAAAAATTATTCGGTAATAATGATATTTACTCTACACCATTCGGAATGATAGTGCCGCCAAACTCATATTCAGCTATTAAAATTATTTAATTATAAAAAGTGGAAATTATAAAAATAATTTCCACTTTTTTTAATAAGAATTTTATTTTATACTTATCCAGAGTTTCTAAGTCCTGTCGCTACTCCATTTATAGTAATATGAATTGTATTTATTTGAGATTCAAGTGTTTCTGCTTCTCTTGCTCTTCTTATAAGCTCTATTTGTAATAAATTCAACGTATTGAAATATTGTAATCTATTTTCTAAACTCTTAGTTAAATATGTATTATCTTCTAAAAAAACTCTTTATGCTCAGAAATATCTAATACAACTTGTTTAGTTAATTTCCATTCTCTTAAAATCTCATTATAAACTCCTTTTTGTTTCATCATCTTTACATAAATTAGCATACTCTTTTTGCTATTTCCATATCTGATTTAGACATTACCATATCAACGTTAGATAGTAATGAAGTGAAGAATGGCCAATCTTTATACATAGTACGTAATTTATCTATATTGCCACTTTCTTTATTTATGAAATTAGAAAATGCAGTACCTACACCATACCATCCAGGAAGCATAATTCTACTTTGTGACCAAGAAAATACCCAAGGAATAGCTCTTAAGCCACCAATATCTGTAATTTTCTTACGTGATGCAGGACGTGAGCCAATATTTAAGCTTGATACTTCTTTAATTGGTGTTGCTTCGAAGAAATAATTATAAAAATTAGGATTTTCAAAAACTAGTTTTCTATATGTTTTATAACTATCTTCCACAATTTCATCCATCATTTCCTTAATCTCTGGGATATCTCTAATATCTATATTAACCATATCTGCATTCATTCTTTCGATTACTGCTGAGAATAATGTTTCTAAATTATAATAAGCGGCATCTTTATTACCATATTTAGCAGCTATTATTTCTCCTTGTTCAGTTAAGCGAATTCTGTCTTGAACACTTCCTAAAGGTTGAGAAATTATGGCATCATAACTTGGTCCACCACCACGACCTACTGTTCCTCCGCGACCATGGAAAAATGTTATTTTTATACCATGTTTATTTCCTAATGATGAAAGGTCTTGTTGAGCTTTATATAATGACCAGCCTGATGATAAATACCCACCATCTTTGTTACTATCCGAATAACCAAGCATTATTTCTTGATAATCTTTATTATCTTTTACCCATTTTTTAACAATATCTAAAGCCAAGTAATTATCCATTATTTCATATGAATTTTCTAAGTCCTCAATTGTCTCAAATAATGGAACTAGTTGTAATCTCGCAAAATCACTTCCAACTAAACCTACTTCTTTTTAACATAATTGCCAATTCTAATAAATCAGAAATACTAGTCGTATGTGAAATAATATTTTGTTTTTATTATATTATTTCCTAGTTTATCCTTAAGTTCTCTTGCTGTTTTTAAAAATTAACAATTCTTTTTTTAATTCTTCAGATTGTTTACTTTCATCATTTATGCTTAATGGTCTTGGATCTTTTTTTAGTATATTTAATAATAAATCACATTTTTCACTTTCTGATAGCTCACTATAATTATTTTTCTATGTTAGCACTTTTTAAGTAATTCTGCTACACAAGCCTCATAAACACTTGAATCTTGTCTCATATCTATACTAGCTAAATAAAAACCAAATATTTTTTTACAGCACTTAATAATTCTTCAAAAATCACCTTTTATTAATGTTTCACCGTTATTTTCTAATAATGAATTTTTTTAATAATTAGTAAATCTTGTTCTAACTCTTCTGCGGTTAGATATTTTTCATCATTATCTTCATTATTAAGTAAGTATTTTTTTAGTGTTTAATAATTTTTTTCTCTTATGTAATAAATTGCTTTTTCTATAGTATTCCTTTTTCTCTATAAACTGATGAATCATTAGATTTGTCAGCCAATTGTCTTAAGTCTTCACTTTCTTTAATTAACTGAGACGACATAGAAAAAGTTCTATATAAAATGTTTAATTGATTCATATAGTAGTAATAATTAACTCACATTGTTTCATTGCAGATAATTTTAATGTATCTGCTGTAACAAATGGATTCCCATCACGATCTCCACCAATCCACATACCCATCGTAATGGGTGTTTCATTTACTAAATCAATAGAGTTTTCTCTTAATAATTTCTTGTATTCTATCATTAATTTTGTTATTGCTTTAATAAATGATCTATTATAATACTCTAATACATTTGTAATTTCATTAGCAACTTTTTAATTTTTTTCTCACGAATTATATCACTTTGAAGCAATATTTCAATATGTTTTTTGTAAATCTTCTTTCCATTTGCTCTTATTTATTAATCCATTTTTAACATCTCTGTGTTTTTCTTAATAAATTATGTATATTTTCAGTTAAATCCAATGTAGTTTTTTTCTTTGTACTTGTGTTGGGTGAGCTGTTAGTACTGGAACTACATTAATATTATTTAGAATATTAGTATCTTTTAAATTCTTAATTGAATCAGATAGTTTCCCAACATATGATTCTTCTGAATTATTTTTTTATAATTAACTTCAAATGCTAAATCAACATCTTCTGAAATATTAATAAGCAATGGTAATGTTGAGAAGAAATTTGCTATTATTTCCATTTCCTCTTGATTCAATGTTTTTATAATTTCATTTAACTCATCGTATTTTTTTACTATCAGCTAATTTTTTTAACTCAACTATTTTTATTAAATGTAACTGTTGAAGTTATTTTTCTTAGTTGCTTCAAGTAACATATCTGTTAATAATTGTATTTCTTCTTCTACAATATTCTGATTTATGTTACTCTCTAATCTCATACTTTGCATTAAGATATACCTCTTTATTTTTTTATTTTTGTATATAATTTAATATACATGTAGTTAATTAGTATAAACTAAAAATTTAATATTAATAATACTACATATTCCATTATATATTTTTTTGCAATAAAACAATTCATTTTTCAAATAAACATTAATTTTTTTCACTTTTTAATTCACAAAAAAACAGCCATATAAAATGGCTGTCTTTAAATTATTCTTCGTATATTTCTTCTTTAGCTGCTAGTGTAACTGTCGCTACTTTTTTTGGTCATCAACTAAATTAATTACTTTTTACTCCTGTAGCTGTTCTACCTAATGTACTAATTGCAGATACATCAATTCTTATTATTATTCCTTGATCAGTCATTATCATTAAATCTTCATTTCCTGATACTGATTTTACTGCAACTATTTTTCCTGTTTTCTTAGTTACTTTAGCTACTTTAACACCTTTACCACCACGGTTTATTACATTAAATTCTGTAGATTTAGATATTTTTCCTATACCATTTTCAGTAACTGTTAAAATTTTCTTAGATTCATCTACAACTTCCATACCAATTACATAATCATCTGGAGATAGAGTAATACCTTTGACTCCACGACTAACACGTCCCATTTGACGTACTTTTTCAGCATTAATTCTTATAGCTTGTCCGTTTGCTGTAACAATCATAATATCTTGTTCATCAGTAATTCTTTGAACATCTATTAATGAATCACCTTCATCCAGTTTAAGTGCTATTTTACCTTTTTTAAGGATACTTGCATAGTCTCCTAATTTAGATTTTTTAACAATACCAAATCTTGTAGAGAACATTAAACTTGTACCTTCTTCTTGAAGGTCAGAAATAGCAATAATTGAGTTTACTTTTTCTTCTTTTTCTATCTCAAGTAAATTAATAATTGGAATTCCTTTAGATTGACGACTCATTTGATTAATCTCATATCCTTTTTAATGTATAAACCTTACCTTTATCAGTAAAGAATAGAATATGATCATGAGTAGAACAACTTAACATATAAGCTACATTATCCTCATCATTAGTTGTCATTCCATTAACTCCGCGGCCACCACGACCTTGTGATTTATACGTACTAGCTGCTAAACGTTTAATGTATTGATTATGAGATAAAGTAATAATAATTTGTTCTTTTTCAATTAAATCTTCATTCTCTATTTGATCTACTTGACCTTCAATAATTACGCTACGACGTTTGTCTCCAAATTTCTCTTTTACTTCTAGTAATTCTTCTTTAACAATCTCAAGAACACGCTCAGGTTTAGCTAAGATATCTTCTAAATCTTCAATTAATTCCATAAGTTTTTTATACTCTTCTTCAATCTTATCGCGCTCTAAACCTGTAAGTCTTTGTAGACGCATGTCTAAAATAGCTTGTGCCTGAATTTCAGAAAGTGAAAATTCACTTATTAAACCACTTTTAGCTTCTTCAGTAGTTTGAGAACCACGAATTAAGCTTATTATTCTATCAATATTATCTAAAGCAATTCTTAATCCTTCTAAAATATGAGCACGTGCTTTTGCTTTATTTAGATCAAATCTTGTTCTACGAACAACTACTTCTTTTTGATGCTCTAGGTAATAATAAAGTACTTCTTTTAAGTTAAGAAGCTTTGGTACTCCATTAACAAGTGCAATCATGTTAACACCGAATGAACCTTGAAGTGGTGTTAATTTATAAAGATTGTTTAATATTACATTACTATTTACATCACGACGTAATTCAATAACTATACGCATACCTTTTAGGTTACTTTCATCACGTAAATCTGTAATACCTTCAATTTTTTTATCACGAGCTAATTCAGCTATTTTTTCAACTAATTTTGCTTTATTTACTTGGTAAGGAATTTCTGTAATAATAATTCTTTCCTTACCATTTTTCATTTGTTCGATTTCTGTCTTACCACGCATAATAACTGAACCACGTCCAGTAGTATATGCTTTTACAATACCACTACGACCTAATAAATATGCACCTGTAGGAAAATCAGGACCTTTTATCTTAGTCATAAGTTCAGCAATTGTAATTTCAGAATTATCTGCTAAAGCAATAACACCATCAATAACCTCACCTAAGTTATGAGGCGGAATATTTGTAGCCATACCAACCGCAATACCGCTACTACCATTTACTAGTAAATTAGGTATTCGAGATGGCAAAACTTTTGGTTCTTGTTTTGTACCATCATAGTTATCTTGCATGTCAACCGTATCTTTATTGATATCTCGTAACATCTCTGAAGCAATTTTACTCATTCTTGCTTCTGTATAACGCATTGCTGCCGCACCATCACCATCAATTGAACCAAAGTTCCCTTGACCATCTACCATTGGATATCTACTGTTAAAATCTTGAGCTAAACGTACAATCGTACCATATGTTGCAAAGTCACCATGAGGGTGATACTTTGCCATAACCTCTCCGACTACGAAGGCACTTTTTTTATAAGGTTTATCATATGTTAACCCTAGATCATTAAATGCATACAATATTCTTCTATGTACTGGTTTTAATCCATCTCTAACATCTGGTAGAGCACGTGATACAATAACACTCATAGAGTAGTCAAGAAATGAATTTTCAATTTCCGTAGTTATATTACGTAAGGTAATATTATTTTTATTATCTTCCATGTTCTATCCTTTCTTACTAAATATCTAAGTTTACAACATTTAGAGCATTTCTCTTCGATAAATTTACGTCTTGGTTCTACTTTTTCACCCATTAACGTATCGAACGCTGCGTCTGCTCTTTGTGCATCATCAATACTAACTTTATACATTAAACGATGTTCTGGATCCATTGTTGTATCCCAAAGTTCCTCGGCATTCATCTCTCCTAGCCCTTTGTATCGTTGAACTGTATACTTTTTATCTGCTGCATATTTTTCAATATTTTCCTTCAACTCTTCATCTGTATGACAGTAGTACTCTTTTTTACCAACTTTAAGTCCAAATAGCGGTGGTCTTGCAATATACACATAACCTGCTTCTATTAATTCTCTCATATATCTAAAGAAGAATGTTAATAATAATGTTCTAATATGGCTTCCATCGACATCAGCATCGGTCATAATTACTATTTTATGATAACGAAGTTTGTCAATATTAAGAGTTTCTCCTATTCCCATACCTACTGCAGTAATTAGCGAACGAACTTCATCATTTGATAATACTTTATCAATTCTAACTTTTTCTACATTTAAAATTTTACCTTTTAGTGGTAGTATAGCTTGGAATTTACTATTACGACCCAGTTTTGCACTTCCACCAGCAGAGTCTCCTTCGACTAGGAATAATTCGCACTCTGCAGCATCCTTACTTGAGCAGTCTGCTAATTTCCCTGGTAGATTAGTAAACTCTAATGCATTTTTGCGACGAGTTGATTCTCTTGCTTTTTTTGCTGCTATTCTAGCACGTGATGCTTGAAGTCCTTTCTCAACTATAATTTTAGCAACCTTAGGATTTTCTAATAAAAATCTATCTAATTCTTCTGAAAAAAGTTTATTAGTAATTGTACTCATTTCTGAGTTTCCTAGTTTAGTTTTTGTTTGTCCTTCAAATTGTGGATTTGGATGTTTAATAGATATAATAGCTACTAAACCTTCCCTTACATCATCACCAGTAAGTGATTCTTTTTCTTTAATTAGTTTATTTTTCTTACCATAAGAATTTATAATACGTGTTAATGCTGTTTTTAAATCCACTTTCATGTGTACCACCTTCATGTGTATTTATATTGTTAGCATAACTTAAAAATATTACTAGCATATCCTGTATTATACTGCATTGAGATTTCTACTTCTTTTCCTTCCATCTCGCCATGCACATAAATAGCTTCATGTAATGAATCTTTATTTTCATTTAACATTTCAACATATTCTAATAATCCACCTTCATAACAGAAAGTTTCTTCTTTTTCTTGCCCTTCTCTCTCATCTTTAAGTATTATTGTAATACCTTTATTTAAGAAAGCAAGTTCTCTTATACGTGTTCTTAATATATCATATTCATATACTGTAGTTTCTTGGAAAATTTCTGGGTCTGCTTTGAATCGAATAGTTGTTCCTGTTTTATCAGTTTCCCCAATAACAGTAATTCCTTGAACTACATCTCCACGCTCAAACATCATCGAATGAATCTTACCATCACGATGAACATAAGCTTCTAAATTTGTTGATAATGCATTAACTACACTGGCACCAACTCCGTGAAGACCACCAGATACTTTATATCCGCCTCCACCGAATTTACCACCCGCATGTAGCACTGTTAATATTACTTCAAGGGCAGGTTTACCTGTTTGTTCTTGAATATCAATTGGAATACCACGACCATTATCTTCAACTCTTATCCAATTATCTTTTTCAATTGCGACTGTAATAGTATCACAATGTCCTGCTAAAGCTTCATCAATAGAGTTATCTACTATTTCCCAAACCAAGTGATGTAGCCCTTTACTAGAAGTAGAACCAATATACATCCCTGGACGGACTCTTACAGCTTCTAATCCTTCAAGAACCTGAATCTGATCAGCATTATATTCTTGCATTTGTTTTTTTTCTACCATAATTTTTCCTTTCGTTTTTTTAAAAGTTTATTTAATTAAATATCCTATAAAATTTCACTAATAGTTCCATTATTAATTTTTAAAAACTTTAGCTTTTTTTAATAAATCTTCTTTTTATATCTGATATCGAAGGTGTTGTTATAAATGTTTGAACATTTTTCATTAATTGCATCTAAAAGTTTTTAGTTGACGATTTCTATCTAACTCACTCAATACATCATCCAAGAGCAAAATGGGATAACTACCTGTCTTAGATTTTTAAATAATCTATTTCAGAGAGTTTAAGTGACAAAACAATACTTCTTTGTTGTCCTTGAGAAGCATACATTTTTGCGTCTAACTTATTTATAAAGAATTCTAAATCATCATGATGAGGTCCTATTCTTGTACTACCTCTCATTATATCATCGTAAGATTTATCCATTATTTTTCTTAATAATATTTTTCTTCATTAAAATCTTTATCTTCCACACTATTTATATTAAGCATATCTAATATAGAACTTTTTATATTTTTAATTCTAAATCTTCTTTATGATTAGATATATTTAGCATATTTTTTTGTGCTAGTTTAGATAAATTCTTTATAAATAAGGCACGTTCTTTAGTAATATACATAGCTATTTTTTTACTAATTGACTAGTAATAGTCTCAAGATACGCTAAAGAAAGTTCATCTTTTGGATTTTTTTCTCATATCTTTTAAATATGAATTACGTTGTTTTTAACAAGTGTTGATAAAGTAAATAGTACTTATGATAAATACGAGAAAATTGATAAAACTCTCTATTTATAAACTCTCTTCTCAGAGAAGGTGATCCTTTTATAATTTGCAAATCTTCTGGAGAAAATAAAACAACGTTTAATTCTCCAACAAAGTCAGTTAACTTAGTTTTTTTTAACCCTGCAATTTTTGCACTTTTCCCTTTATTATTTATACCTAACATTATATCTAGTGTTTTTATCATTCTTTTCTAGTACACACGACATTGCAGCGGCTTCTTCTCCAAACATAATACACTCACTATCGCTTTTCGTCCTATAACTCTTACCTAATGCTAAGCAAAATATTGACTCAATAATATTAGTTTTTCCATTTGCATTATCACCAACTAAAAACATTAAGCGAGGGATGTACCTCTATATTCAAAGATAAATAATTACGAAAATACAATAATTTTAAAGTTTTAATTTTTCATTTGAAAATTATATATTTTTGATTTTTCAATTTCTATTACATCATTAGAATATAGTTTTTTTCCCTCGTCTATTTTTCCAAGTCACCATTTAGAACTACCTCAACTTCTTGTAAAAAAATATTTTTGCTTCTCCTCCTGAAGCAATAAATCCTTCAATTTTTTTAAAAAAATTGAGATAATGTAATATACTCACTATTAATAAAAAAATTTTTTTCATTTTTACACCTCCAAATAATTAAAATGAAACATAATGTATATAAATATATTTTATACATTATAATTATACCAAAAAAAGGTATATTTTTATCAAGAAAATGAGCATTTTTCCTGTTGAACTTTATACTCTAAAATTATTGATTCATAGATACTTTCATATGATTTATAATACTATTTTTTTCAAAAAAATATTAAATAAAAAAATACATAAATGTTAGTTAAGTTTTTTTAAATATAATAATTAAAAAAATAGTATTTTTAATGTTAAATTTTATTATTGGAAGGTAAATTATGAAAGCCTTTTTTTATTTTTACAGTTTTACTTACCTATTGTATAATAAAAGTATAATATTATCTATACTTTTTATTAATTAAACTGAGCTTTTATAAAGTTTAGTATGAAGGAGGTAAATTATGTATAGTTGTGAAAAAAATTAGAAAAAAATACTAAATGAAAAAAATTATTTCAATTGATGAGACTAGTTATGGTATTAGCAATAAGAATTACATTATTACTACTGAAAAATAATAAATACTTTTATCGCACTTCAAAAAGATTCTACGAAAAATTAATGATAAAGATAATGAAAAAGAAGCTATGGATTTACTTTAAAGACGAATCTTATTTTTTTAAAAACCTATTTATTATAAAAATGATAACTTAATAACTCCATACCAAAAAGAATTCAAAAACTTTTATTTCTCAAAGAAATCTTTCTAGTATTGTTAATATAGCTAAACTACTACAAAAATTTCATTCAAAAAAATTCAAAGCAAAAAAATACTTTTTAACCCAATAAATGTATTTGAAAAATATTTGAATGATATTGAAGACTTCAAGATGGATATTAGTCATTTCATATATATAATTGATGAACTAAAAAAGTATATAAACCTGATAGATTGTGTCATAATGATTTAGTAGAAGGTAATTTTTTTATTTACAAAAAAATAACATTTTTTTAATAGACTATGAATATGCTGGATTAAATGATTATTATTTTTGATATTGCAAGTTTTATATCGGAAAATAATCTTGATTATCAAGAAACTGTTACATTTCTAAAAGCTTACTTCACAGATGAAGAATGTGATTTTAAAAAAAGTTAGATGTATTTCTTAGATTCTGTGATTTATTATGGTATACATGGGCCTCATTATTATATGAAAAGCGTGGCGAAGAAGTATACAATGAAATCCTTATGACTAAATATAATAGTTTGAAAAATCCAAGATCAATTGTATATTAAAAAAAGAACAAACACTAATAAAAAGTGTTTGTTCTTTTTTATTTTCTATAATTATTTAGCTAAAGCTGCTTTAGCTTGTTCACAAATACTTGTGAATGCTGCTGCATCGTGGATAGCGATTTCTGATAACATTTTTCTGTTAATATCGATTCCAGCAACTTTAAGTCCGTTCATTAAACGGCTGTATGATAATCCGTTTAATCTTGCTGCTGCATTAATACGAACGATCCATAATCTTCTGAAGTTACGTTTAGTTTGACGACGGTCTCTAAATGCGTACATTCCAGATTTCATAACTTGTTGCTTAGCAACTTTGAATAATGTATGTTTTGAACCAAAATATCCTTTAGCTAGTTTTAAAACTTTTTTACGGCGACGACGAGTCACAGTTCCACCTTTAACACGTGGCATATCAAATTCCTCCTTATGTATAACTTAAATAAGTATTTACGCTATAATTAATCTTCTATAATATTATTTAACTAATAAAGTTCTAATACGTTTGTAATCACCACGAGATACTAATGAAGCTTTACGTAAGTGACGTTTTTGTTTAGTAGTTTTTCTTGAAAACCAGTGAGAAGTATAAGCACGGCTACGTTTTAATTTACCGCTTGCTGTTTTTTTCACACGTTTCGCTAAACCACGGTGAGATTTCATTTTTGGCATTATCAAATTCCTCCTATATTAAACCTTTATTTCTCTTTTTTTGGTGCTAGAACTAAGAACATACTGCGACCTTCCATTTTAGGTTTTTGTTCGACAGTAGCTATATCGCTAGCTTCGTTAGAAAAGTTTTCTAAAACTTTCTGTCCAATTTCTTTATGGGTGATTGCTCTCCCTTTAAAACGAATAGAAACTTTAACTTTGTCTTCTTTTGCTAAGAATTTACGTGCATTTTTCAACTTAGTTTCGAAATCGTGTTTCTCAATAGTTGGAGATAATCTTATCTCTTTTGTTGTTACGATTTTTTGTTTCTTACGAGCTTCTTTATCTTTCTTTTGTTGTTCAAACTTGAACTTACCGTAGTTCATAATTTTAGCAACTGGTGTTTTTGCATTTGGAGCAACTAAAACAACATCTAAATTCATACGCTCTGCAATTTGCATAGCCTCTGCTTTTTTTTTCACCCCTAATTGTTCACCATTTTGACTAATTAAAAGAAACTCTTTCGCTTTAATACCTTCATTTACTTGTGCAGTATCTTTACTAATGATCAGCACCTCCTATTTTAAAATTTTATTAAATACTAAAAGCATTAAAAAAAACTGAGTGCAAAACACCCAGCATAAAATTCTACATTTCATCTACATAAACCTGAACAATCAACATTGGCAGGTGAGAAACGGGTGCTTCTACTTTTGTATTCAACATTATCTATTTTTACAATTTTTTTATGTTTGTCAATAGGAATATAATAATTTTATACTCCTATTGACAGTTTATATTAAATAGTACCTAATTCTTCATGTAATTCTTCTTCAATAGGTTTATTTAATTCATTTTTCCATTTCTTTTTTCTAAATCATCTTCAAACTTAATATCTATATCATTATATTTAGTCATACCTGTTCCTGCTGGAATTAGTTTACCAATAATAACATTTTCTTTAAGTCCCATAAGTTTATCTACTTTTCCTTTAACAGCTGCATCTGTAAGAACACGAGTTGTCTCTTGGAATGAAGCAGCAGATAAGAAACTTTCAGTTTCTAGAGATGCTTTAGTAATACCTAAAATAACTGGTTTAGCTGTTGCCATATTACCACGTTTTTCAAGTATTTTTTTGTTTTCATCTGTAAATTTATGAATATCTACAAGTGATCCTGGTAATAAATCTGTATCCCCTGCATTGATAACACGTACTTTTCTTAACATTTGACGTACCATAACCTCAACGTGTTTATCACTAATTTCTACCCCTTGCATACGGTAAACTTTTTGTACTTCAGTTAATAAGTAACTTTGTACAGCTTCTAAACCTGCAATAGCTAGAAGTTCTTTAGGTTCAATAGATCCTTCTGTTAAGGCTTGACCACGTTTAACTTTGTCATCTTCTTTAACTAGCATACGACTTGTACCATAATCTTGATACTCTCGTTCTTCACCAATCTCACTTAATACATAAATTCTACGAACATGGTTATTATCAACTTCTACTTTAGTAACTGTTCCGTCAACTTCTGAGATTAATGCTTTACCTTTTGGATTACGTGCTTCAAATAACTCTTGAATACGAGGTAACCCTTGTGTAATATCGGCTCCTGCTACCCCTCCAGTATGGAAAGTACGCATTGTAAGCTGAGTTCCTGGTTCACCGATAGATTGGGCAGCAATTGTACCAACTGCTTCACCAACTTCTACTTTTTCACCAGTAGCTAAGTTTTTACCATAACATTTCTCACATACACCGTGACGACTATTACATGTAAAGGCTGATCTAATAACTACACTTTCAATACCTGCAGCTTCAATTTCTTTTGCAGTATCTAAAGTGATTAACTGTCCATCTTCAACAATTACTTTTCCTGTTTCAGGATGTACAACTGTTTCTTTACTATATCTACCTTCTAAACGTTCTTGTAGACTTTCAATTTCATCTGTTCCATTTTTCAATGCTGAAACTCGTAATCCTCGAGATGTTCCACAGTCATTTTCACGAACTATTACATCTTGTGCTACGTCAACAAGACGACGTGTTAAGTAACCTGAATCGGCAGTTTTTAAGGCTGTATCAGCAAGACCTTTACGAGCACCGTGAGAAGAGATAAAGTATTCTAATACTGTTAGTCCTTCTTTAAATGATGAACGAACAGGCATTTCCATAATTCGTCCTGAAGGAGATGCCATCAGACCACGCATACCAGCTAGCTGAGTAAAGTTTGATGCGTTACCACGAGCACCTGAATCACTCATCATATATATTGGGTTAGTCGCTGGAAGTGAGTCCATAAGTTGATCTTGAATTATATCTTTTGCTTTTGCCCATTGTGCAATAACATTTTGATATCTCTCTTCTTCAGTTAATAATCCACGTCTAAATAAGTTTGTAATCTTATCAACATTTTCTTGTGATTCAGCTAAAATTTCATATTTATTAGGTAAGACAAATACATCACTAACACCCACAGTTATACCTGCTCTTGATGAATATTTGAATCCTAAATCTTTCATTCTATCTAACATCATTGATGTTTCTGTTATATGGAATCTATTGAAGATTTCAGAAATAATTTTAGATAAGAATCCTTTTTTGAAAGGTGTTGTAGGTTCTTTTTCAGAAATAAACGCTTTTAGTCCCCCTTCTGAAAGTTCAGATGGAGATACAAAGTATTTATCCGGTGTTGCTTTTTCTAAGTTTTTTTTAGTTGGTTCATTTAAGAATGGGAACCCTTCTGGTAGTATGTCATTAAAAATAACTTTACCAATTGTAGTAATTAATAACTTTTTATTTTGTTCTTCAGTAAATGTAGGATTGTTAAATGATTTTGCTGCAATCCCTACACGTGTGTGAAGGTGAATATATCCATTTTGATATGCTATTCTAGCTTCATCAGCATCTTTGAATATCATACCCTCACCTACAGCACCTGGTCTTTCTAATGTTAGGTAATAGTTACCTAGTACCATATCCTGAGACGGAGTAACAACTGGTTTTCCATCTTTAGGGTTAAGGATATTTTGTGCTGCTAACATTAGCATACGAGCTTCTGCTTGTGCTTCTTTTGATAAAGGTACGTGTACCGCCATTTGGTCACCATCAAAGTCGGCATTAAACGCAGTAGTTACAAGTGGATGTAATCTAATTGCTCTACCTTCTACTAAAATTGGTTCAAATGCTTGAATTCCAAGTCTGTGAAGAGTTGGGGCACGGTTAAGTAGTACCGGATGTTCACGAATGATATCTTCTAGAATATCCCAAACATGATCTTCCATTCTTTCGATTTGATTCTTAGCATTTTTAATATTATTAGCTAATTCTCGTTTAACAAGTTCACGCATTACAAATGGTTTGAATAATTCAAGTGCCATTTCTTTAGGTAAATCCACATTGGTACATTTTTAAGTTTGGACCAACTACAATTACTGAACGACCAGAATAGTCAACACGTTTACCTAATAAGTTTTGACGGAAACGACCGTGCTTACCTTTAAGCATATTAGATAATGATTTTAATGTTCTATTTCCTGGTCCAGTTACTGGACGTCCACGACGTCCATTATCGATTAAAGCATCAACAGCCTCTTGTAACATACGTTTTTCATTTTGTACAATTAATCCTGGCGCTTTAAGTTCGATAAGTTTTTTCAGACGATTATTACGGTTAATTACACGTCTGTATAAATCGTTTAAGTCACTTGTTGCAAAACGTCCACCATCTAGCTGTACCATAGGTCTTAATTCCGGTGGTATAACAGGTAGAACACTCATAATCATCCATTCTGGTTTATTTCCTGAATTTTTAAATGCTTCAAATACTTCAACACGTTTGATTATTTTAACAACTTTTTGACCTGATTTATAGTTACTTTCACTTAATTCTTTAAGTTCATTTTTTAAATCTTTAAGTTCTTTTTCAATATCTAATTCCGCTAGTAAATCTTGAATAGCTTCAGCACCCATTTTAGCAACAAATGAGTTAGCTCCGAATGTACTACGAGCTTCACGTACTTCACGTTCAGAAACAATTTGTTTTTTCATGAAGTCCGTTTCACCTGGATCAATTACTATATAAGAAGCAAAATAGATAACTTCTTCTAATTGTCTAGGGCTTAAATCAAGTAGTAATCCCATTCTACTAGGAATACCTTTAAAATACCAAATGTGGCTGACAGGGGCAGCTAAATCTAAGTGCCCCATTCTTTCACGACGTACTTTCGCTAAAGTTACGTCAACTCCACATTTATCACATTTTATATTTTTATATCTTACTCTTTTGTACTTTCCACATGCACATTCCCAATCCTTAGTTGGACCAAAGATTTTCTCACAAAATAGTCCATCATTTTCGGGTTTAAGAGTTCTATAGTTAATAGTTTCTGGTTTTTTAACCTCTCCATAAGACCAACTTCTTATTTTTTCTGGAGAAGCTAAACTAATTTTCATATATGCAAAATTATTTACGTCTATCAAGGAGCATACCTCCTTTATTTTTTTGTATAAAAGCCTTGAATAGTTTATTGTGATTGTTTGTAAAATTTTTATTATTCTTCATCAAATTCGTCATCTATATCTTCTACATCTGCATAATCATCAGTATCAGATAATAATAAGCTAGCAAGTGATGCATATCCTGAGTTACTATCATCACTTTCTTCTACTACTTCTTCTGAATCAGTTGATGTAATCATATTTGCAAGTGATGAGTAATCTCCTGATTCTGAAGTAACATCTTGTGTTTCTTCTACTTCTTCTTTATGTCCTTCTGATTCATGATGACCATGGAATTCAATAGTATCACCTAAATCAATATCACCCATATCTACTTCGTTATCATCTTTATCCATAACTCTAAAGTCCATACCTAAAGCTTGTAGTTCTTTCATAAGAACTCGGAATGATTCAGGTACTCCAGGTCGAGGAATATTTTCACCTTTAACAATTGCTTCATATGTTTTAACACGACCATTTGTATCATCTGATTTGTATGTTAAGATTTCTTGAAGTGTATAGGCTGCACCATATGCTTCAAGTGCCCATACCTCCATCTCACCAAATCTTTGACCACCAAATTGTGCTTTACCACCAAGTGGTTGTTGAGTAACTAATGAATATGGACCAATTGAACGTGCATGAAGTTTATCATCAACCATGTGAGATAATTTAATCATGTACATTACCCCAACAGAAACACGGCTATCAAATGGCTCACCAGTACGTCCATCATAAAGAACTGTTTTAGCATCTTTTGCCATTCCCGCCTCAGCTACTGTTGACCAAACATCATCATCACTTGCACCATCAAATACTGGTGTTGCAACGTGAATTCCTAATTGTTTAGCCGCCATACCTAAATGAAGCTCTAATACTTGTCCTATATTCATACGAGATGGAACCCCAAGTGGGTTTAACATAACATCTACAGGTGTACCGTCTGGTAAATATGGCATATCTTCTTCAGGTAAGATATTAGAGATAACCCCTTTGTTACCATGACGTCCTGCCATTTTATCCCCAACACGTATTTTACGTTTTTGGATAATAAATACTCGAACAAGTTCATTAACACCATTAGCAAGTTCTGCTCCATCTTCACGTTTAAAGATTTTAACATCCGCAACTACTCCATCAGCACCATGTGGTACTCGTAATGAAGTATCACGTACTTCTTTAGATTTAGCTCCGAAAATTGCATATAATAATTTTCTCTTCTGGTGTTTGCTCAGTTAATCCTTTAGGAGTAACTTTACCTACTAAGATATCACCATCTTTTACTTCAGCACCTATACGAATAATACCACGAGAATCTAAGTTTCTTAACGCATTTTCTCCAACATTTGGTATTTCGCGTGTAATTTCTTCAGGTCCTAGCTTCGTATCACGAGCATCTGTTTCATATTCTTCTACATGAATAGAAGTGTAAACATCATCTTTTACAAGACGTTCACTCATAATAACAGCATCCTCATAGTTATATCCATCCCAGTTTACGAATGCAACAACTAAGTTTTTACCTAATGCTAATTCCCCTTTGTCCATTGAAGGTCCGTCTGCAAGAATGTCTTTCTTCTCAACTCTGTCTCCAACTTTAACAATTGGTTTTTGGTTATATGATGTACTGTGGTTTGAACGAACAAACTTATGTATTACATAAGTGTCTAAATCTCCCTCAATTTCTTTACCATCTAATGTTTCTATACGGCGAACTTTGATTTTTGCACCATCAACATATTCAACGATACCAGGATATTTAGCAATTACAGCAGCTCCTGAGTCACGAGCGGCTAAGTGTTCCATTCCTGTTCCAACAAATGGAGCTTCTGTTACCATTAGAGGTACTGCTTGACGTTGCATGTTCGCACCCATTAATGCACGGTTTGAGTCGTCATTTTCTAAGAATGGAATACATGCAGTTGCAGCAGAAACTACTTGTTTAGGAGAAACATCCATATAATTCATCATTTCACGAGGTTTAACAGTGTTATCTCCTCTAAAACGACAAACAACTTCATCATCTAAGAAATATCCTTTTTCATCAACATTTGAGTTAGACTGTGCTACCACATATTTATCTTCCTGATCAGCTGTTAAATATTGTACATTTTCTGTTACATATGGACGACCTTCAGAGTCAACTTCTACTTTTCTATAAGGCGTCATTATAAATCCAAACTCATTTATTCTTGCAAATGAAGATAATGAGTTAATAAGACCAATGTTTGGTCCTTCAGGAGTTTCAATCGGACACATACGTCCATAGTGAGAGTAGTGAACGTCACGCACTTCCATTCCAGCACGTTCCCTTGTTAAACCTCCAGGCCCAAGTGCAGATAAACGACGTTTATGAGTAAGCTCACTTAATGGGTTTGTTTGGTCCATGAATTGAGAAAGTTGAGAACTTCCAAAGAATTCTTTAATAATAGCTGTAACAGGTCTTACATTAATAAGTTGTTGAGGAGTTATTTCATTAGTATCTTGAATACTCATACGTTCACGAACAACACGTTCCATACGTGAAATCCCTACACGAATTTGGTTTTGAAGTAATTCTCCAATACAACGTAAACGACGGTTACCAAGGTGATCAATATCGTCAACACGACCTATTAACTCATATTCAAATCCATCACTATTTCTTCTATTTCTTATTAATAGTAAATAGTAGTTAATACTTGCGACTATATCTGCAATAGTTAATGTTAAGATATCTTTATTTGGAGCACCATTTCCTATTATATGTAAAACTTGATCTTCTAATAATTCATCAACATTAAAATCATTACCAACTTTTACTTGATTTACAACCTTAAACAATTGTAATTTTAGGCTGTCACTTCCATCAAGACTTTCGTTCATTTCAAACTCAACTACGTTAGCTGAAGTTCCTAGTTCTTCATAAATTTCATCTATAATTTCACGAGTTAATTTAGTACCTTTTTCTACTAAAATTTCTCCAGTTTCAGTATCAACAATTGGTTCTACTAAAATTTGGTTTTCTAAACGTTCTCCAACATGAAGTTTATTATTAAGTTTATATCTACCCACTTTAGCAAGATCATATCTTCTTGGATCGAAGAATCTTCCATATAAAGTCGCTTTTGCAGTTTCAACGTTAGCTGGTTCTCCAGGACGTAATTTATCATAAATTACTTTTAACGCTGTTCCTGTATCAAGATTTTCATCTTTTTCTAAAGTGTTTAATAGTTCTGTATCTTCTCCAAACAATTTAATAATTGATTCATCAGATTCAAAACCTAGTGCTCTAATTAGCGTTGTTAAAGGTATTTTTCTAGTTCTATCTATACGAGCATAAACTAGTCCCTTAATATCTTTTTCAAATTCCAACCAAGCTCCTCTGTTAGGAATAACAGTTGTTTTATACGCATTAGGGATATTCTTCACTTTAAGCTTATCATCTTCTGTAAAGTAAACAGAAGGTGAACGTACTAATTGAGATACAATTACACGTTCAGCTCCATTAATGATAAACGTTCCTGTTTCTGTCATTAATGGTAATTCACCCATAAATACTTCTTGTTCTTTAATCTCATCTCGTTCTTTATTTATTAAACGGACACGCACTCTTAAAGGTGCTGAATATGTAGCATCGCGCTCTTTAGATTCATCTACATTATATTTAGGAGTCCCTAATTTATAGTCTATGAATTCTAAACTTAATTTATCATTATTACCTTCTATTGGCGAAACATCTCTAAAAACGTCTTTAAGACCAGTTTCTAAAAATTTTTCATAAGATAATGTCTGAATTTCAATTAAGTCAGGTAAATCAATTACCTCTGATATTCTAGCATAGCTACGTCTTTCTCTGTGCTTACCAAATTTAACTTTTTTTGCAACTGTGTCACCTCTCAGCTTTTCTCTTATAAAACTAAAAAGAAAATTTACATTTTTCTCTTACTTACTTATATAATTTTTCGCAATTCTATTAGCAAAAAAATAGAATTACTTGCAATATATCATTTTATCATAGTAAAGACAAGATGTCAATTACTTAGCAGCTTTTCAGGATATAATAACCCTTATTTTTTTGCTATTACTTCAACAGAATTAAATAAATTCTCTAAAAAGCTTTTTTTACAACTTGCCATCCCTTGTTTTTTTGTATTACAACCCATAATTCCCCATCACTTTTTCAAATGTTCAAAACTATCAGTCATAATTTTATGAACAATCTGTTTACCAGCTCTGATAGGTGGATTAGTTAATACTATATCAAAAGTTCCTTTAACATTATCAAAGGAACTACTTTCGATAATTTCTATTTTATTATTAATTTTATTTAGCTCAATATTCTTTTTAGACAGTTCAAGACTTCTATTATTTACATCAACCATTGTAAAATTATAGTTCGGATTATTCTTTGCTAAGAAAAATAGAAATAACTCCATACCCACAACCTATATCTGCAACATCAGCACTTTGCTTTTTCACTATGGAAAATTTTTCTAATAGTACCTTTGTTCCAAAAATCGACATTTTTCTTTAGAAAAGACACCATTGTCTGTATAAAATCTAAAATCTATGTCTTTTTATTTTTTTGAGCTAATAATTTTTTTCACAACTTTTTAGTTGTTGGATTATTTGTATAATAATGTTCCATAATAAAAGACACCTCGTATAAAATAGAAGAAAATAGTATACCTCATAGTTAGAGACATGAGATATACTATTTTTGTTATTATCATCGTATCAATATTCTATAATAGAATATTTTTGTTTATTTACATCTATCTTAATTTTATCTACTTAGATTAGAAATTATTTAACTTCTGCAGAAGCTCCAACTTCTTCTAATTTAGCTTTGATTTCTTCAGCTTCTTCTTTAGAAACTCCTTCTTTAAGAGTTGATGGCGCACCGTCAACTTTTTCTTTAGCTTCTTTTAGTCCGTCTCCAGTGATTTCACGAACAACTTTGATTACTTTAATTTTTGAATCTCCAGCTGAAGTTAATACTACGTCGAATTCAGTTTTTTCTTCAGCAGCTCCGCCAGCAGCTCCACCAACTACAGCTACAGGTGCAGCAGCAGTTACTCCGAATTCTTCTTCAATTGCTTTTACTAAGTCGTTTAATTCTAAAACTGACATTTCTTTGATAGCGTCTAAAATTTGTTCTTTAGTCATTATAATTTTCCTCCGATTTTTTAATTATGTTTTATATATTTTTTGTATTTATTAAGCTTCTTGTTCAGCTTTTTGGTCTGCAACAGCTTTAACAGCTAAAGCAGTATTGCGCATTGGCGCTGTTAATACAGATAGTAACATTGAAAGTAATCCTTCGCGGCTTGGTAATGACGCGATCGCTTTAATTTCAGCTTGATCTGCAACTTTTCCTTCTATAACACCAGCTTTTAGTTCTAAGTTTTCGTGTTGTTTAGCGAAATCGTTTAAAACTCTAGCAGGAGCTACAGCATCGTCTGTTGAAAAAGCGAAAGCATTTGGTCCAGTTAGAACTTCGTCTAAACCTTCAATTCCTGCTTGCTCCATCGCACGACGAACTAGTGAGTTTTTATAAACTTTAAAAGTTAAACCTTCGTTACGCATGTTGTTACGTAATTCTGTTACTTCCGCAACGTTTAATCCACGGTAGTCAGCAATAACAACTGATGTACTAGCTTTAATTTCTTCAGCGATTTGGTTTACTAACTCTTGTTTTTTCTCAATAGCTTTTGACATTGAACTTCCTCCTAAGTAGATTTATCAATCTCAGTACCAATAAAAAAACCTTTTTGCATGCGAGAACATACAAAAAGGCACATAAGTTTCTTTTCGAATTTTGTCCTCGGTAGGCTAATTAAGGATTTCTCCCCCTACTGTCTACGGTACATTTTCAACTGACTTTTTTATGATAATATATATGTCTTTATTTGTCAAGTCTTTTTTTAAAAAAATTTAAATTTTTTTCTAAGATATTCTTATCTATTTCTTTATTACAGTAATACTTTTATTGAAGAACTAATATATTCTGCAACATCTTCTCCGAACTTATTTATATTATTTCTAAATTCTGGATTTCTCATAATATCCTTTTTCCAATATATGAAAATACTTCTAAACTACAATCAAAACCATATTTATTTATGTGATTATATAATTTTTTTCAACTTCTTTTTGAACTGTATCACTTGTTATATCTATTTCTTCCTTCTTGTAATTAGCAAATGCTTTGAAATGTATTATTAAACTCATCTTCCGCTTTTACTTTCTTGCCCTTTCTGACGTCGTTTTTGATTCTTCTATAACCTCTTCTCCGTATTTATCTTTTTGCTTCTATCTCATACTTTTTCATATCCTCTTTCTTAAAAACCTTCAAACTTTTTCTTCTATAGTCATATGAATTTCTCCTTTATAATCTTTTATTGTTTTTTTCAATTGTTTTTTTATTACATTTTCTATTTTTTTGCTTTTTCTTTTTAAAAAGCAGTTTATGTTGTTCCTCTAATATTATTAAACTATCATTATTATTTTTCTATGATATTAGCAATATCACTCAACTTAAAAATTTCAAATACTTATAAAATAAAATCTTCTGCAATTTATTTAAATCATCATTACTATATACTCTATAGCCATTTTTCAAGTTTAGCAGGTACTAATAAACCAATTTTATCATAATAATGCAATGTTCTTAAACTTACCCTGTTATTTTTTTGATACTTCATTAATTTTCATTTTTCCTCCTCATTTTTTTCCTTTTACCACTAGCGATACTTTTTTTATTATAAACTATTACGTTACGTTAGAGTCAACATATATTTTATTATAGAAAAAAACCAATCTTAAAATAATTAAGATTGGTTTTTTTATATTATGCATTAAATACTTTTTTTAGGTTAACTACTTTGTTTAATGCTTCAGTTATTATAATACCTAATACCATAACAACTGCTTTGAGATGAAAAGTAATGATCCATATATTGTAGTAATACTCTTTCAAAACTCAAAATGGAACTCGAGATGAAATTTTTCACCACTAAATATTACTATTTCATAAGCGATAATCGGCATACAAATTATTAAATAAAAGTATAATATTAACTATGTGTCTTACGATTCTATTTTTTTATAAATTTAAAAAAACAAAAACACTTATAGCTAATGCCAACCCTGTTCCTAATGTCCCAAAGAAGACATCAACAATTCCTAACGGACTAAAAATATTAGCAATTGCCACACCTAGAGTAATTGGGAACCAATATTTTTTACTAAACACAACTAATTGTGAAAGTGATTCACTTATACGAAATTGTACTGCACCATATGAAAAAGGTGCTATAGCAACTGTTAACACTACATATATTGCAGCAATTAATGCTTGAATAGTTAAAGTTTTAACTGTATTATTTCTCATTTAAATCTCCTTATCTTGTTTAAGAGAACAAAAAGCATCGATATGAGAAATCAATGCTTAAGCAGTTTTTTTATAGATGGATCTCTCAAACATCTTTTTTTATTATAATAAAGTCAGAAGACAAATAATCTCAATGTTATGAAATTAAATATCAACGTTCTATATACTATCATACTTGCTACTTATTAGTCAACACAAAAATAACAAATTATAAAGAGTTATTTCAAATGTTTTTTTAAAAACACCTTGCAATTAGCTTTTTTATTGTGTTAAAATGAGGTAGTTGTATTTTAACAACACTTAATTCATAGTAATTAAGAATATTAATTAATATTTCTTAGTAATAAAAATAATATATCAGGAGGTGAATCGAATGCCAAACATTAAATCATCAGTATTAAGCGTAAGAAAAGATGCTAAAACAAACGCTGCTAACACAGCTAAAAAATCTGAAATGCGTACAGCTATTAAAAAAGCTAAATTAGCTAAAACTGAAGGTGCTGCTAACGCTGCAGAGTTAGTAAACCTTGCTTACAAAAAAATCGATAAAGCTGCTAAAACAAACTTAATCCACAAAAAAACGCAGCTGCTAGATACAAATCAAACCTAGCTAAATAATTTTAAAACTACTCTAATTTGAGTAGTTTTTTTAGAAAATATATATAAAGAAAGATCAATCATTACGATTGATCTTCAAATTTACCTTAATTATATTAAGCATTCTCTACTATTCTTTTTACTGCTTCTTTAATATTTTCAGGGCTTGTAGCTAGATTAATACGAATATAATTCTCATAACCTTTTCCAAACCAGTGTCCAAAATCAATAGCTAAACCACATTCATCTTGAATAAATTGCTTAGTTGTTCTACCTTTTTAGTATTGCTTCAATATTAATAAATACTAAATAAGTTCCCTCAAGTGGATAAACTTTCACTTCCGGTAATTCAGTAGCTAAAGTTTCATTTATAATATTATAATTATATTTTACAACTTCTTTTAATCCCTGTTAGCCACTCTTTTCCACCTTTATAACCTGCTTCTAATGCTAATTGACCAAATAAGCTTGGTTCTGCTCCCAGATTCTTTTTACTAAATTCATCAAATTTTGCTCTTACTTTATCATTAGGTATTAATAATGTCGAATGTGTTAGAGTAGCCAAATTAAAAGTTTTTGATCCTGAATTAGCAACTATTAACATATCATGATATTTTCCTTCTTTTTACGCATAGTGCAGATATTTGATTATTATTATAAACAAAATCTTGGTGTATTTCATCTGAAAGTACTAATACATTATTTTTCTCTACAAATTTCTAAAACTTTTTCCTGTTCTTCTCTTGTCCATACTCTTCCTACAGGATTATGTGGTGAACAATGAATATATAATTTTACATTATTCTCTTTTATTACTTTTCTCAAAAAGTATCAAAAATCTATTTCAAATTTTTTTATCTTTTCTCAATTAATGGAGACTCTACTAACTTTTCTTCCGCTATTTCTTATAGAATTTGCAAATGGATAGTACACAGGTGGCATAATAACAATAGAATCATTAGCGTCTGTATAAGCATGGATAACCCACAATATAGCTTGGACAATTCCAGGAGCAAATCTTATCCATTCTTTTTCTACTGAAATACTAAAGTTTTCTTTATGCCACTTTTTTTATATTCATTATAATAACTTTCAGGGAGTTTAGTATAACCAAATACTCCATGCTCAACCCTTTCTTTCAATGCTTCTCTTATACTATCAGGAGTTTTAAATTCCATATCAGCAACCCATAATGCTAATAAATCTTTATCCCCAAAACGTTCTTCCAAAGCATCCCATTTTAAACAATTAGTGTTTCTTCTTTCAACATAATATTTATCAACAAATTGTTCTACTATACTCATCTTATTATCTCCTTTTATCATTTATGAATCAAGTGCATTTTTAAAATCTTCAATTAAGTCATCAACACTTTCTATACCTACAGATATCCTTAATAAATCTGGAGTTAATCCATATGATAATCTTAAATCTTCTGGAATATCAAAATGTGTTTGCGTTGTTGGATACGTTACTAACGTTTCAACACCTCCAAGACTTTCAGCAAAAGTAGCAACTTTTAAAGAACGTAAAAATTTATCTACTTTACTAGCATCAACTAATTTAAAGCTTAACATTGCTCCTTTATTAGGGTAAAGGACTTCTTTTACATTTGGATGTGATTTCAGAGTTTCAGCTAATCGTTTAGCATTCTTTTCTTGTTGATTAAAACGTAAAGGTAAAGTTTTTAAACTTCTAATAAATAACCAACTATCGAATGCTGACAATACAGCACCCTGTTGTATTTGATAACCAAGCAAGTCTTTCTCCTATTTTTTCATCATTAGTTACGACTACACCTGCTAATATATCATTATGTCCTGTTAAATATTTCGTACCTGAATGAATAACAATATCTGCACCTAAAGTCAAAGGCTTTTGTCTTAATGGTGTTAATAATGTATTATCTACTATTAATAATGCACCTTTAGATTTTGCAATTTTAGAAATCCTCTCAATACTTACCTCTTGCATAAGCGGATTAGTAGGCGTTTCAATATATATCGCCGTAGTTTTTTCAGTAACTTTATTCTCTAAATCATTTTCATCTGTAAAGTAAACAAAATTTTGTTGGCCTTTTCTTTCTAACTCATCAAAATATCTAAAACTTCCACCATATAAATCTCGTGACACTAAAAATTCACTGTTAAGATCAAAAAGCTCAAATACTAACTGAATAGCACTCATACCTGAACTAGTTGCAATAGCGCAGCATCCTTCTTCTAATTCACATAACCCTTCTTCTAAAATTGTACGCGTAGGATTTTTTGTTCTTGTATAATCAAAACCTGTACTTTCTCCTAAACCAGGATGCGCATAAGCAGCTGATAAATAAATAGGGGTAACTACGGCACCTGTAACCTTATCTTTTCTATTACCTAACTGAGCTAATTTTGTTTCAATTTGTTTCACTAATACCAAGCCTCTTTTCTGTTATAAATATTATTATAATAGTGCATTATATTTACTATACATTATAACATTTTATTGATTTATAATAAATATATTTTCTACTATTTCTAAAATATATTTAAAAAAATTCACAAGAAATATTTACATATAAAAATACCTTTAACATAATATTAATATGCTAAAGGTATTAAATACACTATTTATTCTATTGTTTCAACAAAATACTTTATTTCAGTTCATCTATTAATTTATTTATAAATAAATCTAAAATAATATATTTATTCATATATGATGACTTTAATAATTTATCATAGTCTGCTGCCAATATAAGACACCTCATAATTTTTCTCTACACTATAATTCCTAATTCCTTGTGCACCAATTGAACTCTATAAGGATGTATTCCTAGCTCTTTTTGCTATTTGTTTTTGAGAATAATGCTCATCTAAAAGTACTTTCACCTTGTAGTAAAGTCTAAGTTGACCACTTATTAATGATAAAAAGAAAAAAATTGGCTCTTCTTTTTTTAGTACCAGTGAATTATACACTTCTCTTAACTTAATATAATTTCTAGAGAATAGTTCATTTGTTAGACTAAAAACATCATATTCTAAACTTCTAACTGCTAATAACTCTATATCATTTCTTTCTATAACACTTTTTCCCTGACAATATAGTACTAGTTTTTTTCTATTTCTCGTTTAATATTAGCAAAAATCTAGTCGAGTATAATTAACTAAAAAAATTGTGCATTTTCTTTAGATATTTTTCAAATTCTTTTCTTTTTACCGCTTCAACAATATAATCCGCTATTTGAGTTTCATTAAAATTTGAAAATTCCTTTATTTCCCCTATTTCTTTTATTTTTTTACTATTTTTCTTTCTACTATCAATTTTTTTCGTTAGATTTTTAATATCAGTATCACTTCACCACTTATATTTTTCTAAGTAATTACTTAATACTTCAATATTATGATCTACTTTTTAATTTTTTTAGGTTTCGCTAATAAGAAATTACAATTCTCAGCTACTACTACTTTTTTTCATTTCCAAAAAGGCCACTGCTACGACATTCATAGACCAAATTTTTCTATTGTAGTATCATTCATATTAAGCTTTTATATAATTAAATTCATCTAATGTTTTTTTAAATAGTTTTTGAGCAACTTTTTTTCAAAAATCATTTATAGCTTCAAAAATTTTCTCCATAAACTATATAGATATTTTTTTCATCAATCAACTACCTCTATCTCAATATCTTTTATTTTTTTATTATCTTTATTATAATAATAAATAGACTTTATCAACTCATTATTTTCTTTTAATACTAATACATCTATATTCTTAAATTTTTGCTAAATTAATTAAATCATTGAATTTTTTTCTTTATGTATATCTAAAATAACTACCTTTTTTTAATTATTCCTTTACCAATTAGTGTTTCAGCAAATCCAATTTCACCCTTTTTTTGTAGATGTTAAGATCAAATAATCTATTTTTGTTTCTTCCTTCATAATTTAATAATGAATCATATTCGTTTATTATATCATATACTCTATCTTTTTTTCTAAAAATCAGAATAAAAAAATTCTCTAAATTATTTGAAGTATTAATTAATGTAGTCACACCATTTTCTTTCAAATAGTAAACTTGAGATTTTCCCTACCTCCAACTTTTCGAAAAAGATCTTTTGAAGAATTAAATGTATTATTTACAGCTAAGAAACTAACTATAGTAGCAAGGCAACATAATGAAACTTTATATTTATTCTTATTAAGACATATTAAAATAAAAAGTATAATTAAGTAAATAGCAATAATTACGTAAATATTTTTGCTTCCCTATTCTTATAGGCTGTACTCTAAGTAATATACTTTGTATCTCATCGAAAATATAGAATACTATATTTAATAATGGTTTACAAAGAATACTAAATATAGTTGTACTTAATAAAAAAATACTATATAGCTACAAACAACCAATGGAAATATTATAATACTAAATATAGGAACTAATATTATATTACTTAGTACTGAGATATAAGGCACAGTATAAAAATTACTTATTAAAAATCGGCATACTTGCTAAAAAAAGAAATTACACTTATCTTTAAACTACTTTTGTAATTTATTTTTTAGATTTTTTTATATATTCTGCCGACATCAATAAACTAAAAGTAATAAAGAAAGATAATTCAAATCCTATATCAAAAAAATATACAGTGGATTAATGATTGTCATTATTAAAAAAATGTGATGAGTAAACTATCTATATTCGCTATATTTTTTTCCTTCTTAAAATTAGATATACTATTATCATTAATCCTGCCCTAACAACCGATGGACTAAACCCACTTATCACCCATATAACAAGGTAGTATTATTATAATAATATTTTTCTATTAAATTACTGCTAAAAGTTTAATTTCTGTAATATATAATAAATTATTGATATTAACAGTCCTAGATGCAGGCCTGATATCGCTAAAAGATGACTTATTCCTAAGTTTTTTTAAAATGAATTAATGTCTTCTCTTTGCAAATAGTTTTTATCTCCCAATATTAATGCTTCAAAATAACCACTTTTTATCGAAAGTAATCTCATTACTAATTTTTTTAAGCTCATTTTTTTGCACGTATACTTTTAATTTTACCAACTATAGAATCTTCACTTTTTTTATATTTTTTTATCTGATTCAACTTAACCTGTTTAAAAACTCCCCTATTTTTCGTTATATTTCTTATAATCAAAAGAATAAAAAAATTAGTCTTTTCTTTTTAATTCTTCTATGTTGACATTAGCAAAGACTTTCCCGCCATAAAATTTCTTTTTTTAAAAAGACTTTTTCATCTTCATTTCTGTAAAGTATAGCTAATTAATACTTTTTCATTATTAATATAGCCTACTCCCCTCAAATAATTACCATTTATATCTACCCTGTCGTTAATCCTCAATACTACATCCTTATTTCTCCACATTCATAAGTTTAGTAGTATTATTCTTTTTGTATATATGCTCCCTAATAAAAAAATACTAAGAATACTATTATACAAATAATAGTTTTCCTAGCATTTAAATTTTTTTATTTTTTTCCAAGTTATTAGTAGAAAAAAATAATTATACATAGCATCGACACTATCAAATTAAAATTTAATAATATCGCTCCCAATGCTAGTAATGAATATTGTAAATAATACATTTTAATTATTATCTAATAACCTTTCTACTACTGCTTTAACATCGTAGTCTACTTTTCTTACTACAACACCAGATTTTTCTAATAACTCCTGAGCATATTCATTATTTCTGTAATCATTAGCATAGCATATTTCCTTTATGCCAGCTTGTATTATTGATTTGGTACAATTTAAACATGGAAAATGTGTAACATAAATAGTTGCACCTTCTGTGCAAACACCAAATTTTGAACATTGAAGTATTGCATTAATTTCTGCATGAATCGTTCTTACACAATGTCCCTCTATAACTTTGCAACCAACATCTATACAATGTTCATCGCCTTTAATTGAACCATTATAGCCTCCCGCTATTATTCTCTTATCTTTAACTATAGTTGCACCTACAGACAATCTACTACACGTTGATCTAAGCGATAGTAAATGACTTTGTGCCATAAAGTATTCATCCCAACTAATTCTTTGCATACAATTAAACCTCTATCTTATCCTTTATTTTTTCAAAAGTAGACTTTCCTATTCCTTTAACTTTTGTTATATCTTCTTTACTTTTAAAATCCCCATTTTTTTCTCTATATTCTATAATTGCTTCAGCTTTTGTTTTTCCAATACCAGATATTTTCATAAGTTGTTCTTTAGTAGCTGTATTTATATTTATTACCTCACTATTAGATCCATTTGAAGAACTTGATGAATTCATAATCTGCTTTAGGCTTTCTCCCCATTTTTTTAATACATAAACTACCATTTGGTCTTTAAGCTTTTTCACTTAAATTTATATTGGAAGTATCTGCATCCTCTAATAATCCGCCTGCTTCTTCAATTATATCTTTTACTCTCTTATCTTTTTGTGGATTCGTAAACTCCAGGATTTTTTTAACTGCTCCTTTTACATCAACAATAACTTTTTCACCAGATTCTTTCTTATCATTTTTTATCTTTATCAGAATTGGTTTGATAATTTTTGTGCAGAAAAAAATTAGCGTCACTATAATCTTCTGTTTTAGATCCAGAAAAGAAAAAGTAATATACTCCTCCAACAATAAATAAACTACAAATTAATGCTAAAAAAATATAGTTTTAATATTTTGTTTAATAAAAAAATAACAAAAATCCTCTTTAGTTATTTTCATATTTATTCCCCTTAATAACTATATTATATCATTAAATAAATAAGATTTATACTAGAAATTTATTATTATTAATTTTTCCTTAGTTTATGTATACTAAGGAATAATAAAAAGGCTACACATACCTTATACTGTGATGTGTAACCTTTATTTTTTACTTATACTTGAAGTTTTTTACCATCTTTATAAACTTCATCAATTGTTGCTCCACCTAAACAGATATCTCCATCATAGAAAACTACTGCTTGGCCAGGTGTTACAGCTCTTACAGGCTCTTTATAAACTACTCTTACTTTATCACCTTCTAATATCTCAACCTCAACTTCTGTATCAGGTTGACGATATCTAAATTTAGCTGTACAAGTAAATTTATTAGGTTGTGGATCTTTAGTTGTAAATGATAAAGAACTTGCTAATAAACTGTCTGAATATAATTTTTCATTATGAAATCCTTGGCAAACATATAAAATATTGATTTCTAAATCTTTTCCACATGCAAACCATGCTTCACCATCTGTATCTTTTGTACCACCAATACCTAATCCATGGCGTTGTCCAATTGTATAGTGCATTAATCCAATATGCTCTCCACGAACATTACCATCTAAATCTACCATTTTCCCACTTTGAGAAGGTAAATATTGCGATAAAAACTCTCTAAAGTTCTTCTCTCCAATAAAGCAAATACCAGTAGAATCCTTTTTCTTAGCTGTGGCTAATCCTGCTTCTTCTGCTATTCTTCTGACATCTTTCTTTTCTAGTTCCCCAACTGGAAATAAAATATTTTTAATTTGATGCTGTTTTAATTGTGATAAGAAATATGTTTGATCTTTATTATTGTCAACACCTCTTAATAATAACCTTTGACCATTCTCATCTTTAACTCGAGCATAGTGTCCAGTTGCCACATAATCAGCACCTAAATCTTCAGCGTATTCTAAAAAGGCTTTAAACTTAATTTCCTTATTACACATAATATCAGGGTTTGGAGTTCTACCTTTTTTATACTCATCTAAAAAATATGTAAATACTTTATCCCAATACTCTTTCTCAAAATTTATTGAGTAATAAGGAATGTCCAATTGCTCACAAACCTTAATTACATCCGCATAATCTTTCTCTGCGACACATACTCCCTTATCATCCTTCTCTTCCCAGTTTTTCATAAAGACACCTATAACATCATAACCTTGTTCTTTTAATAGATATGCTGTTACGGATGAATCTACTCCACCACTCATACCAACTACTACTTTTTTTCCGTTGCTCATACTAATTCCTTTCTATCAATCTTTTTTCCAATTTATCTATTTTTGTAATAACTTCATCAATATCATCTTTAGTAATATCAAAACCTACACTAATTCTTACTGAGTGCGCAGCTCTTTCAATATTATACATCTCCGTAATGATTCGGCTTCCCTTTAATATTACCGGAACTACACGCCGAACCTCCAGAAATATAGATACTTTTGTGCATCTAAGTATGTTATTAATCTCTGTGCTTCTATTTTTTTAAAGTAAATATTTAATATATTTGGTAAAGAATTTTTACTGATCCATTCACCTCAAATTCTATACCACTTTGTTCTAATTTACTAATGAAATAATTTTTTAATTCTCTTAGTTTTGGAATTGAACTTAGTGTTTCTTCTGTACAATCTGCAAGAATCAGTGTTCCTAGTAAATCACTAGTTCCCGAGCGAAGACCATTTTCTTGCCCTCCTCCTAAAATAAATGGTTCAACATCCCCATTTTTTGCATATAAAAATCCAAAATTATTAAGTGAACCGATTTTATGTGCAGATACTGAAGCGAAAATCAAGCCCCAATTCTTTTACATCAATTTCCACTTTTCCAAATGCTTGAACTATATCACTATGTAAAAGAATATCTTTATCTACAATAAGTTCTGAGATTTCTTTTTATAGGATTTAATACTCCTGTCTCATTATTAGCTAACATAATTGAGATCAAAACTGTATTTTCATTAATTTTTTTCTTCTAATTCATCAATATTAATAGACCCTGTTTCATCTACATCTAGTTCATGAACTTTTAAATCCATATTTTTCTAAATGTTTAGCACTAGATTTAACTGAAGGGTGCTCTATCGATGAAATAATTACTTCTCCACTGTTGAATCTACTTAAAACATGATTGAAAACTGTATTGTTACTTTCCGTCCCCCCAGATGTGAAAATTATTTCTTCTGATGTAGCATTAATAAAGTTAGCAATTTTCTCTCGACTTTCTCGTGCTAGTTTGGCATTCTTTTTTCCTAATGTATGTCCGCTACTAGGATTCGCATAAATTTCTTTTAATATATTTAAGTTCTTCTCTATAATATCAAAATGTTTCCTAGATGTTGCTGCATAATCTAAATATATATTTGCCATAACATCGCCTCCTATTTTTTTAATCTACTATATTTTTATCATAAATAAAGGTCAAATTAAATCAATTACACTTTAGAAGAGCAATTAAATATTTCAATTCACTCTAATTTTTCAGCTATAAATTCTAAATATTTTTTTACTTAAACTAAAAAAATAATCCCTCCCTTATTATTTAAGAGAAGGATTAATTTATAATTTAGAATTCCACTGAACTTTTACTTGAGAAAATTCTTATTACTACTGCTAAAGCACCGGAAATGTATAACAATATACTAAATGATCCCATTATATTATAGTTAGTAGTAATAAAAATCTAAAGAAATAGCAAATAAGACTATCATGTAAGTTAAATAAAAAAATGTCATTGGATAAAATAATAATTTTAAATTCCTACCAATAGTAACTTTTTTTAATGATCTAAAACAAATAAAAATAATTATTGTTACTATAATAAGTAATAAAGAAATATAATTTATATTTACAAATAAATAAGCAGATATAAGTGAAAGCCAAATTAAAAGTTAGTATTATTTTTAAATAAACCTACATAAAATTTATAAACAAAACCACTATAATTTACTAATTTAAATAATGAATTACATACAAATAAAGCTACAACATATACAGTTAAAAAAATATTTTATATTTGTATTCAATATTATAATACGCTCCTTGTGTATACAGTGATAAAAATATTCATATATAAATAAAATATAATAATTGGTATATATGCCCACTTATACATTAAGAACTTACTATTTTTCAAAATATGGTATCTCCCATTTAAAACAGATCTTGTCTCTATTATTTCATAAACAAGACCACTTAGATAACATCCTACAATTAAATTAAAAAGTATTTCTTTAAAATTTAAAGGCGCGTAAAACAATAATAAAAAAATTAACTGCATTAAAAAAAGCAACTCCAAACATACCTGCCATATAAATAATAAAAAGTAGGTATTCTATTATTCTTTACTCTTTCCTCGTATTTTTTTCCAAATATACTGTATTCTCAAAATATATATAATCAAATATTTTTAGATATATTAGGATCATCTTTTTTTAAGTTTTAACATTCCTGCTAATAAAGACTTTTATTGGAAAATATTTAATTTTTAGTAAAATCTAATTTACAAAGTTCCCACCAAAAAAATCATCATCAATCTCAGGATTCTTTTTACCAAATCAAAAAAAGCTCTTGCCATGTTTTTTTAAATCATTAATATTAAAAATATAATTTATTTAGTAATGCTCTTGCAATTCTATTGTTATGTCTTAGTTCCGCTTCTTTTTTTCATCAATATTATTATTCACTTTACTACCTCTGTTTTTTTATTTTTATATTTGTAAAAAAGTTCTTCACATCAGTTAACATAGTTAAACCTAATTTTTTTCAAATTCTCTATCTTCAATTCTCATAGTATAGTTTAAAATCCCCATTGAACTAATAAAAATTAAACAATACTCCAAATTTCTAGAAATTTTTCTTTTTGTTTGATTCTCGATAGTATTCTTTTAAAAAAATATGTCTTTTTTTCTCCTTATTATTATCTAAATCATTATAGAAAAAAATTTTTATAAAATCTAAATAATAACTAGCATACTTTTGCTCTTTCAAAATCGATAAGTACTATATTTTTGTTATATACTTTTATATTTCTTAAGCAAAAAAATCCCCATGAATAGTCACTAACGAATTCTTATATTCTCCTTCTAAATCACATAATAATTTTGAAAAATTCATAATAAATTCTACTAAGCAAATCATATTCTTCTCTTTTTACTAAGCGAGTAAGATTATATTCTAAAATCTTTTTTTAAAGATGTCTCTTTATATTTCCTTTCATCTATATACTTTTTTTATGGAAAATTAGAAATTAGCTTAGCTATATTTTTTTAGTACATCATTCCCCATATCACAAGTAACTAAATCACTATACTCTCTATAAGTAAGTACTAATATGTTATTTCAAATAATCACTAGTTATATAAAGTGAACTTTCATTCTTTAAAAATTTCATTTTCAAGAATAAATTTATTTTCATCCTTTAAATACTTTTTATAAATATATTTTTTTCATATAGTTTTGGAATATCCCAACATAATGTTTATTTTCAGAAATATGGTTTACTTTTTTTCTAATTTTTGCTAAAAAAATCTTCTTTCTAATTTCTCTTTCATAATAAACTCCCTAAAAACAAGCTACTTATGTATTTCTTCTAAATCTAGTGTAGATTTAGCATTTAGTGTTAATGGATTAGTAAATAACTTATTCTTATAGTAAAAGTATCCTACAGCACCCATCATAGCCGCATTATCACTACAATATGCCATCTGTGGAATTAGTACCTCTATATTTAGTTCCTGCTCTAAATTTAGAATTTGTTGGCGTAATTCACTATTTCCCGCAACTCCACCAGCAAGGATTAGTTGCTTAATACCTAAGTTTTTTATAGCTTTTTTTGTTTTTGTAATCAAAACTTCAACTACTGCAGTTTGAAAACTACATGCTAGATCTTCTGGAACAATTGCTTCTCCACGCTGATTAGCATTATGAACAAAATTTATTACCGCTGATTTCATCCCAGAAAAACTAAAATTATAATCATCACTATCAATCATTGCACGAGGGAATTTATATTTATCCTCTCCCAGTTTTGCAAGTTTATCAACCTTAGGGCCACCCGGATAATCTAGCTTTAATTGACGGGCAACTTTGTCGTATGCCTCTCCTACTGCATCATCGTGAGTTGATCCAATAATTTCAAAATCAAGTTCACTTTTTATATAAACTAACTCTGTATGTCCTCCACTTACTACTAAAGCTAGTGATGGATAAGTTATATTATTATCTATATTACTTGCATAAATATGTCCTGCTATATGATGAGCAGCAATTAATGGCTTATCAAGAGTATAGCTTAATGTTTTTGCAACATTCACACCTACTAAAAGAGACCCTATTAGTCCTGGTCCTTGGGTTACACATATCGCATCAATCTCATCTAAAGTCATTTTCGCTTCTTCAAGTGCTTCTTCTACAATTTGAATAACAACTTCAATATGTTGTCGGCTCGCAATTTCTGGAACAACTCCTCCAAATTGTTTATGTGTTTCTATCTGACTACTTACTATATTAGAAAGTACTTTTTTCCCATTACAAACTACCGCGACACTCGTTTCATCACAACTTGTTTCAATAGCTAAGATACTTATATTATCTATTTTATTAATCTCTTTCATTGCTAAAGTCCCTTACCATTACATAAGCATTTTCACCATTATTTTTATAATAGTTTTTTCTCATATCAATAGTTGAAAATCCTGCTTTCTCATAAACAGTTATTGCAGGCATATTACTAACTCTCACTTCTACTAATGCTTTTTTTACACCTTTTTAATTTTAACATTTGCATAACATATGTAAAGAAATATTTGTCCAAGCTTTTTTTGTTTTGATGAGGTTTATCAATGACAATTTTTATTAATTTGATACTCATCTGCTACTAACCAACCTCCACAAAAACCAATAATCTCTCCATCATTAAACAATCCATAATATTCTGAATTCTCATGTTCTAATTCTGATTTGAACATATCGTATGTCCAAGCATCTTCAAAGTTTTTCTACATCAATTTTTTTGATAATGCATCTAAATCATTTACATCAACTCTATTTATTTTTTTATCATTTTCTAATTCCCTTTCTGCTTCTGTTTTTTCTCAAATATTTTTGGTTTCATGTTATAGAAGTCTTTTTATTTCTAATGCATCATAAATTTCTATTATATTCCCAGAGCGTACTGGACTTTCATTATACTCAGCATCTAACAATTTTTCCTTCAATTTTTTTATGTCTTGTCCCAACATATATAAAATCTTTACCTTCAGACTCTAAAAAATCATTTAATTCATCAAGTGAATAATAACCTTCCTCTTTAACAACACTCAGCTCATTATTTGTTTTTTCATAAACAGCTGAAAAAACATTACCACGACGTGCATCTATAAGAGGTACTATTAATTTATTACTGTTAAATTCCAATAGTGCTAATAGTTTTAAACTTGAAACTACTTTAAGTGGTAACTTTAAAGTAAATGCCATTGTTTTACATACTGCAGCTACTACTCTAATTGCAGTGTATGATCCTGGGCCTTCACTTGAAATAATTTCTGTTAAGTCAGACTTAGTTTTATTTGCTGCTTTTAAGCAATTATCGATCTCAGATAATATTACTGCTGATAGATTATTATTACATTCCAAGTTTTTTTCCGCTAATATGTTTTTGTTTTCTATACATGCTATCGAACAAAATCCATTCGACGCTTCCACCACTAAACTGACCACTCTGCTTTTATCCTTTCTTCTATTTTACTGTAAATACCACTTGAGATTATTTCCACTTCTCGAACATCATTTTTAATTCGTATATTAAAAACTAAACGCTCTGCTGGTAAGTATTCTTCAATAAATTCTCCCCATTCCACTACACATATATTATTTTCATAGAAAATATCTTCAAACCCTAAGTCTTCATCACTATTTTTCTAATCTATATGCATCAATATGGTACAATCTGCCTTTTTGAAATTTATATTCTTTCATAATATTAAAAGTCGGTGAATTGACAACTGCTTTTTACACCTAGATATTCTGCTAAATATTTAGTAAATGTCGTCTTTCCCAGCGGCTAAATCACCATTCAACATTAAAATAAGTTTATCATCTATACTATTAGCAACAATCTCTGCTAAACGTCTTTGTATCTTCTAAATTTCTAATTACAATATTTAACATTTTACATCCTTCTAAATCTATAATTTATTACCATAATCTATAATAACATATTTATGGATTTATTCCAACATCAAATAAAGTTGTTAAATCTACTTAATTTAAAATGATTTTTTTACTCTTAAAAATGATAAAATATAAGTTAAGGGGAATAATTATGAATAAAAAGATATTTTTATATTTTTTTAGGGGTTTTTTACTAGTATCTTTATTTCTATTATTTATTATTTCTAAATAATATTAATACTAAATATAAAACTGTCACAATTAATAATGTTTCCATTAAAAGGTGATACTACAAGATATAAAGTGAATTTTGTTGAAAAAGTTGATGGAGATACAATAGTTGTTCGTTTTTAATAAAAAAAGGATTTAAAAAGTACGATATTTACTTATAGATACTCCTGAAACAGTTAAAAAGGTGTGGAAGTACAAAAAAATATGGTCCAGAAGCTAGTAATTTAAATGGCGAAATACTTTCAAAAAGCAAAGAATGTTGAAATTGAATTTGATATATATGAAAAAGAGGATAAATACCATCGTGCTCTCTGTTATGTTTATGCGGATGGTAAATCGGTTCAAAAACAACTTTTAGAACAAGGCTTAGCTGAAATTAAATATGTAAAAGAACCTGATACAAGATATTTAGCTGAATATCAAAGAGCGCAAAACTCAGCGAAAAGCAAATAAAAAAAATTTATGGAGTTAAGAAAAAAAAGAGTAGAGATTTTTAATAACCTCTACTCTTTCTATCTAATTATTCGTCTTTAAGTTTACTATTTTTATAAGAATATGCAAAAGTAAACTACTACTCCTAATGCAACCCATACCGCAAAAATAGTCCAAGTTGTTGCTGTTATACTAGTTAATAATCCAACAAATAAAACTATTGAAACAATTGGTAAGAATGGCATTAATGGAACTCTAAATCCACGTTTTAAATCTGGATATTTTTTAGAGAATACAATAGTTGTATAACTTACTAAAGCAAATGCAATAATTGATGCAAGGTTTGCTAAGTCTGCTAATTGTCCTAGTGGTAAGAATCCAGCTAATAATGAAATAGTAATCCCTAATCCCCATGTTACAATGCTAGGTACTTTATTTTTATTTAAAGCAGTTAGATTATTTGGTAATAAACCATCACGCGCTATAGTATAAGTAATACGAATACCTGCAAACATGAAAGATAAAATACCAGCCATTAACCCTATAACCGCACCAAGTGAAACAATACCAGCTACTTTATGTTGTCCAACAACTTCTAATACATAAGCTAATGCATCCCCTTGTCCTAATTCAGAGTAGTTTACAATACCTGTTAAAACTAAACATACAAGAATATAAAATGCTGTACAAATTATCATAGTGATAATAATTGCACGAGGAACTGCTTTTTCAGGATTGATAGTTTCTTCAGCAGATGTAGAGATAGCATCAAATCCTAAATATGCAAAGAATACTGTCGTTGCAGCTAACATTACCCCTTGGAATCCTGTAGGTGCGAAATCATTTGTCCAGTTTGTTGGTTCTACATAAAATGCTCCAACTACTAAGAAAAGAACTACAATACCAACTTTTGCAGCAACCATTAAGTTGTTAACAGCTTTACTACTTGATGTACCTTTTGATAAGATAAATGTAATAACTAAAACTATTATTACTGCTGGAATATTACCATAACCACCTTGAGACGGTAAAGTAATAAATTCTTTAGGTAAATTAAGTCCTAATCCTGCTAATAATCGGGCAAAATAACTTGACCAACCGTTTGCAACTGTTGCAGATGTTAAAACATAACCACCAATTAGTACCCATCCTACGATATAAGCAACAATTTCCCCTACTGAAACATATAAATACGTATATGTACTACCACTTGATGGAATTGTTGATGCTAATTCCGCATAACATAAGGCAGCTAAACAACATGCTAATCCCGCAATCAAGAATGAAAATACTACTGCTGGTCCTGCTTCAGCTGAGGCTTTACCAGTTAATACTAGAATACCTGATCCAATAATAGCCCCAATACCAAATAGTACTAAGTCTAATGTTTTCATTGTAGGATTAAATGTTTTCTTTCTAGCTTCTTCTAAAATCGATTCAACCGATCTTTTTCTTAAAATACTCATAATTACCTCCTAATTATTTAATTAAGTTTTAATAATATGTTATAACTATGTATCATTATAACACGTTTTCAAAAACTTTTTTTCTATAAGCAAATAAACAATATCTAGAAACTTTTATAAATATATATTACTATTATTTAGAAAAAGGAGCGGAAAACAACTTCTCCGCTCCTACTTATTTTTATATTTTAAAAAGTATTTATTATAGAGCAGCTTCTACAGGAGTATATTCATATCCTAAATCATCTGCTACAGCTTTGAATGTAACTTTACCGTTAGCTACGTTAATACCAGGAACTAATTCTGGGAATCTAGCTACTGCTTCTTTAAGTCCTAAGTTAGCAATAACTTTAGCATATTTAGCTGTTGCATTACATAAAGCGTAAGTTGCTGTTTCAGCTACTGCACCAGGAATGTTAGCTACTGAGTAGTGTAATACTCCTTCTTCAACGAAGATTGGGTTATCGTGACTTGTTGGACGTCCTTCAGTATATTCAGTTGTACCACCTTGGTCGATAGCAACGTCAACAATTACACCACCATCTGGCATATCTTTAATCATTTCTTTAGTAACAAGTTTAGGTGCTTTAGCTCCTGGGATTAAAACTGTACTTACTACTAAATCAGCTGTTTTAATTGCATTTGCAATATTTAATTTATTTGAGTAAACTGTTTCAACTTTACCACCAAAGATGTGTGATAATTCAGTTAAACGATCAAGGTTAACGTCTAACATAGTTACGCGAGCTCCTAATCCAGAAGCTGCAGTTGCTGCTGCAGTACCTGCTACCCCTGCACCAATAACTACAACATGTCCTGGTTGAACCCCTGGAACACCTTGTAATAATTTACCTTTACCACCTTGAACTTTAGATAAGAATCTAGTTCCTTCTTGAATAGCCATTCTACCAGCTATTTCACTCATAGGTCTTAATAATGGTAATCCACGACCTACTTTAACTGTTTCAAAAGCGATACCAATTGTTCCTGAATCAACCATTGCTTTAGTTAATTCTGGATCAGCTGCTAAGTGTAGGTATGTATAAATAATTAATCCTTTTCTGAAATATTTGTATTCAGAAGGAATTGGTTCTTTAACTTTGTAGATTAAATCAGATTTATTCCATACATCTTCTGCTTTATCTAATAAAACAGCCCCTACTTTTTCGTATTCTGCATCTGAAATCCCTGAAGCAAGTCCTGCTCCTTTTTCAACATATACTGTGTGTCCGTCATGAACTAATTCCCCTACTACACCAGGTATTGCTGAAACCCTACTTTCATTATTTTTAATTTCTGTTGGTACTCCGATAATCATTTCCCTTACCTCCTTAATTTCTTTGTACTTCTATAATAACACATATTTTTTTCTGTAATGAAAGCGATTTTTCTGATGAAAATGTCTTTGAAACTATTTTCTTTAAATATTTATTTTTTTAAGTATTGAAAAAAAGGGATAAGTATAGGGATGCTACTCTTTAAGAATACAAAAATATTTATTTTTTTATAAATGAAAAGAATATAGAAAAAAACAGAAATTATTTTTCAATTCATACAGTTTATTTATCGGATTATTGTAAATAAATTATTTATCATTATTTATTTTTTTCTTTATTAATTTGTATAAATAATATAAGTTCATAGGGATAACAACAAAAAAATGAAAAAGAAATTTGAAACAACAAATTCTTCTGAAAATAATATTTTCATTTTCGAAATATTGAAATTAATATGAAAACACAATTTTAAAATGTTTTATAACTGTTTTAGTTTCAAATAATAAAAAAGCATTAAATTATTGTTTAAAAATAAATAATTACTTTTTCATTTTTAATAGTATGTTTCTTATTTAAATTAAAAAAAACTTTGTTATGTGAATAACATAACAAAGTTTTTTATTTATTATCTGCTGTAGTACTCAACGATAAGTTGTTCGTTGATTTCTGGGTGTAATTCACTTCTTTCAGGGAATCTTACTAATGATCCTTCTAATTTATCCGCATCAAAAGTTAAGTATTCAGGAACGAAGTTTGTAATTTCAACAGCTTCTTTAATGATGTCTAGGTTTCTAGATTTTTCTCTTACTGAAACTACTTGTCCTGGTTTAACTGCGTAAGAAGCGATATCTACTTTTTTACCATCTACAAGAATATGTCCGTGATTAACTAATTGTCTAGCTTGACGGTTAGTTCTAGCTAATCCTAAGCTGTATACTACTGAATCTAAACGAGTAGCAAGTAATGCCATAAAGTTAGCACCATGTAAACCTTGAAGTTTACCAGCTTTATCGAATAATTTACGGAATTGTTTTTCATTCATTCCGTGTAAGTAACGAAGTTTTTGTTTTTCTTGTAATTGTAAACCATACTCAGATAGTTTTTTTCTTAAGTTAGGACCATGTTGTCCTGGTGCGTAAGGGCGTTTTGCTAACTCCTTACCAGTACCGCTTAGTGAAATACCTAAACGACGAGATTTTTTCCAAGTTGAACCTGTAAAACGAGCCATTTTGTGCTCCTCCTTTTTCTTTTTGTTTTTATGTATTTAGTAAAACAAAAAGCACGATTATCGTTGTTGTATATGTTATAAAACTGGAACTTCGCCTAGCAGCATAGGCTACGAGTTGCCACATTAATAAATGTATAACATAGAGGCAATAACAATTAATCCACTGCTATTATTTTACACAAAGAATAGTTTATCATTATTTTTAAATAATAGTCAACTATTTTTAATTAAAATTTTATTTATCACATAATTCTAAAAATTTTCTAAATGTATCAAATTCTAAATCAACTTCTGGATGCCATTGAATTCCAATTAGTTTGCCATTTTCAATAGCTTCTATTATTCCATCTTCAGCAATGGCTGTAACTTTAAATCCATCTGCTACTTTGTTAATAGCTTGATGATGAATAGTATTTACAAGAGATTTTTTCTCCATAAATAGAATATAAAAATGAATCTTTCTCAACTGTTATATTATGTTTTATTAAGCCATTTTCACTTGTGTGATTATCTATATGTTGCTTTAGTGTTCCTCCAAAATATACATTTAAACTCTGTAACCCACTACAAACACCAAGAATTGGTTTATTTAACTTATTAAATGTTTCTATTAATTTAAAGTCTAATTCATCTTCATAATCATCTTCTGGATACTCTATATTTTCATCAGGTTCTTCGCCATAGTATTTAGGGTGAATGTCCCTGTCTCTTCCAGCAATAATAAGGCCGCTACACATGGCAGCAATTTCCTCTATTCCATTTTGTGAGCATACAGGAAATAAAATGAATCCTGCTCCTTCTGCTACGTCAGAAAAATATCCATTCACATATAATCTTCTTTTTTCCAAACCTGTAGCAGACTTATAATCGACACTTCTTCCCGAAATTGCAATTATTTTCATGTGTTAGTCCTCCTTATCTTATTTATAATATAACTTTAAAAAGTTTATAGTTATATATTATATAAATTTTAATTAATATTGTCAAGTTAACTTTCAACTTAAATATATTAATCATATAAAGTTAAAAAAAAGACACCAAAGAGATTCTTTGATGTCTTGACGCAATTGGTATAAGACCAATATTAACGTTTTGAGAACTGAGGAGCACGTCTCGCACCACGAAGACCGTATTTTTTACGTTCTTTCATACGAGGGTCACGAGTTAGTAATCCTGCAGGTTTTAAATCTTTACGGTATTCTGGGTTTACTTCTAGTAAAGCACGTGCAATTCCGTGACGGATTGCTTGAGCTTGTCCAGTGTATCCTCCACCGATAACGTTAACTAAAACGTCATAGTTACCTGTAGTAGATGTAACTTCTAAAGGTTGCATTAAATCTAATACTAATGATTCTAATGGTAAGTATTCACGCATTTCTCTGTTGTTAATTACAACTTTCCCTGTTCCAGGTACTAATCTTACACGTGCTACTGAGCTTTTACGGCGTCCTGTACCGCGATATTCTACTTGTGCCATTTAATTATTTCCTCCTATATTATCCACGTAATTCGTATTTTTCTGGTTTTTGTGCTGCATGTGGGTGTTCTGCTCCACGATATACGTGAAGTTTCATTCCTTGAGCTCTACCTAAAGTATTTTTTGGTAACATACCTTTGATAGATAGTTCTAAAAGTTCTTCTGGATATTTTTCTACCATTAATCCAGCAGTTCTTTCTTTTAACCCACCTGGGTGCATTGTGTGACGACGGTAAATTTTATCAGTTAATTTTTTACCAGTTAACACAATTTTCTCAGCATTGATAATGATAACATTATCCCCAGTATCGATATGTGGTGTATAAGTAGGTTTGTGTTTCCCTCTTAAAATTGAAGCTACTTCTGATGATAAGCGACCTAAAGTTTGTCCTTCAGCATCGATTACATACCATTTTTTTTCTACAGTTGATGGCTTTGCCATATATGTTTGACGCATGTCTTTATTTCCTCCTAGATGTTGTTTTAATCTGTCATAACGACTAAGTTTTCCGGGGCTTACTCGTGAAGATATATAAACAATATCACTAGATATATTACCTTATTTAACGGTAAATGTCAAGTTTTTTTCTTTACTTTGTTTATATATATTCATAAATTTTTTGCCACAAAAATCAGAAATTAAATCTATTTAAATTAGGTTTTATAATCTAAATAGATTTAATTCTTTTTCGACTTTTCTATTATATTATTTTTATAAGATCCAATGCAACTTTTTACGCGTGTTGATACACGTTCTTTTTCCTAATAATTCTAAACTAGTGTTTAATTCTGGTCCGTGCATTGAACCTGTTGATGCAATACGTATAGGCATAAATAGATTTTTACCCTTCACTCCTGTATCTTTTTGAATCGATTTTATTAGGGCTTTAATATTATCAGCAGTGAATTCTTGTATACTATCTAACTTTCCTAAAAAGTCTTCAAATACAACTTTTGTAGAATCTTGTTTTAATATTTCTAATTCTTCTTCATCAAATTCAATATTTTCATTAAAGAATTGTTTTTGTTAATTCGACAATCTCTGCACCATAACTCATTTGTGGTTGATATAATGAGATTAATTTTTCAAACCAAGCTCTATTATTTTCAACTTCTTCTTTTGTCGCTACACCTTCTTTTACAAAGAACGGTAATGATAATTCCACTATTCTTTCTAATGGTTGTGCTTTAATATACTGGTTATTAATCCAAGTAAGTTTATTATTATCAAAGAATGCTGGAGATTTACTTAAACGTTTTTTTCATCAAAAATCTTAATAAATTCTTCTTTAGTAAAGATTTCTTGCTCTCCTTCTGGTGACCATCCTAATAATGTAATAAAGTTAAATAGTGCCTCTGGTAAATATCCAAGATCATCATATTGTTCTATAAATTGAATAATAGTCTCGTCACGTTTTGATAATTTTTTCTTATTTTCATTAACTATTAATGTCATATGTCCAAATCTTGGTGGTTCAAATCCAAGTGCTTCATATACAACTAATTGCTTTGGTGTATTCGAAACATGATCATCACCACGTAATACGTGAGAGATTTCCATTAAATGATCATCAATTGCCACAGCAAAATTATATGTTGCAACTCCATCATTTTTAACAATTACAAAATCACCAAAATCATGACCTTCAAATGAAAGTTCTCCTTTTACCATATCATCAAAACTGTATGTTCTGTCTTGAGGAACACGAATACGAATTGATGGTTTTCTTCCTTCTTTCTCAAACGCTTCTTGTTCTTCTTTTGTTAAATGTGCATGTTTCCCACTATAACGTGGAGGAAGTCCATTAGCAATTTGTTCTTCTCTTTCAGCTTCTAATTCTTCTGCAGTCATATAACATTTATATGCTTTGTCTTCTGCTAAAAGTTGCTCAGCATATTTTCTGTAAATATCTAATCTTTCTGATTGGCGATAAGGACCAAATTCTTTTTCTTTTTCGATTCCCTCATCATAATCAAGACCAAGCCAATCCATATATTTAAGTTGACTTCGTTCACCTTCTTCTTTATTACGTTTAAAGTCTGTATCCTCTATTCTTAGTACGAAATCCCCACCATAATGTTTAGCAAATAAGTAATTAAATAATGCTGTTCTTGCATTTCCGATATGCAAATTCCCTGTTGGAGATGGTGCATATCTTACTCTCACTTTTGTCATAGTTATCACCTTCTAGTTTCTTAAAATTTATATACTAAATAATTATAACATAAATTGCAATTATTTTTTTCAATGAATGTTTAAATATTTATAAATATAATAAGTGCTAAGTTTGATCTCTAAACTTAGCACTTATTATTTATTATTTTATTTCTACTGGATGTTTCAAACTCTTCTCAATTAATGATACCATAGTTTCCACACCCTCTGAGTTCAAGTGAACTTTATCTGGCTCAAAATAGTTTTGATTATTATTTGCTACACTATACCAATCAATTATTGTAATATCAGAGTGGCGTTCTTTAAGGGCGTCTAACTCTTTATTAACTGTTTTTTCCCAAGTTCTTGGAACCTTAACATTAACAAAGTAAATATCTGCTTTATCAAATTTTTTCACTAGTTCTTCTACTTGAGACTCAGTGAAAAATCCATTAGTACCCAGCTGGAATATTACTGCTGTATTCTCGTTATTGTAATTAGCATATTGATCTGCTAACGCAGTAGCAGCAGTTAGTTGTCTACTAATTTTTCCATCAATTATTGCACCAGGGTATTTTTCTTTTATTTTTTCACCAATATCTACAGTAAGTGAATCACCGATAACTAAAAGAGAACTATACTTTTTGTCTTCAGATTTATTACCTTCTTGATTATTATTGTCACTTTTATGCTCACTACTATTATTAGTGTTATTTTCATTATTATTTGAAATGAAATTGACTCTCTTTATTATTGCTCATCTCAGTTACAAATGCTGTAGAAAGATATGGTACAGATTTACCAAATACTCCCATTGTAAACACAACAGCAACTAAAGCTATTGAAGCAAAAAAATTATTTTTGTATTATTTTTTTAAATTTCATTATTCTCTTAAATAGTAAATTAATATAATTTACAAATCCTAACTTTCTTATTGGAGTTTCTACAAACATATAACTTCCAGTTGCTACTAGGAAAAATTAAAACTATTCTTAATGTAACATAAAAATAAGTTTGGATTACCTATTTCTGAAACTGGTGTAGTTACAACCAATATTGGGAAATGCCATAGGTATAAACTATACGATATTTTCCCAATAAAAAAACAAATGGTTTAAATGACAATAGTTTTGACATGAAAGTATACTGTCTTCCACTACTTATTATAATAATAAGTCCTATTATTGCTACTAATAAGAAACCACCTCTATACAACCATGTATTATACTCAGAAGTGTTTATCATTATACCTATTAAAACTAGAATAGATACAAGTGAAACTATACTGTATATCATATTATCTTTCTTTTGTAGTTCTTTCTGATAATCTATCCATTGGATACAATATAGCTCCAACTACTCCAACAAGTAAAGAAAATGCTCTTGTATCAGTACCAAAATATATTCTATTAATATTATTAATATCAAATAATAAAATATGAGCAATTAATGATACTAAAATTAATGATAAAACTACATAAATAAAATTTTTTATTTAATTTACTGTTACCATTATTAGATTTACTTTTTCTATTAAATATTAGAAAGATTAATGGGAAAAAAACATATAAAATTGTTCTTCAATTGCTAAAGACCATAAATGTTTAAAAAGGACTTTGTGATCCAAAACTATCAAAATAGTCTAACTTATGGAATATATACCACCAGTTACTACTATAAATGTAACCAAATAAAGCGTCCAAATAACTTTTTTTAAGTAGAACACCATTAAAAAGTGTAATTATTATTAAGACTACAGTTATCATAAAATAAACTGCTGGTAATAATCTCCTTGCTCTTCTTACATAGAAATTGTATAAATTAACCGTTCCAGTACTCTTATATTCTTTTATTATTAATGAACTAATTAAGTATCCCGATAATACGAAGAATAAATCTACACCTAAGAATCCTCCAGGGAGATAATTCGCATCGATATGATAGATTATTACAGCTATAACGGCTATAGCCCTTAAACTATCTATACTCGGTAAATATTTTGTTTTTTTACTCATCTATCATTCCCCCTAATCCTTAAACATAGCTAACCCGACTCTTGATCGGTCTTTATCTACATCAATAACATAAACATCAACAATCTGACCTACACTAAGTACGTCTAATGGATTTTTAATATAATTCTTACTGATTTTAGAAATATGAATCATTGCATCTTGTTTTAGACCTATATCTACAAATGCCCCAAATTGAGTAATATTTCTTACAGTTCCTGATAACTTCATACCTATTGACAAATCGTCAAGTGTAAGAATATCAGATTTTAACAATGGTTTAGAAAAGTTTATCTCTTTCATCTCTTAACGGTTGCTTCAAATCTTTAATAATATCTTCAAGAGTCTCCATTCCAACACCAATTTTTTCTGCAATATTCTTTTTATCAATTTCTTCAATTTTAGTAGAGAATTCTTCTGTTCCGACTTCTTTTGTAGTTAGGTTGAGTTCTTTTAGTAAATTTTCAGCAGCCTTATAACTTTCGGGGTGAATTCCTGTTGCATCAAAAATATTTTTACTATCTGGTATTCTTAAAAAACCTACGCATTGTTCATATGTTTTTTTCCCAAGTCTAGGGACCTTTGATATTTCTTTAATTGTCTCAATTTTCCCATTTTCTTGGCGGTAAGCCACAATATTCTTAGCTATTTGCTTATTAACACCCGATACATAAGATAATAGAGAAATAGAGGCAGTATTTATATTTACACCTACCTTATTAACCGCAGTTTCCACGACAAAAGTTAACTCTTTTTCTAAATATTTTGGTGTTATATCATGTTGGTATTGTCCTACGCCAATTGATTTAGGATCAATTTTTACTAACTCACTTAACGGATCCTGAATACGACGCGCTATTGAAACGGCGCTTCTTTCCTCAACATTGAAATCTGGGAAACTCTTCACGAGCAACTTCACTAGCAGAATACACACTAGCTCCCGCTTCATTAACAATAATATAATCTATTTTAAGTCCTGCTTCTTTTAAATTCTCAACTACAAACTTTTCAGTTTCTCTAGAAGCTGTACCATTTCCTATCGCTATTAAGTTAATATTATGTTTAGTAATAAATTTTATTAAATCTTTTTTCGATTTTTCTTGTTTTTCTATAGAAGCTGGCTTATGTGGATAAATTACCATTTTATCTATAAAGTTACCATACTCATCAACAACAGCCATCTTACAACCCGTTCTAAAAGCAGGGTCTATCCCCAGTACTTTTTTTATTTTTTTAATGGGCTTTGCATTAATAGTTGTTTCAAATTCTCCGAAAAAAATTACAACAGAATCTTCTTCAGCTTTTTTTGTTAAATCACTACGTATTTCTCTTTCAATAGATGGATAGATTAATCTCTTCATACTATCTTCTATACACTCAAATAGAATTTTGGCAATTTCAGTATCTCTATTACGAGTTATTCCTCGTAATATATATTGACATAAACGATCTTTGTCATTATCTATACTAACTCTTATAATACCTTCTTTTTCTGCTCTATTTAATGCTAATATTCTATGTGAAGCAATCTTAGATACTCTTTCTCCATACTCATAGTAATTTTTTTATAAGTAGAATTTTTCATCTTTTTCTTCTCCACCTTTTTTTAATGAAGATGTTATTTGACCAAACTTCTTAGTATTTTTCTAATACATACTCTCTATATTTAGCATTGTCTGAAATATTTTTCAGCTATTATGTCTAAAGGCAAATCTAATGGCTTCTTCTTCATTATTAACTTCTTTTTCATTATTAATATACTTACGAGCTTCTTTGTTTAACTCGCTTAGTGATTTAGGTAATTTCAATATATATTTAGCTAAGTTTTTCTAATCCTTTTTCTTTAGCTATTGTTGCTTTTAGTTCTTTTTTTCTCTTTGAAACGGACGGTATAAATCTTCTACTCTTTGTAATTTATCTTGTTTTAAAATATCCGCTTTTTAAGTCATCAGTTAATAATCCTTTTTTTCTGATATTAATCTAATAACCTCTTCTTTTCTTTCTTCAAGTGATTTCAAATAATTAAATTCATCTTGTATTAATTTTTATAGCAACTTCATCTAAAAGAATTCGTTAGTTCTTTTCTATATCTTGCGATAAAAAGCTATTGTATTGCCCTCTTCAAGTAAATTAAGTACATTAGTAACATACTTTTCTTTTATCTTTAGCTTGGCAGCTAGATTCTTTGTAATAATTTCGTACATTCTATAACTCCGTATTGTTTAAGTAATATTTTCTTGGTACCCTTTGATTTATACAACAAAATATTTCATAACTTATAGTTTTTTGATAGTCAGCAAACTCATCTACTGAAATTTTTTGGTTATTGTATTCACCAAAGACAAGAACGTCATCCCCCACTTTTGAATTTTTTCTGAGCATCTTACCATAAGTTGGTCCATACATACTCTTCCTACAATTTCACATTCTTCTCCCGCTACATTCAATTTAAAACCTTGTGCTCTTCTTAATAATCCATCTGCATATCCAATCGGAACAGTTGCAATGTACTCATCTTCTGAAGTTTCATAAGATATACCATAACCAACTTTTGTTCCTTTAGGTATTCTTTTTACATGTGTAACCTTACTAACTAAAGATGCTACTGGCTCTAATTCTAATTTATTTAATTTTTCAATATTTTTACTTGGATAACATCCATATAACGATATTCCTATTCTAGATAAATTATAATTATCATCTCTATCATTGTATTTTACTGTACCTGCAGAATTTTTCAATATGAACATATCTTGGTTTATGTTTAAATAGAGCAACTAGTCTATTGAAATTAGCAGTTTGGTAATCATCATAGTCATTATTCTCACCATCAGCATTTGAGTAATGCGAGAACACACCTTCAAACTCTACTTTTGGATAATCAAGTAATTCATCAATTTCTAAAATTTCTTTTTTTCTTCAAAAAGTACCTATTCTATTCATACCTGTTTCAATTTTTTTACATGAACTTTTAATTTTTCCAGTAATTGAATCAAGTTCTTTAATTGCCTCTTCTAACCACTCTTTTGAAGGACATGTTAAGGAAATATTATTCTCCACAGCATATTTTACATTTTTTGGATTAGTAACACCAAGCACTAAAATTAAACTTTCTTTTATAACTTCTTTTAATTCAAGCGCCTCTTCAAAAGTTGCAACAGCAAAATGCCTTACACCATTTTCATAAAGTAACTTTGAAATTACTTTAGAGCCTAACCCATAAGAATTAGCTTTTACTATAGCTAATCCTACTTTTTTATCACTTAGGTTATTTAACTTTTCATAATTACGTAAAAGTGCATCTAAATTAACAATTAAGCGTGTTGGTCTATCATTTATCATATTAGTCCTCTCTTTCTAAAACAACAAATGCTACTGCAGTTGTATCCGTATGACTAATTGTTACATGTGTAATATAGTTACCATAAACAATATACGGCCTCCCTTTTTCGTCTTTTAAAACCTCAATATCATGAAAAGAAAACTCTTTTGATATACCTACTCCAAGAGCCTTAGACATCGCTTCTTTAACTGCAAATCTACTAGCTAGATATTCTAGTTTTCGGCGGTGATTTGTTATTTTTATTGAATTCATTTAATTCATTATTTGTGTATAATTTTTTTAAGTCGTGTTTTATTATTAATATACTTTTTCAAAACGAATAATATCAACAATATCACAACCAATACCATAAATCATTTGTTACCTCTTTATCTAACCTTTTTTTCTATTATATCATTAATGCAGATTTTATGAAAGCCACCTACATAAAAAAAATAATAAATCCCAGTATTCCACTGAAATTTATTATTTTTTTCAATTTAATTTTTCAAATAGTTTTTTTCAATAATATCTCTATTAAGATTTGTCCCTATCACTACAGCATTATTACCTAAAGAGTTATTATTACCTGTTATTTCATAATTATTTCCTACAAGATCGAATTTATAATTATTATCTTGGATTGTTAAGTTTCCTTTTACCCTTTCTACTTTTACCTACTTTATTAGACATCAAGTAAAGCAAAGTATAACTTAGTTTATCTAAGGAAGTTACACCTATATTTTTTTAAAGTATATTGTTCTAATTTTTTTCTGGTTGCTTTTTGTCAATTTTTAAATTTCAAAGTTAATTTATTATCAGTTTCTAAGAAAATACCCGTTGTAGAAAAAAAATATACTCCCATGTCTCATTATCCCATTTAGAATAGTGTTTGAAGGGGAATTTTATATCTCTATTTATATTGAGTGCATTTTTTTATTTCAATAAACTGACTTTCATCAAGATTTTTCTGATTTACTAACTACTACTATTCCATTATAAAAATAATTCTTCTTTTTACATATTCACTGTAGTTTTTCAAGGATATTTTTCATAATTTTTTTAGCATCTATTATTAATATTGGTAGTCCCAACTCTATTCTTTCATAACTTATTTTTTTATTTTTTTCTATAATATTATTAATTTTTAGCAACTCCACTTGGTTCTACTATAAGATAGTCAGGGATTTAAAGTATTCGCAATTGTCAAAATTGAATGTGTAAAATCAAGATTTGTAGAACAACAAATACAGCCATTTGTTAATTCCCATACTTTTACATCATCTTCATTATCATCTATATCACTTTTTTAAATAATCGCTATCTAAATTTAAATCACCAAACTCATTTTCCAAAATTACTATACTTTTTATCAGTCTTTTTCAACAAGTGACTTAATAAATCTTGTTTTTCCCAGAGCCTAAAAACCCTGATACTAGTATAATTTTTCATAAAAACACCACCTAAAAAAATAGCGGAAAAAGTTAACCAACTTTTTCCGCTACTATTTTTATTCTTCTTCCAAAATTACAATTGGTTTAATTAAATCAGCTGGTTTATCTTTCATTAATAATAATGCATCTTCAACTTTATCAAATCCATGGAATCTATGTGTTAATAAATGAGTAACATCTAATTTTCCACATTGAATTAATCTAGCAAGTTTTTCTATTCTTAATCTACCACCTGGCATTAATCCACCTAGAATTTGTTTGTGTCCCATACCTACTCCCCATTCTACACGAGGGATGTTGATGTAAGTACCTTTTCCTAGGTAGTTAACATTACCTACTTTACCACCAGGTTTTAGACATTTAATAACTGGTTCCATAGTTTGAACTCCACCACCAGCAATAACTGCTTTATCAACACCTTGTCCATTAGTTAATTTTAAGACTTGTTCATCAATTGAACCATCTTTATAACCGATAAAATCAGTTGCTCCATATTTTCTTGCAACTTCACGACAAATTTCACGAGTACCTACTGCGATAATTCTTGAAGCACCTCTTAAATTAGCTCCTGCAACAGCCATTAAACCTACTGGACCAATTCCCACTACTAAAACTGTATCTCCAAATTGAACATCAGCTAATTCTACACCGTGGAATCCTGTTGGAACCATATCAGATAACATACATGCTTCTTCTATACTTACACCTTCTGGTATTAAAGCTAAGTTACCATCTGCATCATTTACATGGAAATATTCTCCAAACATTCCATCTTTAAAGTTAGAGAATTTCCAACCTGCTAGCATTCCCCCTGAGTGCATAGCAAATCCAGCTTGAGCTTCAAGAGAATTCCAGTCTGGTGTAATTGCTGCAACCATGACTCTATCTCCCACTTTAAAGTCTTTTACTAATTCTCCGACTTCAGCAACAATACCACATCCTTCATGACCTAATATCATGTCTTCCCTTTCTCCGATAGCTCCTTCCCAAACTGTATGCACATCAGATGTACAAGGTGACAGTGCTAAAGGTTTTACTAAGGCATCATTTGGGCCACAATATGGTTTTTCTTTTTCAACCCAACCGATTTCCCCTATTTTTTTCATTGCAAATCCTTTCATAATGTTCTCCTCCTTTAGAATTTGTTGTCTTAATTATCTCATTATTATTCACGTTTTTCAAGCTAATTACACGTTTAAAACTCACTATATAACTAATATTATTTTATTTTAAGTAATTTAATACTATAATAATTGATACAAGTATTAAATTTATAGTATTTAGTAAGTTAAGATTATTAAACTAACTTATATTTATAGAAAGTAATTATATAATTTGTATAAATCAACTTACAAAAAAAGAATGATTACCATGCGATAATCATTCTTTTTTGTTAATCTCTATTGCTTCCTAACAAGATAAACACAAATCTTAGTAATTCCATTAAAGCAACTACTGCTGCTGCTACATAAGTTAATGCTGCAGCTGTTAAAACTTTACGGCAATGTCTATTTTCCTGTTCATCTACAATATTTAAATCGACTACTTGTTCCAATGCACGTTTAGAAGCATCGAATTCTACTGGTAGTGTTACTACTTGGAATAATACTGCAAATAGCATAAATCCAACACCAACCCATGCAATAGTATAACCAAACTTACCAATTAATCCTGTTAATAAGAAACCTACCATTATTAAAATCATTGATAGGTTCCCACCAAGATTTAGCTAGTGGAACTAGCGAGTGTCTCCATCTCATCGGTTTGTAGTCTGCCACTTTATCTTGAATAACATGTCCAACTTTCATGAGCTGCTATGGCTACTGATGCTACAGTTGGTTGTGAGTAAACAATTGGTGATAATACCACTATATTTTGAGTTGGATCGTAGTGATCTGATAATTCAACCTCACCTCTTACTACTTGAACACCTGTAATACCATTTGCTTGCATAATAATCTCTGCAACTTCTTTTCCAGTTAAACCTGATTTAGTTCTTACTTTTTTATATCTTTCATATGTTCTTTTTACTTTAAATTGTGCCCATAATGGGATCAACATAATTAGTAAAAAGTAAATTATATAACTACCTGACATTCCATAATATCCTATAGGCATATATATTACCTCCTAAAAGTAAAAGTATTAATAGAATTATACCATGTTCTAAAAATTAATTGCTAGTGTTTTGACTATCTTTTTACTATTGAAATTTTTTTATAAATTTCTTAAAGTATATTTCTATAAAATCACCTACTAAAATCCTCATTATTTTTATATAGACTATTATTATATATTAAAAATATCGTTTAATAGCTATAATAGCATAAAAGAATAAAACGGACATATATAAAGAATGTCCGTTTGATTTTTTTAAAAATCTAACAATTTTTTTAATAATAAAATTAATTTCTTTGTCTAGAAAGTAATTTTTATTGGGAGTTCCTTCAAAATTAAATGAATCTCTAATTCTATTTTCTAAAAATCTCTCATATGAGAAGTGCATTAGTTCCGGATAATTCACGAAGAACACAAATGTTGGAGGATTAATCGCAACTTGTGAAGCATAAAAAATATTAAGTCTTTTACCTTTATCCATTGGTGTTGGGTTCATTGACACTGCATCTACAACAATCTCATTAAGAGTTGAACTTTGAATGCGACGTTGTCTATTTTCATAAGATTCTTTAATTAATGGAAAAATACTGAATACTCGTTGCTTTTGGTTTTAGCCGAAACATAAACTATTTTAGCATAGTCTAAATACGCAAAACTATCTCGAATTTTTTCATCAAACTCTTTCATTGTTTTATCATCTTTAGCTATTGCATCCCATTTATTAACAACAATAATTACACCCTTACCTGATTCATGGGCATAACCTGCAACTTTTTTATCTTGTTCAATAATACCCTCTTCAGCATTAAGAACAACTAAAACAACATCAGAACGTTCAATTGCCTTTAGTGATCTAAGTACCGAATATTTTTCACAGTTTTCGTATACTTTTCCACGTTTTCTAATACCTGCTGTATCAATTACTACATATTCATCACCATTATACTTAAAGTCTGTATCTATAGCATCACGAGTTGTTCCTGCGATTTCTGATGCAATAACACGCTCTTTTCCCTAATATTGTATTAATTAAACTCGATTTTCCCTACATTTGGACGCCCAATAAGAGAAAATCTAATTTTCTCATCTTCTTCATCTTCCTCAAGAACTTTAAAGTTTTTACAAACTTCATCTAATAAGTCTCCAATACCTAGTCCATGAGATCCCGAAATTGGGAATGGATCACCAAAGCCTAATGAATAGAAATCATAAATCATGTGATTCATATCAAAATTATCAATTTTATTGACTGCAAGAACTACTGGTTTATCCGTTTTATATAGTAATTTTGCAACTTCTTCATCATCACTAGTTACTCCATCACGTCCATTAGTTAGAAAAATTATAACATCTGCTTCATCTATAGCTAACTCTGCTTGAGCTCTAATTTGTTTTTGGAACGGAGTATCTTCTAATTCAATTCCTCCAGTATCAATCATAAAGAATGAATAGTTAAGCCATTCAGCTTTAGAGTAAATTCTATCACGTGTTACCCCAGCTACATCTTCTACTATAGAAAGTCTATCTCCAATAATTTTATTAAAAATTGTTGATTTACCTACATTTGGTCTTCCAATAATAGCAACTGTTGGTTTCGCCATTTTTCTACCTCCATAATTTTTATATTTTTTTGTAAAAAAATAAAAGCAATAGACAAGTTAATCTACTGCCATTATTTCTTTATTTTTATAAATTAAAGTTCTAAATCTTTGAATTTATCCCCTACACTAAAAAGAAGTATCTTCTTCTTTTAAAAATGAAGTATCATATTCTGGTTCTTCTTTAACCTCTTCTTTAACAGGTTTTTCCTGTAACTCTTTAATTGATAAAGAAAGTCTTTCATTTTCGAAATCAACGTCTAATACTTTGACACTAACTTTATCTCCAATGTTAAGAACATCTGTTACATTATTTACTCTATCATGAGAGATTTGAGAAATGTGTACTAGACCTTCTACATCATCCATAACTTCAACAAAAGCACCAAATGCAGTAGTATTTCTTACTACTCCTTCTAATACATCTCCAGCTTTAATAGTAGCTCTTGCTACTTCCCATTGAGTTGGTAATAATGTTTTTGCTGATAATGAAATTTTTTCATTTTCTTTATCTACTGCAATAACAGCAACTTTTACAGTATCTCCTACTGAAAGTGCATCTTCTACTTTTTCAAGACGACTATGAGAAATTTCTGAGATATGTAGTAAACCATCAACTTCTCCAATATTCACAAAAGCACCGAAGTTTGTAATGCGACTAACTTTACCTTCAATTACATCGCCCTCATTAATATTTCCATATACTTCTGCTAATTTTTTAGCTTTTTCTTCTTCCAAGATCACACGTCTATTTAAAATAATTTTATTTTTAGCTTTATCTACTTCTTCGATTTTGAATGTATATTCATTTCCTACAAACTTAGATAAATCTTTTCTAAACTTAGTATCAATATATGATCCTGGTATAAATGCACGTAGACCATCTACATCAGCTAATAATCCACCTTTAGTTTGTGAAGAAACTGTAGCTGTGATATACTCACCATTTTCGAATTTTTCGATTAATTGAGCCCATGATAACTCCATTAATTTTCTATATTCTGCATTTTCTAAAATTTTGTGTGATAAATAAATAACTCCTGGGTACGTCTTCAGATCTTTTTTCACGGTCTGTACGAATACCTGTTACTTGTGCTTCTACCTCATCACCAACTGATAATACTTCCTCAATATTTTCAAATGGTTTTCTAGTGATTTGATTGCGTAAAATAACACAATCATACTGTGCACCCGCAACATCAACGTAGACTTTATCATTTTCAATCTTTGATACAGTACCTGTTACTTTATCTCCTTTTTTTAGCATTTCTGAGCTGTTTAATAATTCCTCAAATGAAGTTGTCATTACTTCTAATCCTCCTGTGCTTACAATACATACTATAGTAGTATTATACAATAAAATATATATTATGTCATTAATTTTACGTTAATTTCTTAACTCTTTTTTTATTTCATCTAAAATTTTTGCTTCTTCTTCGCTTAAATCATAGTTTTCTAATAGATCTGGTCTTCTAATATAAGTTCTTCTTAAACTTTCTTTCATACGATATTTTTCTATATTTTTATGATGACCCGATGTTAAAACATCCGGTACTAGCATTCCCTTATAATCTTTTGGCCTAGTATATTGTGGATATTCCAATAATCCTGTTGAAAAAGAATCGTCTTTATGTGATTCTTCTTTCCCTAAAACATCTGGTATTAATCGAGCTATACTATCGACCATCGTCATTGCAGCAAACTCTCCACCAGTTAGTATAAAGTCACCAATAGATAATTCATCAGTAACCAAGTACTCTCTAATTCGCTCATCATACCCTTCGTAATGCCCACAAATAAAAATTAAATGATCTTCTTTTGATAGCTCTTCAGCTTTCTTCTGATTAAATCTTTCACCTTGAGGACACAATAAAATTATGCGAGTTTTATCTGTTTTATTTAAACTTTCTACAGCATTAAATATTGGTTCAGGTTTTAAAACCATCCCTTGTCCGCCTCCAAATGGATAATCATCAACTTGATTATGCTTATTACCTGAAAATTTTCTATAGTCAACAATATTTATATCAAGTATATTCTTATCTCTAGCTTTTCCTAATATCGAATGATTAAGTGATGTAAACATATCTGGAAATAATGTTAAAATATCTATTTTTCATTAATCTATTAATCCTTCCATAATCTCAATATCAATCTTTTTTTATTTTTGTACATCAACATTTTTTCACTACATCTGCAATATAAGGTATTAAGATTTCCTTACCATTTTTCCCCTTTTTATTACCCAAACATCGTTGGCTCCAGGAGTTAATATTTCCACAACCTCACCTAGTAGCATATTATTTTTCATCAAAAACTCTACAACCTATTATTTCATGAAAATAAAATTCATTCTCTTCTAATTCAGAAATATTCTCGGAATCAACTTTTCAATTGTAAATTTTTTTAAATTTTTTTCAGCTTCATTAATTGAGTCAATTCCTTCAAACTTAACTAATAAACTGTTTTTTTATGAGAACGATAGCTCTCAACTACAACTTCTTCTATAACCTGATTTCCTCTTGTTATTAATAATTTACTACCTTTTTTTAAATCTTTCTTCTTCAAAATCTGTAGAAGAAATAACTTTTTACTTCTCCTCTTAATGAATGAGTATTTACAATTTTACCCACTTTTTAATCGCATACTAATCTCCTTTTATTTTTTTACTTTTTATTCTAATTAAATATGATATATTTTCTATTATTATTATTGTAATACATAATCCAATTAATAATGTTGAGATTCTATTCCAGTTTCTATATTCTATATTATTTACAAGAAGATGACCAATTCCTCCTGCTCCAACCATACCTAAGATTGTTGAATTTTTTTAATATTGGATTCAAACCTATACAATACTATTGAAATAAATTCTGGAAAATATCCATTAAATATTATTTTTATATAACTCACAAAACTTCCTAATCCCAAACTTTTCGTTGTTAATAATATATTCTCCTGTATACTTTCGAGTACTTCTGAATACATTTTTGTTATTACACCAACTGTATAAATATATAGAGCAAAAAAGCTACTTATCATCCCTGGACCAAATCCTCTAAAAAATATAAGAGCGACAATGATTGGTGGAAATGTTCTTAAAATATTTATAACTACCTTAAATACCACTGCATTATACTTTCCAAATAAGTTTACTGAAGAAAAATATGATGTGAAGATTGCCGTAAGTGCTGCGAAAATTGTTGCAAACAATGCAATTTCAAGACTCACTAATAATTCACTTAACATTTTCCCAAAATAGTTGGTATCTGGATGAAATAATCCTATTATTAAAACTTTTAATTGTTTTTAAGCCTAGTAAAAATCTCTCATTTGTTATATTAACAAATTTACTTACATATATTACACTCCCCAACAATACTGCAGGTACAATCACCTTAACACTATATTTTTTTCAAAAATAAAATCGTTATATGTAACATTTATCTTATATTCTCTACTTCTAAAATAATAGCTAATCATATCCATAATAAAATATTAATAGAATTAATATTAGTATAATTAATGATACCCTATCATATCTAAGATGATTAAGCTCTTGCCATAATCTTTGACCAATTCCACCTGCTCCAACTAAACCAAGAACACTTGCTCCTCTTATACTTGATTCTAACATTAGAAAATAAACTGATATAATAACTGGTTTTTAAATTTGAAATTATCGCTGTTTTTATATGTTGCAAATTTTTGAAACACCTAAACATTCTATTGCCTCTAAATGTTTAACATCAACTTCTTCTGCATATTCTTTTTAATAATTTAGAGGCTGTAAGGAGGTTTATTATATACATACATATAAAACCACTAAAGACTCCTGTACTAAATAAACTAACTAAAAATAGCAGCAATAATTAAAAAAATGGAATTGTTCTAAAAATTGAAAAGATAGCACTTATTATTCTTGGAATAACCTTCAATTTGAAAAAGTACATTAGTTGTTAAAGGTAAAACCAGTAAAAGCTGTAAATAATGCTAGAATTGTTGAAAATAATGCAATATTTATTGTTTTCCAATATTGGTTGTTTTAATTCATCTAATATACTAAAGTCAATAGGAAACATCCTTTTTTTAATAAGTTTTGAATCCTGCTAAATCCTACTGAAAAAAATCATTAGAACTATAAAATTCAAAAAGATATACTAATTAAAAAAATATAATAGATATTACTAATAAAAGTTTATTTAATGATTTTTTTAATTATAAAGTTCTTTAAATTCATAATCATTCACCTTATCAGAATCTTTATAAAATAAAAATTTTTTTCCGTCTTTCAATCCTAATATTTTTTTGTACTATATTTTTTTAGCTAATTCCTTATCATGTAAGTTTATTAGAACCGTTATATTGTTTTCAGTATTTAGTTTTTAAAAGTATCCATTATTAATGATGTATTTTTTTCATCTAAGCTACTTACAGGTTCGTCAGCTAATAGTAGCTTAGGTTGCTGTGCTAAAGCCTTCGCTATAGCAACTCTCTGTTTCTGACCACCGGATAAGTATTTTTGATTTTCTAAAAAGCCTCTTCTTCTAAACCAACCCTTTTTTTAAATATTCTAAACCTTCATTATAATCTTTTTTTAGTATATCCAAAAAAATAAATTCAGAAAAATTTTTTTCTTAGCTAAATATGGGGTTAATACATTTTCTATGGTATACAAATTATCCAATACATTATAATCTTGAAATATAAAATGATATGTCTCGACGAATTTCTTTAAGTTGTTTCTTACTACTCGATAAAATATTTTTTTATTATCAAATATTATTTCACCTTTTTGAGGGACATTAAGCATATTTAAACATCTTAATAATGTGGACTTACCAGCACCACTTTTTCCCTACAATAGCTATAAAAATCATTATTTTTCCACCTTAAATGAAATATTGTCTAAAATAGTCTTATCTCCATATTTAAATGTTAGATCTTTAATCTCTAATCCCTTATTATTCACCTTATCACCCCATTCAAATTACTCTTGATAATAATTTTAATAGTAAAATTTCATAATTATTATTATATCACTTTATATAATATTTTTTTCAGTAATTAATAGAAAAAAACTTATTACTTTTTAAAACAATAAGTAATAAGTTCTTAATACTATTTTACAAATTCTTCAATTTCTTCAACTGATAAACTTGAATCACAAAACAACTTTAACATTATTTTTTTCTCAGAGACTACTAGTCCTGGAACTGTTTTTTTACATTATATTTTTTTCTCTGAAATTTTTTTCAATTCCTTCTGCATCTTTAAAATCTTCACTGTTAATAAAATATGCATTTAGTTTATTAACTTCAACAACTTGAGATAATTTCGGCATAAATCTTCTGCAAAATGGACAAGTAGCTCTACCAATAAAAAAAGTATAAACTTATCCTCTAATTCAACTTTTTTTCAAAAAGCTGTTTTTGAGTCAATTTGTGTAAAATTTCTAAATATTCTTCAAATGTTTTTTTCCATGCTTGATACACTCCTGTAAATTATAATACTTAATTCTACTACCAATTTTACTTATTATCTATTTATTTGCTCAAAAAAAGTAGTATACTTTTGTACACTACTTTTTACTCTATTCAAAAAATGGGGCGGCTGAAGGGAATCGAACCCTCGAATGTCGGAACCACAATCCGATGCGTTAACCACTTCGCCACAACCGCCATAAGCTAAAAATAAAAAAATGCCTTGAGACAGAGTCGAACTGCCGACACATGGAGCTTCAATCCATTGCTCTACCAACTGAGCTATCAAGGCAAAATGGCGGTCCCGACGGGAATCGAACCCGCGATCTCCTGCGTGACAGGCAGGCGTGATAACCGCTACACCACGGGACCTAACTCTTATTCTCAATTCAATTCAAATGGTGACCCGTACGGGATTCGAACCCGTGTTACCGCCGTGAAAGGGCGGTGTCTTAACCACTTGACCAACGGGCCAATAAAAAAAACGGAGCAGGAGGGATTTGAACCCTCGCGCCGGTTTCCCGACCTACACCCTTAGCAGGGGCGCCTCTTCAGCCTCTTGAGTACTACTCCAACTCCACAGGTAGGACTCGAACCTACGACCCTCTGATTAACAGTCAGATGCTACTACCAACTGAGCTACTGTGGATAAATATTCATTTTGTAACGAACAAATATAATTATACATAACTATCTATATTATGTCAATAGTTTTTTTCTATTTTTTTATTATCAATATGTTTTTATCCCTTATTTTTATACAAAGTAAGTAGCTTAATAAATCTAATTTCTTTAAATTAGATTATTTTTAGCAAAAAAATGTTATAAAGTCATTTTTTTCTTGTTCTTTTTTTATTTTAAATATACTAATATATTAAAAAAATCGAATAAAGTTTATTGCTTTATTCGACTCTTTAACTATATAATTTTTATAATTTACTGAATAATTTTACTTCCGGATATTTATCATTGAACCAATTCATAGCGAAGTCATTTTCAAATAAGAAAACATAATTATCGTATAAATCTTTAACCAAAATACTTCTTGAGCTTGACATATTTTCATTGATTGATTCTTCATTTTCAATCCAACGAGTAGTTTTTTGTCCTATTCGTTCCATGATAACTTCTGTATTATATTCATTTTTCATACGATGCTCAAACACTTCAAACTGAAGTTGTCCTACCGCTCCTAAGATAATTTGGTTCGTATGCAAATGTTTTATAATACTGAATTGCACCTTCTTGCACTAATTGCTCGACACCTTTATGGAAATGTTTTTGCTTCAATACATTTTTCGCTGAAACTTTAACAAATATTTCTGGAGTAAATGAAGGTAAAGCTTCAAATTCAACTTTTTTATTTTGATAAAGAGTATCTCCTATTTGATAATTTCCACTATCGTATAGTCCAATAATATCACCTGCATAAGCAACATCGACAGTTTCTTTATCATCAGCCATGAAGTTAGTCGAACGAGAAATCTTTAATTTTTTCCCTGTTCTCGCTAAATAAACATCCATTCCTCTATTAAATTCTCCTGAACAAACTCGTAAAAATGCAATTCTATCACGATGTTTAGGATCCATATTAGCTTGAATCTTGAAGATAAATCCTGAAAAATCAGCATCAGTTGGATTAATATCTTCTTCATGTACTCCACGTCGACCTTTAGGTGTTGGAGCATTATCAACATAATAATTTAAGAAGCTTTCTACTCCAAATGAAGACAATGCAGAACCAAAGAATACTGGAGTTTGTTCACCTTTAAGTTGTTTTTCATAGTCATAATCAACACCAGCTTCTGTAATTAATATCATATCCTCAACGCATTTTTGATACATCGCATCATTTGCTAATGGATTATCATCAACTATGTTATACTCTTCATCTAATTCAACAAAATCACTATCTTCTTTAAAAGGTTCGATATAATGATTTTTTCTATCCATAATTCCAAAGAAATTTTGCCCCATACCTACCGGTAGGTTCATTGGATATGTTTCTATTTCTAACTTTTCTTCGATTTCCTCAAGTAACTCTAATGGATCTTTAATTTCACGGTCAAGTTTATTAATGAAAGTAAAAATTGGAATACCTCTCATACGACAAACTTTAAAAAGTTTTAGTGTTTGTGCCTCTATCCCTTTTGCACCATCTATTACCATCACTGCACTATCCACCGCCATAAGAGTACGATAAGTGTCTTCTGAGAAAATCTTCGTGTCCAGGTGTATCTAATATATTAATAATTTTATTATCATAATCAAATTGCATTACTGAAGATGTAACAGAAATCCCTCTTTGTTTTTCTATATCCATCCAGTCACTCTTCGCAAATTTACCTGTTTTTTTACCTTTTACTGTACCTGCTTCACGGATTGCACCACCGAATAATAGTAATTTCTCTGTTAATGTTGTTTTACCAGCATCGGGGTGAGAAATAATAGCAAACGTTCTTCTTTTTTCTACTTGTTCTTTTATTTTTTCTAACACGTTATTATCCTTTCAATTTTTATTCAATACCAAATTTCTTCTTAGCTTCATCTACTGCTATAATTGGATCTGAATGCCAAACTTTTTTTCCACCTTTTAGAATTTCATAATCTTCGCGACCCTTAGAAGCTAAAATAACGACATCTCCTGGCTCAGCTAATTCTATTACACGTTTAACAGCATCTGTTCTAAACCATACTTTTTCATAGTTTTTATGTGTCATACCTTTTTCAATAGCTCCCATAAGAACCTCTACATCTTCGTCACGTGGACTATCAGTAGTAATTATAACAAAGTCAGCTTCTGAGATAATTTCACCAATTAATGGTCCTTTAGAGATATCTCGTCCACCTCCCATTCCAGTTAACAATAATGTACGTTTTCCTTTTCTAATTTCTCTCGTTGCTTCTAGTAATTTTTTATATCCATCAGGTGTATGTGCAAAATCACTAATAATATCAATAGGTAAACCATCACCTAAGATTTCCATACGACCATATAAAGCACCTAAACTCGGTAATATACTTACTAAATTTTTCTACACTATACCCTTTAACCCAAACTGCTATCATTGCAGCAAGAACATTACTAACCATAAAGTCTCCTATATAATTAGTAGTACATTCAAAAGTTCCTTCAGGTGAGTTTAGTGTAAAACTGAGTTTTATAAATACCGTTTTCTTTAAATTGCTTAATATTATAGGCATAAAAGTCAGCTGTTTCATCTTTTACAGAATAGTTAATTTCTTGATGATAAAGGCATTTTGACATTATCCCATAATAGTCATCATCTTTATTTAGCACTCCATATTTAGCTTCAGAAAAGTTATTCCCTAATGTTGAAAATAGTAGACTTTTATCGTACGCATAAGTTTGCATATCACCATGAAAATCTAAGTGTTCATGCGTAAGATTAGTAAAAATAGCAACATCAATATCAACATTATAAATTCTTCCTAATGCCATAGCATGTGATGATGCTTCGAATGCTAAGTTTTTAATATTTTCTCTGCGAAGTTCACCTATTTTATTATGAAGTGTAACTACATCAGGAGTAGTATTTCCAAAATACACTGGCTCACTATCATTTTTTCCAAAACCATTCGTCCCGATATAAGAACTACTTTCATCAAGATTTCTCAGCATATTATGAACTAATGTTGAAATACTAGTTTTTCCATTTGTTCCAGTAACAGCTACTGTGTGTACTGCTGGTCCATGATTAATTGCTTTAGCAATCATACTAGCTATTTTTTCTATTTCATGTTCTTTAACAACTATAACAGCACAATTTTCGATATTATAATCTTCATATCGACTTGCTATTACTAATGCTGCTCCTTGTTCTATTACTTTTTCAATATAATTATGACCATCTACAGTATATCCTTTAATAGCCACAAATACATCTCCTTCACCTATTTTTCCTAGAATCTTGAGAGATATTATTTACACTTTTTGGAAGATTTCCATAAATAGTTTTTAATTTTTTTATATTATTAATTACTTCTAATATATTCATACTATCAACCTTTTTCTTATTTTTCTAACTATTAAATTATACCATGCATACCAGTAATACTCAACACTAGACTCCTATAATTTAACTTTAATTTTTTTCTCATAATGTTGCGGATTAACAAAATCTATTGTAATATATAAAAGAAATATATAATTATTAAACGAAGGAGTAACAATGGAACACGAAATTATCTATGAATTATTAAAACAAATATCTGATAATAATATCTCTAAAATTACCTTCTCTAATATAAGAAATAAAGAATTAGAATTAGAAAAAGTCATCGCAAAAGCTAGTCAGTATAAAAAAATAATATTAATATCCAATTTGAATATCGTTATAAAAGAGTAATCAAACATACTAATATTATAACTTCCGATTCAGAAGCAGTAAAAAAAGAACTTATAAAAATTATTTGAGTTAGCAAAAGATATCAATATTGCTACAAGTGATGAGAATATTAATATAAAAATTTCAAAAAAAATTTAAAAATAAATGTAAATAGAAAAAAAGTCAATACTAGAAATATCTCATTTAATCACAACAATAAAAAGAATACTTTTTTTAGATGAAAAGAGAAAAATACCCTTTTTCTTATTGAATTAGGCATTCAAAATAAGGAAGGTAAAATTATTAAGAGTAAATTTAATAAATTCAAGCAAATAAACAAGTACTTGGAATTTATTAAACAGGCTACTACTCAGCTAAATACCAATAAACAGATTACTATTTTTAGATTTTTGGTAGTGGAAAAAGCTATTTAACATTTTTCAGCATATTACTATCTTAGTGAAGTCCTTAAACTTAATGTTAAAATTATCGGTATAGATTTAAAAAGAAGTGATAGAACATTGTAATAATATTTCTAAAAAGCTTAATTTCAACAATCTAAGTTTTTATTTATGGAGATGTCATAGATTACGAAAATAAAGATGAAATAGACATGGTAATTAGTTTACATGCTTGTAATACTGCAACGGATATAGCTATATTAAAAGCATTAGGTTGGAATGCTAAAGTATTTTTTTGCAGTACCTTGTTGTCAAAAAGAAATTAATTCACAACTAGGAAATGAATTCTTACCATTTATGTTAAAACACGGCATTATAAAAGAAAAGTTCTCTACTCTGCTAACGGATTCTATAAGAAGTGAAGTTCTTGAAGCTTTTGGTTATAAGTCAGATATTGTAGAATTTATTTCAGAAGAAAATACACCCAAAAACCAACTAATACGTGCATACAAAACAAGTACTAAATTGGATAAAGAGAAAATTGAAACAAATTGAAAAATTTACTTCTTCTCTCAATATTAAAATGTTCCTTCTAGATGAAGTAGCTAAACTTATATAAATTTTTATACACCCTTGAATATTTGAAAAAGCTTTAGATTGACAAATTTCAATCTAAAGCTCTTTTATTTTTATAATTCATTAAAGTCGTATACTTTTACCTTTCTGTCTGTTAGGTAATACGGTAGAAATAACTAAACATACTATTGTTGGTAGTAGCCATGCTAAACTTTTCTGCAGCTAATGGTAATTTTTGCAATTACATTATTTATAGCTTCAACTTTGAATGTACTTCCGATTACTGTAACTATAGAAATAAGAGTTACTACACACATAGTCAATTGCATACCTAGTTTTTGATAATGCAACATATTTGTTTACTATAACAATTAAAACTAATGCTATAGTAATAGGATATAAGAATAATAACATAGGAACAGAGAATTTAATTACATCTTGTAAACCTATATTAGCAATACCCAAACCCAACTAATGTGAAAAATAATAGTATATGTTTTTATATGAAAGTTGTGGGAATTTTTTTATTAAAAAAATTCTGATGTTGCAACAATTAAAACCAACTGTAGTTGTGAAAACAAGTTAATATAACCATTACTCCTAAAAATATACTTCCATAGTTACCAAAGATTGCACGAGTAGATTCAGATAATACATATGCCCCTTTATTAATCTTAGCATTAGCAATTACATCTGCCGGAACTGCAAATTTATTCCCTAATAAACCAAGACCAATATATAGTATACTAAAACCAATACCTGTTACTATACCAGCAATCCAAACACTAGATAAATATTCTTTTTTATCTTTAAAACCTAATTGTTTTAATGCACTCATTGCAATAATACAAAAAGCAACAGAAGCAAGCGCATCAAGAGTTTGATAGCCTTCTATAAATCCTGTACCAAATGCTAAACTAGTAGTTTCATATGTTGGAGCAGCTGTACCTGCATTATTAAATTTCATTATTCCAAGTATTACTAAAACTACTATTAATATAGCAAACATAGGTGTAAGTATTTTACCAACGCTGTCTAGAATTTTTGTAGGATTTACAGCTAATAAAAACGCACAAACAAAATAAATAGTTGTAAAAATTAAAAGCCATGGTAAACTACTTTCAGAAACAACTGGTGCTACTCCAATATCAAATGCAGTAGCTGCAGTTCTAGGAATTGCAAATAATGGTCCAATTGATAGATAAAGTAATACTAAATATACTGTTGAGAATAGAGGAGAAATCTTTTCATCCATCTCTGCACCCATATCCATTAGGATTAAGAGTACCTACAATAAGTGTAACTATTGCTATACCTACCCCAGAAACTACAAAACCAAAAATTGCTGGCCAAAAATTCTGACCTGAGCTAACTCCTAATGCTGGTGGGAAAATTAAGTTTCCAGCACCAAAGAAGATACCAAATAATAACAAGCCTGTTAAAAGACCTTTTTTCATGATAAATATTTTCCTTTCTTTAATAAATAAAATATACTTTATAATACTACATCTATAATATTATATCAACTAAAACCATAAAATAATACTACTTAAACAAAATTTTATTTTAATAATTAAAAAAATGAGTATGATATAAATAAATCATGCTCACTTTTCAATAATACTATTCAAATTAAATATGTAACCAAAGTAATTGAATTACAAACAATATAGCAAATATATACATTAATGGATGTATATCTTTCCATTGTCTTTTTGATAATTTTAGAATAACATAAAATATAAATCCAAAAGCAATACCATCATTTATAGACCCAGTTAATGGAATACCAATAATTGTTACAAATGCAGGGAAAGCTTCTGTAATATCAGACCAGTCAATTTTAGCAATACTTTCCATCATAAATGAACCAATAATGATAAGTGCTGGTGACGTAATTGATGGAACTGAAGCTAAACTACTAGCTAATGGGAAGAAGAAAATTGATATTACTACAAAGAATGTAGTTGATAAAGCAGTTAGACCCTGTTCGTCCTCCATTAGCAACCCCTGATGAAGATTCTATGTATGCACTTGTTGGCGTACTACCAAATAAAGAAGCGGTAAGTGTTGCTAAAGAGTCTGCTAATAACGCTTCTTTAGCTCTTAATAATTTACCATTTTTCACTAATCCAGCTTGAGTTGCTACTGCTAACATAGTACCAGTTGTATCAAATAATGTTACCATCAAGAATGTAAAGACTATTCCATATAGTCCTAGTTGAATTACATTCATACTTTCAGTCGCTGGATTATATAGTAAACTAAGATCCATATGTGGTATACCAAAAATTTTCTCAATTTTTAATAATCCAGTAAAATAACATACTAATGCAGTTACTGCCATCCCAATAAAAATTGCCCCTTTTACTTCTAGCGCTAATAGAACTAAAATAACAAAGATACCGAAAATAGTCATATAAGTAACTGGATTTTTCAGATCACCTAATGATAGGATAGTATGTTCGTTTGCAACTATAATAGCTGAATTTTTTAATCCTAAAAAGGCTATAAATAAACCAATTGCCGCAGAGATTCCATATTTTAAGTTACTTGGTATCGAATCTATTAAACTTTCTCTAAAACGAGTAGCTGATAATACAACGAAAATTATTGCTCCTAAGAAACATGTTGCAAGTAATGTTTTATAACTATAACCAGTTGTTGCTGCTAATGTAGCAAAATATGAGTTCATCCCCATACCTGGTGCAATAACTATTGGATAATTTGCTCCAAAAGCCATAATAAGTGTACCTACTAAAATCGCTATAATCGTAGCTGTAAATACTCTGTCTAATGGTATACCTGTAGCAGATAAAACTGCCGGGTTAACAACTAATATATAACTCATAGAGAAAAACGTTATAAGTCCTGATACTATTTCAGTTCTTGCATCCGTATTATTCTCTGATAATTTAAAAAGACGTTCTAACATAAAAAGAAAATTCTCCTTAGTTTTTTGTTTTTTTAACATCATAATGATATACCTTTTTTTAAAATTCTGTCAAGACTACCACCTTATAAATGTTCACTTTTTATTATATTTTTTTATATGAAATAGATATATTTAAAACCCTATATGTAATAAATGATAATAAAAAAACCTTATATTCATTAATACAAGGTTTTTTTCACGAACGTTATTATAGTCCTTCGATTTTATAATAGTAATATATTTTATAGAAATTTTTTTCGAGAAAAAAATTCTTTTTGTTCTTTCTTCTTTTGGATTATCAAAAAAATTTCAGTAGGAGTTCCTTCTTCTAACACTATTCCACCATCCATAAAGATAATTTTATCAGCTACTTCTTTAGCAAAATTCATTTCATGAGTAACTATTACCATTGTTAATCCCTCTTGTGATAATTCTTTTATTACATCTAAATACTTCTTTTACCATCTCTGGATCTAAAGCACTAGTCGGTTCATCAAATAAAAGAACTTCAGGAGAATTCGCTAATGCACGTGCAATTGCAACACGTTGTTTTTGTCCCTCCTGACAAACTTCCAGGGATAAACATTTTTTTTATCTTTTTAATCCCTACTCTATCCAATAATTCAATAGCTTTTTTTCTCAATATTTTTCTACAGTATCATCACCAAATGTTTTAGGCGCTAAAGTAATATTATCTAATACGCTCATATTTGGAAACAAATTGAAAATTTCTGAAATACCATTCCAACTTTTTTTCTATATAAATTAATATTATGTTTTGTAATATCTTCTCCATTATATAAAATTTGTCCACTTGTAGGTGTTTCCAATAAATTTATACAACGTAATGCAGTACTTTTTCCACTACCACTAGAACCTAAAATTGCGATTTTTCTCACCTTTTTTCAACACTAATATTTACACCTTTTTAATACTTCTAACTTTCCAAACTTTTTTATGTAAATCTTTTTATTTCTAATAACAATTTCCTTCACCTACTTCGCTAATTTTTTTCTAAACGTTTAACCAATAATGATAATATAGACGTAATAACAAAATATATTGCTGCAGCTACTAAGTAAGGACCAAATGTTTGGTAAGTAGCGTTTTTTACAGTATTTGCAGTAAACATAATATCTGCAACACCTACAAAATAAACTATAGAAGATTCTTTAACTAAAGAAATAAACTCATTACCTAATGACGGTAAACTGTTTTTTAATGCTTGTGGTAAAATAATAAGCTTCATAGTTTGAAAATAACTTAGTCCTAGAGAACGTCCTGCTTCCATTTGCCCTTTATCAATAGCTAGTATTCCTGAACGGAATATTTCACTTACATATGCTCCTGAATTTATAGATAAAGCAATGATTGCTGACATAAATGGAGTAAATGAAATTCCAACTTCAGGTAATGCAAAATATATAATCATAATTTGGACTAGAATTGGTGTATTTCTAATTATTTCTACATATATTGTAGCTATAATATTAAATACTTTATACGTACTAATTTTTGCTAAACAAACTACTATTCCTAATATTAAACCTACTAGTAGTGCAATAAGTGAAACTTTTAAAGTTGTTATTGTTGCATCTAAATATGTTGTGTAATAATTTGGAAGAAAATCAAACATCTATTTTATACCTCTTTTTATTCGCTTTGTGCAGCAATTTGAGCATATTTATCAAGTTGTTTGTTTCAAATTCTTTTTCTCTTGAATTTCTTTTATTACTGCATTAACTTGTTCTAATAGCTCTTTATTACTATCATCTTTTTCCTTTTTGAATGCTATTGCCATTCCAGTTGCTTCTGGATCATTATCTGCTGTAAAACTACTTATTTTGATATCACTATATTTATTCATTGCAATTTTAGCAACATCATCTGGTATTAATACAACATCAATTTTTTTATTTTTTTAAATCTTGTAATAAACTTGGAACGTCAGTTAATGATTGAATGTTACTTTCAGCAATTTTTTCAATTGTTCCTTTAGCATAAGTTTCATATGTTGAACCTTTTTGAACTCCAACTTTTTTTATTTTTTTAAATCATCAACTGACTTTGATTTCTTCACTATCTTTATTTACAACAAAGATACCTTTACCTGTATAGTATACATCTGAAAAAAATCAACTGCTTTTTTTCTTTCATCAGTAGGATTTATACCAGAAATAACCATATCTACTTTATTTGCATTTAATGACGCTATTAATGAATCAAATCCCATTTCTTGGATTTCTACTTCTACACCTAGCTTTTTAGCAATTTGTTCTGCTAAGTATATATCTGCTCCAACAACTTTTTTATTTCCATTTTCAGTTGTTAAAAATTCATATGGTGCGTAGTCAGGTGAAACACCTAAAACTATTTTTCCTTTGCTTTTAACTTCTTCAAGTTTATTTTTTGAACTACTGCTTGAACATGCAGTTAATGTGAAAACTGTAATTATTGATGTTATAAATAAAATTAATTTTTTCATTAGATTGTCTCCTTATATTTTATATTTTTAGAAAAGATTAAGTGATAAATAAAAAAATCTCTTTGTAACTGAAACTAATCAGCTACAAAGAGACGAAAATTCATGAGTGCCACTCTTTTTGATATGCTAAAAAGTTATCAATAATAAATAATAACATCCTATGAAAAGTGTCCAGAAAAATAAAAAGTCTTTTTAAAGTTCAAATGAACTTTAAAAAGACGAAATAATCCGCGTTGCCACTTTTTTTGGTATTCAGCATACCCACTCAATCTCTTTAAGGCAGAGTTACCAATTATAAATAATTGCCTAAAAAGTGCGTTCATATAGAAAAAATACTAACCTCTCACCAACGCTAGCTCGCTAAAAATTTTTTTACTACACTACTATTCTTTTTCTAAGGTTTTGTTTTATTTTCATATAATTCTACACCTTATATAATTTATTGTCAAGTATTATTTTTTTATTTTTCTTTGATATTTATTTAAAATTTTTTTCTTCCTATTATCACGCCTAAAGAACTTAAAACAATAATAATAAAGATACCTAAAAGTAGCCATGAGCCTGATCCATATTTTATTGAAGCATCCATAGCTTCAACAGATTGTCCTCTCGCTACCCAATCACTCTTATAAGAATCAGCAAAGAACACTATAGGAATCCAAGCCCCACAAGCACTACCTATATTAATTAAACTAAGAGCTAAACATTGACTTAAAATATTATTATAACCTACTGTTTTCAAAACTAAATCAGCTAAAATTGCACCTGTAAGCGAAGTTATCCACCAAGGTAAGTATGATCCTCCCATAATTGAAAAAGATAATCATGTGCAATGCTATAAATACAGTAAATATACCAAATTTATTGAAATTGTAGCATATATAAACGAAAACAACTCCACCTAATAGCCCCCATATTCCTGGAGAAATACTATGACCAAATGCTCCTAGAAAACTTGACAATACCATAGCTATCATATAGATAACTAATGACAATACTGTCGCCATACCTAAAAAAATATAATCTTTTGTTTTTTTAATTTCATTTTATTTACCCTCCATATTAATAAAAATATTATTTACTTTCTTTTTTTATTTCTCTAAATTCAAATAAAAATCTTCTTTTATTACTTTATCATCAAGATATATAACTCTATTACATGTTTTTATATAAGAATTCTATATCATGTGTAGCTACAATTAGCGCACTATTTTTAGATAAATCTTTTAATATACCACTAACTTTTGTCATATTTACATAGTCTAATCCACTTGTTGGTTCATCAAACATTAATAAATTGACATTTGCCAATGCAGATATTGCAATAAGTAACCTCTGCTTCTGTCCACCTGATAATTCAAAAGGAATTTTATCTTTATATTCAATTAAACCAAGTTTCATTAATAAAGAATTTATTTTTTTCTAAATCATTATCTGCATCACCAAATTTCATTTCACTTTCTACGGACTCTGTAAAAAACTGATAATCCATATCTTGCATTACCAAGAAGGGAATAACTTTACCAACTATCTTTGCCTTTATCCGGTTTCATAATATTAGATAACAATCTTAAAAGAGTCGTTTTCCCAACTCCATTTTTCCTATTAAACCTATAACATCTCCCTTATATACTGTTGTTGTTATATTGGATAGTATATCCTTATAAGTAATATTATTAATTTCCATAAGTAATTCTTTATTTTTTTACATGATATGTTTTCTAGTTCTAAATTAAAAAAATATCCAAACTCCTTAGGGGAACCTCATTATTACTTTTTAGATCAGAAATTGTTTTTCTATGACTTTTTCCATTATTAATTACAAAAACTCTATCAATTAGATCCTGAATATAATACATTCTATGTTCAGCAATTATTATTGTATAACCCTTTTGTTTTTAACTTTTCTATTAGCTGCTTTTAGCTTTTTTTGTCATATGAAAATCTAAATTAGAAGACGGTTCATCTAAAATTATTATTTCAGGTTCTAAGGATAAACTACATCCAATTGCAATTTTTTTGTCGTTCTCCACTCGATATATAAATAATATTCTTATCTACTAGTTTTTTTCTAACTCTAATAACTTTACTAACTGACTATATTTTTTTCTTCATTTCATTTAAAGGTATACCATAATTTTTCCATTGAAAAAAACCAATTCACTAGTTGTATTTGTAGTAAAAAAATGGCCTCTTGGATCTTGACTTACGTACCCTATATTTTTTTAGATATATCGTAAGATTCTATATCCTTTAAATCTTTATTTTTTTGAATAATATCTCACCTTCCAACTGTCCCTTCATATAAAGTTGGAATTAATCCCATTCATTAGATGTATTAAAGTTGATTTTCCGCTACCTGATACACCCTGTTAATAAAGATACATTCACCCTTTATTTATTTTTAAAATTAACTCTATCTAATACCTTATTATTTGAATTTTTTTATATGTAAAAAGAAACGTCTTTAAATTCTAACATGACTTACCTCCCTTAATGAGTAGGAATATGAAATATAATTAAAACAATTCCTAAAAAAATAAAATCTATACTTCTCATTCTTTACATTATAAAATGATGTCCTTCGTATAGGTGATTCAATTCCTTTTGTCATTGCAGTAGCAGTCATTTCCTCAGATATTAAATTCATTCTCATTAAAACTGGAACTATCCAATATTCCAAGTATTTTTAAAGGTTGAGTTATTTTTTTATATTTATATTACGCATTTTTTTAATGATTCTCTTATCATTTTCATTTCTAACTTATAAGTTGGAAAAAAACCTTAACGTTACGGTAATACTAAGCATTAACTTCTTCGGTAAATGTATTTGCTCAAAAAGAAGCCAATAGTTCGTTACTTTTTTTATATCTTTTTACTAAATATACGCTATCATCATGACAGGAATCATTCTTAAAAAAAATATACTAGAGTACCAAATAAATCTGCAAGTAAAAATAATTTTACTAGTTGAAATTATATACGCTATAACATGACAAAATAACATATAAAATAATAAATTTGAATATCTGTAAATACCTTTTTATAAATTAGTAAGACTACTATAGAAATGAGCATACAAATTATTTCATATTTCATTCCCTTTCCTAAGAAAAATAACTACGGAAACAATATATTTAGTATTATAAGAGTTAATGGATTTAATTTTTATCATATTAACCCTCCCTATATAAATATCTTACTTTTTATAATATCAATAATAATTATCAATGTCAATTACAATTCAAAATTAATAATCTTTTCTATAATTTATTATTTTAATATTTTTATATGCTATATTCTTTATAGTAATTATATAAAAATTTAAAAAGTTCAAGAATATACTATTATATATTCTTGAACTTTATATTTATTTATTTAATAAATTATATAATGTTTTTTTACATGGATACCTGTTGCACCTTTTGGTAAGTATTTTTCAGGTTTTGATAGGTAGGCTGTTCCAGCAATATCTAAATGTATCCATGGAACATTATTAGCTACAAAATATTCTATAAATAATCCTGCAGTAATAGTACCACCTAATCGTCCTCCCGTATTTTTTATATCAGCAACTGACGACTTTGTTTAATTTTCTAAAACTATCATCCGCTGGCATTTGCCAAACACGTTCACCTGCTGATTTAGCAGCTTGACTTAATTCATTATAAAACTCTTGATTATTTGTTACTGCCCCTGTATAAACTTCTCCTAAAGCTACTAAACATGCACCAGTTAACGTTGCTAAATCAATTACCTTATTAACTTTTAATTCATTTGTAACATAGTATACTGAATCAGCTAATGTTATTCTTCCTTCAGCATCAGTATTAAGAACTTCAACTGTTTTTCCAGATAAAGTTGGGAATTATATCACCTGGTTTATAAGAATTACCAGATACCATATTTTCACAAGCACCTACAACAGCTATAACATTTTTCTTTATCTTTCTAGTTGCTATAAGTTTCATTGTTCCCAGTACAGTTCCTGCTCCCCCATATCACAGTGCATTATATCCATACTATTAGCAGTTGGTTTTATTGAGTATCCACCTGTATCATAAGTTACTCCTTTACCTACTAGACCTATAACTTCATCGTCATCTTCATTATTTAAATATTTCATAACAATAAATCTAGGTTTTCTTTCAGAAGCACGCCCTACTGCTAATAAACCTTTTAACCCTAACTCTTCGCATTGTTTTTCATCATATACATCAACATCTACACCTAGTGGACTTAATTCACTTTTAGCTATATTAGCTAGAGTTTCAGGATAAAGATACTCTGCTCTTTCATTTACAAAGTCTCTAGCAAAGAATATTCCTTCTATAACCGCTTCTGCTTCTTTAATATCTTCTGATATATCTTCATTGGTTAAAATATTAATTGTTATTTCTGGTAACTCTTTTCTATCAGTTTTATACTTATCAAATCTATATGTAGCATGTAATGATCCTTCAACTAGTGCTTTTTACGAACGTATTTTTTTATCAACATGTTTCTATACTAGGTACTTCAACTTGAGCCTCATATTCTTTATTTGTTAAAAAGTACTTTTTACTAATTTGAAAAAAATACTTCTCTTACTTCATCCTCTTTTTAATTCTTCTTTTTTTCCTAATCCTACAAATATTTGTTTATCTCCATCAAAAAGGTAAATAGCTATAAAATTCTCCTAATTTCCCTGAAAATAAATCTTTATCTCTTTGCATAAGTTAATACTTTATTATCTTTTATTTTCTCCTTCAAAAAAACTAGTTTCAATACTTATTCCTTCTTTTTAAATTTACATTAAATTTCATTTTTCTTCACTCGTACAAAAGTACGTCCTCTCTTTATTATTTAATACTTTCTAGAATTTCTTTTTGCTGTCTCTTTTAGCTTCTAATATTGTATTTTTCAATATTTGTAGCTTTTTTTAGAGTTTCAATAATATATAAATTAGGATATTTTTTTCTTTTTATATATTCATTAAATTCATTTATATTATCATTATAATAATTATCACAAAAACGATAATTATTAGTAATTCTACTACATAATACCTTTCTATATTCCCTACAAAACCGTGAACTTCTCTCATTTCTTCAATCAATAAGTCTCGAATCTCTTCATCTGTTTTTATTAGTTAGACTTTTTAACTGCATCTTGTCTATTTACAAATGCCCTAACAATCTGAATACCACTCATTTTTTATATCTATCCACTTATTACTTACATATTCTAATTTTGTAACATATTTACTTGCATCGCTAGGAAAAATTATTTCTCCAATTTCTCTATTGATATGTAATTCTTCACGTTTAAAAGACAAAGGTTACTACTATATTAGAAACATAATTTAAATGATTATAAAATTCTTTTACTTTTTGAGTCATTATCAAACCATGGTAAAAAAACTATTATGATTTAGAGTAAGAATGACATAGTCATATTCATATATACTACCATTCGAATAAACAAGATATCTATCATCTTGCTTCTCTATTTTCTCAACTTTTCTATGAGTTTCCAAGAAAACTTTATCTGAAAAATTAGACTCTAACGTTTCTACAAAGGATTTCAATGTGAATTTCAATCTATATTCTGATCCTATTGTTATATTATCGACAACTTTTCGATTATACATTTCTTGTAAAACTTTGCTTATATCTTCCCTTTGAATAGTTAAAAACGATAATTCTGGCATTAAACTAACCATATTCTGAAGTGACACTTCACTTCCATAATGACTTGTAAGTAACGGTTCTATTAATTTACTGTATATATGTTCATTAAGATTTTTCTTTAAAAAAATTCTTCAACCGTTAGCTGCTGAATATTTTTCATCTTCTAATGTGTTATGCATATTATACAAAAATAGATATTTTTCTCTTTAAAAAGTAAATAAATCTGAAAGTAGTAATTCACTTTTTATCTAAAGGATATCCATATAGCATCTTTTCAGGTAAATACTTTATTCCTTCCGTTGTATAAAAAGACCTTTTTTTAGTATCACTACTTCTCATTAAATATCGATGTAATCCCAATTCTATTATTAAATAAAATAATGCTCCTTGTTCACTTACAGATCCATGCCAACCATTATCATAAATTTCTTGACCATATTGAAACTTTCCAAATTTATTTTTTTAGCAAATTCTAGATCCTTTTCTATTAAATCAATATTAAATTTTTTTGAATTTATACCTGAAAATTTATCCAAGTAATAAGCACAACATACTCCGGATAGACCTCCACCAATTATTGCTATATTCTTCATGATTATTACTCCTTTATTTTTACTTTTTGAAATAAACACTTTTGATAATATACTTGAAAAAAATAAAAAGCTGAGATATTAGCTATAAAGTTAAATAGATTTAATTCTCCAAAAAAATATACTTACTAAAGTTAAAAATAACGCTGGATACAAGCATAACAATAGTTAATAATTTCTTAAAAGCTAGTTACTTTAACTTTTTTTCACTTACTGGTAAAATATTGTGCCACATATTATTAGTTATTTGTTTATATAATGGAACAAGCTGAATAATTGCTAAATAATTATAAGAAATAATAGTAGCCACACTAACATAGATATTATTGAAGCTAGAAATAATAATTCCTGCAATCAACATTAATCTTAATACTAAATATATTGTATTTTTCTTGACGAAGAAATACTCTATAATAATAGTAACTAAAAACTATTTTTCTTGGTTAAAATTATTTCTCTTTAATCTAGGTAATAAAATATCAAAAATACTTTCTTCTAGAAACTCTAATACCTTTTAGTGGTACATCAACAAACATATTAACAAATTTTTAAGTATCTTTCTTTCCTATGCTTATCATACTCTGCAGCTTCATTCCATTTTAATAAATAATAAAATTCTGCTTCCTTACCTGCTTCTTTTTTTAATTTATTATATTCTTGAACTGCAATAAATATAAGAAGTATAAATAACATAATACCTAAATATAAACTATAATTTAGTTTTAAAAAAATATCCCAACTACTTGACTGAATATAGTTATAAAACAGTAGACCCTTCGTCAATACTTTTTTCTTGAAAAATAAACTACTTCAGCTAATTTAAATAGATTATTAAAAAGCAATTAGAATAATTAAAATTACTAACCCAAGTTTATTAAAACTACCAATTTTATCTGTTATTGGTTTCGTTATGAAATAAAAAAATAACCAGTAAAATAAGTTGTTGAAATATACGTTATTAAAACTGTTCTTGAAGCTATTTTTTTGAATAATACTGTTCCAATGGTAATAAAAAAACACAGAATCAGCTTCCTCTATATATGTCTTCACTTTTGAAGCTACTAATAAGTAACTAAACAAAATGCTTACAACAATAAAAACCGTATGCAACTCAAAATTACTTGCCCTTGTTAGCCAACTAGAGTAATTAATTATTACTGCCCCAGCTACTATAATAAGAAACATAATCAGGTGCGAATTAAATATGTACTTACTATATTTTTAGTCTAGTTTCTCTTTCTCTTTTACTTCTATCAATAAAGATATTTTTCTATATTACTCATCTTGGCCTCTAGTAGTTAAAGATATATATATTTCATCTAAAGTTGCACCTGGCATATTAAATTCAACACGTAATTTTTTTCTAGATTTCCATTAGCTAGAATTTTTTTCCTTCATGAATTATTAGAAAATTATCACAGTACTTCTCAGCAGTTGCTAGTATATGTGTAGACATAAGTATACTTGCCCCATTGTCTCTTCTATCACACATAAGATTTATTAAATCATTGATAGCTATTGGATCTAGACCAAGAAATGGCTCATCAATAATATATAATTTTGGCTCAACTAAAAAGCACAAATTATCATAACTTTTTGCTTCATACCTTTTGAAAAATGAACTGGAAAGAATTTTTTCTTATCTTTTAATTTAAATAAATTTAATAATATATCTGCTTTTTTCCATGTTTCTTCCATATCTAAACCATAAGCCATTGCTGTTAAATTGATATGTTCTTCAAGTGTTAACTCTTCATATAACACTGGTGATTCAGGTATATAACTAATACTTCTACGATAACTTTCGTTATCTCTAGTTATTGTTTTGTTATCAACTATTATTTCACCTTCCATAGGTCTAAGTAGTCCTAGTATATGTTTTATAGTTGTACTTTTTCCTGCACCATTTAATCCAATAAGCGCAGTGATGCTACCCTCAGGTATTTCGATATTAATATTTTCAATTATTTTTTTCTATTGTATCCACCTGTTAGGTTTTTTTATTTTTTAAAAATATTATCCATTTATTTACAATACCCTTTCTTTAATTCTGAAAGTACTTTATCCACCTGTTCATAAGTATTAATAACGTCAAGATTGTTATTTACCGTATAATCTCTAACTTCGCTTTTTCTATAGGACTCATTTGGCTCACTATTCTACTTAAAAGCTTCCTTTTTCTGAAATAGAATTTCTTTTCATTAAACGAGTTAACTGTGTATTTTTTTCATCCACATAAACTACAATAATCTTATCAACTAAATCATCAAATTTAGCTTCAAAAAAAGTAATGCAACATCTATAAATATAAACTCTTTATCATTATTTTTTTATCAATTTTTTTCTAAAAATTTTTTTCTAATTTCAGGATGTATAATACTATTTAAAACATTTAGATTACTACTGTTTCCCAAAAAAACAAGCTCTCCTAGTTTTTTTGTCTATTTATTTTATTATCTTCAAGTATCTCATTACCAAAGGCTAATATTAATTTTTTTCTTTTACATAGTCATCATCTAAAGCCTCATGTCCAATTTTATCAGCATCTATAACAATGTAACCCTTACTTTTTTTAAATAATTAGATACTGTACTTTTTTTCCACATGCAATACTTCCAGTAATTCCTATAATCATATCATCATCTCCATAAAATTACTTAAATATAATTTTTATCATAAAGATTAATTATTTTCTATATATTAATGAATTTCATTAACGTATAAAAAGAATTATTAACACATGATTTCCCAATCAATTAGTTAATAATTCTTTTTTTATCTCAATATTTACTTTTTCTTTATACGGATCAATATTCATTTCTTCTAATTTTTACAAATTTCTTTTTCGTTACTAACTTAAAAGGTGATGTACATTATTAAACAAATTAATGGACATACTAAATTATAAGACATTTGTAAAAAAACCACCTGTAATATAATCTGATACCAACTGTAAGATAGTAATAATTGCAAAATGAAAATAATGCAATATATGATCCTACTACTCCTGTTTTTTTGCTGTATATGGTAATACCTCTTCAGCTGTTTTACCTTGTTTAATTATAGCTTTTTCTCAATCTAATTTGAGAAACTAATGATGCCATCCAAATAATCATAACTATAATACCTACCATCGAAAGTAACATATAGTAACCACTTGGATTGTATCTTTCAAATATAAAACAAACTACCATAAATACTGAAGAAAATGATAAAGCTATCGTAGGAACCGAGTTACTATTAAGTTCTTTAAACATCTTAGGACCATATTTATGTGAGCTTAATGAAAATAATTGTCTACTAGAAACATACATTCCTGAGTTTGCAGCTGATAAAACTGAAGTTAATATTACAACATTCATAATCATTGCAGCAAAACCTAAACCAATATTTTGAAATACTATTGTAAATGGTGAAGCTGTAACATTATTAGTATCAAGTAGTCTGGCGTCATCTGCAGAAACAATTGAAGAAATAATAAACATTGTTGCAATATAGAAAATTAATATTCTCCAAAAAACTTGTTTTACTGCCTTAGGCATTGTTTCTTTAGGATTTGGAGACTCTCCTGCAGTTACGGCTACTATTTCCGTTCCACCAAATGAAAAAGCTGCAGTAGAAAGCACCCCAAATAATCCAATTCCAGCACTAAGTGTCTTATCTCCATTTTTTATAAATGTAGGTAATCCTGCTTCAGGATTGCTTGATACACCGAAAATAATAGCTATACCAACAATTAAGAAAACAACCACTGTTATTACTTTAATTATAGTAATCCAATATTCTATTTCACCAAAAACTTTAACGCTTATTAAATTTAGTAAGTATAATAAAATTAAAAAAGTAACACAAATACTAAATGAAGAAAACTGTCTAAAGAATTCCCAATAATGTAAGATTTTAGATAATGTAATAATATCTACGCTTGCAACTAAAATCCATAATATCCAATATAACCATCCAATTGCAAATCCTAGTCCGGGATCTATAAATCTAGTAGCATAAGAACCAAATGAACCAGAAACAGGATAAAACGTAGCTAATTCTCCAATTGAAGCCATTAAAAAGTAAATTATTACCCCAATTAATGCATATGTTAAGACTGCTCCATATGAACCCACTTTACTCACTACTGCACCACTTGCCATAAATAGACCTGTACCTATACATCCACCGATAGCTATCATACTTATGTGGCGTGCTTGCAGATTTCTTTCCATTTTCTGATTTGCCATAAATCTCATCCTTTCATAGTATATATAACAATAAATTATACTAGCTTTTGTAATTATTGTAAACTATTTTATTAATCCGCGATTGAAATAACTATCATCAAAACCACTCACTCTAATTGATAGCCGCTATCGTTTATATGTCTAATTTTTTTATATTAGTAAATATATAATATATCTGAAAATCTTTTTATTATTATTAGTATTAAGAAAAAAATCATTTACTTAATATATAAAAAAATATTTTAAATTTAATAATTTAAATCTTAATTTTTCAGAGTAAGAAAGTGTTTACAGATATAAAATATGTAGTTTATAATTTCTACATAAACTATATATTTTATATTGGAGGTATCTATATGACAACATTTTATAACGAAGCTAGGGAATTTGCTAAAAAATACATTGACCCTATCGCTAAGGAAATTGATGAAAAGGAAAGATTTCCAGAAGAAGTTTTCAAAGAATTAGGTCGTGCAGGATATTTTAAACTAATGATTCCAACAGAATTAGGTGGTCTTGGCAAAGATATGCAAGAACACGCTGATGCGTGTCGTGCTTTTGCAAAATCTAGTGCCACTGTTGGTTTATGTTATATGATGCACAACGTTGCCTTAAACTGTGTACTTTCATATGCTGATGATAATTTAAAAACTAAAATTTGCAAAGATATAGTTGAGAATGAAAAATTCATGGCTCTTGCATACAGCGAACTTGGTACAGGAACTCATTTCTATATTTCTGATGTCAAAACTAGTTTTAAAGACAACTCAGTAATATTTAATGGCCTAAAAAGTATGGTTACATCAGCAGAATATGCTTCTTACTATCTAGTATTAACTCCATCGGATGTTGAGGGTGGTATTGATAACTGGGTATCCCTCTAGAAGCTAAAGGTTTAGAATTTAAAACTTCTACATGGCATGGTTTAGGAATGCGTGGTAATGTTTCTTGTCAAATGGCAATAAATGATGTCGAATTAGATAAAGAATTGAGAATAGGAGAAGCTGGTTCTGGAGTAGATCAAGTATTTACAATTGTTGCTACTTACTTCATAACTGGTCTTGCAGCAGTGTATTCAGGACTTTGTGAAGCTATTTTAGATGAAGCTGTAGCTCATACTACAAATAGAAAGTATCCTGACGGAAAATCACTAAGTGAAATTGAAACTGTTCAAATTCACTTAGCAAAAATATACAGTCAAACAAATGCTGCTGTATTAGGAACAAATGAGGCTGCACGTAGTTTCCTAGCTAAGGAAGAAGATATGCTAGCAAAAATTCTATCAGCAAGAATATTCGCTAGTGAGGCTGCAATAGAACTAGCTCGTTTAGGAATGCGTGTTGGTGGCGGAAAAGCATATAATAAAGTTGGAAATATGGAACGCTTTTTAAGAGATGCATTTGCTAGTCATATTATGGCTCCAAGTGTTGATGTTTTAACTATATGGTTAGGTAAAGCAATAACTGGTCAACAATTACCATAGAATATAACTTTTAAAAACTAATAGTTCTTATATTCCATAACATTCTTCATATTACCAATGTATGAATATCTAAATTCTAATACAATTTTAAGGAGAAAAAAGGTATGACTAATATTTATAAAGACGCTAAAGAATTTGCAATAACTAGTATTAAACCATATGCTAAAGATGCTGATGATAAAGGAGAATTTCCCGAATTCATCTTTGAAAGAATTAAAGATGCTGGTTATCTAGATCTTTTAATTCCAAAAGAATTTGGTGGTAAAGGTTTAACTTTAGTAGAGCACGAAGCCGTATGCAGGGCATTTTCTGAATATTCTGCATCTGTAGGATTATGCTATATGATGCATAATGTTGGACTAGTCACTGTTTTAGACCATGGTAGTGATGCATTAAAAAAAGAAATTTGCAATGAAGTAGTATATAATAAAAAAATGTTAGCACTAGCATACAGTGAATCAGGAACTGGTACTAATTTTATGAATACTACAGAAATAACTGTTGATTTTCAAGAAAAATTTGCATTATTTAATGGTAAAAAAAGTATGGTAACTTCTGGTAATTACGCAGACTATTATGTTACCCTAGTTCCTTATAAAATAGTGGGTGAAACAGAACAGTGGCTATTTCCACTACATTCTAATGGATTAACTTTTTCTACAAGTACTTGGAATGGATTAGGTATGCGTTCAAATGTATCTTGTGAAATGTGTATAAATAATCTTAAACTAGATTATCATTATAGAATTGGTGCTGAAGGTAAAGGTAATGAACAAGCTCAAAGCCCCGTTCCATTCTTTATTAATGGACTTGCTGCAGTATACAGTGGTCTTAGCCAAGCCATTTTAGATGAAGCTGTCACTCATACTACAAATAGAAATATCCTGACGGTAAATCATTAAGTGATATAGAAACTGTACAATTACATTTGGCAGAAATTTTTAAAAATACAAAGGCATCTGTATTATTATCTAGAAATGCTGCTGAAAGCTTTGCTAAAGAGGAAGAAGATGCATTTCTTAATATAGTATCAGCAAGAGCGTTCTCTTGTGATAAAGTAATTGAAAATGCTAGACTTGGCATGCGAGTTTGTGGTGGTAAGGCGTATAATCGTTATGGAAATATGGAAAGATTTTTGCGCGACTCATTAGCTGGACAAGTAATGGCACCAGGTTTAGACTTTTTAAATATATTAACAGGACAATTAATATCAAATAAATAATGAAACGAGGTAAATATTAATGAAAAAATTAAAAGTTGGAGCAGTAATTTATGATCCAAAGGTTACAGTAATTTGGGGAATCATCGAGAAATTTTTTGAAGATGAAGGATTTCCCAATAGAAACCATTTATTACAAAGACTACAAAGCACAAGTTGATGGTCTATTAGAAAAAGAAATTGATGTTGCATGGAATTCTCCACTTGCATGGTTAGACTCTCACTTACGTACAAATGGTAAAGCTCTTAACGGCTCTATGCGAGATACCGACCGTGATAGAAGTTCATTTATTGTAGTGAAGAATAATAGTGGTATAAACTCGTTAGATGATCTTAGAGGTAAAACTATTGGATTTGGAGCGATCGACTCACCTCAAGCTAGGTTGATACCAATAAATCATCTTCACAAAAATGGACTAGAATATGGAAAAGATTATATAGAAAAACGTTTTGACTTAGGTGTTGGTCTTCATGGTGACCATGTTGGTGGAGAATTAGATTCTGCTTTCGCACTAAAAAACGGCGAAGTGGATGCTACTTGGATGTTGGATTTAAATTATAATGCATGGCTAGCTGATGGTACATTAGATCAAAATCAAATTAAAATACTAGATAAAACTGATTTCTTTGATCACTGTATTTTCTCTGGACATCCAGAACTAGATAAAGAATTTTTCGAAAAATTTATCGAGGTTTTACATAAAATGGATTATAACAATCCTGATCATAAAGAAATGATGGATATGGAAGGTCTAAAAGAATGGATTCCAGGTCGTACAACAGGATTTAAGCAACTAACAGAAGCTAATGAATATTTAGATTTCTTCAAAGAATTTCATGGTGAGTAGTTATGTCTAATTCGTCTTTCTTAGTTTCTCTTCTTGGAAGTATGCCTAGAAGTAAAAAACTATTAACTGCAAAACGAAAATTTAATAAAGGGAAGATAGATGAATCAACATATTTTGAATTATTAGATGAAGAAACAAAATATGTTGTAACTCTTCAAGAAAATAATGATATTGACATTATTACAAACGGAGAATTAAGCCGTGATAACTATGTTTCTTTTATAGCTGAAAAGCTTAATGGTGTCTCTATGATGAGTATGGCGGATATGTTTGATTATATTGAAGATAAACAAGGATTTGAACAAATCTTGGAAATATTAGATGTTCCTGCTATCAGCATAAAGAATGCTATTTGTACTGGAAAAATAACATATAATAAACCATTAGTGGCTGATGAGATGATAGCGTTAAAAAAATTAACAAAAAAGAAAATCAAAGCAACTCTTCCAGGTCCATACTTAATGACTCGTTCAATGTGGTTACCTGCACTATCACAGAAATATTATTCTAATAAGGAAGAACTTGGTGAAGATATTATTCAAGTATTAAAACAAGAAGTCGATACATTAGCTCATTTAGGAATTGATATAGTTCAATTTGATGAACCAGTCTTAACAGAAGTGGTATTTTCTGAAGGTAAAACTAGATCCTTTATGTGTGCAGCACTATCTGAAAAAAAAGATCCTACAGAAGAATTAATATTTGCTACAAAACTAATTAAACCTGTTATATCTTATGCTAAAGAAAAAGGTATATTGGTAGCACTACATGTGTGTCGTGGGAACTGGAGCAGAGATGAAAGTATACTTCTTACAGGTCCCTATACACCACTATTACCTTTATTCGAAACATGCTTACCCAATATACTTACTTTAGAATTTTCTACACCTAGAGCTGGAGAAATATCTTCACTTTTTAGCAGTAATATTATTAGAGAGAATTGTATACTGGGGTTAGGTGTTATGAATCCTAGAACAGATGAAATTGAGCTTTTAGAAGATATTATATCTAGAGTTGAAGAAGTTATGAAGTTTATACCGAAAGAACGTATTTGGTTAAATCCTGATTGTGGTTTTGCTACTTTTTCTAATCGACCTGTTAGTACTATGGAAGTAATTGACAAAAAATTAGCTCGCCTTACAGAAGCTAAAAATGAACTGAGGAATTTATATGAGTAGCATATATGAATCTACAAATTACAACTTATCATATAGGGGAATTTTTAACTAATAACGAATTCAAATTATACACTACTAACAATAGTATTAATGTATCAAGTGAAATTAGTTTTGATATTAATGCTGATTATAAAAGTAGTATTAACTATTTTTGCTACTTCAATCTTAGGTGGAATTGCTCACAGTTTAATTCGACAAAGTAAAAATAATATTGAAATTGAAGAACTTGAAGGGAAAGATTTATATTAATTTGAAAAAAATCCTTTAACTCTAATTGGTGTTAAAGGTTATAATGATGAACCTAAAATTGAAAAGCTGCAATATTATATTCTACATATATTCAGAAACTGAAGAAAAAGAACTACAAGCTTTTTGTCAGAAATCCTTAAACAAATCTTTCATTTATAATACCCTAAAGAATTCAATATCATTCAACATAGATTTCATATTGATTGATTAGAAGTCGAGCAACTTAAAAAGTTGCTCGACTTCTTTTAATTTATACCTTTATTTAATAATTAACTTTAATATTTATTTAGTAAAAAAAGCAAAACTAGACTTATTCTAGCTTTGCTTTTTTACTTTTATTAGATTTCTCTTCTAGTTCTTCTTCTTGGACGTGGGTACATTTCTTGTTCCACTTCATTTTTCCATATCCACTAGTGAATGAACTTGCTTCTTGTTGAGCAGGACGTTGTGTTAAAATATCTCTTTCAACATTAACTCCATCATCCTCAAATCCAGTAGCAATTACTGTTACAATAATCTCGTCAGTTTTTTCTAATTCCTCGTTAAATACTGTACCAAAGATCATGTTTACTTCGTCATCACTTGCTTCTTGAACGATGCTAGCTGCTGCTTGTGCTTCAAATAAACTTAATGATGGTCCACCAGTAATATTTAATAACACACCTTTAGCTCCAACGATTGAAGTCTCAAGTAATGGTGAAGAAATAGCTTTTTTAGCTGCTTCAATTGCTCTATTTTCACCAGAAGCTACACCAATACCCATTAATGCAGATCCTTGGTCAGCCATAATAGCTTTAACATCAGCAAAGTCTAAGTTAACTGTTCCTGATACGTTAATTAAATCAGAGATACCTTGAACCCCTTGACGTAATACATTATCAGCTTCAACGAATGCTTGCATCATTGGAGTAGATTTATCAACGATATCTAATAATCTATCATTTGGAATTACGATAAGAGTATCAACAGCACCTTTTAATGAGTTAATACCAGCTGTTGATTGAACTTGACGTTTTTTACCTTCAAAATTGAATGGACGAGTAACAACACCAACAGTTAAAGCACCTAGTTCTTTAGCAATACTTGCAACGATTGGAGCTGCACCTGTTCCAGTTCCTCCACCCATTCCTGAAGTAACAAATACCATATCTGCTCCTTCTAACGCTTCTTCAATTTTATCTTTAGTTTCTTCAGCTGCTTTACGTCCAACTTCTGGATTCGCACCAGCACCTAAACCTTTTGTTAATTTTTCCCCTATTTGGATTCTAACATCTGCTTTAGAGCGTCTTAATGCTTGAGCATCTGTATTAACAGCGATAAATTCTACATTTTGAATACCACTTTCTACCATTCGGTCAACGGCGTTTCCACCACCGCCTCCAACTCCGACTACTTTAATTACTGCTGATTGATCAAATTCTTGAAACATAATTTTATTTTCCTCCTAATTATTCAAAAAACGAATTATACATTTTACTTAATTTACTGAACAGACCTTGTTCTTTATCGTCTTTTTCTTCATTATCTTCATCTTCATAATAAACTTCTTGTTCATTGTCTTCTATATGGTTCTCACTAGCAATAGTAGGTTCTACTCTTGATTTAGAAATATTAACTTCTTCTATTGATGATACATTTTCAAAAGTTGAGTTAGTATTCTTTATTGTTGCAATCTCTTCAGTAACTTGATAACCGAATAATGATTCAATTTTATAGCTACTAGTAAGTGTACCTACAACTACTGATAACTCTGGAGAATTAGCTCCTATAATCTTTGGTGAACCAATTCTTACATTCATTTTTCTTAGCATATCTTTTGCTAATTCTAATACTCCTGGCATTTGTGTAGTACCACCTGTCAATACTACATTTCCTTTAACACGATTAATTCCAGCTTTTCTTAATACATCAAATGATCGTAGAATTATTTCTTCTACCACCTCTTCTATGTAATCAGCTAATTCTTTTTGTGTATACGGTTCTTCATCTGGCTCTAAATTATCGATTTCAATAATTACTTGTGATGAAGCTGTATCATAAAATGCATGTCCCTGAGTAAGTTTAATTTCTTCTGCTCTTTTAGTTGGAACATTTAATACATCAGATATAGTTCTTGTAATATCCTCACCAGCTAGTTCTATAGATTGTGATAATTGTAAAATACCATCTTCGAAATAGCTAACTGTTGTTAAACCAGCTCCGATATCAATTATTACTGAACCATAATCTTTTTCTTCGTCATTTAGTAATAATTCTCCTAATGCATGTGAAGTACAGAAAGTTTCATTGCAATCTAGTCTAAGGTTTTCTATACTTTTGTATATAGTATGTAGATGAGTTTTAGAAGTAAACACTCTATTTCCTGTTACTTCAAATGTATTGTGAGCCGTCATCCCTTTTGGTTTTCTGATATGTTCAATATCATCTAATCTGTAGTAATCAGGAATAACTTGGACAACTTCTCTTTCTCTTGGTAAAGGTAAAATTTTTGCTTCTTCTATAACTTCTTCGATATCTCTACCATCTATATCGTGCTTAGTATCAAATTTAATTTCCGCAACACTTTTTTTAATATGAGTGTGTATACTTGGAACTGCTACATATAATGATCTTATGTCTTTATTAGCTTCACTTTTAGCAATATCTATCGCTTTTTGAATATCTCTAGATGCTGATTCTACATCTATAATATTTCCTCTTTTTATTGCTGTAGTTTTTACAATACCAACACCCAATATATTCAATTTTTTTCATATACTACATCTGCGATTATAACTTTTTATACTCGATGATCCCAGATCTATTGAAGTATATAATTGTGAACTCAAGTCAAACACTCCTTCCTCTATATTTTTTTGTTATTATAATAAAATTGTAAATACACACAAATTCTATTTACACATACTAAATTATAACACAAATTTTAAAAAAATATGAAAAAAACACCAAAAAAATTAAAAATTTTTATGAAATTATTTGTTTAAAAATGATTTTTTTATCTTTTTCTTTCAATTTTTACAAAAATACTATTCAAAATTTAAGTTTTGAATAGTATTTTTTTACTATGAAGTTTTTTTAGTTTTATTAGTATTTTTGTGTTGTTGTAGTTTTCTTTTGCAGTTTTACTTTTGGTTTGTAGATTTATTTTTTTATTTTTGATTTGAAGTTTTATTTGAATTTACTTGTTGCTCAGTATTATCACTATTTACTTGATCATCAGTATTTTCTTTATCTTCTTTTTCTTCTTTAGTATTTTCTTTTTCTTTTAGAATCTGAACCATTCATTTTTATTTAATAATTCTTTTTATTTTTACTATTTTTTTCAGCATTAGATTTTTTCAGTTTCTAAATATGCTCCATTTATTAAATTAAGTGTTGTTTTTGTTTTTTTATCTTTAATATATTTGGATATTTCATCATAATAATTTAACTTTTGAGCAAATGTTGAAGACATAGCTTTTAACTTTTTGACCATCTTTCATATAGATAATTATTTCAGAGTCATTACTATTAATAATTTCTGAAATCTGTACTAAAACTTCAGGTTTCAATTGTGCTAAATTTTTTTATAAACTTCTTCTAACTTACCGTTATTTTTCAAAATTCTCTACTATTGGTAAATTATAACTATTTCTAATTTGTCCATTATATGTTTGTCCCGTTTTTCCATTATAATCTGGTAACCACCATCATCAAGTTTTTTTGAGCAATTAATCTATATTCTTCTACCTCTATTTTTGATAGAAGATGGAATTTTTAGATTTTACAGTTACATTTTTTTAAAAAAATATTAAATTTATCTTTTTAAATTTTTTTCTACTTCACTATCTTTTACAGACCATGTTTTAATATTTTTCATTAATATTACCTGCAGTTAATATTTCTTCCTTTAGTAATTTGTGAATACCCTTGAACCTCTATATTTTTAATTTTTCATATACGGACTATACATGAAAGCTACTACTGAAATAAAAAAATTAAAAAAATATTAAAATTATAAATGCTAATTCTCTGCGACGTTTTCTTTTAATTTTTTTGTAATTGAAGCGTGGCGTTTTTCACTATTTATTTTTTTGAAAGTAATTTTTTTATTTTTTTACTATTCATAATATCTATCCTTCACTTTGGATTTTCTTGAATGTATTAATAAATTCATCTCCACGTACTTCAAAACTTTTATACTGATCCCATGATGCACATGCAGGAGATAATAATATAATATCACCTGAAACAGCTATCTTACTCGCTTTTTCTGTTGCATCATCTATTTTTATCGCTTTTATGCAATTGACATTATTTTTATCTGCTAAAGATTTTAGGATATCTGCACTTTCTCCTACTACTACCACAGTTTTAACTCTATTCAAATATGGAGATAACTCATGAAAATCTATCCCTCTATCTTGTCCTCCACAAATTAATACCACATTTTTTTCAAATCCAGATAATGCGTTTATTGTTGCAACAGGGTTCGTCGCTTTAGAATCATTATAATATTTTATTCCTTTATTTCTCCAACATATTGCAATCGGTGCTTAACTCCACTAAAGTTGTATAAAACATTTCTTATCGATTCAATATCAGCACCTTTTTTATAAGCGATTACCGCAGCATTAATTCCATTTTCAACATTGTGTAATCCAGGAAGTGTTAATTTTGTAGAATCAAATAATTCTACATCTCCATATATTACCATATTATCTTTTTATATACACATCTGCATCAGTATTAAATTTTTGTATCATAAAAAAATTATATTTGAATTTATTTCACTTATATTATATTTATCTTTTTTTCCTTAATATTTAAAATAAGAAAATCTGTATCTAATTGATTTTCTGTATATTTTTCTTTTTAGCATTTCTATAATTTTCTATACTTTTATGATAATCTAGATGTCCTTCACCTAAATTTGTTATAGCTGCTATAGAAGGTCTAAAATATTTAGTTCCTTCTAATTGAAATGATGATACCTCAGTTATGATTAAAGAATTAGGATGATTATAAGCTACCTCTATTGATGGATAGCCTATATTTCCTGCTAAATACACATCTTTATTACTTTGCTTTTAAAATATCATAAGTCATTTGAGTAGTTGTAGTTTTACCATTTGTACCAGTAATTGCTACCATGTCTACATTAAATAAAGTATTAGCTAATTCTATTTCTGTAATAATATCAATTTTTTTCTCAATAGCTTTTTTTGTAAAAAAATCAATCTGATACTTAATTCCAGGATTTTTTTATTATCAAATCAATTTCATCCAGCAAATAAAAGTGGATGTCCTCCATCAATAATAGGTATTCCTAAATCACGTAATTCGTTAGCATGTGCATCATTACTCAAATCATCATATGCATTTACAACTACATTATAATTTAACTGTTTTTAAAAATTTTTTTGCTGTTGAATATCCACTTCTTGCAAAAACCTAAAACTAGTATTTTTTTATTTTTTTAAATCTAACATATTAAATCACCCCTAAAAAGTATCCTACTCCTGAAGAAATCAAAGCTATTATTACAAATAAATAAACTGTTTTTACCTCACCGTATCCTGACAATTCAAAATGGTGATGTAATGGAGACATTTTAAAAATTCTCTTCCCAGTCTTTTTAAAATATGCAACTTGAATAATAACAGATAAACGTTTCAAGTATATATACTAATCCTATGAAAATAAACGCTATTTCTTTATGTAAAATTATTGAAATAGCTGCTAAAATACCTCCTAAGGCTAGTGATCCTGTATCACCCATAAATATTTTAGCAGGATTTTTGTTGAATAATAGGAATCCAATTAAGGCTCCTACTAATACTAAACAAAAATACAAAAAAATTGGAAAAATTATTTTTCCTTATATGCTAATAAAGCAAATGTACTTGTTGTAATAATTGTTACGCTAGTAGCTAAACCATCTAAACCATCTGTTAAATTTCACAGCATTAGAAAATCCTGTTTGCCAAAAATACAACAAATACCATATAAAGATAAGATATATTAAGTTGATATTCTAATCCAGGTATATAGATGTAATTTATATCTTCATAAATAAATTTAACTAATACATAGAATATTATAGAAAATAATATTTGTAACATTAATTTTTTTCTTGGAGCTAATCCCATCATTTTTTTCTTTTTTACTACTATTAACATATCATCAATATATCCCAATTATTGAAAAATGAAATAGTCGTATAGATAAATAGAAAATAGTATTTAATATTTGAACTATCAATAAACATTGCGATTATTAATGCAAGAACAGTAGCAACTATAAAAGAAATACCTCCCATAGTTGGTGTCCCTTTTTTATGCATATGACTTTGAGGTCCTTCTTCTCTAATTGCTTGCCCAAATTTTAAATAATGCAAATACTTTATTAACCTAGGTAGCATTAATACGGTTACTAAAAAGATACTACTAATAACGATATTGCTACCACTATATTTGAATTACTCATTGTTTTTCTCCTAACTAAATTTTTATTTTTTTATACTCTCTCCTTTTTTTCACACTTCTTCCCGCTGGAATAGATTGTGATTGCACATATCCATTTCCTTCTACTTCAATATCTAAACCAGATAATTGTTTATAAGTTAAAACTTCTGCTTTTGACCAACCTGAAAAATTAGGTAATTGAATATTCTCATCTGATAAAAAGTAAAAATACTTTATCATCTTTTTTTAAATATATTATTTTTTTAGAAGGAATTGATTTAAAACATTTTTTTCCACTTCCTATTAAAACAACACTTTTAGTTTGTTTTAGCCAGTTTTTTTCTACTGCAGAAGTTGAACTACTTCCAATATAATCATCCATTGTATAAGTTGTTACTTCATTTGAAGAATCATTTTTTTCTTAACATTTAAGTAATTAAGCGTATTTTCCATTACAGGTTTAAAAATCTCTGATGACCCTTTAGCAAAACTTTCTGCAAGGTTTTTATTTGGTAATTTCATACCAGTATAAACAATAACTTCAGGATTTTCACTAGGTGCATATCCTATAAATGAGTGTAACACTTTATATTGACTACTGTAGTATTTACGACTTTTTGGATCTACTACCTCTGCTGTCCCTGTTTTCCCTGAAACAGTATAATTATCTAACGCATATTTTTTACCACCTTGTGCCCAACTTCCATTTACTACTCCATATAATTCTTCTTTCATTTTATCTACAGTAGCTTTAGAAATTGGATTTCCAACAATAGTTTTCTGACCACTATTAACATCTTTATTTATTGTTTTATCATGAATTCTTTGTAAGAAATATGGTGATAACATATTACCATCATTTAAAATTGCAGTTTCAGCCTGTACCATTTGCATTGCTGTTACTGTACTACCTTGTCCAAAAACTGTAGTTGAAGCTGAAACTTTGTTGTTAAATACTAAATCTCCGCTTGCTTCATTATTATATAATGCACCTGTTGTTTCCAAATCCAAACTTCTCTAATCCATTTTTTAATTTTTCAGTTCCTAAATCTTGTAATAATGTTAACATTAAAGTATTAGATGATTGTTGGAAACCATGTCTTTCAGTTATAGTACCCCATCCTACTTTATTCCAGTCATGAATAACAGTATCTTCTACTTTATATGACCCAGATCTATAATATTTCATTGGATCGTATAAATTATTTTCCATTATAATTGATAAAGTGAATGTTTTAAATGTTGATCCAGGCTCATATGCTGAGTTATAAAAAATATTAGACCAAGCACTTTCTAAGTTTTCTTGTGTATTAGGATTAAATGCAGGTGTTTGCCCCATTCCTAATATTTCACCCGTCTTAGCACTTACAACAATAGCAAACGCACTTTCTGGTTCATATTTTTCTTGAACATCTTTAAGGGTATTGTCTATATAACTTTGAATATTTTTATCTATTGTTAAGTAAATATCTGCCCCATCTACTGGATTTATTTCAACTTTAGGAATATTAGAAACAACTTTCCCCCATGCATCTTTTGCATAAGTTATATGTCCTTCTTTACCTCTTAAGTAGTAATCAAAAGTTTTTTCCACACCTAAACGTCCTGTTATAAGATCGCTATCTGGAGAATTTTGAGCAAAACCTAAAAAGTTTCCTAACATACTCCCATTAGGATAATATCTTTTTGTAGTAGCTATAAAGCTAATACCAGGAAGTTTTAAATCTTCTATTTTTTTCTTATCCTCAACGCTTATATCTTTTCCAGCAGTCCCAAATTCTACTTGATATACACCTTGTTTTTGTAAGGCCTCTTTAATTTTACCTTCATCAAGTTTTACATATTTTGCCAATTCTCTAGCTGTTTTATCGATATCAACAACATGACGAGGATTATCTTTATCTTCTGTAGCTTTATCTGATACTACAGCAACTAATTTATATGATTCAATATTATCAGCTAAGATATTTCCATTTCTATCATATATTTTTCCTCTATTAGGCTGTAAACTTGTATCAATTTTATTTTTTTGATCTGCTAACTCTGATAAGTTTTGGCCTCTGACTGTACCTATTAACATCATTTGACCAATATTAGCTATTAATATCCATACAAAGAAAAAAACAAAAATTATAAAAAAATACCATTTTTTTGTTCTTCCTCTTGAGATATAATCTTTTTCTCTAAGCTTTTTTTATCTTCCAAAAAGCCAAGAGTAAATATATTCCGTAAAAAAATTTTTTTCAATTATCTCACTACCTTTATATTGTCATTTTTGGACTTTCATTCCCAAACTCTCAGCTATTTTTTTAACTCTTTCATATGAAGATAGATTATTAATAATAACTTTTTTTGTTCATTATTTTTCCTTTTTGCTTTTTCTGCAATAACTACTTCATTTCTCTGCTGAGCACTTTTTAATGAATATAATTCCCTTTATAGTTTAACATAACTATGTTAGTAAGTAAAATAACTCCTCCAAATACAACATAGCCTATTTTTTCAACTACGTTGAATTTTACTTTTTCTTGTACCTTTCTAGTACCATATTCTCTACTGTATACTTTTAACGTTGCCATCTTTCCTTTATTCCTTCTCTTTTTTTAATTTATTATATTTGTACTTCTGCTACACGTAATTTTTGCACTTCTAGATCTATTATTCTCCTCTAATTCCTTATCGCTTGGACAAATAGGTTTTTCTAGTAATTAACTTTTAATTTTGATAAGCTCTCATTTGGCAATATCGGAAGATTTTTAGGAATCTCCTTGTTTTTTGCATATGAATTAAAGATTTGCTTACATATTCTATCTTCTAATGAGTGGAAAGTAATTACTGAAATTCTTCCACCTACTTTTACAATATCTATAGCCTGTTCAAGAGAGTTTTCAAAAACTGAAAGTTCATTGTTTACTGCTATTCTTATTGCTTGAAAGACTCTTTTTGCTGGGTGTCCTCCAGTTCTTCTTTTAGCTGCAGGAATTGATTCTTTAATTATGTCCACTAATTGAAAAGTTGTTTCTATTGGTGCTAGTTCTCTTTTTTTCTCGATATTTCTTGCGATTTGTTTAGAAAATTTTTCTTCTCCATAGCGGTAGAAGATTCTTACTAAATCATGATAACTATATTCGTTTACTACTTCATAAGCACTAATGCTTGCATCAGTATCCATTCTCATGTCTAATCTAGTATCATAATTGTAACTAAATCCTCTTTCAGGTGTATCCAACTGTGGTGATGAAACCCCTAAATCGTATAATACACCGTCAACTTCATAAACATTTTGCTCCGCTAATTTTTCTTTTAAATTTTCGAAATTTGATTTTATAAAGACAACTTTATCTGCGTATTCAGATAATTTAATTTTTGCATTTTCAAGAGCTACATTATCTTGGTCAAATGCATATAACTTTCCTGTTGTAAGTTTTTTTAATATTTCAAGGCTATGTCCCTGCACCCCCAAGAGTACAGTCTACATAAATCCCATCTTCTTTTATATTTAATCCTTCTACGGCTTCTTCTAATAATACACTATAATGTTTAAACATTTTTCCATCCTAAAAATCAAAATCTTCTAACTCTTCTGCAATTTCTTCGACACTAGCTTCACTTTCAACTAATAAATCTTCCCATCTATCTTTATCCCATATTTCTATTCTATTAGAAAGTCCATTAACCACACATTCTTTTTCTAAAGATGCGTGTTCAATTAGTGAATTTGGAATATTTATTCTTCCTTGTTTATCGATCTCAACTTCAGTCGCCCCTGAAAAGAAGAAACGTTGGAAAGTACGTGCATTTTTCTTTGTAATAGGTAGTGATTTTATCTTACTTTCCACTTTTTGCCACTCTTGTAAAGAATAACCAAATAAACAAGAATCTAAACCTCTTGTTATTATAAACTTTTCTCCTAAATCATCTCTAAATTTTATTGGTATACTAAGTCTTCCTTTAGCATCCATTTTATTGTTATATTGACCGATAAACATAATCTCACCACCTTACTTATATAATTTACCACATTTCCCCACTTTTTTTCCACTATTTTTTTAAAAAAATTAATTTTTTTCACTTTATTTCTACTTTATTACTAATCATAAAAAAGAGTTTATAAAATTTAATTTAAAAATTTTATAAACTCTTTTTTAATAATATTCTCTTTCATTTTCACCATCTAAAAAAAAATGGATTTGTTAAAGATTTAATTCTATCTACAATTCTTACCGCTTTCGTATAATCAACCTTATTATTAGAGGTTGAAATAAACTCTAACAAATCATCATATGATAGATTTGAAGTGAAAAAAATGTTGGAAGCTTTTTCTGCCTCACGATAATTTATAATAGGTCCCAAAATTTCATCTCGAATAAAATCCGTAGTGTTTTCTGCACCAATATCATCGATTAGTAAAATTTCTTGTGTTCTAATTATATCCACATATTCGGTATAATCATTGTTGCTAATTCGAGATTTAATTTTTCCTTATAAATTCAGGATAATATATAATTGCAGGCTGCTTTCCGTTTCTTTTCAAGTAATTATATACGCAACCTAGCAAAAAGGTTTTCCCTGTACCAGTAGCTCCGTAAATATACGCACCTTTTTTACTTCTATTTTCTAGTATATCATTACAAGCTCTTATCAACTCACGAGCTAACAAACCTTTTTTTCTTTAGTTTTTTTGATAAATTTTTCAAAACAATATGTTAATATTCTGTTAGCGATATATTCCGTTTTAATTTTATTACCAAGTTGACTTGCTAGCCTATATTGTTTATATTGTTCAGTTTCAGTATAAGTAATATTAACTTCACCATTATTTAATGATAATTTAGGGTTTGTGATTTAAATCTAATGAGGCATCTTTAGAAATATAATATTGATAAAATTTTTTTCTAAATTATTATAGATATCTTCTTTAGTAAAATTATTTACTTGAATAAAATCAATAATATCTTTATCGTTTAACACCCGTGTAGATATAAATTCCTCATACATTTTATTTGATTTTTTTCTGGAATAACATTAGATACTTTCTTCATTATATATCCCTCTTACTATTCAATTCTTTTAGCATCTCACTAAATGCTTCTTCATCTTCTTTAGTTACAGTTCTATTTTTTTAGTAGTATTTTCTGTTGAAGATGTATCTTTTTCTTTTTGAAGATACTCAGGAAATGGAGCCATATACATTCCCTTGTTCTTACTATTTGTACTTTTGACTTGTTTACTATTAGTTTTTCTATTATTACTTATTGTTTGTCTTTCTTTTTACATATTCGATAGCATCTTTTTGCCCCTAGTAATTTTTTTACTACTCCAGGTACTAGCAATTTTATCCATATAATTAAAGTTTGGAATACCAGGTGAATTACTCATTTTTTATAGAATACTCTAATAAAATATTTAAAACTCCTGTAGGAAAAATTATATTTTTTTGTAATTTATTAATAGCCTCTGCATCTACTGTAGAAATAATTAAATTCATTTTTTTGTTTAGATAATCAATATAATTTGTATTATCAGTAGCTTTTAATAAACTTATCTTGTTCTGTTAATTCAACAGAATCTTCTTCGATTTTCCTTGTAATCATCTTATCAAGTGTAGGTATATTTTGTTTCCTAACATTTACAAACAATTGAACTAAATAATCTTTTTAACTTATTGATATTTAATACTGATCCACCATTTTCAACATCTAAGCTATTTTTCTATTGCTTTTGCCATATCTTGAGGCGTTACTTTATAAAGATGCGCTAATCCTAGTATATCTTCTTTTGTCTTTTTTTATTATCTAATATGTCTACAATATAACTATTAGCTAAAAAAATAACTTAACTTAGAAAAAAATCAAAATAATATTCATCTAAATTAGCACCTTTTTTTCACTATCAAAAACTTGTGTATTAAGATAAATTATTATTCACATTTTCCAAATTATAAACATCAGAAAAATGTTGCTGTTAAATCTTGAAAACTATTAAAAAGAAACTTTATTATTAGAGAATGTTTCTTTAATTTCAGTATATTGACTAGATCCTATTGTATTTTTCTAATAATTGAGATAACATTGCATTCTCAAAAAAATTCATTAAAAGCTAGAGCATCCTTTAACTTTATAAACATACTGTCCTACACCGTCATTATCAATATAATAAGTTGATAATAATCCTAATGCTTCTAATTTCTTTCGAGATGAAGTGAATTTTTCTAGAATCTAAAGAAAGATTATCAAAAAAATATCATAATGTAAAAAGTTCTTTGATAAATTTCTATCACCTAATATCTTAGTTCCTAAAAATTGATATAATTTTACTGCATCACTCCCAATTAAGGGAAGATACAGTAAATTTAATTCTTGTGATTTTACTTGCAACATTAAAATCATTATACACACAATAAAAAGTCTTTAGGAGAAATACTATTTACCATTATTTTCATCCATTACTTCAATTATTATTTGTGTGTATTCTAATGCATATATAAACTCAGGATTAAAATCATATTTAATCTTATCATCATTCTTTTAATGGCGCAAAAAAATGATTTTACAAGAATAGGATAGATATTGTCTAATAGTAATTTTTGCATTATCATTTTCATAAAAGAGTACGTAAGAAATTAAAAAAACTTTTTCTTACACTTGAGATGAACTCCTCTTTTCGAAGGCGTACTAACATTTGTATAACTTTCAATTTTAGTAGCGAAAATTTAATATATTCTCTTTATCCTTTTTTTAGCTACAAAAGTACGCAGATCATCAATAAGTTGGTACATATAGTTAAAGAAATTCTCAAAATTTTTCAAGGTATTCATTATTAATTATTTTAGATTCATTTTTTTAATAACAACTGATTAATGTTATAGTCAGTTACAAATAAATATATTTTTATAAAGATCAGAAAACTCAACATCACTTAGTTCACAATAATCTTTAACAATATTATTGATACTACTTCCCTCTTTATAAATGTTATATAAAGTATTCAACCAAATAAATTCTTCTAACTGTTTTTTTCATTTAATTAGCGTAACAAGATAATTATTGAAACTATAATCTTTATCATCTTCAAAAAAATAACAGAAGTTCTTCCTTCTACTCTTGATAATAAAGAATTAAATTCATGTTCGACTTCCTCTGAATATTGTTCCTTATCAAAATCTGGTTTTAAACTAGCTTTTATTCTTCTAAACTCATCTAAACTATTATCTAAACTTTCTATTCTTTCTTGATAAACCTCATTATATCCTGGTTTATGAGAATAATAAAAAGTTTCAATAGCTTTTATTAAACTCTAAAACTTTTTCCTAATATTTTTTTATAAGCAACTTTTAATGTTTTTTTATTATTTGATACTTGATTAATTTTTTTGTTAAGGCATTTAATATATCTTTTTTTATTTTCATTAGTTAATACTAATGTCTTTTTCATCTTCTAGATAAAACATTCTACTACCTCCTTAAAGTATATTACTATAATATGATACTCTATTTTTCAAATAAAATCAAATTAAGTAATTATTAGTAAAGTTATCAACATTTGAATAAAAATAAAAAAAAAGACCTTCCAAAAGGAAGGTCACTGTTGCCTGGCAACGTTCTAGTCTCGCAGGGCGTAAACCCAACTACATTCGACGCTAAAGAGCTTAACTTCTGTGTTCGGTATGGGTACAGGTGTGTCCTCTTCGCTATCGCCACCAGACGAAAACTTCATACATCTATTATATCATCATTTATTCCTTTGTCAACTACTTACTCTAAAGAACTTCACTTGATTAAGTCCTCGACCTATTAGTATTAGTCAGCTGAATGTGTTACCACACTTACACTCCTAACCTATTCTCCTTGTCGTCTTCAAGGGGTCTTAATATCCGTGGGAAATCTCATCTCGAGGGGGGCTTCATGCTTAGATGCTTTCAGCTCTTATCCCTTCCATATTTAGCTACCCAGCTATGCCACTGGCGTGACAACTGGTACACCATTGATATGTCCATCCCGGTCCTCTCGTACTAAGGACAGCTCCTCTCAAATTTCCTACGCCCACGACGGATAGGGACCGAACTGTCTCACGACGTTCTGAACCCAGCTCGCGTACCGCTTTAATGGGCGAACAGCCCAACCCTTGGGACCGACTACAGCCCCAGGATGCGATGAGCCGACATCGAGGTGCCAAACCTCCCCGTCGATGTGGACTCTTGGGGGAGATAAGCCTGTTATCCCCAGGGTAGCTTTTATCCGTTGAGCGATGGCCCTTCCATGCGGAACCACCGGATCACTAAGTCCTGCTTTCGCACCTGCTCGACTTGTAGGTCTCACAGTCAAGCTCCCTTGTGCCTTTACACTCTGCAAATGATTTCCAACCATTCTGAGGGAACCTTTGAACGCCTCCGTTACTCTTTGGGAGGCGACCGCCCCAGTCAAACTGCCCACCTGACACTGTCTCCCGGTTTTCTATGCCGAGGGTTAGAATTTCAATACAGCAAGGGTAGTATCCCAACAACGCCTCCTCATACACTGGCGTGCATGATTCCTAGGCTCCTACCTATCCTGTACATACTGCATCAAAATTCAATATCAAGCTACAGTAAAGCTCCATGGGGTCTTTCCGTCCTGTCGCGGGTAACCTGCATCTTCACAGGTACTATGATTTCACCGAGTCCATCGTTGAGACAGTGCCCAAATCGTTACGCCTTTCGTGCGGGTCGGAACTTACCCGACAAGGAATTTCGCTACCTTAGGACCGTTATAGTTACGGCCGCCGTTTACTGGGGCTTCAATTCATACCTTCGCTTGCGCTAAGCACTCCTCTTAACCTTCCAGCACCGGGCAGGCGTCAGCCCCTATACTTCACCTTTCGGTTTTGCAGAGACCTGTGTTTTTTTGATAAACAGTCGCTTGGGCCTATTCACTGCGGCCTACTCTCGTAGGCACCCCTTCTCCCGAAGTTACGGGGTCATTTTGCCGAGTTCCTTAACGATGGTTCTCTCGCTCACCTTAGAATTCTCTTCCCAACTACCTGTGTCGGTTTGCGGTACGGGCACCTCTTATCTCGATAGCGGCTTTTCTTGAGAGTTTGGCTTCATTGACTTCGCTACTATATTTCGCTCCCCATCACACTTCAACCTTTAAACAAGCGGATTTGCCTACTTGTCAGTCTTTGTGCTTAGACGCCCCTATTCCATCAGGGCGATCAATTAGCCTCCTCTGTCCCCACTTCTCTCAATCGATATTCGGTGGTACAGGAATTTCTACCTGTTGTCCATCGGCTTCACCTATCGGCTTCACCTTAGGTCCCGACTTACCCAGAGCGGACGAGCCTTCCTCTGGAAACCTTAGTCTTTCGGTGGATAGGATTCTCACCTATCTTTCGCTACTCACACCGGCATTCTCACTTCTAACCTCTCCACCTCACCTTCCAGTTCGGCTTCTATGATGTTAGAACGCTCTCCTACCATATAACATTAGTTATATCCGCGCTTCGGTTGTATGTTTAGCCCCGGTACATTTTTCGGCGCGATGTCACTCG